>ERZ779866.1318-NODE-1318-length-25593-cov-3.503877_pt1 | contig 25593 bp, 27 predicted proteins | sample MGYA00511248_ERZ779866 | MGnify/ENA primary metagenome ERZ779866 (study PRJEB29588, sample SAMEA2155758) | human gut metagenome | biome: human gut; feature: human-associated habitat; material: faeces | place: Denmark | collected 2008/2010 ... | reverse complement strand
TTTCCCATATTTATTTTATCGGTTGACGGACGGTCTGCCCTGTAATATAATAATAAACGGTGTCTTTTACAAAATATAAAAAGGGGTAAAAATATGAAAAAAGCCGTTGATTTTATAAAAAACGACCCTGTTTTGGCGGCGTCAGGCCTTTTGGCCCTCGTCTCGCTGTTCATTGTGCCGCCGTCAAAGGAATACATAGGCTACATCGACTATAAAGTGCTGGCAGTTTTGTTCTGTCTCATGACAATAATAGCCTCCCTGCAAAAGCTTGGCTTTTTTGCCTACATGGGTCAGGCTCTCACCGCAAAGACCTCGGGTTTCAAAAGCCTCAGGCTGACCCTTGTGATGCTGTGCTTCTTCTCGTCAATGCTGATAACCAACGATGTGGCTCTCATAACCTTTGTGCCTTTTACCATAACGGTTTTCGGTCTTTTGAAGCTCAATGACAGACTTATCTACACCGTCGTCCTCGAAACTGTGGCGGCAAACCTCGGCAGTATGCTGACTCCCACAGGCAACCCTCAAAACCTGTACCTGTATTCACTGAGCGGCATGACTATACCCGAGTTTGTCACCCTCATGCTGCCGCCCGCGGCGGTATCTCTCGTTCTTTTGATAATTGCCTGTCTTGCGGGCAAAAGCGTCCCAATAGACTCGGCAGATTTTTCTCAAAAGAGCTGTTTTACATTTAAAAGCCCCCGCTTTTGGCTCTATACCGCCCTTTTTGCCCTCTGTCTTTTGAATATAATGAGGATAGCACCCCTGTCCCTCATGCTGGGCGCCGTGGTGCTCTGCCTGCTGATATTCGACAGAGATATTTTCAAAAAGGTCGATTACAGCCTGCTTATCACCTTTGTGTTTTTCTTTGTGTTCATAGGAAACATGGGCAGTATCGAGGCGATAAAAAACTTCCTCTCCTCGGTCATAGCAGGCAGAGAGATAGTGACGGGAGCTGTGGTCAGCCAGGTAATAAGCAATGTACCTGCCGCCATGCTGCTTTCGGGATTTACCGACAATTACAGAGGACTTCTCTTCGGCGTCAACATAGGAGGTCTCGGCACTCTCATCGCCTCGATGGCGAGCCTCATCTCCTATAAGCTCTACTCCGCCCTCCCCTTCTCTCAAAAGGGAAAATATATAAAGTGCTTTACAGCGGTAAATGTCATAATGCTTATCATTCTGCTGATATTCGCCCTTGTGATATAGCAAAAAAGCGATGAGAAATCTCATCGATTTTATTTATATATACAGATCCTTGTTTTTGAAAATCCATACTGCCGCCGCGGAAATCGCCGCCGCCGAGATGAAAAGTATCAGCGCCGAAAGAGCGGCGAAACCGTCTCCCGAAACAAACTTTTCGGGCTGAAACAGTGTGAACACCGTGGCGTATTTGAAGTTTTCCAGTTTTCCGCCCATGTTTGCCAGCATCTGTATCACATACATCAGTACCGGCACCGACGCCCCCACCGTCACGCTCATTTTGCTGTCGCCGAAAAGGCATGAGGACATGAAACAGAATGAGCCTATCAAAAACTGCAAAAGCCACAGACCACCGTTCAGTCGCAAAAGTTCTGCCAGTTTCAGCGTGCCCGGGAAGGTCATCTCTGCCACCGCCCATTCCAGCGCGGTACAGTATAAAAGCAACAGAGTGATATTTGTGACAAGCACCGACAGCTGAGTAAAGGCCACCGTAGTTCTTTTGACGGGCGACGCCAAAAGACCTGCCATACTGCCGCCGTCCACATATTTTGCCACAAGCCCGTTGGCCTTTATTATTGAAAACACCATTGGAAACACCAGAAGCAGCATGCCGTAGAGATATGTAGACATGAATCCGATGAGGGTATCCGTGCCGCCCGTCATGCCGACGGCCGCCATGAGCTCGGGCATGGTCTTTTCAAATTCCTTGAGAATATCCGCCATTTCGGGGTCGAACATTCCGATTATCATGGAGATATACATGGTCAGTATCGCCCCGAAAATGACCAGCATTTTCCAGGAGTTCTTCATCTCCTTTTTATAAAGGGCAGCATTTATCATGACCTGTCACCTCCATAGTAATTGAGGAATATCTCCTCCAGAGACTGCTTTGCCGCAACCTCCACAGCACAGCCCCCTTCTTTAATAAGTCTGCCTTTGAAATCGGCGGCAAAAGCCTTTGCGGCGTCGGGACTTTCGAGGGTAACTGTGTAAAGTCTCATATGCTTTGACCTCAGCTCCTCGGCGGTGTCCAAAGCCATAAGTCTGCCGTCCTTGATTATGCCCACCCTGTCGCAGGTTCGCTCCACCTCTTCAAATATATGGCTCGACATGAGCACCGTCTTCCCTCTCTTTTTCTCCTGCTGAATGAGCTCTATAAATCTGTTCTGCATGAGTGGGTCGAGACCGCTTGTTGGCTCGTCCAGGATCAGTATCTCAGGGTCGTGCATAAAAGCCGATATTATGCCAATCTTCTGCTTCATGCCCTTGCTCATCTTTTTGATTTTGCCCGAGGTATTCAGCTCAAACATCTCTGTGAGCTCTTTTTTTCTGTCGGCCTTGTCTCCCCTGTATTTCTGGATAAAACGAAGATATTCCTCTCCCGTCATCTCGTTGAAAAAGGCTATCTCTCCCGGGATATAGCCCACATGTCTCTGTATTTTGTCGGCGTCTTTGCGGCAGTCCATGCCGTTTATCGTGCATGTTCCCTCTTTCGCCCTGATAAAGCCCATAAGATGCCTTATGGTTGTGGTCTTTCCCGCGCCGTTAGGGCCCAAAAATCCAAACACTTCTCCTTTTTCTATGCCGAAAGATAGGTCAAATACACCCTTTCCTTTTCCGTAGTCCCTTGTAAGGCGGGACACCTCTATTACGCTCACAGACATTCCTCCTCTGTGTTGTTTGCCATAGATTATATCACTTATCATCTTTTCGGTCAACAGAAAAGGCGCACCTTTTAGGTACGCCTTTAAAGCACTTATTTTTCGGTGGCAAAGCCTCTTCTTTCAATCTGCTTTTTAAGCCATCCGCCCTTGTAGTAGTAGATTATGAACAGGATCGATGTCACCGACCATGTGATGGGATAACTCAAGAGCACGGTCTCCACATGGGGATAAAGGGGCTTCATGACAAATACCCATACCACACGGAGAACGCATATACCCACGCAGGTTATCAGCATGGGAACCAAAGCGTCGCCCGTACCTCTTATCGATCCGCTCAGCACGGTAACTCCGAGATATGTAAAATAGAAAGGCACCATGAGCCACAGCATTTTCATGCCTATCTCTATTACGGCCTGATCCTGTGTAAACAGAGAGTAGATATTTCTGCCGAATATGAGTATCAGACCGCTTATGCCTATCGAGGCCGTAAGAGCCATAACGGCGCAGGTCTTTATGCTCTGGCGCATTCTTTTATACTTCTGCGCACCGAAATTCTGTCCCACAAAGGTGGAAACGGTGACGCTGAAGGCGTCCATCGTCATCCAGAACATGCCGTCTATCTTGCCGTAAGCAGTCCATGCCGCGATGGTGTCTGTGCCGAAGGAGTTGACGCTGGCCTGTATGATTATATTTGAAAGGCCGTACATGACCGACTGAAGGCCGGCCGGTATGCCTATTCTTATTATGTCAAAAAACATCGACTTGGTAAAGCCTATCTCTCTCACGCACAGCCTGTATGAATCGGCTCCGTTTATAAGGGTGATAAACACCAGTACGGCGCTGACCGTCTGAGCCATTATCGTAGCTATGGCCACGCCCTGTACTCCCCATTTAAATCCGAGGACAAACAAAAGGTCGAGAACAAGGTTTACCATGGTACTGATTATGAGGAATATGAGAGGTCTTTTAGAGTCACCTATGGCCCTCAGAATACCTGTACCCACATTGTAGAAAAGATTGGGCACCACGCCGAGAAAGTATATTCTGAGATACGCCAAAGAGTGCTCCATAATCTCCTCGGGTGTGTTTATTGCCCTGAGAGCAAAAGGAGCCACTATAAGTCCCACCACCGTCAGAAACGCGCCGCTGGTGAGAGCCAGAGCCACAGCCGTATGCACAGCTTTTCTCGTGCCGTCCATGCTTCTCGCTCCGTAGAGCTGAGAAATGATGACGGTGGCGCCGGAGGAAAGACCGATGAAAAATCCCAAAAGGAGATTTATCAGCGTACTGGTACTTCCGCCCACGGCGGCAAGAGCTTCCTTGCCGACAAAGTTGCCTACGACTATCGCGTCTACAGTGTTATAAAGCTGCTGAAAAAAGGTTCCCATCAGTATCGGCAGAAAGAACGCTATCATACCCTTCCATATGACGCCCTCCGTGATACTGCTGTTGTCAAGTGAAAGTTTTCGCATCTAAAATCCCCCTTCTTTATTTTATATAAGCTTAATATATCACAACATTTGTCGTTTGTCTATAAATTTCGCCCTCTGTTTTTGTAAATAAATCATAACGAACTATGTTAAAGTTATAACACTAATTTTGTGTTGCATTGTGGAGATAAATAGTATATAATATTGTCATCGACAGGAGGTGACAGCATGAAAATGATAATTTCTCCCGCAAAACAGATGAAAACCGACAGCGACAGTTTTTCTCCCGAGACCTGTCCGTATTTCTTTGAAAAAAGCCGCGAGCTTTTTGACTGTCTCAAAAACATGTCATACGAACAGCTCAAAAAGGTGTGGCAGTGCAGCGACAAGCTGGCAGGTGAAAGCTTTGAAAGACTCAGCCTGACCGACTTTTCAAAAAACATCACCCCTGCCCTCTTTGCCTACGACGGAATACAATATAAATATATGGCGCCTTCGGTCATGGACTTTTCGGCTCTGGAATATGTAAAAGATCATCTCTTTATAATATCGGGGCTTTACGGCGCTTTGAAACCCTTTGACGGTGTTGTGCCTTACAGGCTGGAAATGCAGTCCAAGGGGGATTTTCTCTCTTTTAAAGACCTCTACTCCTTTTGGGGCGGCGACATAGGAGACTACATATCTCAAACCGACGACACCGTCATAAATCTCGCCTCGAAGGAATACAGCAAGGCTGTTCTGCCCCATCTTGCAAAGAACACAAAGGTGATAACCTGTGTTTTCGGTCAGATGAAAAAGGGCAAAATAACAGAACAGGCTCCCCTTGTCAAAATGGCGAGAGGAGAGATGGTGCGGTTTGCCGCCGTCAATTCCGTCAAAAATCCCGAAGATCTTAAAAACTTTGACGGCCTTTCCTTTGAATATTCAGAGGAGCTGTCCGATGAAAACAACTATATATTTATGAGAAAGGAAAAATAAAAATGCTGGAAGTATCTGCAAAAGCCCCTGATTTTACACTTTCCGACCAGAACGGCAACGCGGTGTCCCTCTCGTCCTTTTTGGGCAAAAAGGTGGTGCTCTATTTCTATCCCAAGGACAACACCCCCGGCTGCACAAGGCAGGCCTGCGCCTTTGCCTCGGTATATGAGGATTTCAAAAAGATCGACGCCGTGGTAATAGGCGTCAGCAAGGACAGCGCCGCATCCCACGCGAAATTCGCCCAGAAACACGGTCTGCCCTTTATCCTCCTCTCCGACCCCGACCTTGTGGCCATAAAGGCCTATGATGTATGGCAGGAGAAGAAGCTCTACGGCAAGGTTTCCATGGGAGTGGTCAGAACTACCTATGTGATAGATGAAAACGGCTTTATCGAAAAGGTAATGCCCAAGGTCAAACCCGACACCAACGCCGCCGAGATTTTGGAATATCTGGAAAATGCCGCAAAATAGATAAAAAGACCTGCTTTGCAGGTCTTTTTTCTATCTCTTGTAAAACCTCGGCACTCGGTCGGTTATAAGCGAAGTCAGCTCTCCCACAGTGCCGCCCCACAAACCTGCCAGCTCATAGGCTTCGGTGTGGTTGCCGCCGTCACGGCCGAAAACCGTCACCACATCGCCCTCTTTGGCCTCGGGTATATCGGTCACATCGATCATGGTGTAGTCCATGCACATTTTTCCGATGATTTTCGCCCTCTTGCCGTGGAGCATAAAGGACGCCTTGTTCTGTACCGAGCGGTTTATGCCGTCGGCATAACCCACGGGCAATACAGCTATTCTCGTCTTTCGCTGTGTGTAATATGTGGGGCCGTAGCCTATGCTCCTGCCCATTTCCACATCTTTTATCTGATATATCACTGTTTTCATCTCGGCCGACTGCCTGCACACCACGCCTCTCTCGGCAGGAGCCTCGAGACCCAGCACAAGGGCGGCCACCCTCACATAGTCGTCGTGACACTGGGGGTATACCGCGGTGAAAAGACTGCTGGCGCTGTGTACCTTGGGCTTTACTCCCCTCTTTTCCAGCTCGGCTGTAAAGCCTTTGAACAGCTCTATCTGATGGAGATTGAACTCTTCACCGAGGGGTATATCGGCCCCTGTGTAATGGGTGAAAAGCCCGACACACTCTATACCGGGCAGCTTTGTCATGGCTTCCGCCTCGTCGGCCGCCTCTTTTATCCTGTTTTCCAGCACTATTCCGAATCTCGAAAGGCCTGCGTCGGCCTTTATATGGGCCTTTACGGTGACCCCTGCCTTTTGAGCGGCCTTTGACATTTCCTCTGCTTGCTCAAGGCTCATTAGAGGTACTTCTATTCCGTTTTCCGCCGCTGCCGCCGCGTTATAGGGCATAACAGGGCCGAGGGTCAGTATCGGGGCCTTTATGCCGTTTTCCCTCAGCTCCATGGCTTCCTCGATGCACGCCACCGCAAATATGGGACAACCCTGCTTTTCCAGCACTTTGGATATCTCCACAGCTCCGAGACCGTAGGCGTCGGCCTTTACCACCGCCATTATCTCTGTCTTCTCCCCTACAAATTCCTTTATTCTCCTGTAATTTTCCTCTATGGCCGAAAGGTCTATTTCGAGCCATGTCCTGTCCTTCTTATACTCCATAGCTTTTCTCCTTTCACTCCTGTCTTTGGGTATATTATATCATAGCGTTTTTTCAAAAGCAATTATAAAGTAAATTAACGAACAATCTATGTATTTTCATAAAAATATGGTATAATTATCTATATTGAAATAAGTTTTAAGGAGGATAAAATGAAAGAACTTCAAAAATTCATAGATAATTCAAAAAACATCGTCTTTTTCGGAGGAGCAGGAGTTTCAACCGAAAGTGGAATACCTGACTTTCGAAGCGTAGACGGTCTTTACAATCAGAAATATAAGTATCCTCCCGAGACCATACTGAGCCACTCGTTTTTCCTGCGCCATACCGAAGAATTTTTTGACTTTTACAGAGACAAAATGCTCCCCCTCTATGCAAAGCCCAACCCCGCCCACATAAAACTGGCCGAAATGGAGGCTAAAGGCCGCCTTTCCGCCCTTATAACTCAAAATATAGACGGACTTCATCAAAAGGCGGGCAGTAAAAATGTTTTGGAGCTCCACGGCTCCGCGCACCGCAACTACTGCACGAAATGCCACGCCTTTTACAGCGCCGAATATATAAAAAACAGCACGGGCATACCGAGATGCGAGAAGTGCGGAGGAGTGATAAAGCCCGATGTGGTGCTCTATGAGGAGAGCCTCAACGAGCACACCCTCATCAAATCGGTAGACGCCATAGAAAAGGCCGACCTCGTCATCGTGGCGGGCACCAGTCTTACCGTCTATCCCGCCGCCGCCCTTTTGAGATATCTCAGACGGGGCAGTCTTGTGCTCATAAACCGCTCAGCCACCTCCTACGACGATGACGCCGACCTTGTGATAAACAAAAATGTCGGCGAAGTTTTCGCCGCTCTGGAGGTCTGATATGGGTCAGCTTTTACACCACAATTTTGAGCCTGTCTGGGACGAAAACTCAAAAGTACTCATTTTGGGCACCTTTCCGTCGGTCAAATCGAGAGGACATTTCTACTACCACCACCCTCAAAACCGTTTTTGGCCCCTCATGGCAAGGCTTACGGGCCATTCCCTGCCAGAAACCATAGAGGACAAAAAGCAAATGCTTCTCATGAGCGGCATCGCCATTTGGGATGTCATATCAAGCTGTGAAATAGACGGCTCCAGCGACGCCAGCATACGCTCTGTAACCCCCAACGGCATAGCCTCTCTCTTGCGTAAAACCAAAATAGAGGCTGTTTTCTGCAACGGCGGCAAGGCGAAGGAGCTTTTCGACAGATACATCTCAAAGGACAGCCCCCTTACTGCAATAGCTCTGCCCTCCACAAGCCCTGCCAACGCCGCCTATTCCATGGACAGACTTTATGAAAACTGGAAGATAATTTTGGATTTTATCGGAGATAAAAAATGAAACTCATATACAGAGAGAGAATACTTTCGTGGTTTGACAGCTCGGACATATACGACGAAAACGGAAACACCGTATATACGATAAAGGGCCGTCTACACTGGGGACACAAATTTGAAATATTCGACCGCAACGAAAACTCCGTTGCCGAGATAGTGCAGGAAATACTCACTCTTATGCCCCGCTTTGCCATATACAAAGATGGAGGATACATAGGCTGCGTAAGCAAAAACTTCACCCTGTTTTCCCACTCCTTCTCGGTGGACTTCAAAGACTGGAGCATCGACGGCGATGTATTCGCCTGGGATTTTACCGCAAAAGACGGTGACGGAGAAACTGTTTTCACCGCCTCAAAGCAGTTTTTCGAGTTTACCGACAAATATGTCCTCGACATTCCCGACGAAAAAAACGCCCTTTACGCCGTCCTCGTCATGACGGCTATAGACGCCGCCATGTGCAGGGACTGATTTTGCACTTTGTTTGCCCTTTGTTCACTTGAAAAATATATACCGCGGTGATATAATAGCCATATAGGCAAATTTTACTCTATATAAAGGAGAAAGATATGGAAATCAAAAAAACGGCAAGCGCCGGCACTTTGGAGTCGAGCGACGCCTTTGTCACGGTTGAGCCGGGCGAAAACGGCGTGAACCTCTCTTTGGAGTCGGTGGTTATAAACCAGTTCGGCGACCAGATCAAAGACCTTGTAAATACGGTTTTGGACGAGCTGGGAGTAAAAAATGTAAACATAACAATCAATGATCGCGGAGCCGTGGAGTGTGTTCTCAGAGCCAGAATCGAGACGGCAGTAATGCGCGGAAAGGAGTAATCATGCGCCGCAGTATTCTCTTTATGCCGGGCAACAACGCCGGTATGCTTTTAAACGCCGATCTTCTGGGCGCAGACGGCATAATTTTGGATCTTGAGGACGCCGTATCCCCTGCTGAAAAGGATTCGGCCCGTGTCCTCGTCCGCAACGCCCTCAAATATCTCGGTTATTCAAAGAGCGAGGTCATCGTCAGAGTAAACTCTTTGGACACCGATTTCTGGACAAAGGATCTCGATGAGATAATCCCCATGAAGCCCGCCTTCATCATGACTCCCAAAGTATCCTGCGCCAAGGATATTCTGGAGTACGACAGCTACATAACAAAGCTCGAGAAAAAGCTGGGCTTTGAGAAAAACACCGTTTCCCTCATGCCCCTCGTCGAGACAGCTCTCGGCGTGGAAAACGCCTATGAGATAGCCTCTGCCACAGACAGAGTAAAGGCAATGCTCTTGGGCGGCGAAGACCTCACCGCCGACCTCAGATGCAAGCGCACAAAAGAGGGCAACGAAATCTTTTACAGCCGCAGCCGCATAGTATGCGCCTGCCGCGCCGCCGGCATCGACTGCTACGACACTCCCTTCACGGATGTCAACGACGCCGAAGGTCTCATCAAAGACGCTGAATTTGCAAAAAGCCTCGGCTTTACCGGCAAATCCTCCATATCTCCCCGCCATGTAGCCGATATAAACACGGTGTTCAGCCCCACTCAGGCCGACATCGACTACGCAATAGAGGTCATGGCCATCATCAAGGACGCCAAGGAAAAAGGTCTCGGCGTTGTGGCTCTCAGGGGCAAGATGATCGACGCTCCTATCGTAAACAGAGCCGTTCAGGTTTTGGAAGCTGCAAAAGCTATGGGGGTAAAAATAGATGAATAAGGTTGTATCTTCTCTCAAGGAAATCATCGACCTCTGCGGTCTTAAGGACGGCATGACGGTCTCCTTCCACCACCATCTGAGAAACGGCGACTATGTTCTCAACATGGTTATGGAAGCCATTGCCGAAAAGGGCATAAAGAATATAAATGTCAACGCCAGCTCGGTTTTTGACACCCATCAGCCCCTTATAGGTCACATAAGAAACGGCGTTGTCACAGGTCTCGAGGCAAACTACATAGGCGGCGTCGTAGGACGCGCCATAAGCGAGGGCGTTCTCGAAAAACCCGTCACCTTCCGTACCCACGGCGGCAGACCTGCCGACATATCCACCCTCAAGGCTCCCATAGATGTGGCCTTTATTGCCGCTCCCACAGCCGACACCATGGGCAACTGCACAGGTAAATACGGCAAATCGGCATGCGGCTCTCTTGGCTACGCCTTTGCCGACGCCATGTACGCCAAAAAGGTCGTCGTAATCACAGACAATCTGGTTCCCTATCCTCTGGCAGACTTCTCGATACCCGAGGTATATGTGGACTATGTTCTCGAGGTTGACAGCATAGGAAACCCCTCGGGCATAGTTTCGGGCACTACAAAGATCACCCGTGACCCCGTAGGTCTCGTCATGGCTTCCTACGCCGCAAAGGCAATCGAGGCCAGCGGACTTCTCAAAGACGGCATGTCCTTCCAGACAGGCGCAGGCGGCCCCTCCCTTGCGGCAGCCAAGTTCCTCATGGACATCATGCTCAAAAAGGGCGTCAAGGGCAGCTTCGGTCTCGGCGGCATCACAAAATACATGGTCGACATGATGAATGCAGGCTGTTTTGAAAGCCTTCTCGATGTTCAGTGCTTCGACCTCGACGCCGTAGAGTCCATAAGAACAAATCCCCGCCACCGTGAGATTTCCGCAATGCAGTACGCAAGCCCCGCTTCAAAGAGCTCGGCTGTCGACAGCCTCGATGTGGTAATTCTCGGCGCTACACAGATAGACACCGACTTCAATGTCAATGTCCATACAGACTCCAACGGATATATCATGGGCGGTTCGGGCGGACACTCCGACACAGCCGCAGGGGCAAAGATGGCTATGATAATAGCTCCGCTGACCCGCGCAAGACTTTCCATCGTCGTCGACAAGGTGCTCTGCACCTCCACTCCCGGCAGCACCATTGATGTTCTCGTAACCCAGCACGGCATAGCCGTAAACGAGAAATACAACAAGGATCTGGCTCAGAGATTCAAAGACGCAGGACTTCCCGTCTGCGATATATGTGAGCTCAAGAGAATAGCCGAAGGCATCACGGGAGTGCCGAAGAATGTTGTACCTAACGGCAGAACAGTGGCAAATGTCATCTACCGCGACGGCACACTTCTCGACACCATAAAGAGCGTGCGCTAAATGAAAAAACACCATATTCAAGGGGCATATGTGCCCCTTGATGTTTTATTGAGCTGCCGTGAGGAGAGGGCGGCCTTTCAAAGAGAGCTTTCGGAGAAATACCGTCTGCCCATGATATGCCTTACCCTCAACATAACTGGGCCCCTAAAGCTTTTTTCCCTCGCCCGTATGGCTCTTGAAGCGGGGGCAGAGATTTTAAAGGACGATTTGGAAAAAGCAGGTCTCAATACGGTCTTTTCCGCCTTTGAGTGGAGACCGAGCGGCGGCGAATGTTATATGGTAGTAGACGGTGACGCCCAAAAGATCAAAAAAATCGCCATGAAGTTTGAAAACGCCGACGAATGCCGCCGCATTTTTGACGCCGATGTCATAGATGCAGACGGCGGCAAACTCTCGAGAGACCTCTTCGGCTTTCCTCCGAGAAAATGCATCGTCTGTTCAAAGGACGCCGCCGTGTGCGGCAGGAGCCGAGCCCACAGCATAGCCGAAGTCTTCAAAAAGACGATCTCCCTCATGGACGGGTTTGTAAAAAACGCTTTGGCTCATAAAATATCACAGCTGGCCGTAAACGCCCTCATATGTGAGGTCATGACCACCCCGAAGCCGGGGCTTGTGGACAAAAACAACAGCGGTGCCCACAGCGATATGGATTGGGATCTCTTTCTCAAAAGCGCCCAAAGCCTTGAAAGCTATTTTTACGATATGGCTTTAAAGGGCACGGAATGTGAGGATCCCCATTTTGCCCTACGCACTCTCCGTGACAGAGGTATGGAGGCCGAAAGGCAGATGTTTTCCGTGACGGGCGGCGTGAACACCCACAAGGGCGCTATATTTTCCATGGGCATAGCGGTGTTTTCGGCAGCCTGTGTCATGTATGACGGCGGCTGCGTCTCAAAAGATGAGCTTCACAAAACCATAAAACAGGTGTCCGCCTGCTCGGTGGAGGACTTTGAGAAACTCTCCTCGAAATCCCCCGAAACCTACGGCGAATATCTCTTTGCCGAATACGGCATAAAGGGTGTAAGGGGCGAAAGCGCCGATGGTTTTCCGTCGATATTCGAGCTGGCTCTCCCCTGCTTTGAGGACTGTTTAAACAGGGGAATGAGCCGAAATGACGGCGGTGTATTTACCCTGCTGACCCTCATAAGGCATGTGAGGGACACAAATGTCCTGAAAAGAGGCGGAGAATACGGTCTAAGATGGCTGAGAAAAAATGCAGACGAAGCTCTCAAGAGCGGCGATTTTATGAAATGCGCCCTTGAGCTCGACACCAAAGCCATAGAGAAAAACCTGTCTCCCGGCGGCTGCGCCGATCTTCTGGCACTGACTTACTTTATCCATGACATATGTGAGAATTTTAAAAAAGACGGATAGCTATCCGTCTTTTATATTTTTTTGCCGTATTTGTCTTTTAGATTTTTAATTCTGTCGAGTTTTTCCACAGCTCTTGCTCCCATCTTGTCGGAAACTCCTATCACAATGGCTTCGACTGCCGCTATGGGGGCACACATCGAGTGATATTCTTCCTCGTCTCCGCGGCATACATACAGATTTATATCGGCTCCCGTACCGTTTTCTCTGTATATTCTCCCGCTGAACAGTATGGTGGAATAACCCGCATCCTTTTTATTATCCAAAATAACCTCTGCCTCGGCGGAAATTTTCGAAAACGCAAATATTATAACGGCATCGCCCTTTTCGGCGCACGACAGCTGCTCAAGCATTTCACTGCCCCCCAAAGGCAGCATTCTGACATCTATTCCTATTCTTCTCAGCCTGTATTCCAGCAGCTGTGCCGGGGATTTAGAGGCATTTTTTGCATAGATAAACACTCTTCTTGCCGCAGCCACGGTCTTTACCGCCGCTTTAAACTGTTTTTCCTCGGTATGTTCCAAAGTTTTTCTGAGATTATCTCTCTGCTTTTCAATCCAATTTTCCAAAAGCCTGTCCTCTGAAGTGAGCAGGGTATTCGCAAGCTTTCTGGCAGGTCCTTTCATGACGGTCTGCTCCATAACGGTCTGTTTCAGATGCTTGAAATCTTCGCATCCCATGTGTTTTGCAAATCTCGAAATGGTGGCCTCGGAAATATTCAAAACCGACGCCAGCTGTCCTATCGTCATGAAAATAAATTCTCGGCTGTGTCCTGCTATATATTCAATTATGATATTTTCGGCAGATGTAAGCTTTTCCGGCCGAAGCGGCAGCTCTACTATCATTTTTCCTCTCCTTTAAAGTATACTCAAAAGCTCTGCGTGAATCTTTCCGTTGGAGGCGGCTATGTCGGCGTCTTTCAGGCAAAATCCCACATCGGAAGTCAGCATGCCTCCCGCCTCTTCCAATATCAGCGAAGCGGCGGCATAATCCCACAGCTTGAGTCCGTACTCAAAATACCCGTCGGCTCTTCCGTCCGCCAAATAACAGATCTCCACAGAGGCAGCTCCTATTCTTCTGATATCGCGGCACCTTTCATATGCCGCTCTCATTCTCGCAAAAGCCATGTCTGCCATATCTCTTTTTCCAGGGTTTGTCCCTGCAAAACAAAGACTGTCGGCAAGGCTCTCGGCTTCGCTTACCCTTATTTTCTCACCGTTTAAAAATGCTCCCTTCCCTCTTACTGCCGTATACAACTCATCTGTAAAAGGGTTGAAAACTATTCCGAACATCACTTTTCTCTCAAAGGCGAAGGCCAGAGAAATCGCGCTGGCATGAAATGAGTGTATCAGATTTGTGGTGCCGTCCACAGGGTCGAGAATCCATGCGTAGCCCGAAAGCATCTCTTCATAGTTTTCCTGTTCCTCAGCTGTAAAAGCTATTGAACTATCCAGCTCTGCAAGAGAACTTTTGAGCATCTGCTGCACTTTTCTGTCGATATCTGTCACAAAATCTGTCTTTCCCTTTTTTCCTATTTGATCGACAGAAATTTTATTTTTAAGGAGTTCTCCTGCCTTTTTAACCAGACAGACTGCATCTTCAAAAAGCTCTTCTCTGTCTAAACCGCACATTTTCTTTTTGCCTCCAGCACCGCGGCAGATTCACTTTCTTTTCCGAGGATTACCGACACATAATCTCCCCCCAAAGCGTGAACCTCCTTGAGCGCCCTCTTCAAAAGGGTTGCCGTCCTGACTTTGAACGAGGCCTTTTCATCGATAACAACTGAATACCTGCCGCTTTTTATCTCGTTAAAAAGCTCATCAAATGAGTCTGCCTCTTTTTCAAAACAGGTTTTTATACACCCGTACTGCACAGCCTGATGTGTATCGCTGCCCGACACACACGGCTTATTGAGCTTTTTGCACAGCTCATATGTCTTTCTTTCGGTGAGACTTCTGTTTTCCGCTATGTCTTTTCCGTTTAAATCTATAAAATCAAATCTCTGCAAAAGCTCCTTTTGCAGATAAGGTATATTGCCCCCTTCTCTGAAAGGGTGAGCGGCTCCCACCTTTACGGGATATTCCCCGAATATCTCGATGAGCTCCTCAAAAGGCAAAAATCTGTCCTTTCTCTTGTAGGGAGAAAGCCTTGAATTGAGTTCTCTTATCGCCTCCATAGGTCCTATGCACAGCACATGTCCCCCCTCGGCTATGTCTGTCTCCATGCCGGGAAATATCTTGAGTCCGTCAAAAATATAGGCGTCCTTTTGCCTGTCGCCCTTTTCGGCCACATAGCTGTAAAGCTCGTCGAAATGCTGTGTGTTGAAATGCTCTGTAAGGCATACGGCATCAAGCCCCGCCGTTTTTGCCTCATGAAAAAGCCAGTCTGTATATTCTTTTGAAAAAGGCAGATATTTTGCCAGTTTTCCGTGTGTATGAAAATCTATATTCATTTCTTGACCTCTCGCTTAAATAAATGAAGCCATAACCGTGACCGCCACCCACAAAAAGGACAGCGACAAAAACAGAAGATCGTTGTCTCCTGTCTTTAAAGAAGACAGCTTTATTTTTTTGACCTCTTTATTGGAGGCGGCATATCGGTACCCCTTTATTTCCAGTACCTCCACAGTCGTCCTCGACCTTTTTGCCGTGTTGAGCATAAGGGGGTAAAAAGCCTGAATGATAATTTTTATCTGATATATCAGATATCTTATTTTTCCGAAAAAAGTATCGTTTTCCGGGGCGTTTCCCCTGAGTCTGTAAGACAGCAGAACATTTTGAAACTCCTCCATGAGAAGGGGCAAAATTCTGTAAGCATAGGATATGGAAAACGAAAGTCTCTCCGGACAGCCGTACCACATAAGCCCGTTGGACAGTTTGTCGGGGTCAAGACCTGAAAATATTGTCACCGATGCCAGAGAAACGGTGGCAACCTTCAATGTGAGTATCAAAAGCGGCATGACAGCAGAGCTGTCGGCTCCAAAAAAGAGCGACACTATAAACAGATAGCCTGTCTGGGAAAACACTCCCAAAACGAACAGAAACATCACAAGTCCTGCCACTCTCGCCAGTTTTGTGGTGACAGCCACAAGAACAAAGCAGCCCAGCAAGAACACAGGGTCGGACGCAAACCACGGCACTATGCCGAAAAACAGATACCATGCTATAAGGGCTCTCGGATCCATGGCCGCTATGACCGTATCGTCGTTTCCATAGGCGTTTTTCAAAACCTGATTTCTCAAAAAATCTATCGAAAGCTTATCGACTATACTCTCCGAAAGCTTTTCAGCGTATTTCATATATCAATTACCTCTTTCCGTCAAATTGCCTGAGAAAATCATCTACCGTATAGCATACAGCCTTTTTATCCAGCTCTTTTGCCATTGTAAAGATTTCCGGCGGCCTTATTCCGGCCGTCTTGGTGACGGCGTCGTTTTCAAATATCTCGTCTCTCGTGCCGTCGGCTATTACCTCTCCCTGACACAGCACCACAATTCTGTCGGCCCACTCACATACAAGCTGCATGTCATGAGTGGCTATCACCACCGTCTCTGTGGTATTTTTCAAATCGTCAAGCATGGTCATTATCTCTTTTCGCGTAGCTATGTCCAAATTGGCCGTAGGCTCGTCGAGCAGCAGAATTTCGGGATCAAGAGCCGTACCTATGGCAAGGCTTGCCCTTCTCATCTGTCCGCCCGAAAGCAGCCTTCCGTCTCTGTCCTTCAGCTCTGCAAGACGGAATCTCTTTAAAAGCCTGTCGGTTTTTATGTCGGCGTCCTGTATATTGCGAACCTTCATGGCATAGGCTACATCTGCCGCTATCGAATCCTTTATAAACATATCTTCGGGATTTTGATACACCATTGAAATCTTTCTCGACAATGACTCGGCCTTTACTTTTTTTATGCTGTGACCGAAAAGCTCCACATCTCCCGAAGTCGGCTTCAAAAGCCCGATCAGCATTTTCATAAGTGTAGATTTCCCCGCTCCGTTTGAGCCTATAAGAGCCAGCTTGTCTCCCTTGGAAATTTTGAGATTCAGGTCCTTAAATACCGTCTTAGGCTCTCCTTTTACCGAACGGTAAGACACCGAAACATTGTTAAACATGGCTGCTGTTTGGTTTTTTTCCCTTGTTTTCTCTTTTTCTCTCTTTTTTTCGGATATGGGCACAAACACAGCTTTTCCCTGCTCCACGGTAGTCGGAAGCCTCAATGCGAGTGAAAATCTGCCCTGTTTTTTCATGGCGTCTGCGGCTATCGTGACCTGCGGCGGAAAAATATTGCAGCTTTGCAGCTCATCTACTCTTTGCAGCGCTTCGTCGGTATCGAGAACCCACTCTACCGACCCGTTTTTCATAAGCATGACATGCTTGCAGAAATCGGCTATATATTCGGTGTGATGCTCGATTACTATTATGGTCTTGCCGTATTTTTCGTTGAGCTCTTTAAGTACCGAATATATCCTGCCCGCATGCATGGGATCGAGCTGAGCTATCGGCTCGTCGAGTATAAGTATATCTGGCTCCAGAGAAACCGCCCCCGCCAGAGCCAGAAGATGGGTCTGACCGCCCGAAAGCTGCCAGATATAGTCATCTTCTCTGCCCGAGAGTCCGCATTTTTCAAGAGCTTCCATGCCTCTTTTTTTATAGTCTCCCATTGCATAGTTGAGACAGGCATAGGAGGCGTCGTCCAACACGGTAGGTCTTATAATCTGATTTTCAAAGTCCTGGTATACATATCCTACTTTTTTTGCCAGATCTCCTATTTCATATTTTTGCGTATCCATTCCGCACACAGATACCGTTCCCTCGAAATCCCCGCTTATAAATCGAGGAATTATTCCGTTCAAGGTCTTACAGAAAGTGGACTTTCCGCAGCCGTTGTTGCCGACGATTGCAAGAAAGTCCCCTCTTTCTATCTTCAGATTTATGTCCTTTAGGGTTGGATTTGAGGCTCCCGGATAGCAATAGGTCAGATGATCTATCTCTATCACATTCATAAACTACGCCCTCTTCTCTCCCCTTTTTCTCATTACCAGAACAGCCGCCACCGATATTGCCGCCGCTGCCACCATAGCTGTCGACAGTGCTTTGGAGCTTCCTGCCCATCCTGCCTCCCAGTCTATGAGAGACATTCCGCTCTCTGCCAAAAACTCAGAAGCGACAGCCGCCGCAAATGCCGCAGCACAGCATGCCACCGTTTTCCAGCTTATTCTTCCGAGGAATGTCTTTTCATTTCTCGGCTGCATACCGAGCAAGGGCTCGATCTTGCCGTAGAGCTTGGGTACGAGAAACAGGGTAGGTATGAGGCAGAACAGTATTCCCGAGAAGAGCACATCGTTTAAAAACGCAAATCCCTCTGTAAAAAACACGCTTTCGGGAAGCCCTGCAACAGCTTCAAATTCCTCAACGGCAAACTGCACTTTGAGTATATCTATCGCCGTACCGAGGGCCTGCTGAATCACAGTTCCCGCAAAAGCGGCAATACCTACCATTTTTATGTTTTTGGGGTCGCGCACCATTCTTCCCGCTATGTAAACACCTATTGTCACCGTGATGAACTTTTCGAGCTCTCCGAGTCCTCCGAACTGTCCCAGCATTATTTCACTGAATACCAGCTCGCCTGTTGCGGCGCCGAGAGCTGCCGACATGGGGTCGAAAAGCATTGCGAGAGTGAGGGGAATAAACAGAAAATACTCTACGGAAAATTCCACTATACCCACCTGAAACTTGGGTATAAGCTCGGTGAACAGGGTTGCAAGGCCGTAAAGCGCCATTGTGAGCACGAACACCATGAGTTTTTGTGATTGTGTCGCCGATTGTCTTTTGTCAGCGGTCATTTTTTCTTTCCTCCTGAAACTGTGTATTGCTTTTTTTCAACATCTAAAGTATAACAAACCCATGTAAAGGCGGCTATCTCACATATGTAAAATGCGGGTTATATTTTCTTTTCACTTTTCTTTGAAAATAAACTTTCACCGTCAGAGAAATATAAAAAAGCCGTGGGTTTTGAGAGATTTTGTTGTATAATAAAATAGAACACAGTTTAAAGGAGGGAATGGCATGAGGGAAAACGATACGGCAGAGCTGCTCAAAAACAGAGACGAGTCGGGCATAGACAGCCTTATAAGGCATTACGGACCCCTTATGCGCTACATCATCGCCCCGATTTTGCAAAATCCCCACGATACCGAGGAGTGTTTCTCCGAGGCTGTCATGAAAGTGTGGGATAACATAAATAAATACGACCCCGGTAAGGGCGGTTGGACGCCGTGGCTGACCGCCGTCACCCGAAACTGCGCCTTGAATTTTTTGAAAAGCTCCGCTTCTCCCCCTTTGGGCGAGATTCCCGACACCGCTCCGTCAGAATATCCCACTCCCGAAGAGACGGTGCTGCGTGAAGAGAGGTCAAAGGAGCTTAAAAGGGCGATAGACACCCTTTCAAGGCAGGAAAGGCTGATTTTTTACCGAAAATACTACTATTTACAGCCGACTGCCCGCATAGCCTCGGAGCTGGGTCTTTCGGAAAGGGCTGTGGAAGGACGGCTTTACAGGCTCAAGGCAAAGCTTAGAAAAGCGCTGGGAGGTGAATACAGTGACCGATAAAAATTGGAATACCGCCGATGAAACAGAGTTTGAAGCCATGCTCTCCGAAAGTCTCGATACCTTACCCCCTGCCGATGTGACAGAAGGCGTCACTCCGTGGCGAAAGGCCATGTCGCAGGTGCTGTGGGGCTGCGCTCTGACATCGCTGACTTTTAATTTTCTTCTGCTCAATTACATTCTCCCCGCGATAGGCACCATGCTGATGTTTTTGGGCTTCCGTACCCTGCGAAGGGAAAACAGATGGTTTAAGCTGTGCTTTTTATCCTCCGCCGTAAGAGTAGCCCTGACGATGTCTCTGCTGACCCTCAACGCCACCATATACAGCAGTCGGGTTTACCAGAGCATTTTCAGTTCATGGCTCGAAATACTCATGTTTTTTCTGAATATGTCGCTGTTTTTCTGCCTTTGGCGCGGCCTTAAAGCCGTAAAATCAAAGACAGACTGTGAAATAGGCACGGGCAGCGCCGCCGCCCTCATTGTCTGGTATCTGATAATAGTCGCTCTGGCGATTGCAGGATATCAGGGGCTTATTATCGGCGGCATCGTCATAATCTGCTATATTTTCATAATACGCAGCCTTTTCAAGCTGTCAAAGGCCCTCGACGAGGCGGGATACGGCATAGACGCCGCCCCTGTCACCCTTTCAGACCTGAATGTATCTGCCATTTCAGCTTCCGTGACGGCGGCGCTCATGCTGTGCGGCTATCTGTTTTTCTGCAAATACCCAATGGATTGGCAGCCTGTTAAATCAGGCATGACAGAAAAAGCCGAAACGATAAAGGCCGAGCTTTTGACCCTGGGATTTCCCGAAAATATCCTATCCGACCTTTCGGAGGAGGATATCCTCTCGATGGAAAATCCCATTGAAGTGGCGGTAGATGTGATGGATCACCCCATGAATGAGGGGCGCGAAGTCCGCAAGGTCAGCCCGAACGGCGACGGCAGAACAATCAGCATAAGCACGGTCTACGATGTAAAAGAGCTGAGAGTCACGGGCATCGCCGTGAGACTCAGCGGCGAAAGAGAAAATTGGAAGATAATTCAGCACTTTGAGTGGGTCGTCACCCCCGACTTTTCGGGCACCGAATCGGTGAGAATTATCCCCGCGTCGCACCTTGACGAATGGGATTTAAACAGCGGTTTTTCGGGCCGTCTTCTCTATGACAAAGAGGGCGAAACCTATATAGCACCCTATGTCTCCCTGGGCGAGGAGAGCTACACTTCAAACAGTATATTTTGGGGCGATCAGGCTCAGCAAGATGTTTTCGCCGCCTTCTCCATGCCCAATGATGGCGAAAATCACCGCGGATATGTCTGCTATACCATCGAGTCCAACCGCCCCGAGGTAGTCACCATAATAGACTCGTGGTTTTTCTACGCTCATCAGCAAAACCTGCTGCAATATCCTGTTATGACCGCCACGGAAAGACAGAAAATATCCTTCTATATGGGCAGAGACTGCTTTGTCACCGCCGACGACGCCCTTCAGCTCTATCCCTATGAAGAAAAAGCCGATATTCTCAACTGAAAAAAGCCATCCTTTCGGGTGGCCTTTTTTATCTCCTGTATATGGTTTTTCCCTCTTTTATGGTCTCCAAAACCGATATGCTTCTTATATCGGAACATTCCAAAATATTTCCGCTCAGAATGACAAGGTCGGCTTTTTTGCCCTTTTCTATGGTACCCTTGTCCTTTTCCTCAAAATACTGGTACGCGGCGTTTTTCGTAACGGCTTTTAAAGCCTCATATACGGGGATTGTCTGATTCTCGCCCAAAGTTACGCCGCCTTTGGTCTGCCTGTTTACGGCGCACCATATAGTCTCTATCATGTCCGGCATTATGACAGGTGTGTCCTGATGGAAGGTAAAGGTTATGCCTTTTTTGAGGGCCGACCCTGCGCAGCTTATATTTTGCGCCCTTTCCATGCCGAAATTCTCAATGTGGGTGTCTCCCCAATGATAGACATGAGCCACAAAGAAGGAGGGTATCACCCCGAGATTTTTGACCTTGTCCAGCTGATCCTCTGCCAAAAGCTGGGCGTGTATCATGACAGGGCGCAGATTTTCGGGGTATTCTGCCTTTTCCAAAACATTGAGATACTGCTCCGCCGCCTTATCGCCGTTGCAGTGGGTGATTATCTGAGCGCCTATCTCCTTGGCTGTGCGGCAAAGCTCTGTTACCTCTTCATCTTTATAAATGGGATATCCGCTGTACTCCTTTTCGCCCTCATAAGGCTTTCTCAGCCATGCCGTCTTCCCCTGAGGAGAGCCGTCGAGAAACATCTTGACGCCGCCCGCTCTCAAATGGGGCGCCACAGGCTTTATATAATCTTTAGCCTCTTTTCCCAAAGTCTTTATGTCCATATATGCCACAGTGTCGAGATAGAGCCTGCCCTCGTCGGCATATTTTTTCAGAGTGGCTATCTCCTTTTTGCCCGTCATGCCGTCCTGCACGGTGGTTATTCCGTAGGAAGCATAGACCTTCTGAGCCTTGTCAAGGCATTTGAAATAGTCCTCCTCGGTGACGGGCGGAACAAAAGTACCCGCCTCTATAAAGGCCTTTTCCTCCATGTAGCCGTTTAAGTTTCCGTCCTCATATCTGCCGTAACGGCCGCCGTCCATGTCCTTTACATCGGCGGTAAGCCCCATTATCTCGAGAGCCTTTGTATTTACCGAGCCCATATGCCCCGAGGTATGGGTCACCATTATGGGCACATCTCTTGAAATCTCGTCGAGCAGATGTGTGTCGGGGTGGCGTTTTTCTTTCAGGGCGTTGTGGTCATATCCGAAGCCCAAAAGCCACGAGTCACCTCCGCGCTCTTTTAGGGCATCGCACATTCTCGCCTTTATCTCCTCAAAGCATGTGCAGCCCGAAAGAGGCACTGTTGCCAAAGTATTCGCCAAAACCGTTATATGGCTGTGGCTGTCTATAAAAGACGGTATCAGCGTATTTTCCTCAAGGTCTCTTATCTCGGCATTTGGGAAAAGCTTTTTAGCCTCTTCAAGGCGGCCTGTGTATTCTATCACGCCGTCCGCTGTGCATACCGCTTCGATCTTTTCCTCGGTCATTGTTATTATGTTTCCGCCCGTGTATATTGTGTATTTCATATTTCCTCCGTTTTCTTTCCCGCTGTTATCTTTTATATTATCATTATACCACGGCTTTGCGCCTTTATAATGTCTTTTTGAAAAAAAAATTCAAAAGGCTATTGACAAATACGACGATTGTCGTTTATAATAAAATCAACATACGACAACAGTCGTAGAAAGGTGATGCAGCTGCTATGAAAAATTTTGAAAAAAGGCTCCCCGACGCGGAGCTGGAAATCATGAAGGCGATATGGCACAGCACATGTCCCATATCCACAAGCGAGGTGAAGAAAAAAATAGACGAAGAAACCGACAACGGGTGGACACTGCAAACTCTTCAAACTCTTCTCAACCGCCTTATCGCCAAAGAATATCTCGAAAAAGACAAGCGCGGCAAGGAGTATATCTACACTCCCCTTGTGGAGGAAAAGGCCTATGTGGAATATGAGAGCGAACAGTTTTTAAAGAAAATGCACGGAAACTCGGTGGTCGGATTTATGAAAGCCCTGTTTGACAGCAAAAAAATAAGCGACGAGGACATAGCCGAGCTGGAAAAAATACTCAGGGACAGAAAAGAATGATTGAACTTATAAAAGAGGCGTTTTGGCAGAATGCCGTGTCGTCTTTCAAGGCGGCGCTCGTCATACTGTTTCTGTTTGCGCTGACAAAGCCCATCACAAAAAGATATACAGTGGGATTCAGATATTACTCCTGGCTTGCCGTGATGGTGGTCTTTCTCATTCCGTTTTCAGAATTGGTTCTGGTCTACCGCGTAAATATCCCCTCCGCCGTAGCCGATATTCAAATGGAAATGCTGAGTATCGAGACTGCCACGGGAGAAAACGCCGAAAGCAATTCTCTCTCGGAAACGGGTGCGAATGACGGACAGAACGAAACATATACAGGCACATCGGCATCGCAAAGCCCTCTTGAAACACATCGCCCTGCCGAAAGGCATATCGATACGGCGGCCCTGCTCCCCGCTTTGTGGCTTTTTGGCTCTGCCCTGTATTTCTCCCTTAACTTTTTCAAATATGTCCGCTTCAGGCGTCTGCCGGCTCGGCTTTCCTCACCCGTAAAGGACGGAGAAGTTCTTCAAATCCTGACGGAGGAATGTGCAAAGCTCAAAATATCAGCACTTCCCGCCGTGAAGATTTCCCATGCCGCCGGCACTCCGATGCTCATGAGACTTTTAAAAGCGCAGATAGTTCTTCCCCGCTCCGATTACAGCGCCAAAGAGCTTCGGCTGATACTCAGGCATGAGCTTTTTCATTTTAAACGAAAGGATATATTCTATCAGCTCATAACCCTGATATTCGTGTCGCTGCATTGGTTCAACCCCGCAGTACACATCATGGCGAAGGCGACGGAAGCCGACTGCGAGACCTCCTGCGACGAAAAAAACCCTCGAGGGAAAAAGCTATGACGAGAAGATATTTTACGGACAAATGCTTATAAATTTTCTCAAAACAGAGGCTATGAAAAGATCATACATGACGACGACATTTTTCGGAGGTAAAAACGATATGAAAAAAAGAATTACACTTATAACCGACAAAAAGCCCCGAAGAAAGGGAAAGGCCGCAATGGCGGCGGTGCTTGCCGCTGCGATTCTGACATCTGTGGCGCCCGCCGCGGCAGACAGCGGATATTTCAGCTCGGTATTTAAGGGCGAAACCTCATATATCGCCGATTTTGTAAAGACAGACAAAAAGAGCGTCGAAGACGACCGTTTCAGGCTGACATTGGAGCAGCATCTGATTTGTGAAAACAGGGCCATGCTCATATGTTCCATCGAGGCCAAAACCGCAGACGCCGTAAAAGAGATGAACGCAACTGACGAAAACGGCCGCTCAGAGTTCGGCGATATGAATTTTCCTGACCTTTGAGCCTTCCGATTCCTAGGCAAGCCTTGCCTCATACAGCTACGGCTCTCTTGACAGCGAAAAATTCAACACCGAAATCAAGAGATATTATGTGCCGAAATGCGACAACATTGAAAACAGCGAGAACGCCGATTTTTACCTTTCGACAGACAGGATAAAGGACTCCCCGAAAATTACCGTATCGATGGATTACGACATCGAGACAAAAACGGTGCAGCTCGGCGGCATGACCGTCAGCTACAATCCCATATCGATAGATGTCACCCTTGCCGACATGGCCGAGGATATGTGCGCTGAATGTGACTGGAACGGCGCCTATCTGTATTTCAGAATGAAGGACGACGAGATAAAGACCTTCAATCGGCTTTACAAATACAGCGGCAAAGACAGCACCTCGATAAGCGCCTGGGCAAGAGGCATCATAGAGCACGACGAGATACAGAGCATAATCGCAAACGGCGCGGAATACCCCGTCTCCGACTCTTCGGCGGTAAAGGCCGTAAAAATCGACAAAACCCTCAAACCCTTTGTGATGAAGCCCTATATAAAAGACCATTTATGGCTGCCGCTCAGGGAGTTTTGCGAAAATATCGGAGCCGAAATAACCTGGAATGAGGAAACAAGCTCGGCCGAAGTCAAATACCGCGGCTCTGTCTATGTGTTCACTCTCGGCAGCTCAAAGGTGGTTATAGACGGCAAAACCGTCGATTTCTACGACGGACTCAACGACAGCACAACTTTTGCCGACGAAAACGGACGAATGATTGTCACCCCTTTAGTTGCCGACTATATGGGCATAGATCTCCACGGCTTTAATATGAGCGGCGAAAACGGTTCGATAAATTCCGACGCTCAGTGGCACATCATTCCGTAATAAAAAACAAAGAAATAAGCATACCGTTTAAAAGCGATATGCTTATCTTTTTTCCGTATGTTTATCTTGTGCCGCCGCCCGGGACCCGCCGCTCCCGGGGCGGCTATGCATCAGTTTCTTCATGGCTTGCCTCGCAGATGTGTTATGTGAACCTTAAAAATGACAATTCCAACAAAAGAGTTACAAATTGGTAACAAAAGTAATATACACACTTTTGACCGCCGCGTCAAGTCCCCGCACCCCGGAGGGAAAAATTTTTCAAATTCTCAGAAAAGAGTCCGTGGACCACAATATCCTGTGGAAAAAGCAAAAAAAGTGGGGAGACAACACCAGAAAAGGGGGAAGTGAGCAAGGAAAAGAAAATTTTTTCAGCAAAATCACCAAGTATAAAAAGACAC
>ERZ779866.1316-NODE-1316-length-25611-cov-9.140163_pt1 | contig 25611 bp, 21 predicted proteins | sample MGYA00511248_ERZ779866 | MGnify/ENA primary metagenome ERZ779866 (study PRJEB29588, sample SAMEA2155758) | human gut metagenome | biome: human gut; feature: human-associated habitat; material: faeces | place: Denmark | collected 2008/2010 ... | reverse complement strand
GGATATTAAAAAATTATATATTTATTAATAATTATTAAGATTTGTTTGTGTTAAAATATAGAGTGCTAGTAGTAGCGTGATAAGGGGAAAGGGAGATAATTGTGGTATTTTCTAGTTTGTTGTTTGTATTCGCATTTTTTACTCCACATCTGGTTGTATATTTTTTTGCACCCAATGGAAAAAAGAATTTGGTTTTGTTGATATCAAGTCTAATTTTCTATGCATGGGGGGGACCAAAATATTTATTATTGTTGATGTTGGAAACTTTTATTAGTTGGTATTTTGCTTTGAAAATGAGTGATTCAAAAAAATCAAAGCTCTATTTAATTCTTGCGTGTTGTTGTTTACTTGGATTGTTGGCGATTTTCAAATATACAGGTTTCTTTTTAAATAACTTAAAGTTTTTTATTCATTGGCCGGATAAGATTCCAACTATTGTTTTACCGATTGGTATTTCGTTTTATACATTTCAATTGTTGTCATATGTTGTTGATGTATATAAAAAAGAGGTATCACCACAACAAGATTATTGGAAGTTATTATTGTATTCTAGTTTATTTCATCAATGTATTGCAGGGCCTATTGTTCGTTATGAAACAGTTCAAAATGAAATTGATAACAGAAAAGTCTCGTTTGAAGACGTATTTTATGGGTTTCGAAGATTTAGTATTGGATTAGCTAAAAAAGCAATTTTAGCCAATTCGTGTGCTTCTATTGCAGATACATTATTACCAGGAGGATTAGATGCCATTCATAATCAATCGGTTCTAGGAATTTGGTTATCTATGATTTGTTATATGCTACAAATTTATTTGGATTTCTCAGCATATTCTGATATGGCCATTGGAATGGGAAGGATGATTGGCTTTCATTATTTAGAAAACTTTAACTATCCATATATCGCAAAAAGTGTTCAAGATTTTTGGCGTAGATGGCATATTTCTTTAAGTTCATTTTTTAGAGACTATGTATATATTCCATTGGGCGGAAATCGTTGTAGCAAGAAAAAATGGATCCGTAATATGTTTGTGGTATGGTTTTTAACTGGGATGTGGCATGGAGCTAGCTGGAATTTCATTTTATGGGGTTTATATTATCTATGTTTCCTTTTATTGGAAAAATTTTATATAAAAGATCGAATGCCAGATATATGGAAACGTGTTTACACATTGCTCGTTATATTCTTTGGATGGATCATTTTTAAATATTCTGATTTATCACAATTAGGGGCTGTATTATTAGGATTATTTGGAATTGGTGTTTCTGGATTCTGTAGTATGGAAGTTAAAACTATATTCTTAAGTAATGTTTTCTTCTTGATTTTCTCAATGTTAGCATGTACCACTTTAGGAAAATCATTACATAAATATTTGGTGAAGAAATCAAATACAGATAATGTGGTAATGGTTCTATATTCTATTTTCGCTGCGATTGTACCATTCACATTGATGTTTGTTTCGTTTTTGGCTTTATTGGGGAACAGTTACAATCCGTTCTTGTATTTCCAATTTTAGGGGGAGTTATGAAACAGAAAAAACAATTTAAAATTTTGACTAAACTAGTAGCTGTTATTTTATGCTTATGCTTGATGTTTACAGGTTGTATTACAGGTGCTGCATTTTTTGTTAGACCTGCGACGAGTGATTTAGAAAAAAGAAAGCTAACAGAATTTCCAAAGTTCACGATGGCAACGTTTTTGAATGGGCAATATTTTAGTGATATTTCGATTTGGTATGCAGATACATATCCAATGAGAGATTCGTTGATGAATTTATCTCAAGAGATGAAAAATGTTTATGGAGTTCGCCAAAAGACTATGATGGTTGGAACAAAAAAAGAGGCGGATAAGATTCCTACAAAAAAGAAAAAAACAAAAAAAGTAGAACCTGTTCCAGTTCCTGAAGATTATTCATTTGATGAGGATATGCAAAACCAAATTTTATCAAATTTGTATGTAAAAAATGGTGCTGCATATAGTATGTATTATTTTGTTCAGGATTCAGCAGATTTATATATTAATGCCATGAATCGTTTTGCAAAGCGACTAAAAGGAACATCGAAAGTTTATTCATTATTGATTCCAAATAACTCGATTGTTCTGCCTGATGATGAATTGAAAAAATTAGGTGGTTCCGATATGAAACAGGCTATTAATTATTATTATAAGAATTATAAGAATGTGACTGGAATTGATGACTATTCTTATATTGAAAAGGCCAAAGATCAATATCTATATTTTAGAACAGATCACCACTGGACTGCTTTAGGAGCTTATCAGGCATACAAAGCATTTTGTAAAGAAAAAGGCTGGAAACCAGAAGAATTAGATAGTTTTGAAACAAAGAGGTTTGAACCATTCCTTGGTACGGCATATGATCAATTGCGTCTTCCAGAAATGGAGGCTAATCCAGATTATGTGGATGCGTATATTCCACATGCGACAAATGATATGGTATATTGGGATGAAAATGGAAATGAGACTAACTACAACGTAATCGCGGATGTAAGTGATTGGTCAGAAGGGTCAGGTTACTATTGTTTTATTGGTGGAGATAATCCGTTGAGTGTGATTAAAAATCCAACAAAGGAAAAAGGCAAGTCGGTTTTATTGATTAAAGAATCGTTTGGTAACAGTTTTGCACCGTTCTTGGTGGATCATTACAAGACTGTGTATATAGCTGACTTTAGATGTTTAACTATGAATATTGTGGATTTCTGTAAAGAAAACAAAATCGATGATGTCATTTTTGAAAATAATATTTCAATAATTGGTAGTACGCAAGTTGCATCTACATATGATCAATTATCACGTGCTGGAGAATAAATAAAAAGACTGCAGAGGAATTAATCTTCTGCAGTTTCGTTTTTATAATTGTCTAAATCGTTTGGGAAATTGATCTTATTTAGTTTTTTGATACTTAGTTCAATTGAAACATCAATATTAGCACTCGCATCATCAACGGTTTGTGTTCCGGTAAAGCTTAAAATCATGTGTGAGATTTTTTCGTTTTTGATGGTTGCAACAAGTGTAGCATCCTCTAGTTTTATAGACCCCATATTATCTAGAAGGGTGGCTAATTTAGATGTGTTGACTTTAAATGTATATGTATCATTTTCTTTTTTAGAGGAATCAAATAATTCGCATAATTGAGCGTCAGTTAAATCTAGAAATGGGTTGTATGTATTTAATTTTGAATTCTTTTTAAGTCCGATCTTGTCGACTGTACTTTGTGTTTTTGTACCCATAGAATTTAAATATGTTTTTCCATCTTTGATATAAAAGTTCAAAAAGTTATTTTGCACATTTTTTCCTGCGACAAGACCGATGGAACTAGATACTTGTAATTCGTCTTTTTGAAGAATTTGTGCATCAATATTCATTTTTGAATCCTTCATATCCAATGTTCCACTGATTTGGGCGCTTTTTAGATTTAATGTATTACCTAATGCATCAAAGAATGTAAGGATGTCATCATTATTTTTTGAGTTTGAACATCCTACAAGGCTAAGCGATAAAAAACAAGTTATAATTAGGGTTAAAAATTTTTTCATTCGGAACTCCTTTAAACGTTTATATTGTATGCACAATTAAAGGGAATGTCAAAATGGATAAATGAAAAAGCACCTACTTTGTGCAGGTGCTGAAAAAGGATAGGCAATATTTATAACTCATTTTTTAAATTTTGTCAAGTTTTTATTGACATTTGGTGGTTTTACTAGTAGTATAATAAATTGCATAATAGTGTGAGTTTTCAGGTGAAAACCACCTAGTATAGTACAAATTCGAACGAAAGGATGGCATGCATGGACAACAACAAAGCATATCGTATTGTCTCGTGTGGAAAAAAATCTTCCCGCCGAGATTACTCAAAGGTTAGTGGTAAATTAGAGTTACCTAATCTTGTCGAAATCCAGACAGATTCATTTAAATGGTTTACGCAACAAGGTATCCAAGAAGTATTTGAAGAAATCTATCCAATTGAAAACTATGGAAAAAACATTCGCTTAAATTTCCTTCGTTATCATTTTGAAGAACCAAAATATAACGCAGAAGAATCTATGTATAGAGAATGCAACTTTGCAGCACCTCTATATGCAGATATGGAATTAGAAGTTACAGACTCAGAAACTGGGGAAGTTGTAACTAAGAGTGAAGAAGTATATTTAGGGGATTTCCCTTTAATGACAGAAACTGGTACATTCATCATCAATGGTGCAGAACGTGTAATCGTTAGTCAGATCGTACGTTCTCCAGGAGCATATTTTGCGGACAGTTATGATGAAAAAACTGGTAAACAAAACTATAGCTGTGAATTAATTCCAAGTCGTGGTACTTGGTTAGAGTTTATGACTGAACAAAAGAAAACTACAAACGGACGTTTAATTAATGTTTCTATTGACCGTCGCCGTAAAGTATTATTCAGTATTTTATTCAAGGCGATTGGTATGTCTTTGAATATCGGAGTGAACGAAGATACTCACGATACATCAATGATGGAAACATTCCTTCGTGCAATGGGACGTAACTGGTCTGATGTAGCTACAGATGCAGAAGATCGCGAATACATGAATATGTATTTGTTGTTGTATACTGCTTTCTTCGGTAAATATGAAGAAATCGAAAACACTTTATTGAACGATAAAGTAAAAACAACGCAGGAAGCGTTACTTTCTTTCTATGAAAATCAAAGAAGTGATGAAATCCCTACATTAGATGGATCAATCACTTTGATGCAAGCTAAATTCTTTGATCACCGTCGTTATGACTTGACAAAAGCTGGTCGTTATAAATTACGTAAGAAATTAAATGCGATTGATCGTATGGCAGGTATGACACTTGCTCATGATATTGTTGATGTAAATGGCAACGTATTCATGGAAAAAGGTACTATGGTTCACCGTGATGAAAGAAATGCATTACGTGAAGAATTGGCTAAGGGTACTTATTGTGTCGCTTATCCATTCCGCTCAGAATTCCATGAAGAAGATATCGTTTCAATTCCAACAAGCTGGACTACAGGATTAATTGGTCGTGTATTAGCTAGTGATGTTGAAACAGAAGATGCTTATTTAGATGTTGGTACAGTATTAACTGAACAAGATGTTTTAGCAATCCAAAAGGCTGTTGAAAATGTTGATATTTTTGCAGGATTGTTTGCACAACCAGTTAAATTAACAGCCGAAAATATGGATTCTGTATTTAACTATGGTCAACGTTTATATGCTCTTGGACGTTTAACAAATGCTCAAGGTGAAGATATTGTTGATGCAGATATGGAATTAGTTGCGAACCGTTATATGGTTGGTGTAAGTCCAGATGCTATCGATAGTGATGTTGAAACACAAGTTAAACAACGTGCTTTAAGTGAAGATATCACAGCATGGTTGATTGGTGCATGTGTTCAAGAATTATATATTATTGACAATAATGGGGATGAAGTCCGTGTTGCTGGAAATGACCCATTCGCAAATAAACACACAATTACAGTTTCAGATATGTATGCATTCTTCTCATATAGCTTAAACGTTATGGAAGGTGTAGGAACAACAGATGATATCGATATGTTAGGTAACCGTCGTATTCGCTCTGTTGGTGAATTGATTCAGAACCAGTTCCGTATTGGTTTATCTCGTATGGAACGTGTCGTTAAAGAACGTATGTCAATTCAAGAAATGGATAGCTTAACTCCTAGAAAATTGACAAACATTCGTCCTTTGACAGCTGCAATTAAAGAATTCTTCTCTAGTTCACAGTTATCACAGTTCATGGATCAACAAAACCCTCTAGCTGAGTTGACAAATAAACGTCGTATTTCAGCCTTAGGTCCAGGTGGTATCAGTCGTGATCGTGCAAGTTTCGAAGTACGTGACGTTCACAACTCTCACTATGGTCGTATTTGTCCAATCGAAACGCCAGAAGGGCCAAACATCGGTTTGATCAATAACCTAACTACATATGCTCGTATCAATGAATATGGATTTATTCAAACGCCTTACCGTAAGGTAAATGCGGATGGTACTGTTAGTGAAGATACAGTTTACTTAAGCGCTGATGAAGAAGCAGATTATGTAATCGCTCAGGCCAATGAGGTTCGCGATGGTCATTTAGTAAATGAACGTGTTGTAGCTCGTAAGGCTGGTGAAACTATCATCGCTGATCGTAACGAAGTAGAACTTGCCGACGTCAGTCCAAAACAGATTGTATCTGTAGCGACTGCCTGTGTCCCATTCTTGGAAAACGATGACGCGTCTCGTGCCTTAATGGGTGCCAACATGCAGCGTCAGGCCGTTCCATTATTAGTTCCTCATTCACCTTATGTAGGTACTGGTATTGAATATAAAATTGCTAAGGATTCAGGTGTTGGTATTGTCGCAAAACAAGATGGTGTAGTTGAATATGTAGATGGTTTGCGTATTGTAGTTAAAGATAATGAAGGTGAAAACCACACTTATCAATTACGTAAGTTTGCTCGTTCAAACGCAAGCACTTGTATCAATCAACGTCCAATTGTAGAAGTTGGTGAAAAGGTTGAAAAAGGCGATATCTTAGCTGATGGTCCAAGTATGCAAAATGGAGAATTGGCTTTAGGTCAAAACGTTGTTATTGCATATACAACATGGCATGGATATAACTACGAGGATGCCATCATCATGTCAGAACGTATGGTTAGTGATGATGTATATACTTCAATCCACGTAGAAGAATATGATATTGACTGTCGTGAAACTAAGTTAGGTCCAGAAGAAATCACTCGTGATATTCCTAACGTTGGTGAAGCAGCAGTTCGTAAGTTAGATTCAAATGGTATCATCATGGTGGGTGCCGAAGTTAAAGAAGGAGATATCTTAGTTGGTAAGGTTACTCCAAAAGGACAAAGTGAAGTTAGTCCTGAAGAAAAATTATTATTGGCAATCTTTGGTGAAAAATCACGTGAAGTTCGTGACAATTCATTGAAAGTACCTCATGGTGGTGCTGGTATTGTTCATTCTATTCGTGTATTTAAACGTGGAGATGGATCGGATCTTCCTCCTGGAGTAAATATGCGTGTTAAAGTATATATCGTTCAGAAACGTAAGATTTCTGAAGGTGATAAGATGTCTGGTCGTCACGGTAACAAAGGTGTCATCTCTAAGATTTTACCTATCGAAGATATGCCATTTATGGCTGATGGACATCCAGTTGATATCTTGTTGAACCCATTCGGTGTACCTTCACGTATGAACATCGGACAGATCTTAGAAATCCACTTAGGTTACGCTGCTCGTAAATTAGGTGTTAAATTCTCTACTTCTGTATTTGATGGTTTATCAAATGAAGACTTACAAGATGTAATGCGCGAAGCAAGCATGACTGTCGATGGAAAACAGGTATTATATGATGGTCAAACTGGACAACCATTCGATGAACGTATTAGTGTCGGTGTAATGTACATGATTAAGTTGGCTCACATGGTTGACGATAAACTACATGCTCGTGCTACAGGTCCATATTCTTTAGTTACTCAGCAGCCATTGGGTGGTAAAGCTCAAAATGGTGGTCAAAGATTTGGAGAAATGGAAGTTTGGGCATTGGAAGCATATGGTGCTGCCCACACATTACAAGAAATCTTGACAATCAAATCGGATGATATTCAAGGTCGTATCAAGACTTATGAAGCCATCATTAAAGGTAAAGATATTCCAGAACCAGGTGTTCCAGAATCATTCCGTGTATTGATGCACGAATTACAAGGTTTAGCAATCGATATTCGTTTGTTAGATGAAAACAATAACGAGGTTGACATCACATTAGATGATGATGACCAGGACGTTCATCCAGCTCAACCTTTACCAGAACAAACACAAAAGGAAGAGCTAGTAGACGATATTGAAGAAGAAAATAACGAAGAAGAGGAGGCGTAGTATAAAATATGAGTATTAACAATTTTGCCTCGATTCAGGTTCGCTTAGCGAGTCCAGAAACGATTTTAAAATGGAGTCATGGTGAAGTAACAAAGCCTGAGACAATTAACTATCGTTCACAAAAAGCAGAACGTGATGGTTTATTCTGCGAACGCATTTTCGGTCCAACTAAGGACTGGGAATGTGCTTGTGGTAAATATAAAAAAGTACGTTTTAAAGGTGTTGTATGTGACCGTTGTGGTGTAGAAATCACAAAAGCAAGCGTAAGACGTGAGCGTATGGGCCACATCCACTTAGCTGCACCAGTAGCTCATATTTGGTACTTACGTGGTATTCCTAGCCGTATGGCATTGTTGTTGGATGTAACACCAAAACAATTGGAAGAAGTTGTATATTTCGTAAGCTATATTGTTACGGATCCAAAAGAATCTGGTTTAGCTTACAAACAAATTCTTTCTGAACGCGAATTCCGTGAAAACCAAGCTATTTATGGTTCAACAGGATTTACAGCTCAAACAGGTGCTGAAGCCGTACTACGTTTATTACAAGATGTTGATTTAGAATCTGAATATCAAGAAGTACAGGATGCGCTTGAAAAAGCACAAGGTGAAAAACGTAAGAAATTAATCAAACGTTTGGATACAATCAATGCATTCCGTAATAGTGAAAACTTACCAGAATGGATGATTCTGACTAACATTCCGGTAATACCACCTGATTTACGTCCAATGCTTCAATTGGATGGTGGTCGTTTTGCGACAAGTGATTTGAACGACTTATATCGTCGTGTTATCACTCGTAACAATCGTTTACGTAAATTGTTAGATTTGGGTACTCCAAATATTATCGTTCAAAACGAAAAGCGTATGTTACAGGAATCTGTAGATGCTTTAATTGACAATGGTCGTCGTTCAAAACCAATTACAGGTGCTGGTGGACGTGCATTAAAATCATTGTCTCATTCATTAAAAGGTAAACAAGGTCGTTTCCGTCAGAACTTATTAGGTAAGCGTGTTGACTTCTCTGGTCGTTCTGTAATTGCCGTTGGACCAGATTTGAAAATGTACCAATGTGGTATTCCACGTGAAATGGCAGTTAACTTGTTTAAACCATTTATCATTAATGAAATCGTAAACCAAGGATTAGCACAAAATCCTAAAAATGCAGAAAAATTAATCGAACGTCGTGATCCTCGTATCTGGGACGTTGTTGAAACTGTAATCGACGGATATCCTGTATTAATGAACCGTGCACCTACATTACACCGTTTGGGTATTCAGGCCTTCTTGCCTAAATTAGTAGAAGGACGTGCAATGCGTCTTCACCCATTAGTATGTACTGCGTTCAACGCCGACTTCGATGGTGACCAGATGGCCATCCACGTTCCATTAGGAGAAGAAGCTCGTGCTGAAGCATTAGTTATGATGCTTGGTTCTCACAATATCTTAGGTCCTAAAGATGGTAAACCTATCGTTACGCCAGGACAGGATATGGTTATGGGTAACTTCTATTTAACAATGGAAGAAACAAAAGAAGAATTCTTTGCAGAAGCTAAACACTACGAAGAAGTTGGCTGCCCATTAGAAGCAGCTCACTGGCACCGTTTTGGCGAAAGTGAAGGGCATGTATACACAGATGAAGATGAAGTTATGATGGCATACCAGTCGAAACAAGTTCATCTTCACACTCGTATCGCATTGCCTGTATGCAATATGCATAAAACATCGTTTGATGAAAAACATAAAAATGATTATTTAATTACAACAGTTGGTAAGATTGTGTTCAACTCAATGTTCCCTGAAGATTTCCCATATATTAATGAGGTATCAAAAGAAAACTTTATTAGTACTCCTGATAAATACTTTATTGCTCCAGGACAAAACATTAAAGAATACATCGAAGCTATGCCTTTAGTTGAAGCGGTTAAGAAAAAAGATTTAGGTAAAGTTATTGCCGAAGTCTTCAAACGTTATGATGCGGATCAAACTGCTGAAATTCTTGACCAAATCAAATCTTTAGGATTTGAATATTCAACAGTAGCTGGTATTACAGTTGCCTTGTCAGATATCGAAGTGGCTCCTCACAAAGATGAATATATCGATGAGGGTCGTGTTAAAGCCGATCAGTTGAAACACTTACAACGTAAAGGTATGTTGACAATGGAAGAATGGGAACGTCACTTATCTAAGATGTGGGATGATCAAAAAGACAAGATTGTAACATCATTGATGAAAAACTTGCCTCGTAAAAACCCAATCAACATGATGGCGACTTCTGGTGCTCGTGGTAACGCGTCAAACTTTACTCAGTTAGCTGGTATGCGTGGCTTAATGGCAAAACCTGGCCACGCTAAAGCTGGTGCTGGTGAATATGTACCAACCATCATAGAAGTTCCTATCTACTCTTGTTTCCGTGAAGGATTGAACGTAAGTGAGTTCTTTATCTCGACTCACGGTGTGCGTAAAGGTCTTACAGATACTGCCTTAAAGACAGCCGAATCTGGTTACTTAACTCGTCGTTTGGTTGATGTTGCCCAAGATGTAATTATCAAAGAAGATGATTGTGGTACAGATAAGGGGTACTGGATCGAAACATTAATGGATCGTAAAACAAACTCTGTTATCGAACCATTACAAGATCGTTTAGTTGGTCGTTATTCTAAACAAGATGTAACAGATCCAAAGACAGGTGAAATAATTATTGCGAGTGATGAATTCATCACTGATGAACTTGCTAAGAAAATTGTAGATGCAGGTGTTACAGGTATGTATATCCGTTCTGTATTTACTTGTAAGTCCCGTTTAGGTATTTGTCGTAAATGTTATGGACGTAACATGGCTACTGGTAAAGACGTTGAAGTTGGTGAAGCTATTGGTATCATGGCGGCTCAATCAATTGGTGAACCAGGTACACAGTTAACAATGCGTACATTCCATACAGGTGGTGTTGCCGGTGCCGGTGCAGAAGATATCACTCAAGGTTTGCCTCGTGTTGAAGAATTATTCGAAGCTCGTTGTCCAAAAGGTGTTGCGGTAATTGCTCAGATTTCAGGTGAAATTACTTCAATTGAACGTATTGAAGGAACAATGCGCCAAGAAGTTATTATCACAAACGAACACGAAAGTGTTTCTCATAAAATTAACGCGAACCAGTCTATGCGTCCATGGGTTCAAGTCGGTGCAAAGATTGAAGCCGGTGTTGCGTTGACTGAAGGTCCATTAGATCCAAAAGAATTATTACGTGTTGCTGGTGTACGTGAAGTTCAAGACTATATCTTGAAGGAGGTTAAGAAAGTATACCAAAGCCAAGGTATCGAAATTAGTGATAAGCACTTGGAAGTAATGATCAAACAGATGATGAAGAAAGTAATCATTGTAGATAGTGGAGATACTGATTTAAATGTTGGTGTTCAATTATCATTGAATAACATCACAAAAATCAATCGTAACGCATTGTTAAGCGGTAAAACTCCTGCTACATTCAAACCAATATTATTAGGTATTTCTAAGTCTTCTGTTGAAACAGATTCCTTCTTATCAGCTGCTTCATTCCAGGAAACTACAAAGGTTCTTACAGATGCGACTATTAAGGGTAAAGTTGACCACTTAATCGGTTTGAAAGAAAATGTTATTATTGGTAAGCTGATTCCTGCAGGTACTGGATGCCAGGGAGATCGTCCACAAAATCTAATTGTTGCAGAAAAGGCTAAAGAACTTCGTGACAAACGTATTGCACGTATGAAAGAAGTTCATGATGAAGAGTTCGATAAACTAGTATCTGGCTCTGATGATAGAGATATGATGGATAGTGTAGAAGCTTCAGTAGAAGAATCAATTTTACAAGATGCAGATACTGCAGACAATAATTCAATGGATATCCAATCTGAAGAATAAGAATATAAGGAGTAGGTAGATACCTATTCCTTTTCTTTAGGAGTAAAAATGGAAAAATATTTTAATTTAGGTAGAGCGTATTACACATATTTAAAAAGCAGCACAAAGAAAGATCAATGTACTGTTAGTGTAATATGTGATAATATTGATATTAAACATAACATAATGGATGGCTTATTGTTTTCAGGTGCCTTTATATATGATGGATACCAAGAAAATACAGACGGATCTATCATTGTTTGTGACGGAAACATTTCAGTTTATGGATGTGAATTGCCAGATTTAAAGTATGAGAATTATATATCCAATTCCAATGCCACTATAATAAAAAAGTAGGACAATTGTCCTACAAAATTTGAATATTATTTTTTAAACATGTATCGACCATGTCTTCAGGCCATAAGCTTGCCTGGACCTCTCCGATATGTGCTTTTTTAAGTAGAAGCATACATAGTCTGGATTGACCGATTCCTCCGCCTAAAGTGTATGGTAATTCTTTATTTAGAATGGCTTTATGGAAAGGTAATTCGCATCTTTCCAAACAGTTTTCTTTTTTCAATTGTTCTAATAATGTATCTTCATCCACTCGAATTCCCATAGAAGAGATTTCTAGAGCACTTTGTAGTGGTTCATACCAGAATAGGATATCTCCATTTAGTGTCCAGTCATCATAGTCTGGGGCTCGACCATCGTGTTTTTCATTGTTTGATAATTTATCACCAATTTGCATCACAAATACGCAACCATGTTCTTTTGTAATGGCATTTTCTCTTTCCTTTGCGTTCATATTTGGATACATATCTAATAGTTCCTGAGTTGTGATAAAGAAAATTTCATCAGGTAAATGATTAACTGCCTGAGGGTATTTGTACCAAACTTCATGTTCCATATGCTTGATGACTTTAAAGATAGTACGTACATGTTGTACTAATGTTTCTTTTGTGCGTTCATTTTTAGAAATGATTTTTTCCCAATCCCATTGATCGACATAAGTAGAATGAATGTTATCTAATTCTTCATCTTTACGAATGGCATTCATATTTGTATATAAGCCTTCATGTAATTTAAAGCCATATTGCTTTAAAGCCATACGTTTCCATTTTGCTAAAGAGTGCACAACTTCCATTTGTTCACCAGGAAGTTCGTTCATGGTAAAAGATACGGGTTTTTCTGTACCATTTAAGTTGTCGTTTAAACCAGAACTTTGTGTAACATATAAGGGTGCTGAAATTCTTGATAAATTTAATTCTTTACCAAATTCATATTGAAATGTATCACGGATATATTTAATAGCTTCTTGTGTCTCTCTAACAGTTAATACTGGATCGTAGTTTTTAGGTATAATAAGTTTCATACTTTCATCTCCTTAATGTAAGTATTGTATCACAAAATATGAAAAGATTTTCAATTTATTTTGTGATAAAATCATTTTATGAATATTCTATTTTCAATTAACGCAAAATTCATAGATTTGACAAAGACATGTATACGTTCCATCATTCGGTTTGACAAAAATATTGATTTCTATATTTTGCATCATGACTTAAATCAAAAACACATGTATGATTTAAGACGTTCTTTTTTTGAATGTACTTTTCATTTTATAGAAGTAAAGGAAGAAGAATTTAAGGGGTTTCCTATTTCATCTCGATATCCTCTAGAAATTTATTATCGATTATTCGCTTCAGATTTGTTGCCTAAGACATTGGATCGAATTCTTTACTTGGATGTGGATATTGTTGTGATTCAAAGTTTAAGGGAATTGTATAACATGGATTTTGAAGGTAATTTTTATATCGCTTCGAGTCATGTAAATGAGCGTATGACGCATTTAAATGCGAAAAGATTAGGGCTAAAAGAGGATGTACCATATATCAATACTGGGGTTTTGTTGATGAATTTAGAATTATTGCGTAAACAATTAAATAAGCAAGATATTTTAAATTATGTGAATGCACATAAGAAAAATCTTGTACTTTTTGATCAAGATGTATTGACGGCATTATATGGAGATAAGACAAAACTAGTAGATTCTCGTAAATATAATTTGAGTGAGAGAATGATGAATTTCTATAATCTAAGAAATCCAAGAAGTAGGATAGATCTTGATTGGGTGAAACAGAATAGTGTTATCATACATTATTGCGGAAGAATGAAGCCTTGGAAAGGTAAATATATAGGATGTTTAGATTGTTTTTATAGGGAGTTGGAAAAATGAGAGATAGGTTTTCAAATCGTTTAGGATTTATTTTAATTAGCGCAGGATGCGCAATAGGAATTGGCAATGTTTGGCGCTTTCCATATATTGTAGGACAATATGGAGGTGCTGCATTTGTTTTGATTTATTTATTTTTTCTAGTCATATTAGGATTGCCAGTTATGGTTATGGAGTATTCGGTAGGACGTGCCAGTCAAAAAAGTGCAGCACTTTCTTTTGATGTATTAGAGCCAAAAGGAACAAAATGGCATTTTATGAAGTATGTGGCAATGGCAGGAAATTATATACTGATGATGTTTTATACTTCGGTTTGTGGATGGTTGTTTTATTATTTCTACAAAATGTTGATAGGGGATTTTAATGGATTAAATGTTGGGCAAATTAATAATGAATTTGGCTTAATGTTGTCAAATCCCTTGATTCAAGTAGGTATGATGTTTCTAGTTGTTTGTATTGGTTTTTTCATTTGTTCAAAAGGCTTGCAGAATGGTGTGGAAAAAGTATCAAAGTATATGATGTTGAGTTTATTTGCGTTGATGCTTGTGCTAGCTGTTCGTTCACTCATTTTGCCAGGGGCTATGGAGGGCGTAAAGTTTTACTTGTTGCCTGATTTTGCAAAGATGCAAAATGTATCGGATGTCGTATTCGCGGCCATGGGTCAAGCTTTCTTTACTTTGAGTTTAGGAATTGGTGCTATTGCGATATTTGGAAGTTACATTGATAAAGGTAAGAAGTTAACATCTGAGGCCATTACAGTTGTGTGTTTAGATACATTTGTTGCATTGGTTGCAGGCTTTATTGTGATTCCTTCTTGTTTTGCGTATAATGTGGATCCTGGGCAAGGGCCTGGATTGATTTTCCAAACATTACCTAATATCTTTGCGAATATGCAGTTTGGAAATATTTGGGGGGCTTTGTTCTTTTTGTTTTTGAGTTTTGCCGCATTAACTACAATTATTGCGGTATTTGAAAATATCATCACGATGACAATGGAATGGACAGGATGGTCTCATTCAAAAACAATCAAAGTAAGTTTTGTGCTTGTTTTTGTGTTATCTTTACCATGTGCATTAGGATTTAATGTATTATCTTTTGTTCAACCTTTAGGTGCTGGTTCAACCATTCAAGATTTAGAAGATTTTATTGTATCGAATAATCTATTACCTTTAGGATCACTTTGCTATGTATTGTTTTGTACATCTAAATATGGATGGGGATTTAAAAACTTCTTAAAGGAAGCTAATTGCGGAGAGGGAATTTCTTTTCCTAAACAAGTTGGTTTCTATGTTTCATATATCATTCCTGTCATTATTTTGGTAATATTTATACAGGGATATATCTCTAAATTTTTGTAGGAGGAGCCATTATGATTAAAAAGAGAAAAGTAGTTATTGTTGGTGCAGGAAATGTAGGTGCAAGTACAGCTTTTTGCATGATCAATCAAGGGATTTGCGATGAAATTGTATTAATTGATATGAATACAGAAAGGGCTAAAGGTGAAACATTAGATATGATTCATAGTATTGCCTTTATGAATCGTAATATGGAAATTAAATTAGGTGATTATACAGACTGCAAAGATGCAGATGTTTTGGTTATTACCGCAAGTGCTCCAATGGGCAAGGAAAACGATCGTTTAGTGGCTTTAAAATCAAGCTCTAAGATTGTTACAAGTATTGTTTCGAGTGCTATAGAAAATGGATTTGATGGGTTTATTGTAGTTGTTTCAAATCCAGTCGATATTATGACTTATGTGGCTTATAAGGTTTCTGGTTTACCAGCAAATCAAATCATTGGTTCAGGAACGTTATTAGATTCAGCTCGTTTACAATGTCATATTGCTGATTGTATTGATGTAGATCCAAAGAGTATTCATGCTTATGTTTTAGGTGAACATGGGGATAGTGAAATGATTCCATGGAGTACAGTTCGTGTGGGTGGTAAAGACATTTACCAAATCATTAAAGATAATCCAACACGCATGAATGAGGGGATGTTTGAAAGTATTCATGAAGCGGTAAAGAAAGATGGTTGGGAAATCTTCAATCGTAAAGGAAATACATGTTATGGTATTGCCGCAAGTACAACACGTATTGTTCGTGCATTGATGTTTAATGAATCCGTAGTACTTCCTATTTCTACGTATTTAGATGGTCAATATGGACAAGATGGTGTATTCACAAGTGTACCGGCTATTTTAGATGCGACAGGTGTCAAAGAGGTTGTTGAGATTGAAATGACAAAAGAAGAAAAAGAGCAGTTTGATGCTTCTTGTAGTCATCTACAAAGTTTTTACAAGGAAGTTTAAGCTTCCTTTTCTTTTAGTGGTGTAGGAGGTGTTATGGTTGGCACAAGGACAAAAGTTAATGACATCTGGATCGATTCCTAAGCAGATGGTTTTCTTTGCGTTACCTATTTTATTAGGAAATTTATTTCAGCAATTATACAATACTGTGGATTCCTTAATTGTTGGAAACTTTTTGGGGAGTCAGGCACTTGCAGCGGTGAGTTCAAGTGGAAACATTATATTCTTGATGATTGGCTTCTTTAATGGGGTTGCGATTGGTGCAGGTGTAGTCATTTCGCGTTATTTTGGCGCAAGAGAAATAGAGCGTATGCAAAATGCGATTCATACAACGGTTGCGTTTGGATTGATTGTAAGTTTTATTATGACACTTATTGGTGTTTTCTTTACACCTACATTGCTTCGTTGGATGGGAACTCCAGATAGTGTGATGGCAGCTTCGGTAACTTATTTTAAAATATATTTTTTAGGTTCTTTTGGATCGATAATGTATAACTTTTTTGTAGGAATATTGCAGGCTGTAGGAGATAGTAAGCATTCGTTATATTATTTGATTGTATCAAGTGTAGTGAATGTTGTCTTAGACTTATTCTTTATTGCGGTACTTAAGATGGGTGTTGGATCGGCTGCTTTAGCTACAATTATTTCGCAATATATTTCAGCAGGTCTTTGTCTCAATTTATTGTTGACGACAAAGGGAACGCATCGTATTGTTCCTTCTAAAGTGAAAATTCATAAAGAGCTTTTAGGTGAGATTTTGAAGTATGGTTTGCCAAGTGGATTTCAGAATTCAATTATTGGTCTAGCGAATGTTGTAGTTCAATCGAATATCAACTCTTTTGGCGATATGGCGATGGCTGGATGTGGAGCTTATTCTAAGATTGAAGGATTTGCGTTCTTGCCGATCACTAGCTTTACAATGGCGCTTACAACGTTTGTCGGACAGAATTTAGGGGCTCGCCAATATGATCGTGTTTTAAAGGGTGCTAAGTTTGGTATGATTTGCTCGATGACTTTGGCAGAAATTATTGGTGTAATCATCTTTGTTTTTGGTCCTCAGTTTGTTGCAGCCTTTGACGCAACACCCGAAGTTATTCATTTTGGTACTTTGCGTGGACAAACGAGTGCTTTCTTCTTTTGTTTATTAGCGTATTCACATTGTGTGTCGGCTATTTTAAGAGGGGCTGGGAAGTCAATGGTTCCAATGATTGTAATGATGGTTTGTTGGTGTTTTGTGCGTGTTACAGGTCTTACAATCATGGGGGCTTTAGTGCATAATATTTGGTGTGTATATTGGATTTATCCAATTACTTGGTCTTTATCAAGTATCACGTTCTTTATTTATTATCATAGGGTAGATTGGCTTCATGCATAAATTTGACAACTGAATTTAATAAGTGATAGACTTATATCGAGGTAGATAGTTATGAAATCAATGTTAGAAGAATTAAAAGATGTAAAAATAAAAAAACACACAGTTACATCTATTGAATATGATTGCAAGTCTGAAGAAAAAGAGGACGCAGTATTTGATCAGGTTCATAATATTGTCACAAATCATTTAGATGACTTCACAAAAATTACTTTTGATGTGGAAGCGGATCACAAAGTAAAAGTAGAAATTAGTGAAAACTAGTTGGACCATTTTAAAAAATGGTCTTTTTTTTATTTTTGTATAGTTTTGATAATTATATATTTGATACAATGAGTACAAGAAAGATATGTAGGTACTATAATATGATAATTAAGAAAATAACATCAAAACAAGATGGGTTAAACTTAGAGATTGCGATTATGGAGTGCAAGAATCCAAAAGGAGTCGTACAGTTTTCGCATGGTATGGCCGAGCATAAAGAGCGTTATTTTGACTTTATGCGATATTTAAATGATCGTGGTTATGTTTGTGTGATTCATGATCATAGAGGTCATGGAAGTAGCGTGAAATCAAAAAATGATTATGGATATTTCTACACTGAAAATGCGGATTATATTGTGGAGGATTTATTCCAGGTTACGGAATATGTACGTGAAATGTATCCTGGATTAGAGATAACGTTATTTAGTCACAGTATGGGGACTTTAGTGGCTCGTTGTTACTTAAAGAAATATGATGCATATATTGATCAACTGATTTTGTGTGGTCCTCCTACTGAAAATTCGGCGGCAACTCTAGGTTTGGCATTGGCAAAAATAATAAAGCCTTTCTATAAGGAGAAGAAAGGTAATGGCTTATTGAATAAGATGGCTTTTGCAGGATATGAATCGGGTAATCGTTGGTTGAGTAAATGTGTTGAGAATGTAGAGCAATATGAAGCAGATGAATTGTGTGGATTCTTATTTACAACGAATGGTTTTATTAACTTATTTCAATTGATGATCAAAGCCTTTGATAAAAAAGGATGGAATGTCACTAATGAAAACTTACATATATTTATGATTGCAGGTCAAGAAGATCCGGTCATTCAGCGTAAGGATAAATTTGAACAATTGAAACAATTCTTAATGGGTGTTGGATATAAAAATGTATCTAGTAAATTATATCCGACTTTAAAACATGAAATCTTAAATGAAAAAGAGAATCAAATAATTTACGAGGATATATATGAATTTATAAAAAGTGCCAAGGATTAATCCTTGGCATTTTAGATACAAAAAAACTCGCGCTTGCGAGTAGTTTTTTACATGGAGCAGGTGATGAGAATCGAACTCACGTAGTCAGCTTGGAAGGCTGAAGTTCTACCATTGAACTACACCTGCAAATATAAGTGGTGACCCGTGGGCGATTCGAACGCCCGACCCTTTGATTAAAAGTCAAATGCTCTACCAACTGAGCTAACGGGTCACAAGTGGTGCCGACTATAGGAATTGAACCCACAACCTACTGATTACAAGTCAGTTGCTCTACCAATTGAGCTAAGTCGGCATTTAAATGGTGGAGGTTAACGGGCTCGAACCGCTGACCCTCTGCTTGTAAGGCAGATGCTCTCCCAACTGAGCTAAACCTCCGTAAGTGCCTATTTATAATATCACCGAGTTAAAATAAATGCAAGCACTTTTTGTAAAAATTATTTGAATTTTTGTTTTACTAAGAATCAAGGCTAAAATAATAGACAAAATCACAATGATCAATGTTTCTTTTGTTCCTTTATATAGGACTACTACAAGGAATACATAGAGTAAAAAATTTAAAATGGTCGTACTGGATAGTGTGTTATCTGTATAAGTGAAGCATGTGCTAAATAGTATGGCTAAAAGAATGGTTGAAAGAATCCATCCTTTCGTATCTTGTCGATTGGCTGACCATACTAAATAACTAAATATTGTCCAAATTAAAATGAATAATATCCATGTTAGAAACATATCTTTTGGTATTGTGTGTGTTAGAATCATTGAGAATAGTGAATAACTTACAAAACAAACAATACTGAATAGGGTTGTATTTAATATAGATGTTTTTTCAGAATGTGAATAAAGTGAGATAATGCAGTTTGTGAAGATCCATAATGGTAAGTTTGATAATAATTTAGTTGGATCAAAATATGCGATAAATGGCTTAATACATTCTATATTTACTGGTATAAAGGATAAGAATCCGAATACTATAGCTATTAAGACAATGCAGATTGTATATAGCCATGTGTTGTTGCTGTTTTTTCTTTTCATTATTTTTTAACCTTCTTTGAATAGATTGTTGCGATGGCTAAAAATAAGATACCTATATACAGGAATGTATAAGTCAGGTTATAAGCGAATATAAATAAGCAGATGGCTGCGATTGAATATAAGATTGATGATACGATATTTTTGTTCATAAAGGTCCTCCTAATGGAACAAATTATATCACACAAAAAGAAAAACTCCCATTGGGAGCTTTTGAAACAGCATTAAGAGAAAAGGGAATAGGATATGAATAAGTGTTCTGCTGTTTACGGTTTAATGTTAAATGATTTTCCTTAAATTGAGCTTAATCTTCCATGCGGGATAAAAGAATCATTAATCCTGCAGAAACTGTATTGATTGGATCGTCTGTGACAAAGATTGGACATCCTATTGTGTTTTGTAGATAGGAAGGTAGTCCATTCAATAACATGGATCCACCACAACATATGATTCCGCGAGTTTTTACATCTTGCTGCATTGTGATTGGCAAGCTAGATAGAAATTGTAGAATCCAGTTGGCCCATTGTTGTACTAAGGGTGTTAGGATTCCAACTATTTGATTTTCGTTAATGATCGCGGATTTTAGTACATGACTATTTTGGTCCATGCCAACAACTTCAAGACTTTTGGGGTCTTGCTGAATATTTACCTGTCCAATCTTACGTTTGATTTTTTCGGCTTGTTTTGTTGATACATTCATGTTGTAGGATTTAAATAGCCAGTTTTTAATGGCGATATTAATTGTACTTCCAGATACGTTGCAACGAGATTTTTTGATCATCTTGCCGTTTTGGAAGATTGCAATATCGCAGTTTGAAGAACCAATATTTAATACACAGCTAGCAACGGGTAAAAATAAATCGAGTTTTGCGCCAATAGCAGCAATCCAGATTTCTTGTTCAAAATAAACGCGGTAAGCACCTAAATCTTCAAGGTGTTCTTTCAATATGTCGCATGATTCTTTATTGAAACTAGTTGGATAACTTACCAACAAAACGGTTTTTTGAAACATACGAAAAGCTTTGTGTTCATATAGTAGTTGTTCTAGGAGTATGTCTAGAACGTCAAAGTTAATTGGATTTTCACGTAAAGGAGATATTACTTTAATATTTGGATCCATGGATCCGATTAAATCCTTAGCGTCTTCACCAATGCCTAAAACATGATTTTGCTCATCAAGCGCAACCATGCATGGCTCATTATATAGTAGACCATCTTCTTGTGTACAAAGCCGGATGTAGTTTGTACCCAAATCAATTCCCATTTGAATCATGTAACCCCTCCTAATATATGCCTATATTTTACACCAGGTTAAATTGTGATACAATATGCATGCATTCCTACATATATAAATGAACAAAATTGAAAAAATCCAAATACCGAATATAAAGGATACATCGCTTTTGGTGGTGCTGGACTCTATTGAGTTAGAAAAAACTTTAGGCTATCATGATTTATTTTTGTTGTGGAGTCCAACGTTTCAAAAAGCAGGTATTCCTGTATATATTGTTTTTCCAGATGAGCCGAACCAATTGAAAGAGTATTGTCAGTATTATAATACATATATTCATTATGTTTCAGATTTTGAATTGATTAAACGATTGGATTGTATCCAAGAAAAGATTGTGTTTGGTAAAAAATATTCAGTGATTTTGTCAAAAATGTATGTTGTGCATAATGGATATTTGTTTGAGGAACAAAAAAGAATAAATAATAAAACAATAAAAAAGCTTTATATAAAGGCTCTTGAATTAAAATTCGAAAATTTTATAAAAAAAATTAAAAATTCCGTTGACATACCCGATATCCTTTGGTAATATAAGTGAGCGCAAACGAGTTTGCGATAAAAAAACATGGAGGTTTAGCTCAGTTGGGAGAGCATCTGCCTTACAAGCAGAGGGTCAGCGGTTCGAGCCCGTTAACCTCCACCATTTAAATGCCGACTTAGCTCAATTGGTAGAGCAACTGACTTGTAATCAGTAGGTTGTGGGTTCAATTCCTATAGTCGGCACCACTTGTGACCCGTTAGCTCAGTTGGTAGAGCATTTGACTTTTAATCAAAGGGTCGGGCGTTCGAATCGCCCACGGGTCACCACTTATATTTGCAGGTGTAGTTCAATGGTAGAACTTCAGCCTTCCAAGCTGACTACGTGAGTTCGATTCTCATCACCTGCTCCATTTTATTTATAACAATCTTCTGATTGTTCTTTTTTTTAAAAACTGGAGAAGTAGCGAAGTGGCTAAACGCGGCTGACTGTAACTCAGTTCCTTTTGGTTCGGCAGTTCGAATCTGTCCTTCTCCACCACTTATTGGGGTATAGCCAAGCGGTAAGGCAACGGGTTTTGGTCCCGTCATTCGAGGGTTCAAGTCCTTCCGCCCCAGCCATATCCTGCCCCGTCCCCCCTGTCCCCCGAGGCGGCGGCGCGTTGCGGATGTTTCAGGTGACGAAACTTCAGCCCGAAAGGCGTCCACCATGTACGGCGATCTAAAAATTCTCACCGGTACGGCCAATCCCCAGCTTGCACTCGATATCTGCGATCATCTGGGCTGTTCCCTTACGCCCAGCCTGTGCGAGACCTTCAGCGACGGCGAAATCCGCATCGAGATCGGCGCCAGCGTGCGCGGACACGACGTGTTCGTCATTCAGCCCACCTGCGCTCCGGCCAACTATAATTTCATGCAGCTCTGCCTGATGCTGGACGCCCTGAAGCGCGCCAGCGCCAGCCGCATTACGGCCGTCATCCCCTACTACGGGTATGCCCGGCAGGATCGCAAGGTCAGCCCGCGCGCGCCCATAAGCGCCAAGGTCACGGCCGATTTCCTCAGCATGGCCGGCGCTCAGCGCATTGTGACCATGGATCTGCATGCCGGACAGATACAGGGCTTCTTCAACTGCCCGGTGGACAACCTTTACGCCAGTCCGGTGCTGCTTCAGCAGTTCCGCCACCTGCGCGGCGACATCGTCATGGTTTCGCCCGACGCCGGCGGCGTGGAGCGCGCCCGGGCCTTCGCCAAGATGATGGACGCCAGCCTTGCGGTCATCGACAAGCGTCGTGATCGCCCCAACCAGGTGGCGGAGATGAACGTCATCGGCGACGTGCAGGGCAAGGTGGCCATTCTGGTGGATGACATGATCGATACCGCCGGAACCATCTGCGCGGCGGCGGAGGTGCTGCTTCAGAACGGGGCGGCGGAAGTGCGCGCCTGCGCCACGCACGGCGTGCTGTCCGGCCCTGCCTGTCAGCGCCTTACCGATGCTCCCTTCGAGGAAGTGGTCATCACCGACACCATTCCTCTCGGCGACCGCGAAGGCAAGTGCGACAAGCTGCATGTGGCGTCTGTAGCCGGTATTCTGGCCAAGAGCATCCGCAATATCCATGACGGTTCTTCCGTGAGCGCGCTGTTCCATTTTTAGACGCCGCGCCCGCGTCAGGACGATATATCGCACCGCGATACCTCCGGTAAGTTACTCCGGGGAATCGGGGCAACACCAAGGAGAAAGATACCATGTCCGAGTTGAAAACCCTTTCCGTTCAGAAGCGCTCCGCCTTCGGCAAAGGCGCCAACCGCCGCCTGCGCGTCAAGGCTCTTGTGCCCGGCGTGTTTTACGCCTCCGACGGCACCAACGTGCCCGTGCAGATGCCCGCGCTGCCTCTGAGCAAGATTTACGAACAGGTCGGCCGCACCAACGTCTTCAATCTGGAAATTGACGACAACGGCGTCAAAACCGTGCATCCCGTGTTCGTGTGGGACGCCCAGTACCACCCGGTGAAGGGCGTGTTTACCCATGTGGACTTTTTCGGAGTCGATCTGAACAAGGAAATCAAGGTGGATGTGCCGCTGGAATTTGTGGGCACTTCCAAGGGCGTGAAGCTCGGCGGCACGCTGGAAACCTATCGCGAACGCGTGACCCTGCAGGCCCGCCCGCAGGACATGCCCCGCAAGCTGGCCGTGAACGTGACCGACATGGGGCTGAACAGCAGCATCCGCGCTTCGGAACTCGCGCTGCCTGAAGGTGTCAAGGTCGTGTTCAAGAATGACTTCACTGTGGTGGCAGTACTTTCCGAGCAGCAGGAAGCTGCCGAAGCCGCCGAGTAGTCGCCGCGGAACAACCGCCATATACACTTTCCAGCCGCGTGAGGAGCATGACTCTTCACGCGGCTTCTTTTGAAAATGCGGATTAAAGCGTTTCCTGGGGGCTTGCGGAGCAAGACCTCCCGCAAGTCGCGGGTGGGGCATTTCATCATTGAAATGTTCCATCGGGTCGGGCAGGGCGAGATTCATCTCCGCTCTCCCCATCCGTAACACGCTTCGCGCTCACGGTCTGGAACGCCGCGCCGCCCCCCTCCGGTATCGCCGCAGTTCACTTGCGGCGTTAAGCTCCGGTGGAGGCGTGAAACCTGCGAGTCAGACATTGGGGCCGGCCGGCAGATATTTTCAAATGCAAACTGTTCCAGGCCGGGAGTCGGCGTGCAGTTCCCGAAGGGGTAAAGTCTCTCCGGGCATGAAGCCGATGTATTCGCAGAATAACCCGGCGGGTTCTTCTCAGGCTCGGGAAGCGCTCCGGAGCCGTCCGGCGGATTCCGGGCCGCGCCGCTTCCCGCAGGAGGCATCTATGGGTGAGCGGACTGACATGACGCGTTCCGCCGCGGTGGCGGGTTATTTTTACTCCCGTGAAGCGGATGCGCTGAGGGGGGAAATCACCGCGCTCATGCGTGAAGGCGCAGCCTTGCGCGAACGGCAGGCCCCCGGACTTGCCGGACTGTTCGGACAGGGAACGACGCTTCCCGGCGGGGCACGCCATCCGCTGATGGTTCTTCTGCCGCATGCCGGATATATGTACAGCGGCGCGGTTGCATGCGCGGCCCTGGCCGGGGTGGAACTGCCCCGGCGTCTGATTGTGCTCGGTCCTTCGCATACGGGAGTGGGCCATATGCAGGGATTCTGGCCGGAAGGCGCATGGCGGACGCCCCTGGGCGATATCCCCGTGGATGCGGAGCTGGGAAAGGAACTGGAGAGTCTGGGCGGCGGCTTCGCGCCGGATATCGCCTGTCACATGAGGGAACACGCCATTGAAGTGCTTCTGCCCTTCCTGCGCTTTGCGCGGCCCGACTGTTCCATTCTGCCCGTAACCATAGGCATGCCTTCGGCTCCCGGCGGACTGGCGAAGGCGGCTCTTGCCCTCGCGGAAGTGCTGAAACGGCATGCGGGAGAGGAAGGCGGCCCGCGTGAAGTCGGGCTTGTCGTCAGTTCCGATATGAATCATTTTGAAAATGAGGCCCATACGCGCGAACTGGATGAAGCCGCGCTGCGTCCCCTGCTGGTTCTGGATGCTTCCCTGCTTCTGCGGGAAGTGCACGGGAGGGGAATCAGCATGTGCGGGGCGTTGCCCGCCGCCCTGGGCGTCATGGCCTGCCGCGCGCTGGGCGCTTCCCATGCGCATCTTTGCGCGCACGACACTTCGGCCGCGGCATCCGGCGACACCCGCCGGGTGGTGGGATATGCCTCGGCTCTGGTGTGGTGAGGGCGACAGCCGCCGAGAGCAATTTAACATTGGAAACTGCTCCCTGAGTCGAGCGGAGCGAGACGCGGGAGCAGCAATTCACTTGCGGTGATACGGACAGAGGGGCTT
>ERZ779866.1314-NODE-1314-length-25620-cov-9.040798_pt1 | contig 25620 bp, 13 predicted proteins | sample MGYA00511248_ERZ779866 | MGnify/ENA primary metagenome ERZ779866 (study PRJEB29588, sample SAMEA2155758) | human gut metagenome | biome: human gut; feature: human-associated habitat; material: faeces | place: Denmark | collected 2008/2010 ... | reverse complement strand
GGGAGCCATGGAGTAGGCCAGCACAGCGCCGATGACTACGGCGTTTACCGCAACAGGCGGCACGGCGGCCACAAAAACATTCTTGCATCTCGCTGTGAGAAGGGCGGCGATTAAAGTAGCCAGCGTTCCGAAGATCACATCGAGAGGGTTGACGCCCAGCGGATTGAGAAGATTTGCCAAAAGGCAGCCTACCGTCACTCCCCATACCGTGTCCTTTCTCATAAAGGGCAGGAGGGTCAGCGCTTCGCTCACTCTGAACTGCAGAACTCCGTAGCTTATGGGAGCCAGAAGCAGGGCGGCGGCCGTGTAGACGGCGGCGATGAGGGCGTTCTCTACAAGTTTTTTTGCTTTCATATTAACCTCGTGCATTTTAGAATTAAGAGTGCGTTAAAATGCTAAGTCCGCACAATATTTATATTATATCACAAAATTCCAAGTAAATCAAGAGTTTTTGTCGTGCCGTAAGGCGCGGGAAAGGGAGAAATAATATGGCAACAGCTACATTTATAGGTCACGGAAGCCTGAAATTCAAGACAAACGCAGGGCAGACAATATATGTCGATCCCTATTTCAAGGGGGATTACTCCGACCCTGCCGACTTTTTGCTGATAACTCACGAACATTTTGACCATATGGATTTGACAAAGGTGACCATCGCGCCCAAGTGCACAATTATAATGCCTTTTGACGCCATGTGGGAAGGTCAGTATCAGACCTTTACAAAAGACGGCGTTGTCATCAAGGCAGTGCCCGCCTACAATAAAAACCACAAGAAAGAGGAGTGCGTCGGCTATGTGCTGGAGTTTGACGGCGTAAAGGTCTACTGCGCGGGAGACACCAGCACCACGGAGTGCATGGAAAAGGAGCTTCCCAAGCTCAAGATAGACTATGCCTTTTTGCCGATAGACGGCGTATACAACATGGGCCCCAGAGAGGCAACCTACTGCGCCACAAAAATAAAGGCTCAGAAGGGAAATATCGCCATTCACAACGACCCCAAGAGCAATCAGGACATGCAGTATTATGAGACAGGTCTTAATGAGTTCACCCCTCCCAACAAGATAGTGATGAAGCACGGCGAAACCATAGAGCTTTAAAGAAAAATCCCCGAAATATATTTCGGGGATTTTTTTATTTGATTTCTTTCAAAGCATAGCTGCCTTTGCCTCTCTGTTTGACAGAGTAGAGCAGGCGGTCTGTCTCGCTGTAAAGTTTTTCATAGGATATGGAGCTGCTTGCCTTTATTATTCCGACACTGCAGCCGACCCCCACATCTGTTCCGTTCCATCTTATGGCCGAGATTCTTTCCACGAGGCGGCGGCCGATATCTTCAAGAACGGCCGGATTTTCCGAGTGAAGCATGAGCGCGGCAAACTCATCGCCTCCTATGCGCCCTACTGCCTGTCCCGGACCGGAAAACAGATCTTTCATTATGGAGGATACCTCGGTCAGGACATAGTCTCCGCAGGGGTGGCCGTATCTGTCGTTTATTCCCTTAAAATCGTCGAGATCGAGCATAAAAAGAGTTATGGAGTTGGTGTCGTCTATCAGAGAGACGGCATTTTTTATTCGATGTTCTATGGCGTTCTTGTTGAGTATGCCAAGCATCTGATCCTGCTCCAAAAGAGCTGTCAGCTTACGGTTTATGGCGGTTATCTGATTTCGCTGAATTATTTCCACGACTGCATGGTGACGCTGGGAAATGCTGATCGCTATTGCCGCAAGGACGGTGATAGTTATATTTAATTCGCTGCCGGCATCCAAAGCACGCCCGTTCATCGCCATAAACAGCAGATATCCCAGAGAAATATAGGTTACGGAAAGTCTGTCGGGCATTCTTATAAAAACCGAAAGAGACAAAACAGCAGTTGTAAAAATGTAGGCTGTCGGCGGCGGATTTCGGTTTATATCATATGTATTGATAAGAATATGCCATAAAAAGATAGAAAAAACCGTGACATATTGCAGCAGGAGCTGAGCTTTTGCAGAGCGAGAGCACAAAAGACGATTGAGGAAAAGATATATTGCGGCAATAGACATGAGAGCACAGTACATGCCGAAATATATTCTGTTGTTCGCAGTGCCCAAACCTGAATTGGAAAGAAAAAGGACTCTGAAAATATTCCATATTTCCACAGGAAAAATTATAATACATACGATGTAAAGTGAAATAGAATTCTGTTTAAGGCAAGAAAAATTGAACTGTTCACGAATTTCTTTGGGAACAGAGAGAAAAGATGCGGCTTTTTTCAACAATTTAGATGCCTCCTATTTAATAGGAAATATGTATTTACAATGTGACAAAAGGATCGATAAAATTCTGTAATAATAGAATAACACATAAACGCATCATATTCAACAGATATTTGAAATAATTGAGAAAAACCAACCTGAAAAGGGGGTGAATACGGCGTCTATTCGGCAAAACGGACAGAAGGCTTAGAGACGGGACGGTATGGTGAATAAAAGTCTTCGTATAACTGATTTTTAGCCGCCGCGGGTCTGCCGTAAAGCGAATATACGGCTTTAGACCGCCGGAAAAGAAATATGTTAAAAAAATGAATATAAGGGCAAAAAATGTCTGCATTTTTTAATAAAAAAATACAGTAAAAAATAATTTTTGTCTTCTTTTGTATATGCTCATCACCCGTTTTTTATAAAAAACGGGTGATGACAGAAACTGTATAAATGTGATATAATTAAAATATAAAGGCCTTTCGGATATATTTTTTAGGGAGCGAAAAAATGAAAAAGGTAAGGCATTATAATATCGAGGGAAGGGAGATAGAGATCCCCCTGAGATACGACTGCATATCGGGAATATATTTAGAGGAATATCCGGATCTTATTGCAAACCCTGTATATACTCCCGAGAACGCTCCGATTATGTTTACCGGAGAAGACGCCTGTGAATATGCCGAGGCGGCAGAGGAACCATGCATTGACTGCGGTTCGTGCAGGTTTTACAGACAATTTTCCGATACCTTGATAGGAGTGTGCGGAAATGAGAAAAGAAGAAAAAAGTCATAGGGAGGTAGTGTGTATGAGAAAACAATCAGCAGACCTAAACAGAACAAAACCTAAACGACTGCTTGCGGCGATGCTCGCATTTGTTCAGGTATTTCTTCTGTTGCCGACGACCTTTCCGATGCCTGCTGTGGCGGCAGGTCAGGTCGAGTATACGCGCATAAACCCCGAAGTTTCGGTTTACAACGCCTACACCGGCATTGATGAGAAACTTTATGAAAGGGAGATAAGTGCGGGCAGCAAGTTCAATGCGGCCACAAAGAGTGCGCTTTTTAATCTGTCCTTTGACAACAACCTTGTGAACAGCAGCGCAAGCTTTGATTTGGACAGCAAAGTGCTGGGCTTGCTGCGCAAAAAGGATAATAACCTGAAAACCTCAATGTCGGCCACATTCCATAATTACAGGCATCAGCACACATGGAAGTCGGGTCTTTTCGGTATAAATAAGAATACCGCAAATGTCACAACATCGTGTATGATGAGCAATAAATACCGCGTCAGCGGATATACATATATCCCCAGCCAGTTCATAAACAGCCGTGATATGGCCAAAGATTATGAGAGGATCCAGACAGGATATGAGTCGATTTATTCATATGACTCATCACTCGGCAACTGCATGGCATACTTTGCAGTAAGCCTTCAGGGTACCATGTACGACGGCGGAAACCAGAGCTGCAGATGTCAGGGCGACGCCTCGGTGACAAAACCTGTCATCACATACATGGACAATGTAGCCCCGTCTATCGTCTCGGTGAGCGGCATCGACAACAGGATTTTAAAGGCGGGCGACACGGTCAATTTAGAGGTCAAGTTTGACGAGCCGATACGCTTCGCAGACGACAGCGCCGCCCATGACGATCTGTATGTATATCTTAGGATCGACGGTATAAGCGACGACAGATATCCCAAAGCGATGCTGAAAAAGCTCGAGAACGATACGCTCTACTTCACCTATACAGTCACCTCGGATATGGCTGATACGGAGAGAACCATTTCGGCGGTGGATTTCAGCCCTCTTATGAAGGAATGTGACCTTGTGGTCGTTTTTGAGAACGGAAACTTCAAGCTGTCCACAAGCGGGCTTAATAATACGAGCAATATCGGTTATACCAGAGCCACATCATATATTACCGATATCGCCGGCAACGGCATGAGAGAGTCCAACAGAATGTACAGCGTTACCGAAGCTTACATTGACACAAAGGCGCCCTCTCTCACCAAAATCAGCGCTTCCGCCAATACAAACAATGCGGAAGTCAAGGAGATTTTAGGCTCATCCGAGGCAGATAACAGCGATATATACCTCGGCGCAGGAGATTCCGTTGAATACGGACTGGTTTTCAGCGAGGTTTTGGATATTGCCGAAGGAGATTATGACGGTCTTACGGCCCAGACCAACCTTTTGGACGGGGAGGGCAACCCCGTTGTGCTTACAAGTAAAACTGTGAGCAGAGCGCCCACCGATGACAAGGCCTACGGATTGGGTCCCTCAAAGGGAAATGTTACATATATCAATCTGAACAGACTTATGATAGCGGAAGGCATGACATGTACCGACTCCGACGGGGTGATCCGCATCAAGAGCGTAAGCTTTGATCAGACTGTCTATGATCTGGCGGAAAATGCGATGGCGGCCACGGTCTCAGGTATAGACAGTCTCAATAAGCAGACTTTCTATGTCGATACCGATCGCCCCGAGATTACGACAAGCTTGGGTCAGACAGAGGACGGATATGCCGTTGTACCTTATGAGGACAACAGCGGATTCTATTTCCCCTTTGAAATCAAGGATTATTTGTCGGGAACAAACGGCCTTAAAGGCTCTTTTAAATGGAATATAGGAGAGGAAAGCATATACGGCAGCAGATATTATTATGCCGTCACTTCCTCTGCGGATGTGCCTTCCGAGTCAGAGTGGAAGACAGGCTATAAAAACATCACTTACAGCTTCATCCAGGTGGAGGGAACTCAGTACCTTCACATAAAGCAGGTAGACAGAGAGACATATGAGCTGATGGGCACCTCTCTGAGTTTTACTGCTGCAGATTACGCAGGAAACAAGACAGATTCATCAGCCGTGTTCCCCATAGATGTTGTCTGGGATAACACCTATCCCGTGGCTTCACTGGGCGAAGTTACAAAAGAGCTCGGCGGTGCGGGCGGAACATTGACTGTAAATGTAAATCTCACCGAGTCGACCGCTCTTCAGGATGCCTATTATCTGTGGACAGATACCGACGAAGAGCCTGCTCTCTCCGATGTAAATAACGCCTTTGCAGGTGTCGAGAACGAGACATCGGTGACGGTCACAATAACGGAAGATATTGCAAGCGGAGAAGACTTCAATAAATATCTTTGGGTCAAGGTCTCGGACAAAAACGGCAACGAGATGCTGTATAATCTCGGCAGACAGAGATATAATCTTGGTACGATAGATTACAGCGTAAACAAGAGCGACGACTACGATACTCATCTCTATTTCCATTTTGCCACTGATGCCTCCGACGGATTCCTGATTGCCCTTCATCCCGTGCCCGATACTGCGAATGAGTATTACGCATGTACAGAAGGCGGAATGACATACAATGACACAAAATGGTACAAGGTGTCTTCAGATGACAGAAGAAACTTTACAGTTCTTGAGAAAACCGAAAGAGATACCGATTATTTGAAGAATTATCTCTTGAATGACAGTTCCTCTGTCTCTTCCGAATATTTCGGATACCGCAACGGTGATTATGTGTTCTATATAATTTCCGGTGTAAAAGATGCCTTTACTTTAGATGAAAACGGATGTGTCACACAGGCGGGCAACAGCTCATATACCGTCGCCGAGGAGGACTATACCGTCAGAGCCATAACTCCCATTCAAGACGGTCAGGACTTTTATCAGGGAAGAAGCGTCAAGACGCAGGATTATATACCCAAGCCGGATGTCCCCAACGGATATTACTATTATTCGACAGAGCCGGTGCTTTCCACCCTTGCAGGTCTGACATTTGACATCGATCTCGGTGAGGATATAAGCGGCTGGAATTATGATGCAATTGACCGCGACAGATCGTATATCGAGGTGTCTGCCATTAGGGGCGAAAGAAACTATTCCGTCAAATACAAACTGAGCGGACAGAGACATCAGTCGATCACTCTGCCGGAAGACGACTATCCCACCGGTGTATATTCGGTGACTTTGGTCATATACAACAAAGGCAAATCTACGCCTTATGCCGCAAATTACACGGGCATCTATGTAGACTCCAGAAAAGCTCCCGATGTGGCGGATTTCGGAATCGATTATTTCCACCTGTTGTGCAGCGTCGCCAATTACGATTCGGACACCAACTATAAAACGGGAATAACGGAGCAAAAGACCTATCCTCAGGGCGATGTCATCTATATGCCCACCTCTAACTCGGAAAATGTGGGCAACCAGGGCAGCACAGACTACCACCGCATGTATGCGGTCGGATCTCTGTCATATGGAGATACGGGAATTTCGGGAATGTCGAATTTCCGCTATAATACCAATCTGCTGTTTTGGAATGTGACGGCAGGGCAGACCGAGGAGCTTGCGGCGATCAATCGCACCCCATCAAACTATATGAACATAGAGCTGTTTGACGACGAGACAAGCGCCAAAGCATATGTGAGCGGTCTCGATACGAGCGACCCCGCAAACGACGGAGACGCGCCTCTCGCCCTTATCAAGAACACGATGAACATCATAGCGGTGCGCGCGGCGCTCTCAAACGGCGAAAAGTCGGAGATCAAATATTACAGCATCTATCCGTCGTGGATGGAGATGCCCGAAAATGTTTCCACCCAGACGGCCGAAGACGGAAGCGTTCTGTTAGAAGACAGCCAGCTCATCTACACCCCCGATGAAGGCCAGTCCATGGAGGGAATAAAGATCTATGCCGCCGGTGTAAATGAGAAAAAGGAAATGCTGCCCCAGGCGGACGGCACATACAAATGCGATACCGACTCGGGCTCTTCGTGGAATCACTTCCACGCCGTCAATGAATACGGAAGCATATATTATTTCGGAGAGTATTCACACACAATGCGTGACAACGAAGCTCCTGTTATAACCTATGATTCTTACAGCGAGAGCGACGGAAATTACCAGGTAAAATTCAAGGTGGAAGATCTCTCCCTTGAATATTACAGGTACGACAATCCCATGAAACTCAAGATCCTGTTTGACGAGGCATATTCCGAGAGACTCGGATGTGAAAACGGTCAGCAGGCGTCTTTTGAGCTGACAACAGGTGAATTTGACGATTATTGGGACAATATAACTCCCGAAGACGACAAGGAATACCTGTGGGAAGCCGATGACATAAGCAGTACAGGTATATACAGGGTCGAGATCGTAAAACCCAAGAATGATTTTGAGACATACATGGAGGTCACGGTTTACGGTACTCTCAAGTATGATCCCGATGAGACGGAGGGCACTCCTGTAAGCTTTAGCCTTACGGCGGAAGCCACCGATAAGTTCGGATATACAGGATCGGCTGTATTTGAGAACATATCTGCCGAAAATACAAAGCCTTACGCCGTAAGCGAGAACGCAGAGTACAGACAGGTGGGCAGCGGCTACGACAGAGCACTTATGATTCCTTTCAGCGCTCCTGTGCAGCCGGTAAAATCCTGGATCATGCCCGAGCCGGAAGGCTACAAAAATGAATGGAGCGACGCCTTCCCCGTCACAAAGGACGGAAAGACAGAGATCTCCTTCTATGATATCTTCGGTACTCTCTATGTCCAGGAGATTGAGCTTGTAGATGTGTTCGGCGATTACGGACTTGATCTTAACATATCCCCCGAAACATATACCAAGGAAGCCGTTTCTGTTACGGCAGCCATGGCTGAGGAGGATACCGAAAGAGCTCTGATGTTCTGGCACTATGTGGACGACGGAAAGATACAGGCGATTTCCGACTCAAGCTGGAACTCGCTCCCCACAAAGTCGAGAACGATTACCCGTCAGCAAAACGAAGAGATCATGGTGTTTGTCTATGACAAAGAGTATTCCCGTGATGAACTATACAATCAGGGCTATTATGACCGCGCCGACAAACTGACCATACATATAGACAACATTATAAACGGCGCTCCCGAGGCTCAGCCGAGATTCTACTTTGAACAGTACGGACAGGAATACACAGAAGCAGAGCTTTTGGAAAACTTCCCCGGCGGAGTTGAGACGACGGGCAGCGTCGAGGTATGGTATAAGACGAGCCGATTTGTAACGCCGATTGACGGCACAGGCGAAAAGGTCAAGTTCACATATCAGAGTGACAGCACATCACACCTGTTTAAATATGTGGACGATTTCGGAAACGAGGGCAGCCTGCAGATTGACCTCGCATCCTACGGCATCACCTTTGCCCAGCCTCCCGAGCCTTACAGCGATGAGTCTGCCCCGACTCTCGTAGTCGACATTTACGCAAAACTGTTTGACAATTACACGGCGGCGGGAGCCTTTGCAAAGGATACGGCAGCGGAAAATATCAAGCAGGAATTTGGCAATATAGGCTATGTTCAGGGTTACAGCATGAAAATCGGTGTCACCGATTATTCGGCCTATAAAATCGTCGTGCTTCAGAGCGTGCCGTCTTCACTGACATACAGCACAGCCCAAAGCGATACGATAACAGGCGTAAGCATTTCGGGCAACACAGTCACAATCTCGAAAGACATCGCTTCAGACTTTGTTATCGCCGTGGTGGACAATGCGTCGGGAGAAACGGCGGCAAGTGTCGACAATTTCTCCTATGTGACCGTCAGAAGAGATGACCTTGCAGGCTGGTTTGACACCACAAAGCCGGTGTCCGAGCAGGAAATAGTTCAGAACGGATTGTATGAAAAGATCGCATACATCAAAATCACCGATAAGGCCGATAACGGCACGGAGATAGATCCCTCGACAATCACTGTTATGAACTGTGTTCTTGAAAAAGAGACAAGCGGAGAATATGCAGGCTGGTATAAGAGGGTGTTCGATGCCAATGCGTCCCAGGAGATAATTTTCCGAGACCATGTGGGAAATATGGGCGATAAGGCCACAGTGGAGATTTCCGGTATCGACAGTGATCCCCCCACGCTTACAGTGACATGGACTCCGCCGTACATAGGAAGCAACGGAGAGATGGACAACGAAAGACACACCGATAAAACGGTGAATACCTCGGTATACGCCCATATATCCGCAAACAAGGCCCTCGATGTGGACAGCGTTATATTGACCCACTACACCTACAACGGCATGGACTGGAACGAGCTTGAAAGCGGAAATATCGAAGATATCCCCGACTGCGGCGCAAGCTATACCGTAAATTCCGAAGGTATAAAGGTCTGCTTTGAGCAAGGCGGAATAGGCCTGAGATTCAGCGTACCTTCTCCCAACGGAAAAATCAGTACAGCAGAGGCGTATCTGCCGGCGGAAATCATAGATAAGACCGTTCCGACAATCGAAACCGAGACAACGGAGGTCAAGAGAGACGGCTTTGATACACCGTACGCCGTCAAATTCAAGATGACTCCCGATGAGGATGTCTACTGCATGAACTACGGAAGCTCGCAAAAGGTATACGGCGAATCGGAATCTCTGGAGGTTACGATAACTCAAAACGGCACATTCAGCTATGTATTTGCCGATAAGGCGGGCAACAGAGCGGTGGCTTCGATTACCGTGAGCGATATCGACAGGAAGGCGCCGAAACTCACCTTCTCTCCCGACCCTGCTGAATTGCCGACGGTAAATACCGATCAGAAGATAACCGTGACGACAGACGAGGCATGCACGCTGAAATTTGACGGACGAAGCTACAATCTGCTTGAAAACGGATCACAGGAGTTCTCTTTCAGCAAAAACGGAGTTTATACGGTTATTGCAACAGACTCGGCAGGAAACGAGAGCATATTTAATATCCCTGTCGGAAATATAGACAAGACACCGCCCGAAATCAGCTTTGAAAACAGCACGATACGCATCCGTCAGGATAGCGGCGAGGCAGAGCTTGAAGAGGCTCTCCGCAGCGGCGTGACGGTATGGGAGCCGGAAACTCAAAATGTCATAGATGACTGGACCTATGACTCGAGTGATGTGGACCTCAGCAGTGTAGGAATATACAAGGTCACATATACGGCGAAAGACTCGGCGCAAAATGTGAAAACAGCCGTGAGATATGTATCTGTCTATGACAAGAACAACCCCGGAATTTATCTCGACGGTCAGCTGATTGAACCGGAAGGAACAGCGGTGATCAAAGCGGGAGAACATGCGGTAAAGGTAGACAATATACAGGAGATAGCCCCCGGAGTTTTGGAACCCTATACGGTTAAGATAAACAAGGGCATCTTGACTATCGGTCAGGTTAAATCCAAACAGACCGATGTCTCAATAGACAGCGACGGAAAGTTTACTATCCAGCCGGGATTCTACACAATATCCGTCGTCACCCAGAGCAGAAAGACATTCCGCGCAGTTCTCTATGTGGAAAAGTAAGGAGGGTAAAGTATGAGAAGAATTATAGCCTGTCTGCTCAGTGTCATTATGTTTTTACAGCTGATACCGGTTCAAAGCATAATGGCGCTGGCAACAGAGCATGAGGCGTATTCTATCGATAACGGATATATCCGCGTTCAGGTTTCAAAGGAAAACGGCGGATTTATCGTGAATACGGTAAACGGCGACTCTCTGAAAAAGTCGGACAACAATAAAGACCTTCTGTTTCACACGGGACAGTATGACACATCCTTTGTGTCTTACCGTGTGACGGAAAAAGACGGCACGACGAAAGACTATATTTTCGGCGGCAAATACGGCGACAGCAGCGACCCCAGCCATAAGGGCGTCACTGTAACTCAGGCGGCAAACGGAGAGATAGTTGCCGCATGGTCGGTGGACAGCTACACATTTACCCAGACCATATCTCTTGCAAACGAAAGCTCAAATGAGCACGGTATGGTTTCGATTTCGCTGAGCGCTGCGGACAAAGGCGGAAATGATGCCAACATCAAGGCGCGTATCCTTTTGGATACCGCCTTGGGAGGCAGTGATTTCGGTACATATCAGGCGGTGGACGAAGATTCGGTCACCCATGCCATTTACAGCGAGCAGATTTTGGACGGCACGGAATACCCGATACCTCAGAACTTTTACTGTCTCGACAATATCTTTAACACCTCAATAACTGCGTATTCGGTAAACAGCCCCCAGGCGATGCCATATCAGGTGGCTTTCGGACATTGGAACAATCTGGCGTCGACCCTTTTTGATTTCGCACCCGACAGCTCTTTGGATTTTACCAAAATGCAGAACGACTATCTGACGGCTGACAGCGCCTATGCCCTTTACTACGATCTGGGCAGCGTGGGAAGCACACCGTCAAGCATGGTGACATATTACGGCATCTATTCTCACAAAGATGTCCCGGCATCGGAAAAGGTTGCCGTCGATGTGTCGCTTCCCCTGCGCCTTGAGCTCAACGACGCAAGGGACGGCTACATAAGACAGTCGGACGAAGGAGTAGCCGATTTTACGGCAGGCGTCACATTTGAAAACTATGTGACAGATACTGCGGAGAATTATAAAAATCTTTCGCTGGTGGTAAAAACCACAGAAAATCTGCGTTCGTTGGGCGATATGGGCGCAGAGAATAATTCTCAGTTCGGCTCCACCGACCCGTTTATCATCACATACACAGATGTAAATGTGGGAGATATCAATTCCAAAACCCTGTATTTCCAAGCGAAGGTGACCGATACGGCGGCCTATGAGCGAATCACGATAGGCGTATATGACACATCGGACACACAGGGAGCAATAGTTGAAGAGAAGAAGCTGGGAGAAAAAGTGTCGTATATTCTTTTGCCCGGCAGCGACGGAAGCATTCCCAAGGTCAGCTTTACGGGAATGACTCCCAATGTAATCTATTCATCGGGAACGAGACACCTTTATGTAACGGTTAAAAATCCTGCCCTTTTGGATAACAGGGGCAACTGGAATCTTGTGGCCCGCAGCGTAGACGGAAAGACATCGCGCACGATAAGTCATGACTTTATCAGCATAAAAGACGGAGTCATGGATGTGGCGATAGACGACTCTGTCGAGCTGGCAGCAGGAAGCTGGTATTTACAGGTGGAGTGGACGGACGCCGCGGTAACAGAGGAAGTTATTCAGAAAGAATATCAGAACCAGACGGCGACATGTCTCAATTTCACGGTGTCGGAGGATATAAAATACAAAAACGACAGCTACGGAATACTGACAGTCGTAAAATATCAGACAGGCGGCAAAATTACCTATAAAATCCAGTCCTTTAAGGACGAAGCCGCCTTTAACACATTCAAATCGGCAGGCGGATTTGCCGAAATTCTCCTGATATTCAGAGGAGAGTTCTCAAAATCTACCTATACACTGGAAGACGGAGGAAAGAGAACATATTATACCGCCACGAGCACTAAAAATGTCAATCAGGAAACAAGAGAATACGAGGTTGACAACTGCGTCAATATAAACGGCGCAATGGACTTTGAAAACGGCAAAATGTCGGTATACTATGACAAGGACGGCCCGGAGGGAGCAGATCCAACAAGCGATGTAGTAGTCGAATTTGACGGAGAGCTTCTGACAAGCAACGCCCGCACCTCCATATGGAACGGCAAATCGGGACTTACAAGGCTCGAGCAGGGAAAGAGCTACTCCCTTGTTCCGTATGATAAAAACGGCGTCCGTGACAAGAACTTCAATGACAACACCATAATGGTGGTATGGCCTACCACATACAGTGTGGGTCAGACGATTGCCGGCATGGTATTCAACATGGCATACGGCGAACTGGGTGTCATGAAGGACGGCGGAAACGAGATAGGCCGAGTAATATCTTTCTCGGCGCAGCTCGATCTGAGCTTTACAAGAACTCCCGAGGCCACATCACAGAGCCTTGCGGAAAATCCCGATCAGTCTCTCAACACCACATATTGGCAGAAGATAAAGGATTTCTGGAGAAATTACAAAGAGGCTCAAAGCGTAGACAGCTATGTTTACACCAATAACGACGCGCTGTACAGGACATATGACTGGTCCCATATAGACGAAAGCGGAGGAGATAACAAGGAGATTGCTGCCACCGTTATGGTACGCGATATTCTCTACGGCTGCGGTGAAGGCCTTGTAGGCATGAACTTCAAGGTGGAAATAGGCATTAAGAACTATATTTCCGCTCTGCCCAAGATAGCAGGAGAGCTCGAAGTAAACACCATAAACGACTGGTCGTTCAAGTTTGACGGCGGCATGAGTCTTGCGAGATTCTCCGTTGAGGCAAAGCTGTCTTTCAGAAGCCGCAACGATGTTCCCGTACCCGACGATATATACTTCTATATAGGCGGATTTAACCCGGGCGTCAATGTGGACGGCTGCGGAGTCGTCTGGATAAAGGGCGGCGGAGGAGGAATTTCCGATCTTTACGATACGATATTCATGACCGATTCTGTGCCGCCTCTCAAGCTGATCCTTACGGCAAGCTTCAGCATAGTTCAGGTGCTGGACGGCAAGGCGACTCTGTCGGTCGGCGCCACAGGCTTCAGCCTGAAGGCCGAAGACCTCAAGATATTCGGAACGATTGACGCCATAAGAAGAGTAAGTTTAGGCCTCGAGTGGTACCCCGGAATAGATTTGCAGGCCTCTATGTCGGTAAACCTGTTTAACGGCGTTATACAGGGCGGCGGATATATCGTGCTTATCGGAGAAAATTACACCGATTGGTTCTTTGAGATGTTCGCCCATGCTTCGATAAATGTGCCCGAATCGATCCCTGTTTTCGGCGGAGCCACCGTAGCCGGAGCGGATTTGGGTATAAGCACCGAAAAAATCTGGGGCAATGTGGAGATACTGCTGGTCAGCGTCGGAATCGCCTACTACTGGGGCGAGAACGAAGTGGAATTCGGAACGGGAGACTCTCTCGCCAAACCCACATTCCCGTCGCTGCTGGGTCACGAAGATGTGCCCGTGTATTATGACGAGGAACGCGACCAGACTCTATACGCCCGCTTCGGAACAAATATTTCCGCTCCCATCGAGGCAGAGCTTTTAGACATCTCGAAGGTTCCGAGACTTTTTGACTCAAGCCTGTCTTCAAGCGGCGACCTTGTACTGCACAAGTTCAATCTCGGCAGCTATACCGAAGGCGCCGCGGCGATAGTTCAGATAAACTACGATGCCGCAAGCCTTGAGGAGGCAAAGACCATAGCTCAGAGCTTCAGGGTAAATTCCAGTCAGGACATGAGCGGAACATTCTATAACAATGTTCTGTATGACGGAAGCAACGGTGAAACCGCAAATGCAAATATCACATACAATGCGGAGACGGGCAAAGCGACTTACGCATTTACCGTAACCGATGCCGCAAACTATAGTAAGGATTGGTATATTTCGACAGGAACAGCAGTTGCAAGCGTAGTTCTCTACAATGTCGACCCCGTGCCGGAGCTTACAAACATTGAAGCGACGCTCAGCGGAGACGAGATCGATGTCAGCTGGAACGGCATAAAAACAGGCGAGCTGGATAAGATAAGCTTCTACCTGACTGAAAGCAACGACCCCGAAACAGACGACGGGGGCAGACTTATATATATCGCCGACGACTCGGCAACCATTTCCGGGGCAGGCACAAAGCTGACAATTCCTGCCGATATGCCCTCGGGCGAATACTATCTGCGCACTGTGTACTCCAAAGAGGACATGGTAAACGGAGTGATTTACAGCCCCTCCAAGATATCCTATACCAACAGCAACATGCCGCAGGCGGCGACCATATCTTCGGCGTATCCTGCCGGCAACCTGGAGCTGGGAGTCGAGATAGCTGCAACATCGGACGATAAGACAACAGGATACTCAGCAACCGTATATAATGAGGACGGAACACCGTCGGATGTCTCCGATTTGACCTATGACAAGGCCGAGACAGGCAAGACTGTCATCAAGATAGGCGGAAGCTATATGGGAACCGATGAAAACGGCAACGAGGCGCGAGTAGGACTTGCCGCGGGACAAAAATACAAGGTCGGCATCAAGCCCTACTATCTCATCGATTCTGACGGCAACGGTCAGAACGACATGGTCGTTTACGGCAGGGAAGTGTTTACCGATCTGATCACCGTGCCCGAAATGACGACGCCTCAGATAACAATAAAAGCTGACGCAGAAAAGAAGGATATTTCGGAAACCGTTATGGCAGACCATGACGATGACCCGAATACCCCCGCTCAGCAGGTGTCGGTAATAAGAGAGACATATACCTCGAATAATATTACCTTTACGGCGTCAGCCACCGAAGTCGTTTCGGGAGAGTGGGGAGTCGACGGAGGTCTTACGGCCGATGAGGACGGATACAGAAGCGGCGCCTACGGAACTTTCACAAATACTTCCGATATCGACATTCCTCTCGCAGAGCTCAGTGAGGGCAGACATACCCTTACAATCAAGGGTCAGGACGCCCAGGGCGACAGATTCCAATACAGCTATCAGTTTGATGTGGATACTACGCCGCCGAGACTCATTCTTTCGGCTCCCTTAAACGGAAGCACATTCGGAAAGGACGGCAAGCTCACGGTAAGCGGTATTACAGACAGCGACGCAAGATTTACGATATTCTCTGACGGAACCGAAATCTGCTCGGGAAAAACTGTTTCCGAGCTGGGAGGAACCATAGACAGAGACGGTGTATTCAGTTTTACCGTCGATATATACGATCCTAACGGAGCTTCGCAGAGAGATATTGTCATAACGGCTTCCGATAAGGCGGGCAATTCTCTTATGGAGAGCGCAAGCGTTACACACGGCGGCCTGGCAAACCTTAAGAGCGTAAAGATACTTGTAGACAATATGAATATTGACAACGGCAATATACCGTCTGCAAGCTCGGACACTTCTGTCAAGCTTTCGCTGGCAGGTGTAACCGAAGACGGAACGCTGTTCAAACTCACAGGCCCCAATGTAATGTGGAGATGCACGGCGGTAGAGGGCAAGGCAAGTGTCGGCGCCGACGGCAGTCTTGAAATAGGCAAGTATGCACAGGGAATAGTAGAAGGCGGACTCGAAGTGACGAAGGGCGCCTATATAACCGACGCCGTCAGCTTCGGAGCGCAGCTCGGAACGGGCACGGTAACGGTCACATCTACTGTGGGAGGAAAAGCCACAGGCGGCGGAACATATGCCGTGGGAGAAACAGTCGAGCTTACGGCAACTCCCGACAGCGGATATGTCTTTGCCGGCTGGGAACTCACGGGCGTGACAGTTCCCGACACAAGTTTGCCGACAATCAGCTTTGAGATGCCCGACGGAGAGGTCAGCGCAACGGCAAAGTTTACGGCTGAGAGCACGGGAGACACCGAACCGTCAGGAGGCAAACCGTCGACTATAATTACGACGATTGACGCCGAAGAAGGCGAGCTGGTTAGGTATAATCTGAACGGAAGCTATGACGAAAATAGGGTTGTAGCACAGTACACCACCGACGGAGGCAGGACATATAAGACTGTGGCAAAATGCGCGGTGATAGACGGAGTGTTTACATTTATAGCTCCCGTTACAGGAAGGTACAGAATTGTAGTCGTCGAAGGAATGAAGTTCAGCGATGTTAAGCAGTCGGATTGGTCTTATAAGGACATAGACTTCGCGGCGGCAAGAGAGGTTGTAAACGGAATCGGAAACAACCTGTACGGCCCCAAGACGACTCTTACAAGGGAGATGTTTGTGACGATGCTCGGCAGAATTCAGGGAAATCTGGGTGACTATGATGAGCATACCTTTACCGATGTGGAGAAAGGCTCGTGGTACGAGAAATATGTATCGTGGGCATCTCACAACGGCATTGTAACAGGCTATGACGCACAGCACTTCGGCCCCAATGACAGCATCACCAGAGAGCAGATGTGCACCATGCTGTACCGCTATATCAAATCTGAGGGATATGCGGCCGCAGCCGGTTCACTCGAACGATTCACAGACCGCAATCTGATAAGCGATTGGGCTTATGAGGCGGCATCGGCAATAGAGAGCTTCGGAATTATAAAAGGATATGATGACGGAAGCTTCAGACCCCAGAGTTTGGCCACCCGTGAAGAGGCGGCAGCAGTATTTACAAGGCTGATCCGCATGCTTGTCGGAAAAAGAATGGCCTTATGAAAAAAGTACTGATACTCATATCGCTTATAACGATCCTTATGACAGAGGCGGCATTTGCCGCCTCTGTCAAAGTCGGCGTAATCGATACAGGAATAACACAAAAGGAAAACATTTTTGACGAGGGCAGGATAACCGAAGGCAAAAACTATGTTTCGGAAAGCAGCGATACCGAGGACAAGGTAGGACACGGAACAAGAGTTGCAAGCCTTATTATCGGCACCCTTGACGGGGAGATAGTTTCGCCGTCTAAGGAAAGTCAAATTGTGCCTTTGGTATATTATTCAAAATATCCGTCGGGAGTAGTTATGAACGGCGGAATCGAGGCCATTTGCAGCGCAATATACGACGCCATAGATGTTTACGGCTGTAAGGTAATCAATATAAGCAGCGGAGTGCCACGCGGAGACGATGAGCTCAAAAAGGCCGTTGATTACGCCGAAGAAAAGGGCGTTTTAATCGTGTCGGCCTGCGGAAACGACGGGAAAAGCGTCTGTTATCCTGCGGCGTATGATACCGTCATCGGTGTCGGAAGCCATAATGACAAGGCGGAGCCGTCGGATTTTTCGTGCAGCGGGCAAGGCATCGACCTGCTTTTCACAGGCGAAAACATAAAAACAGTTTCGATAAAAAACTCTGAAGATTACGAGCTTGCAGAGGGAACATCCTATTCTGCGGCGCTGATCACCTCCCATGCAGCCGCCGCTTTTGAAAAATATCCCGAGCTTTTGCCCCATCAGATAAGATATTTTATGAGGATAAGCTGCGACGACATATGTGAAGACGGATATGACGAAGAAAGCGGATACGGAGTGTTTGATCCCGATGCGTTTTATGGAAATTTGAGCCTTTTTGACAAGGGAGAAATATCATGTTTTTCCGATGTTCAAAAAGGGGCGTGGTATTATGACAGCGTCTGCTATGCAGAACAAAACAGGCTGTTTTCAGGGGCATCACACACCGAATTTGAGCCTGACGGATTTATGACAAGGGCTATGCTTGTCACCGTGCTGTACCGCGCGGAGGGCGAGCCTGAGACCTCTCAGAGTGCCTGCTTTGCAGATGTGGAAAAAGGTTCTTATTACGAAGAAGCGGCCGCCTGGGCTCAGCAAAACGGCATTATATACGGTGTATCGGCGACAGAGTTTGCGCCCGACGCCAATATAACCCGTGAGCAGATCGCGGCGATAATTTACAGATACGCAAAGCTGAAAAACGCGGTCTCCGAGGGCACATGGGAAACTGAGCCGGATTATGCAGATTGGGAGGAGATCCCCGATTATGCTCTGGAAGCTGTGGAGTACTGCAAGTACAAAAACATCATTCAGGGGCGTGACAACAATCAATTTCAGCCTAAAGCGGTGGCAACAAGGGCGGAAGCAGCCGCAATACTGCAAAGATTTCTGGAAAGTCAATAAATAAACCGAATGTCCGCTATATTTAAAAACAAAAAAACACGGAAGCCATAGCTTCCGTGTTTTTTGATATTCCCGACAGGGAAATAATTATCTCTTGGAGAACTGGGGAGCGCGACGAGCTGCTTTGAGGCCGTATTGCGCGAGTTTTTGAGCTGTTTTCCCTTGATATTCCGGGCTTTTCCGGCTTTCTGCTTCTCAGTTATCCGGTGTGCGGACCATAAAAAACGACCCTTTTTCATTCAGCGATAGCCTGATGAAACGCACCATTTACTACCCCAAACAGCTCCTCTGGTTTATTGTACTTCACTTTTGCATAGATGTCCATAGTTGTTTTGCTGTTTTCGTGTCCGGCAAGGTATTGCACTGTCTTTGGATCGACACCCGCATAGAGAAGATTGGTGATGTAAGTGTGCCGTAGCTGATGGGGTGTCACATCGAAGTCCAGCGTATATTTGATTTTGGGTTGATTCTTCTGGGTCATGCCCAGCGTTGGAGTAACCGTATATTTGATACTCTCCCCATTTACATACTTATAATAGTTCCGGGGCTTGGTGGAACGAACAACTACATACTGCCACACTCTTTGAAACTGCGAAGCAGCCAGCGGCTCCCCTTTGCTGTCAGCAATCACATAATCTGATATGGAGTTTTCTTTCGCTTCTCTCAGACACTCTACCAAACACTTTGGTATCGGAATATCCCTTTTTGCCGCCGGAGTTTTTAGCACCGTAGAAATCACGGGTCTGTTATGCTCTGTACGCCATGCCCGCCTCACCGATAGATAAGGTGTATCCTCGTCCAGAAATACACAATCCCATTGCAGTGCAAGAATTTCTTCCCGACGCAGACCGGAATACAAACCGAGCATAATAAACAAATATGGAGGAAGCCCCTTGACTGTATCCAGAAGCACGGCTACCTGCTGATCTGTCAATGCCTCCTTCTTTTTTGTCGGTTTTCCGCCTTTACCGGATATTCCTGCACAGGGGTTGTGTTCAAGGATTTTGTTTCGCTCTGCCGTATAAAAAATGCACTTGAGCAGCATATTGACCTTATTATATAAGCCTTCCGATTTCTTTGACAATGGAACAAGCGCCAGCCGAATATCGTCAGCGGTCACTTCTTCCATATACATCTCTCCCAGAGGTTTTATGATATAGTTTGTCATATTCCTCGTATAACCTCTGAGTGTAGACGCAGACACCTTTGCCGACTGCATCAGCAGCCACTTCTCTCCATACTCGGCTACTGTCGGGTGCTGCCGGTGAAAGATAATTTCTTCCACCTGCTTCCGGGCCTCTAACTGCTTCTCATACAATTCTTCACAAGTAGCGGCATACAAACTCAACTCTTTGCCATCTGCATCCGTAATCCTGGTTCTGTAATACTGGATTCCTTTCAATGTAATGGTCCCATACTTCGGGATCTGTGTTTTCTTTTTTGCCATCTTTGATCGTCCTTTCTTGATAATGTGTAGTCTCCGTATCTACACTCTCTTTTTATCAGAAAGCCTCGATTTAATCAAAGATACGGCTGAGGTAAAACAAAGAGCGAGACATCCTTGCCTCGCTCATGCTTCATTTCCTATTTGTTATTACTGTGCTGCATCCCAGCTTGCAAACGCACAGCTCATTGATCTGACCAGCTCATCTGGTCTGTTGTACTTAACCTTTGCATAAATGTCCATGGTAATCTTGCTGCTTTCATGGCCTGCCAGGTATTGAACCGTTTTGGGATCTACCGACGCATGAATAAGATTGGTGATGTAAGTATGCCGCAGCTGATGGGGTGTTACCTCAAAGTCCAGACTGTAAACCACTTTTCCGTTATGAGCAGCCTTTTCTCCCAAGACAGGTGTGACAGTATGCTTTACTCTTTTTCCATCTTCATACCGATAATAGCTCCGCTCCTTGACCGTCCTCGTAACAATATACTGCCAAAGTCGCTTAAACTGCGTGTAGGACAGCGGTTCGCTATCCCGGTTTGAAACCACATACTCCGAAGTCGAAGTTTCCTTTGCTGCTTTCAAACACTCAACCAAACAAACAGGAAGGGGGATATTTCTCTCCGCAGCCTTGGTTTTCAATTCATCTGAGATCACCGGTCTGTTATGTTCTGTATGCCATGCCCGCCTTACCGTCAGATATGGAGTATCCGTATCCAGATATACTGAATCCCATTGCAGAGCAAGAATTTCTTCCCGGCGCAGACCCGCATACAAACCGATCATGACAAAGACATAAGGCGGCAAATCTCGGATAGCATCCAAAAGTCGCTCCACCTGTTCATCTGTCAAAGCCTGACGATCCTCTTGAGGAACACCGCCACCTTTTGTTGTCAGATAAATCGTTGGGTTATGGTCAATGATCCTGCTTTCCATCGCTGCGCGAAAGATAGACTTGTAAAGGATCACCACAGATTTATAAACCGATGCGGATTTCTTGGAAACCGGAACAAGGGCAAGCTGAATATCATCCAGGCTAACCTCTCCCATCCGTTTATCTCCCAATTCCGCTATAATATGCCGCCTGATCTTTGAGGTGTAATCCGTCAAAGTAGTAGCTCGTACATGAACCGACTGCATCAGCAGCCACTTTTCACAATACTCTGCAACTGTGGGCGTTTTCCGATGAAAAGTGGCATTCTCAATCTGTTCCAATGCAAGCGTTTCTTTGTTATATAGTTCTTCAGGTGTTTTTGCGTAGAGAGCTACGAGCTTTCCATTCGCATCTTTGATTCTGGTCCTATAATATAGGACACCTCTTTTCATAACTGTGCCATATTGGGGAAGCATTATTTTTCTATTTGCCAATTCCTCCACCTCCTAAGAATAGTCTCCAGCGCTGTACCTTTGTTTTATCAAACATCTCTGATTCCATCAAGGATACGGACCGGCTCACGATCTTCCGTTTCGAGGCTTACGGTAAGTTGTGCTTCTCTCAACAGGCTTTGCCCTGTGCGTACATTTTGCAATATACTCCTGGAGACCTGCCGCAGTAAAATACACACAGCCATTCTGAACATACTGCACATAAGAGATCAAGCCGTTGTTACGGGCGGCATCCAGCGTTGCTATGCTAATTCCTAAGATTTCAGCAGCTTCTTTTCGTGTAATGAGCTTTTCCATAGACCATATTCCCTCCAATCTGTCAAGGTTATCATCGTGCTTTCAAAATCACATGAATACGCTGGCAGCCGTAACTGCCAGCGCATGGTATCTGATTTTGAATAGAAAACGACCAACAAAGAAAATAATCGCTTCCTATTTTAATATGACTCAATTCTCGTCACATTTGCCACGCAACCCTGACGATGGGAACATAACAGGTCTCCGCTGGCGCGGTTGTCATAACTCCGCAGCGTCGTTTTACTCGTGCGCCGCAGGGTTCCCCCCAAGTCTTTAGGAGGCCGTGAGGAAGTATCTTTAAGCCCCCGTGCAGTCCTCGCGCCGGATCTGCCACCATCCGCTTTGTGAAATCGTAGATCGCTCTGAAACAGCTTTGTTCATCCCCTCCCTGGCTGCTCCATCTTCGCGGCGTTCCACACTCGCTCGTACACGGGTTATGTACCTGTTATGCTGTCTATGAAATTGTCAAAGTGCTGTTGAAGGGGGGAAAACTTATCCTTCTATTAACTCTGACAAAAAGAGCAAAAAACGAGCGCACCAAACGAAACTTTTTCAAAAATACTTTGCCAGCTGCTTCAGACCGCGCCGGATGCTGCCACGGACACGGCTTGGGTCTACACCCTCCGCTACTGCTATCTCGCTCACACGCATACCCAGGTAATACCGGGCATAGATTCGCTTAGCCTGCTTCTCCGGCAGAGCCATCACAGCGGCATAGAGCTGTTCCCGCAGCTGCTTTTCTTCCAGGAGCATTTCCGGCGTCTGGGGCTTCAACAGGATCGCATTTTCAATGCCGTTGTCGCAGTCCAGGGAGTAGTGCGCCTTATAACGATACATCCTCCGGTCATAGGCACCTTCTGCACGCTCAGCGGCTCGGATTGTCTCCAGCACATCTTCGGTTACTTCTACAAATTGATCAGTTTTATAAACATCGGGATATAAGTCCCTAAGATTGACTTTCTTCATTATGTACCTCCATTTCGATTCACGGACGATTGACGAGTGAATCGAAAGGAGGTGGGGAGCGGCAGCGACATACTTCGGGAGCTTTCCCGAAAAATCGACAATAAAAAGCGCCAGCTCCCCGCAATGGGAAACTGGCGCAACAAAAATGACTATGATTCTTCTGCTTTAGTTGGAATGATAATGCCGATAGATAGTCGTATCTCCCCGGAGGAGGCGCAAGACTTTTTTTAGCTGGTGTAACTCATGGCTATTGTGAATGACAAAAATTGACATGGCGGCATCCTCCTATGTGCCGCCGTACCAGATTACAGGGTGTAGGGTCGTCGTTCATTTTAGATAGACGAAAGGAAACGGCGGCTCTGATTTTCTCAAAGCCACCGTTACAAAGTGCATAACAATATAGTCGCTGTACGATGGCTTTTTTTCTTTTGCCATCGTGCGGCAACTTTTTCACTTTTCTTTTATTTTAACAAGCAATCCTCACAGAAATGTCACGGGCATACGCCATTTCGACAAAATAACAAGCTGAAATCTCACCAATCTGTGAGATTTCAAATTTTTTGAGGAAAGCCGAGAGGAAATGCCTCCTCCCGGCTTTCAATAGGTTTATGATTATCTATTGTAGCAATCTCTGTCGTTACTCCGAAGTCCTCAGCCGTTCCACCACAGTTCCCTTATTAAAGAAGTGGAGAACGATCAGCGGAATAACCGCAGCCAGCAGCAGATAAAGCACACCAATGACCAGAACAGGAACCAATGTAATGTTCAGAGTAAAGAACCACATGGAAGGGCCATTCAATGCGCTCTTTAGCACTGTGACAGCCAGGATTGCTGCGACTGCTCCACCGATAATGTCCGCACCTATGGCATAATAGATGCCCTCATAGACCATCAGACGGCGAAGCTGCTTGCTGGTCATACCGATGCTCTGCATGGTAGCGAACTCATGGCGGCGGGTAATGATATTGGTAATAATCATATTGGTAAAGTTAATCAGTCCCGCAAAGGCCATGATACATCCAATCAGACCGCCGATAACCAGAATCATGCTACGAACCGAATCAAGCTGCTCTTTCAACAACTTGGTGGAAGTATAGGCAACCGAAGAATTTTCGCTCACATAGCTGCTCAAAAATTCTTCCATCTGCGGCTGCAAGGCTTCATCCACATTGAATCCATAAGTCAGCAGCGTGGGAGCGTCATAGATTTCCTTAAATACAGTGTCCGGCAGATATACAAAAGGAGCATCAGCGCCGATATGCACCTGGGCGGTGGTGCCTGTGGGCGTTTCGGTTTCTGTTCCCACGAGGATCGCTTTTGCAAGGATGGTGCTGGTTTTGACCAGTTCCCCATCCTTGTAGAAGGAAATGCTCTCTCCAACCTGTAACTGATCGGTCAGCGGAGTGTTCTTTGGTTCCTCCGTCAGTTTGTCGATGGGGCAGCCAATAATGACATATTCTCCGGTAGCCATTTTCTGCGTTAAGGTTTCAGTATCCTTCTCGCCTTCAAAAATACGCATATCCGCCCAGAAATTCTCGGAGGCACCCATCACATTACCAAAATAGCGCCTTTCGGTATCAGAACTTGTGTACAGGCTGTATCCCTGATAGCTTTGATTTACGACGCCTTCTTCCTCATGGAATAGCTCTATGCCGCTTAAATCTTCAAACCCATAGTCAACCAACACATTTCTATCGTCTTTTGTATTTCGGTAAAGATAGCGTTCATCCTCAACTCCGGGCTGTCCGGCAATCAGATCCACCGCCTGCTGTGAGAGCGTATCTTCATGGTGCTGAACGCTTTCCATTACATTAAATGCGGCGGAGTTATAGACATTAAAATCTGTTCTGGTAACACGATTTACCCACTTTTCTTCATCAAGGCTTTGCGTCACGATGATGATAGAGTTAAACAGAACGATGCACAGAAGCAGAGAAATAATGATGAACGCTGAGCGCCGGCGATTGCGCCCCAGATTGGATAAGGCCATACGGGACAGCTTTACTCCATTGGTTCGCTTTGCGGTTCTCTTTTTATAGGCGTTCTGCTCTGTGTAACGAATCGCCTCCAAAGGAGAAATCTTTGCCGCCTTTTTTGCAGGCTTCCGGGTGCTGATAAACACGGTCAGGATCGTAAAGAGGGCGGCGATAACAAAGATCAGCGGCGAGGTAGATACGGATGTACCCACCATAGAATATTCAAGGTTAATGATCTCTGTCACGGCAGGAAGCAGTACCCAACCGGCAAAGAAACCGGCAATCAGACCGATGGGCAGCCCAATCAGCGTGAGCCAGACTGCCTGACGGTTCACAATACCCTTGATCTGCCGTGTGGAAGTTCCAATCGTCCGCAGCAGGCCGTATTGACGGACATCCTGCATCACAGAAATATCAAAGATATTGTAGATCAGCAGGTATCCGCACACGACAAACATCAAGATAAATACAACGGCAAACACGATGGACTCTGATGAGGTCAATCCCTGGGACATTTGATTTTCAGAGGCGAGAATGAAATTGCCTGCGCTCATATCCTCTGGATTGCCGCCAATGGAGTAAACGAACTCATTCAACTGCTGCTGAACATTTGCTTTATTCTTCAGCACAACATCGGAAAAAGTAACGCCGGACATTTCATGGTCTACCGCATAAGTGTTCTGGACCACATCGGGGTTTTCTTTTATAAACTGCTCTGAAACAGTCGCAACGCTCACAGAGTCATTGCTCGCTTCCCACCAGCCGGAAAGCACCATATCATAATGATAAGTTTTTCCCCGCAGTTCAAATTCCAGCGGAACCGCTGCGCCAATCTTTGGTTCTACACCCAGCGCCTTCAGCGCCAAATCCGTGGTGGCGATCTCATTCGCTTTCTCCGGTGCTGCCCCG
>ERZ779866.1301-NODE-1301-length-25766-cov-4.720703_pt1 | contig 25766 bp, 27 predicted proteins | sample MGYA00511248_ERZ779866 | MGnify/ENA primary metagenome ERZ779866 (study PRJEB29588, sample SAMEA2155758) | human gut metagenome | biome: human gut; feature: human-associated habitat; material: faeces | place: Denmark | collected 2008/2010 ... | reverse complement strand
ACAAAAATGGCGAAATAGACAAAGAATTGTACAAAGAAGCTAAAAAATACAGTGGCAAAGGAAATATTTTCGGTAGAATTTTTGGCAAGAAGAAAGATTCAACAACAGTTTTTGCAGCTCAGGCAACTGAAAATAAAATTGAAAAAATCAAAACAGGTGATTGGATTGATTTAAGAGCAGCTGAAGATGTAATATTAAAAGCTGGAGAGTTTAAGATTATCAGTCTTGGTGTGTCAATGAAATTACCAGATGGTTATGAAGCACACGTTGTTCCTCGCAGTTCTACCTTTAAAAAGTGGGGTATCTTGCAAACGAATCATATGGGCGTTGTTGATAATTCATACAGCGGTGACAATGATATTTGGGGAATGCCTGTATTTGCCGTTAGAGATACCAAAATTAATATCAACGACCGTATTTGTCAGTTTAGAATTGTTAAAACACAACCTGAAATTGAATTCACGGAAGTCCTTAAATTAGAAGGAATAGATAGAGGTGGGTTTGGAAGCACAGGTATTAATTAGTTTATTATAAAAATAATATCTTGAAAAGTGGATGTAAATACGCTATAATTTGGGTAATAAAGTTTATTCTCTATGTTAAGGGACAACCTAATTTTTTAAAATTTTTTTACCCCAACACCCAAAATCATACTTCACAAGATATTGATATTCCGCTGTTATCACTCAATTCTACTCATCATACACATCAAACGACAAAAAGCGGAGCGCAAAAAAATATGTGCTGATATAATTCTGAAAAAGAAAAATAATAGCACATATTATTGAAAAATCAATATATACACATAGAGAATAGACCTTATGAGGAAGCTCATAGGGTCTATTTGTCTGTATAGGTATTTAACAGCGGCTCATATATAATACAATAAAACTGTGATTTTATTGTCATTTTAGAGTCCGTAAACTACCAAAGTAGGAGGGGAAAGGGCAAACTTTTTTTAAAAAATGGGTTTGTCCCTTAACAGAGAAATTATTCCCACTCAATAGTTGCAGGTGGCTTAGTTGTTATATCGTAGACTACTCGGTTTATTCCTTTTACTTCGTTTACGATTCTTACTGAGATTGTTTCTAAAACGTCGTAGGGGATACGGGCGAAATCGGCTGTCATGAAGTCTGTGGTTGTAACTCCTCTAAGTGCCAATGTATAATCATAGGTTCTTTCGTCGCCCATTACGCCGACGCTTCTCATTGAGGTGAGAACTGCAAAGTACTGGTTGATACTGCGGTCGAGTCCTGCATTTGCGATTTCATCACGGAAGATTTTATCTGCGTCCTGAAGAATAGCAATTTTTTCTTCTGTAATTTCTCCTATAATTCTTACAGAAAGTCCAGGGCCTGGGAACGGCTGGCGCCATACAAGATAATCTGCAAGTCCAAGTTCCAGTCCGAGCTGTCTTACTTCGTCTTTAAAGAGAAGTCTAAGTGGCTCGATGATTTCCTTAAAGTCAACATGATCGGGGAGACCGCCTACGTTATGGTGACTCTTAATTGTTGCGGCGTCGCCTGCTCCGGATTCGATAACGTCCGGATAAATTGTACCCTGTGCGAGAAAATCAACCTTACCGATTTTCTTTGCTTCAGCTTCAAAGGTGTTAATAAACTCTTCGCCGATGATTTTTCTCTTTGTTTCAGGGTCAGTTACGCCTTTAAGTTTACCTAAGAACTGGTCTTTGGCGTTAACTCTTACAAAGTTTATATCCATATTTGAGAAAGCGGCTTCAACTTCGTCGCCTTCATTTTTTCTCATCATTCCATGGTCAACGAAAATACATGTGAGGTTGTTCCCAACAGCTTTTGCCAAAAGAATAGCAAGTACAGAGGAATCAACACCGCCGGAGAGAGCCAAAAGAACTTTGCCGTCGCCTACTGTATTTTTTACATTTTCAATGGCAGTTTTAGCATAGCTTTCCATTGTCCAGTCGCCGGAGCACTCACAAACCTCATAGAGGAAGTTTCTAAGCATCTTGGTTCCGTTTTCGCTGTGGTTTACTTCAGGGTGATACTGCATACCGTAAAGTTTTCTTTCCTTACATTCCATAGCGGCAGTAGGGCAAGCGTCAGTATGAGCTGTTACTCTGAAGCCTTCCGGAAGTTCCTTTACATAGTCTGTGTGACTCATCCAGGAAATACCTTCTGAAGGAAGTCCCTTGAAAAGAAGACAATCTGTATCATAGTAGGTGGATGTCTTTCCGTATTCCTTAGTGTCAGGAGTTGTAACTACACCGCCCAGCACATGAGCCATAAGCTGATGACCGTAACAAATTCCAAGTACCGGAATTCCCAGCTCAAAAATTTCACGGCTAACCTTAGGAGCGTTTTCTTCATAAACGCTGTTTGGACCGCCGGTAAAGATGATACCTTTCGGCGCTTTGTTTTTTATTTCCTCAATGGTTATTTTGTTGTACGGATGTACTTCACAATAAACATTGCATTCTCTTACTCTTCTTGCGATAAGCTGGTTGTACTGACCGCCAAAGTCGAGAATAATAACTGTTTCATTTTTCATAAAAAACCTCCCTGTTGTAATAACACTGATTTGCAGAGTGTTAACAGAAGCAAAAGTGTCTTTAAAAATTAAAAAACAATCAAAAACACGAGGTTTTTGAAAGTTATAAGACCATATATTTATTTTGCCATGTATTAACCGATATTTCAAGTGCCAATATTATAAAAATATAATTTTTTTTCAAAAAGATCACCTTTTAGTCAAGAAAAAATTGATTGAAAGAGTTATGGGGAAAACCGGTAAGAAAAAATATAAAATAATTTTTTGTTTTTATTTACCTTAATTTTTTATTATGGTATAATCTACTAAACTAGTATGATTTAAAAGGAGTGAAAAAATATGAAGCTTAAAAAAGTTATTTCAGTTCTGACGGTATTATCGTTGCTTACTTCATCAATAGGAATTTCGGCTTTTGCTTCCAATAGAATAGAGCCTACCGAAAACACTGATTATACAGATATTCCTGCTACAGAGGAAACTATAACTACAGAGCCTACCACAGAGCCTGAAACAACTGATGACATGCAGCAATACGAAGAGCTTAAGAAAAATCTTATGCAAGAGTATGAAAATGCTTTGTCGTTAAATAGAGAAGAATACACGGAAAAATCCTTTGAAAATTTGGAAAACGAAATCAACTTTACTAAGACCGTTTTAGAAAATTGGGAGGAGCTTTACACAGCAGGTGATGTCGCTTTAAAAAGCTTAAAGGAAGCGGTATTGAATCTGGAATCCTATAAGGACTTATTGCTGGATGTAATTGAAAAAGCTGAAAAGATTTCTTCCGAATGGTATACAGACGAGAGCTTTAAAGTTTTAACAGATTCCATTAAAAAGGGAAGAGAAGCGGTTGAAAAAGGCGGCGTAACCGAAGATATTGCCAATTCCCTTATTTCTGATATACAGAAAGCGGAGGAAAGTCTTTATAATATTAAAGACCTTTTAAAGCAGTCTATAGAGGAGGCTAAAAGAAAATATAATCTTGTTTATGAAGAAAGCTCTATGACTCAGTTTAAAACTGAAATATTGAGAATAGAAAAGTCATTTAATGATAATCTTACATCACAGGAAGTTAAAGAGCTTATCGAAGCCGTTTCAAAGGCATATAGTCTTTTAAAGCCTGTATTGGGCGATACAGATGTCAGCGGAGATATTTCCATAAGCGACGCCACAGCGGTTCAAAATTATATAAGTAATATCAATACAAAAATAGAGCTATCTGCAGCAGATGTAAACTTTGATGATAAAATAACTATAAGTGATGTTACAAATATTCAAAAATACGTTGCAGGTTTGATTGATGAATTTAAGAAAGACCCTCATTTACCGGATTATGATACAGAGTGGAATTTGGTTTTAGTAAATTACAAATATCCTATGAAGAGCGGATATGTGCCGGATATGAGAGTGGTTGATGGCAGAAGTATTTTTACATTTGACAAGAGAGCGGCTGACGCATTGGAAAATATGCTTGACGATTGCAGAGCGGAAGGTCTTGAGCCGCTTATATGTTCTGCTTACAGAACACAGGAGCTTCAGGAAGAGCTGTTTGCAAACAAGGTGGCATATTATACAAATCAGGGTTACAGTTATGAAAAAGCGGTAGAGCTTGCAAAAACCTCTGTGGCATATCCGGGAACCAGCGAACACCAGCTTGGTTTGGCGGTTGATATTGTAGCTTTAGATTATCAAATTTTGGATGAAGGACAGCTTAAAACAGAGGAACAGCAATGGCTTATTAAGAATTGCTGGAAATACGGATTTATACTCAGATATCCAACAGGCAAGCAGGAAATTACAGGAGTAATATTTGAACCTTGGCACTACAGATATGTGGGAGTAGAAGCGGCTAAGGAAATAACAGAAAAGGGGATAACCCTTGAAGAATATTTGGAACTTGTCTGATATATAAAAATGAAGCTTCGGTACGTTATTACCGAAGCTTCGTTTTTTGTCAATGCAAAACTTTTGAGAAAAGAACAAAATCATATATATAAAAAGTAGTTACCTGTGTGATTTTATCCAGTAGTCAGTTTGTTTATGTAATCAGGCGTTGTCGGTAACAGCGATTCCGAAAGTAATGCTGCCCTTGTATTCTACACCGTACTCATATCTGCCTGCGATAACAGGGAGAATCTGATACTGCTTTGTACCGTCCTCAGTGAAAGAAACTACCTCTTTACCAACACCTACAGCACCTGTAGAAGCGTTAGTTTCAATAGTTTCACCTTTTTCATTGATAATCTGATATCTGATAGATGTACGTGGGCTGGTAGTGTCACATTCGAGAACCATCTGATCATTATAAGCATCTGTTCCGGCAATTGTTACGGAAATCTTTTTGCCCTCAGGGAGATTTTCAATATCCTCGGCAACAACATCAACGGTTGTTCCTTCATTTCCCATTGTAACTGAAGCAGGGATTGTAACTGTGTAGGTTGGTTCTGCGGTAAGGGTGCAGCTTATGCTCTGCTCATCGGCTGAAAAAGAAATTGAAGCGGCGCTGAGAAGAACTGCACAGCACATTACTGTAGTTAAAACTTTTTTAAACATTTATATTTCCTCCTTGTTTCAGGTAACTACCAAAGTTGTTTTTACTTCTGCCCCGTTCATAGGGGATAGATTTTCGTCTAAAGAATATGTATTTATTTGCAGAATTAAATCATATGTGCCGGGCTGGGGGACATTTTTCAAAGAGATTTCTTTTATAGCCTTTCCCGGTTCGATTAAATCTGATTTGTAAAGTACGCTGTCGCCTACTTTAAGGGTATATTCAAAATAACAGGGATTGCCCTCGGGATTTACAAGAGTGATATTTGCGCTTTCTGCGTTTTGGGGAATGGTAATTTCGCCATATCCTGGAATTTTTATGCCAGTTGTTTCGTTTCCTAAGTTCTCAAGTGTTTTGTCCCAATCTTCGGCATTATCAGCCAAGGAAAGACCTTTATCGTTGCTTACATCCTGCTGTTGACTTCCGTTAAAACAGGTGAGATAAACAACAACCATAGCCATAATGAATACAGCTAAAATCAAAACACCGATGATAATCTTAGATTTATCAATTCGTTTGTTTTCCATGGGAATAAAATCATCCTTTAAATAAGTCTTTTTGGAAGGCTGAAAAGCACAAAGCTTCTCAGCCTTCTTTATAGTTAAATAAATACAGAACGGAATGATTTAAATAATGAATTAAATTAGATATCTTTAAGCTCGACACCGAATGTCATAGAACCTTTGTATTCAACACCTTTCTGGATTGAGAGGTTCTGGTTTGTTGAACCCGGATAGTCGAATGCACAAGGATACATCTGGAAGTTTGCTGTACCGTCCTCTGTGAAAGAAGCAAGCTCCATGCCTTTTATCTGCTTCTCAAGAGCGCCGCTTTCAAACTCGTCGCCTGTACCTTTGATCATCAATGTCATCAAATAATTTTTTCCGCCGTCAGGATTTTCAGCTTCAAGATAAAGGCGTCCGTATGTACCGCTGCCCTTTGTGAGTGTTACGGAAATTTTCTTTCCCTCAGGAATGTGCTGTACGTCGCTTGCGGTAACTGGAACATTTGTGATTTCTTTAGTATCAATCTCTATAGTCTGAGGTATTGTTACAGTGTATACCGGATCATAGGGCTGGTACATTGTGATATCGGACTGAGCCGAAGTTGTGTTTTCTGCGCTTACCTGTGCAGCCATAACTGAACCAATCATGGCAACAGCAAGCATAGCTGCGATAATTTTTCTTTTCATGATACTCTCCTCGATTTTTTCCGTCTGCACCATTATTATAAGACTTTTCTTTTTAACTCATCATCATAGAACGGTAAAAAATCTGTTAATTTGCTTTTCTTTTTTTACCGATGATAAAAGCCGATACTCCTGCCGCAGCGGCGCATATTGCGGTAATACCGGGGATAATAGTGCAGTTGTTTTCTCCGGTTTGGGGAGAGGATGGAAAAGACTCCGTTGTTGATGAGGAATGTGTTTCAATTTGGGTTTCGGTTGGTTCATACATAATCAAGTCAGCTTCCTGAGCCGATATATTTTGACAAAGAAGCACCATGAAAACCATTAAACCTGTAATTTTCAACATTACTTTACCTATTGAAAAAAATCTGTTTTTCATATAATCACCTGCCTAATTTTAATTATAGAATATTAAATATTAAGTTTTTAATCTGATAAAGGTAAATTGTGGGTTAATTAAATGCATACCTTAAACAAAAATCAAGATAATAGAAATATATCAGTATAGAAAAGGTGATTGAAATGCAGATGAGAACGGACTTAGCCATAGAAGCAAAGGAGCTTGCAGGCGATGAGCTTTCGGGAGTTGAGCAAAGAGAAGAAACAAAGGGAGATATGAAGATAACATTTACAAAAATAACAGGGGAGGGAGCGGCACGACTTTTAAACAAAAGCCGAGGAACATATGTGACGGTTGAACTTCCGTCCCTTTCTGATAATATAAAACACACTGATAAAAGAGTTCCGGAGATAGGAAAGATAATAAAAAATCTGCTTCCTGTAAACGGACTTATTTTGGTGGTGGGTTTAGGAAATAAGAGAATAACCCCTGACGCTCTCGGGCCTTTAGCGGCGGAAAAGATTTTGGCAACACGTCATATTTCGGGAGAAATTGCCAGAAGCACGGGCTTAGATAAATTAAGACCGGTAGCTGTTGTAAAAACCGGAGTGACAGGGGAAACGGGAATAGAAACAGCAGAGATGATTTCAAGTATTGTAAAGAGAATTAAACCCACAGCGGTTATTACTATAGACGCCTTGGCGTCAAAGAGCCTTTCACGTTTGGGCTGTACAATTCAGATTACAGACACAGGAATATCGCCGGGAGCGGGGGTGGGAAACTCACGAGCCGCAATAAATTATGAAACACTGGGAGTTCCTGTTGTGGCAATAGGAATACCAACTGTTGTGGACGCAGCCACTCTTGCCATAGATATATTAAATGCTGAAACAGAGATGCAGGCTTCACAGATAGCAAGAGAGGTAACACCAAAAGGCAACAAAATGGTGGTAACCCCGGGAGAAATAGACCTTTTGTGTTCCAGAGGGGCAAAGCTTTTGGCGATGGGAATAAACTGCGCCTTGCAGGATAAGTTTTCTCTTGAGGAAATTATGGAGTTTGTATAATTTATGTTAATTCATTGACACCTATTTTTTCCTGATATATAATTAACTCAAGAAAAAATGAAAGGGTGATAGCTGTGAGCGTTTATTGTGTTTCTGACATACACGGAGATTTAGAGAGATTTGACAAACTTTTGGAGAAAATAAGTTTCTCCGAGGAAGATACAATGTATGTAATCGGAGATGTGGTTGACAGAGGCAAGGAGCCTATAAAGCTTTTGATTAAAATAATGGAAACGCCCAATATCACTCTGATTGAGGGCAACCATGAAGAGATGATGAGTCTTGGCCTTGACCCTATCCATGAAAAAAGAATTCTCCATATTTGGCAGTGGAACGGGGGAGAAAATACATTCAGACAGTTCATACGTCTTGAAAAGGAACAGAGAGAAAAAATTCTTGATTATATCAATGACCTTCCCGATTATATGGAAATAACGGTGGGAGGAAAAAGATTTTATCTTGTACACGGATGTCCCTCTGACGACCATCGCACCAGAATATGGGAGAGAGTGGAAAAGGACGAGGATTACACAGAATTGAATTTGGGAACTATTATTTTCGGACACACACCAACCATTATGTATATGGATATTGATAAGGATGACCATTTGAGAATTTTCCACGGAAAAGGCGTAATAGGAATAGACTGCGGATGCGGCCACTCAATGATAGAAAACCGCAGACTTGCCTGCATAAGACTTGACGATATGAAGGAATATTATGTGTAAATAAAATATACCTCGGCTGTTTATAAGCCGGGGGATAAGTTTATTATAAAAATAAGGGTGCGAAATTTCGCACCCTTAAATTTTTATAGAGTTATTAAAAAATATCAATATTTTTTACGTGCAACGTAAGTTGTGTGGAGAAGCTCGTGAGCCTTATGGCTGCCAGGTTCTCCAAGATATTCCTCGTAAAGCTTCTTAACAACAGGGCTTTCGTGGGATTTTCTCAATGGGAGGTTCTTATCCTCATCATAGAGAGCCTTTGCACGGAGAGCTTTAAGGTCTGTAAAGTTGCGAACCTGTGCAGGCTGAATCGGCTGGCCGCCGCCGTTTACACATCCGCCCGGGCAGCACATGATTTCGATAAACTGATAATCTGCCTCGCCGGAACGAACCTTATCAAGAATTTCAGCTGCATTTTTAAGACCGGAAGCAACTGCAACCTTAACCTTAAGTCCTGCAACATCGTATTCAGCCTCTTTGATGCCCTTTGTACCTCTGACATCCGGATATTCGATTTCTTTCAAATCTTCTCCGGTGAGAGTATCAGCAGCAGTTCTCAAAGCAGCTTCCATAACGCCGCCTGTTGCGCCGAAGATTGCAGCAGCACCTGTAGTAACGCCCAAAGCAGGGTCAAATTTACTGTCAGGAAGCTCTGTAAACTGAATACCTGCGGATTTAATCATCTTTGCAAGCTCTCTTGTGGTGATAGAAATATCAATATCGGCAAGACCGTTTCTGCCCTGGTCATCTCTCTTAATCTCAAACTTCTTAGCTGTACAAGGCATAACAGAAACAACAACAATGTTATCTGGATCTATGTTTTCCTTTTCAGCGTAGTAGCTCTTGATTATTGCGCCTGTCATCTGCTGAGGTGACTTACAGCTTGAGAGGTTGGGGAGGAGGTCTGGATAATAGTGCTCGCAGAACTTAATCCAGCCCGGTGAGCAGGATGTAATCATAGGAAGCACGCCGCCGTTTTTAACACGTCCGATAAACTCGTTAGCTTCCTCCATAATTGTAAGGTCTGCACCGAAGTCGGTATCAAATACCTTGTCAAAGCCAAGACGCTTGAGAGCTGTTACCATTTTGCCCTTTACGTTTGAGCCGATTGGCATACCGAAGCACTCGCCCAAAGTTGCTCTGATAGCAGGAGCTGTATGTACAATAACAATCTTATCCGGATCGTTGATAGCGTCGAATACCTTGTCTGTGTCGTCCTTTTCAACCAATGCGCCTGTAGGACATACAGCAGTACACTGACCGCAGGAAACACAGGCAACATCAGCAAGCTTCTGCTCGAATGCACAGCCGATTTCTGTGTCAAAACCTCTGTTGTTAGCGCCGATAACGCCTACAAACTGCTCTTTACAAGCGGCAACGCATCTGCGGCAAAGCACACACTTGTTGTTGTTTCTTACAAGATAAAGTGTGCTTTCGTCGTTCTCGTAGTGAGGACGAGCGCCCTCAAAACGATTTTCATTGTCTATACCGAAGTCAGCGCACATTTCCTGAAGCTCGCAGGAGCCTGAGCGTGGGCATGAAAGACACTTTCTGTCGTGGTTAGAAAGTATAAGCTCAAGGGTTGTTTTTCTTGACTCCTGAACCTTCTTTGTATTAGTAAAGATTTCTGTTCCCTCTCTGTCGATTGGGTAAACACAAGCGGCAACAAGAGAACGGGCTCCCTTTACCTCGCATACGCACATACGGCATGCGCCGATTTCGTTTATATCTTTAAGGAAGCAGAGAGTAGGAATTTTAATTCCGAACTGCTTACATGCCTCCAAAATTGTAGTGTTCTTCTCAACAGAGAAAGGCATACCGTTAATTTTAATGTTAATCATTTCCATTTTAAATTATCTCCTTTCTCTTATTCCTTTATAATTGCGTCAAACTTACATTTTTCCATACAAGCGCCGCACTTGATACACTTGTTAGGATCAATAACGTGAGGCTGTTTCACGCTGCCCTGAATTGCGCCAACAGGACATACTCTTGAACAAGCTGTACATCCACGGCACTTATCCTCAATAATCTTGTACTGGAGAAGCTTCTTACATACGTGAGCAGGACATTTCTTATCTACAACGTGAGCCATATATTCGTCACGGAAGAAATGAAGTGTGGAAAGAACAGGGTTAGGAGCTGTCTGACCAAGTCCGCAAAGTGAATTCTCTTTAATGTAATAGCAGAGCTTTTCCATTTCGTCTATCATTTCAGGAGTGCCCTGACCCATTGTAATTTTGTCGAGCATTTCCAAAAGTCTCTTTGTACCGATACGGCAAGGAGTACATTTACCGCAGGACTCGTCAACTGTAAACTCAAGGAAGAATTTTGCAATATCAACCATACATGTTGTGTCGTCCATAACGATAAGTCCGCCGGAACCCATCATTGAGCCGATAGCGATAAGGTTGTCGTAGTCAATCGGAACATCAAGGTGGGAAGCAGGGATACATCCGCCGGATGGGCCGCCTGTCTGAGCTGCCTTAAACTTTCTGCCGCCGGGAACACCGCCGCCGATTTCCTCAACGATTTCACGGAGAGTTGTTCCCATTTCAACTTCAACAAGACCTGTATGCTTGATTTTTCCGCCCAAAGCGAATACCTTTGTACCTGCGCTCTTTTCGGTTCCCATATTCTTGAACCACTGTGCGCCGTTTAAGATAATCTGGCAGATATTAGCATATGTCTCAACGTTGTTGAGGATTGTAGGCTTGCCGTAAAGACCCTTAACAGCAGGGAATGGAGGACGTGGACGAGGCTCGCCACGCTTGCCCTCGATAGATGTGAGCAATGCAGTTTCCTCACCGCATACGAATGCGCCGGCGCCGAGTCTTAACTGGATGTCAAAGGAGAAATCAGTTCCGAAAATGTTGTCGCCCAAAAGTCCGTACTCGTGAGCCTGGTCAATAGCTATCTGAAGTCTGTGAACAGCGATAGGATATTCAGCTCTTACATAGATATAACCCTTGGAAGCGCCGATTGCGTAACCTGCAATAGCCATTGCTTCCAAAACGCTGTGCGGGTCGCCCTCGAGAACAGATCTGTCCATAAATGCGCCCGGGTCGCCTTCGTCGGCGTTACAGCCTACATATTTCTGGTCAGCTTCGTTTGCAGCTGCAAAGCTCCATTTAAGGCCGGTTGGGAAGCCGCCGCCTCCTCTTCCTCTGAGACCGGAAGCCTTGATTTCATCAATAACCTGCTGTGGTGTCATTTCTGTCAAAACCTTACCGAGAGCTGCATAACCGTCCATAGCTATGTACTCGTCGATTTTCTCAGGATTGATAACGCCGCAGTTTCTCAGAGCAACTCTCTTCTGTTTCTCATAGAAAGGTGTGTGGTTAAGGCTCTTGATTGTATCCTGTTCAACTGTCTCCTGATAGAGAAGTCTTTTAACAATACGGCCTTTGAGAAGATGCTCTTCAACAATTTCCGGAATATCCTCAACCTTTACCATGCTGTAGAAGCTGCCTTCCGGATATACAATCATGATTGGGCCCAAAGCGCAAAGACCGAAGCAGCCGGTTCTGATAACATTAACTTCCTTTTCAAGACCTTTTGCCGCAATCTCTTCCTTGAGCTTTTCAATTATAAGTTCGCTGTTTGAGGAGGTACAACCGGTACCGCCGCATACAAGCACGTTAGAACGATACATATGTTTTCCTCCCTGTTATGAGTTTGCACCGATTGTGTATTCGGTAACTACGTTTTTATTTACAATATGGTCATTAACAACCTTTGCTACCTTTTCAGGTGTCATCTTTACATATGTAACCTTGTCCTCGCCCGGAACTTCAATTTCTACAACCGGCTCAAACTGGCAAATACCGATACAACCTGTCTGTGTAACTGTTACGTTTGTAAGACCTCTTTTTGCTATTTCTTCTGTGAAAGCGTTAAGCACAGGTCTTGCTCCTGCTGCTATTCCGCATGTTGCCATACCAACAAGAACTCTGATAGCGTCCGGATTGTCCTGACGCATATTAAGCTGTGCCTTTGCTCTATCTCTGATTGCCTGTAATTCGGCTAAAGATTTCATTTATAACGCACCTCCGTAAAGTATTTCTGTTTGTTCTTTTAAGTAATCATCAATCCACTGCATAACCTCCGGCGTGTCCAGAGGAACATCGCCCAGCACCTCTTTAAGCTCTCTGGTGTCGAGAGAAAAGGTTTTATCGTCAACCGAATGAGTAAACACAATGTTTGTGTCTGGATTACAGCGGATTAAAATTGAAATTGTTGAATTTATATCTCCGAGAGGAGTCATATCCATGTGGGATGAAATAAATTTAGCGGTTACAACAGTTCCTTTTCCTAATTGTGACTTAATGTCAAGGTATCCGCCCGTCTGTTCTGCCGCCATTTTAAAGAGAGGGATACCAAGTCCTACCTTTCTGGTGGTTCTTGTGGTAAAAAACGGGTCAATAACGCTTTTTACCTGTTCTTCGGACATACCGCAGCCGTCGTCGGTAATTTTTATTTCCAAAGTGCTCTGTTCCGTATCCTCTGTAATTTCTATTTTAATAACAGAGGCTTTCGCTCTTACGGAGTTTTGAGCAATGTCCATTACATTTAAAGAAAGCTCCCTCATACTTTATGCCCTTATGCCATGTACTTTGCAAGTATTCCGTCGATATCCTCAACCTCAAGACGTCCGTAAACATCGTCGTTTACAGTCATTACAGGAGCCAAACCGCATGCGCCTATGCAGCGGCAGGCTGTAAGAGAAAATCTTCCGTCTGCGGTACATTCCTCAGCGCCTATTCCCAAAATCTCGGAAATTCTTTCAATAATCTTTCCTGCGCCCTTAACATAGCAGGCAGTTCCAAGACAGACAGAGATGTTGTACTGTCCCTTTGGTGTAAGTGAAAACTGTGAATAGAAAGTAGATACTCCGTAAACCTCTTCCAGAGGAACTGAAAGACCCTCAGCAATCATCTTCTGAACTTCTATTGGCAGATAGCCGTAAACTTCCTGTGCTTCCTGCAAAACGGGCATTACTGCACCTGGATCATCTTTGTGTTTTGCGATAATCTCTTTAAGCTTGGCTTCCTGCTCGGCAGTTCCGTTAAAAGGAATACTGCTTATTTTCTTTTGCATCTGTTATTTCCTCCTTAGCAATAAAATAATTATGCAACATCAATATTCTCTTTAAACGATAAATAATTTTATCTGTTCTTATGCATACAACTACATAATAACATATATTTATTCAAAAGTCCACAAAAATTTAATCTCATGAGTGAAATTTTATACACTAATAACTGATTTTGAATTTTTAAATTCCTATTCCTGCATAATTTTGATTGAATAGGAAAATATACTCAGTCATACACCCACCCAAGCCCGGTAATAAAGTTGTCAATGAATTAACATCTTAAATTATATGCAGGATTTGAAATAAAAATTTTTGATTTAAAAAAGAAAAAACAGCCTTTCGGCTGTTAAAAATAAAAAATAGTGATTTACTTGAGATTGAAAAAAGATAAAAATATAAATTCTGGAGTATTGATAATTTAGATGTTTATTAAGTACAATTTGTTGCTGTTAAATTTTTATCAGCAATGCATTTTATCAATCAGTTCAAAAAGAATATCCTGCTGTTCCTTATTAAGCTTTGACCACTTTTCCAGAAGAATTTTTTGGGAGTGGGTAAGGGTTACAGGTGCGTCGTCCTCGGCAAAAAGCTGTGAAAGAGTTATTCCGAAAGCATTGCATATTTTCTCCAAAGAGGGGACAGAGGGAATCATATCCTTTCTGTACCAGGAAGAAATGGTGGATTGAGGAAGTCCGGAGTGTTCTGCAAGCTGATATTCCGTCCATCCACGCTCAAGTCGATATTTAGTTATGGTTTCAAGAATATTTTTCATTTTATTTCACCACTGATATAAAGTTTGTCTATATAATAGCATGAAACAAAGGATTTGTGGATATCAGATATTGTTTTATTTATAATTTTAATCTGTGATGAAAAGATTTAAAATACTTTTTGTAAAAAATCTCAAAAATACTCTTGATTTTTTGGTTAATTCATGGTATACTACACAGCGGAATGCAAGTCTATGAGTTTTCGCATGGATAAGTGAGCGGCAGGCCCTGTACGATTGAGGCCTGTGAACCATGTCAGGCAGGGAACTGAGCAGCATTAAGCAGTGCACTTGATGCGATACAGTAAGTCTGTCGTTCACTTATTTATGCGACGGCGAGCAGGAGATCCCCAAAAGGATAAATGTTTCGCAAAGGCTTGCATTTTACTTTTATTTCGGGGGTGAGTTGATTGTATCAGGTTCTGTACAGAAAATGGAGACCAAAAACATTTGATGATGTTTCAGGTCAGGAGCATATAACAACTACCCTTGTAAACGAACTGAAATCCGGAAGAATAAACCACGCATATCTGTTTACAGGTTCCCGTGGTACCGGTAAAACCACCTGCGCCAAAATTTTGGCAAAGGCTGTGAATTGTCTTTCTCCGGAAAACGGAAACCCCTGCGGCAAGTGTGAAAACTGTATTGCGGCAGAGGACGGAAGCTTTCAGGACATTGTGGAAATGGACGCCGCCAGCAACAGAAGAATTGACGATATCAGAAGCGTCATAGACGGTGCAGTTTTCACTCCGGCAAAGGGCAAATATAAAGTGTATATAATCGACGAGGTGCATATGCTCACCCAAGAAGCTTTTAATGCTTTGCTTAAAACCTTGGAAGAGCCGCCCTCACACGTTATATTTATCTTAGCTACCACAGAGGTTCACAAGCTTCCTGCTACTATAATTTCACGCTGCCAGAGGTTTGATTTTCACAGAATAAATCCTCATGTAATAAAGGACAGACTGAAATATGTGGTTGAACAGGAGGGCTGTTCAATAACCGATGATGCGGCTTTGCTTATAGCGGCAATCGCCGACGGAGCATTGAGAGATGCGTTGTCTTTGACAGATAGATGCATAGGCTTGAGCGGCGGGGAAATAACACTTTCGGTTGTCAGAGAAGCGGCAGGCCTTTCGGGAAGGGGCTATGTGTACGACATGGCGTCATCCTGCATAAATAAAAACTGCGGAGAAGCTTTAGAGCTTATTGCAAAGCTCTACGGTGAGTCAAAGGACATGGCAAGACTTTGCGAAGAGCTTACCGAGCATTTCCGAAATCTTATGCTTTTAAAAAGCGTAAAGAACCCGGATGATATTCTTGTTGTGGGAAGAGATGAACTGGATGTTTTGAAGTCCCATGCGGAGAGAATAAGCCTTTCGGAAATCGTCCATATTATGGATGTTTTGGGTTCGGCTTTCGAGAGAATGAACAGGGGAGCGGACAGCAGAACAGAAATGGAAACTGCTGTAGTTAAACTTTGTTCTCCTCAGCTTGATGTGACAGAGGATGCGGTTTTAAGCAGAATCGGAGCTTTGGAGCGAACCGTAAACCGCCTTATGAACATGATTTCAAGCGGTACGTTAACAGTTCAGAAAGATGACAATCTGAATAAAAAAGGAGAAACTTCCAATAAGGCTGAAACATCAGAAAACACTGCTGAGTTTAAGGACACAGATAGTTTAGAGAATACTGTTTCCAATCAGACAGAAGACCCTCAAAATTCTTCGAGAGAACCTCAAAGAAAAAGGGGAGCGGTTGATGTAGATGAGATTTACCGAAATGCAAAGCCATTCCCAAATTGGAAAGAAGTAGTGGAGAATCTCAGGAAATATTCAAAAACCATTTCAGCCGCTTTTGACGGAACAAAAGCATATGTCAGCGGCAGATATATATTGATAGACTCTCCGTCAGATATTCCTTTCCAGCTTTTAAAACAGTCGTCACAAAGGGAAAAAATCAGGGAAGCTGTTTTGGAAATCACCGGTGCAACCTACAGCCTGGGACCATACAGACCACCTGAAAAGAAAATCCGTGAGGAAAAGGAAGACCCAATGGAAAAGCTCACAGAAAACTTTAAGAGCTTGGGTATCGAAGTGACGGAAGAATAATTGATTTAGCAAATAAAACTTTTGAATAAATATTTATTAAATTGGAGGACATACTTATGAAAGCAAGATTACCAAAGGGATACGGTTCCAACGGAGGAACAAACCTTCAGCAGATTGCAAAGCAGGCACAGAAAATGCAGGAGCAGATGGACGAAGCATCAAACGTGCTCAATGAAAAAGAATATTCCGCAACAGCAGGCGGAAATGCCGTAAGCGTAACAGTTACAGGTAAAATGGAAATCAAATCAATGGATATTAAGCCTGAAGTTGTTGACCCGGAAGATGTTGAGATGCTTTCCGATCTTATCACAGCTGCAGTAAACGAAGCACTGAGAGCTGCTCAGAAGGATAAGGAAGACACAATGACAGAGCTTTCCGGTGGATTTAGCTTGCCGGGCTTGTTCTGATAACATGGGAAGTTATAATGTAGCACCTTTGGACAGGCTTGTGGAGCAGTTTGAAAAATTGCCGGGAATAGGCATAAAGACAGCTCAGAGGCTTGCCTATTATGTGCTTAATATGAGTCAAAACGAGGCGTCGGATTTTGCCAAGGCGATAACCGACGCCCACGACAAAATAAAGTACTGCACGGTTTGCTGTAATTTTACAGATAAAGAAAAGTGTTCCATATGCAGCGACCCTAAAAGGGATAAAGAAGTTATCTGCGTTGTGGAAGAGTCAAGGGACGCCATGGCGATAGAGAACACAAGGGAGTTTAACGGAACATACCATGTGCTTCACGGGGCAATATCTCCTCTTGAGGGCATAACTCCTGATAGACTGTGCATAAAAGAATTGCTGGCACGTATAAATAACGGCAATGTAAAAGAGGTAATAATGGCAACAAATCCCACAGTTGAGGGGGAAACAACCGCCATGTATATTTCAAGACTTTTAAAGCCATTGGGTGTAAAAGTCACCAGACTTGCCTATGGAATACCTGTAGGCGGAGATCTTGAGTACGCCGACGAAGAAACATTGCTCAGAGCAATAGAGGGCAGGAGTGAACTGTAATGAAAGAGTCACTTAAAACAATAGCTCAAAATAAAAAAGCCTACCACGACTACTTTGTAGATGAAAGCTATGAAGCGGGAATAGAGCTTTGCGGAACAGAGGTAAAATCTCTGAGAGCCGGAAAGGTAAACCTGAAAGATAGCTGGTGCTCTATAGTGGACGGCGAGATTTTTGTAAATGGTATGCATATAAGTCCATATGAACACGGAAATATTTTTAACCGTGACCCTGTAAGGGTAAGAAGACTTTTAATGCATAAAAAAGAGATAATGAAGCTTTACGGAACGGTAAAACAAACCGGCTATTCACTCATACCATTGAGCCTGTACTTTAAAGGAAGCAGAGTAAAGGTTCAGGTAGGACTGTGCAGAGGTAAAAAGCTCTATGATAAGAGAGCCGATATGGCAGCAAAAAGCGCCAAGAGAGATATCGACAGAGCTATGAAAGAAAGCAGAAAATGACAAATATCTCTTGAAAAGTAATAGGAATAGTGATATAATACTTTTCCAAAGAAAGCAGCTTTTAAATACAAGGTTTGTAAAAACCAGATAAATCTATTAGGGGATGTAAAGGTTTCGACGGGGATTTCAAGCCATGGTAAGCGAGCAGCGGTGCGGAACCGCTATAAAATCCGTAACTTAAAAATAACTAACAACAATAAAGTTGCTTTAGCTGCTTAATGCAGCTCGTTCTTCCTCGGAGTACCACGGCTGAGGTAAGGGCGTCGATTAGTGGTAAATGTGAATCAAAGAGTGTTTCGGCTTTGGTCACACAATAGAAACTACCGACTTATGAATCCTGTTGTTGGGAGTCATAATGGGGGAATCCCAAAACAATAACTGCGCTCGGAGAAAGCCGTGAGGCGAGATTTTCGGACAGGAGTTCGACTCTCCTCATCTCCACCAAATCCGCATCCAATGCATAATTCTGACAGTATTATGCATTGGGTGCATTTTTGTCCGCCGAATAGGAATGAGTAAACCACCAGTTAAACTGGTGGTTATGATTACTACTACATTTAACTGGTGGCTTAAAATTATACTTTTATTAAATTCAAATTAAACGCTGCAAAGTCTTGTTTTATTAGCGGGATTGGAATTCCTATTTGTGTGAGTTCGTCGCCGCCGTATATTTTATTGGTGCTTAAATCACGGTAGTCCCATTCTTTACACAAACCATAAATTGGAAAGACTGCGTGTGACGAGAGTGGATTATATAATTTTTGGAATATTACAGCATGACATTTTGTTTTGTCTTTGCTTACAATCATCCATGAGGTGTGATTATTATCTGGACTATTACCGTGGTAAAAGGTTCCGGTCATTGACCAATCTCTTTGTTCTTTATATCTTTTAATTTGCTCTGAGATATCGCTTAGCTCTTCTTTTAAACACTTTGTCAGGTCAAGCTCATATCCTAAATTGAACAGTTTGCAGATTTGATATCTTGTATCAAGGGGAGTGGTGCGGCCTGTCTGATGATTGGGAGTTATGCTTACATGAGCGCACATGACTGACGGAGGATATATCAAGCTAAAGCCGTTTTGAATTTGCACACGGTCACATGCGTCAGTGTTATCACTTGTCCAGTTCTGCGGAAAATATCTGAGCATTCCTGCATCGAAACGACAGCCTCCGCTGGAACAGCCTTCAAAAAGAACATTTGGATAAGCAGATGTAATCTCGTCCAGAACTCTGTAAAGTCCGAGTATATATCTGTGAGCAGTTTCACCTTGGCGCTCGTATGGAAGAGCAGAAGAATATACATCAGTAAATGGTCTGTTCATATCCCATTTAATATAGTCGATTTTTCCGTCGCTTAAGTACTCCTTTAGTATACTAATCAAATATTCCTGAACTTCATTTTGACCTAAATCAAGGAGATATTCATGGCGTCCCTTTAGTGGTTCGTATCCTGGAACGTGCAGTATCCAGTTTGGATGTTCAATATAAATTGAACTGTCAGGACTTACAGCTTCCGGTTCAAACCACAGTCCGAATTTCAGTCCTATTGAATTCCTCCGGGAAGCTTTTTTTCATTGCATACCCATTCTCCCATAGATGAATGACTATTATTTCCTTTTCTGAACCATCCGTCATCCAAAACAAATAATTCAATTCCAAGTTCCTTTGCAAGTGTCGCCTGCTTTTTTATTTTTTCAAGATTTACATCATAATACATGGCTTCCCATGAATTTAATAAGATTGGACGAATTTTATTTTTCCAAGAGCAAGGGATTATATGGTTCTGAATAAAATTATGAAAATTATTACTCATTCCGTTAAGTCCTTCGTCGCTGTAGTTGAGGACAGCTTCGGGAGTTATAAAGGATTCGCCTTGAGAAAGTGTCCAGTTAAATTCATCGGGATTTATACCGATTTGGACTCTTATTTGACCAAAGGAATCCATTTCAGCGGCGGCTGAGAAATTGCCACTGTAGATAAGCTGAAATCCGTAGACTTCGCCTGATGATTCATCGGTTCCGGGCTGAAGCAATGCACAGAAGGGCTGGTGTCTTGGACTGCTGGAACCGTAACCGCTGTTTATACGCTGTATTCCTTGATGAAGGGGGAAACGGTTTATATTTGCTTCTTTTGCGTGACATCCGTAAAGAGATAAAAACTCGTATTGTTTTGCAGGAAGCTCAAGAGATAGGCTCTGTGCGTTTTCTATGTGAATGATAGATTTACCGACATTTTCTATGCGCTGATGTCTTGTAATTATATTTATATTCTTAAATATTGTGTAGTAGAGATATACCTTAACGCCGGAAATACTGTCGAGGCATACAACTTCAAGTGTTTCGCTTTCATCTTTATTGTCGTATGACATTGGCAGTGATTTTTCCTGCGATTTGTGGTCTAATATTTGCCAGCTGTGAAATTTAAGGTCTATTACAGCGGCTCCGCTTGGGCCTGCCACCGTAAGGGCGGGCAGACGGTAGCCGCTACGCCCTGGGGTAGGATACTCAAAAGTGAGGTCATCAAAATATATATTTTGATTTTTTTCCGGATACTCTATAGTATAGCTGCGTTTAAATGGTATCAAGGTATTTGAGCCGTGCCAAGCTCTTATAGCCTTGCCAAAATATCTGTGGATAAGATATTTATTATCTAATATTTCCATTACGTAGCTGATTTTCCCATTTGTAATATGGACTATAGAATTATCGGAACTAAGTGTTATACTCATGCGTGTTTCTCCATTTTTGAATTAAAGCCAAAGAAGTATGTGAGCAAAAATGCAACTGCAAAGGCAACAAGGTTTACAAGAATATAGAATGGAAGCTGTTCGTTGAGGTAAAGCAGTGTGCCTGGAATATCTGTAATTGACATACCTGTTGCTTTCAAGCCGATGATTGATGCAAGGAAACCGCCGCAGCCGCCGCCAATCATAGCCATAATAAATGGTTTTACAAATCTAAGGTTAACGCCGAATACTGCAGGTTCGGTAATTCCCAAAAGTGCGGAAAGGCAAGATGGATAAGCAACCTGTTTTGTCTTTATTGATACTGCTTTCAATGCTACAGCCAATACTGCGCCTGCCTGAGCAACGTTTCCGCATGTGCCTATTGGGTTGAGATAGTTCCAGCCGTCGTTGGCAAGCATACTGATTTCAAGAAAATTGAGGATATGATGAATACCGAAAATTCCAAGGAGCTGTCCGAAACTGCCGTATATTAAACCACCTATACCGAGTGGGAGGGTGAGAAGTGTTTCAACAGCATAGAGAACATAATTTTCTACTGTGTGGAGAATTGGGCCGAGAACGAACAGAGCCAAAACTATTCCAACAAGAAGAGTTAAGAACGGTGTGAGGATAAGATCCAATGAATCAGGGATTCTTTTTCTAAGCCATTTTTCAAATTTTGCACCTATGATACCTGTTACAAAGGCTGGAAGAACTGAACCCTGATATCCTGCTACATTGAGAAATCCAAAGAATACCAAAGGCTCTGCTGCGCCTGAACCTACGTCATATGCGCTGGGAAGGCTTCCGCTTACCAGCATCAAACCCAAAACAATTCCGATAACAGGACTTCCTCCGAAGTTTTTAAATGTTGACCAGCATACAAGAGCGGGGAGGAAAGCAAACGCTGTATCAGTTAAAATCTGAGTAAATATAAGCAGTTGGTTGGGAATATCTGACGGAGTTAATCCGAAAACACCGAGAACCGCTTCCTGAGTGAGCAAACCACGCAAACCCATGAACAAACCTGTAGCAACCAAAACAGGAATAATCGGAACAAAAACATCGGAAAACATTCTGATAGCTCTCTGGAACTTATTTCCGTATGTAGTCTTTTTGTCTTCTTTGTCTTCAACCGGAGCAGATACTTCGGCAGCCTCGCCGAGCTCTGACATTGTTGCGTCGTATACACGATTTACCAGACCTGTGCCCAAGATGATTTGATACTGACCGGCGTTAAAAAACGAACCTTTAACACTTTCAAGATTTTCAATATCATCTACTTTAATTTTTTCTTTGTCGTGCACGATAGTTCTGAGTCTGGTAGCACAATGCTGAACCGATGATATATTTTCCTTTCCTCCAACTAATTGGATAATTTGTTTAGCCAATTCCTTTTCTGACATGATAGTACCTCCTTCTATTTTTAAACGGTGAGAATTTCATTTAACTGCACCGAACTATACAAACCTGCACCCTCAATGCATAATGATAATACATCTGTTTTTGGGAATATTCTGGAGCTCAAAACGTCTTGACCTCCGTTTATAAATATTTCAAGACTTGAGTTGTCACTCCAAATCTCTATATTTTCAAAAGATTCAAGATTAAAAAGACGAATTTCTTCTGACTCAGATACCCAGCTGTTTCTTGCAAATAGGCCTGTTTTGTTTTCTGAGTTGTATTCAAAACGCCATTCATCACTGTGGATTTTTATTTGTTTGGCTCTCTGACAATCTTTTAAATCAACTGATAGATGAAAGCATCTGCTTATGTTTGAGAAAACAATTTTTTCACCATCAATGTTTCCTTGAATACTCTGACCAAGCAGCTCATAAAGTTCCTTAACCGGACGCTGTATCAGATGTCCGTTTTTAAATAGAACCTCACGAGGCATAGTCAAACAATGAATTCTCGGTTCGTTTTTTGAAAAGATTTCTTCCTGGGTTTCATCCATTCGTGACATCCAGCCAATTAAAACTCGCCGTCCGTCAGGGGTTCCCATTGTCTGCGGTGAATAAAAGTCAAATCCTTTATCAACGGTTTGATAGTTGTTATCCAGATCGCTGTCTTCAAGCTTTGAAGAATCATCATGCAGCTTTGTTATTTTAAATAAAGCCACAGAATCAACTACTTTGTCGGCTTCGTTATCACGGTGCTGAGGACAGTAGAGTAAAATGCCTGTATTGTCTATTTCAAAATAATCAGGACATTCAACCATTTGCCATTCTTCGGTTTTTGCCAAAAGACCGTTCATTTCCCAAAGTTTTCCGTCTTTGGAATTTAAAAGAACTATACCGCCCTTTCCGTTATCACGCTGGGCACCTATCAGCATAAAATAATTTTCATTTTTTCCAGGGATAATTCTTGGGTCACGAAAATGCTGAGTATATCCCTTTGGTGTATTGAATATCGGTCCATGCTTTATAAAACGTATTCCATCATTGCTGACAGCCAAACATTGACTGCTGGTGCGTATGCCGTTGCATTTGTTGTTTCCTGTATAATACATGTACAGATTTCCATCAATCACATATGCACTTCCTGAATAAACTCCGTTTTCATCATATGGTTGGTCAGGAAGCAGTGCGCTGCCCTGAAACGTCCAATGCACTAAATCAGGAGAGGTGAAAAATCCCCATTCCTTATTCTTATGGTTTTTTCCGAATCTGTTCCATTGAAAAAACACATAATATTTGTCATTAAACCATGAGAGGCCGTTGGGATCGTTTAATAACCCTCGTGGTGGTTCCATATGCCACTGTTGTTTATTGGTTATTCTCATAAATTTCCCTTCTTTGCATTAGTTTTCTCGCTTATTGTTGTTTTCTTTACCTTTATTAAACCATTTTTTTAATACATAATCCATGGAAATAATAAATAAGAATATGGAAAAAACAAACTTTTTGTGATACAATGTCTTTATGATTGAATATAAAGAAACAAAACATACATTGCAGAGAAAATCTGTTTCGGATCTTTCATTATACAGCGCAGGATATGAGAAATGCGCTCCCGGTCATAGTTACGGCCCTATTTGTCGTTCCTACCAGCTTATTCATTTTGTATTGTCCGGTAAGGGGGAATTGGAAATAGACGGACATACCTTTCAGCTCGGCGCCGGAGATGCATTTATTATCCCGTCTGATAAAATCACAAAGTAGTCCGCTTCTATTACTGACCCATGGTGTTATACTTGGATAAGTTTTTTAGGTATTAACGCCCATATGTACACCTATCAGATTATTGCGTCTGCGCCTGAACATTATATACTTCGCAACCTGGACGTTGAGAAATACCGTTCCCTTATAGCGAAAATCATTGAATTAGAGGGAGGAGCAACGCCACGTTACTTTAAAGCAAACAGCATTTTGTTGCAGGTTTTGTCGGAATTATTCGATGATGTACATTTTGATGAGAGGTGCTGGGGTAAGACAAATATAGCTGATGAAATCAAGTTTTATCTTGATGTAAATTATTCTGAAAAACTTCAGATACAGGAAATTGCCCACATGTTCGGCACTCATCCCAATTATCTGACACGAATTGTCCATGAAAAATATAATGTGACGCCTAAGCAATACCTACAGGGATTAAAGCTCAAAAAAGCCTGCAATCTTTTAGCCACTACAGATTTTCCTGTTTCAATAATTTCCAGCGCAATGGGATTTGATGACCAGCTGGCTTTTTCAAAGACATTTAGAAAGACATATTCTGTTTCGCCAACTGAATATCGCCATAAATCAAAGGAAACCCAATTAAACATTTAATGATAAAAATACGCTGTTATCTATTTAAGTGACAGTGTATTTTTATTTGAAGCTTTAATGGATTTGTGATTGAGTTACAGAGAGAACAGGAATTTTTATGTATACTATGCAAGTATATTTGTGTTAGTATGATAAATTGGAGGTTTACAATGGTTAATGTAAAAAGAAAGCAGAGAAAAGCTTTTGTTTCAACAGAACAATGCGTTGCTTGCGGCTGCTGCGTGAAAGTTTGTCCCCTGCATGCAATTTCTGTTCCGAAGGGAATTACAGCTGTGGTGGACATAACAAAATGTGTGGGATGCGGAAAATGCGCAAAGGAATGTCCTGCGTCTGTTATTGAAATTCAGGAGGTGCAGCCATGAAGAAAAAATGGTACGATTATTTGTGGATTGCATCGCTTTTATATTTGATTCTTGGATTTTTCAATATACTTTTTGCATGGCTTGGCTTACTATGTTTTTTCATTCCTCTGATTATCTCAGTTGTTCAGAAAAACAAGGGATATTGTAACAGGTACTGCGGAAGAGGACAGCTGTTTTCTTTAGTTGGAGGACGATTTGGATTATCACGCAAAAAGGATATTCCTAAATGGATGAAGAGTAAGTGGTTTAGATATGGATTTTTAATATTCTTCTTTGCAATGTTTTTCTTGATGCTTTGGAACACTTATTTAGTGTTTTCTGGAGCTACAGGACTGAAGCAGACAGTTACTCTGCTGTGGACATTTAAGCTTCCATGGCATTGGGCATATCATGGAACGATTTTACATCCCGGTGTTGCACAATTCGCTTTTGGATTTTACAGTGTAATGCTTACTTCCACAATACTTGGTTTTGTTACAATGATACTTTTTAAACCTCGCAGCTGGTGTGTCTATTGCCCGATGGGTACAATGACTCAGCTGATTTGCAAAGCACGAAATAAGGAGTAATTTATATGAGAAAAATAATTGCGCTTATGCTTGGAATGGTTATTTTCCTAACAGGATGTGCATCTCAGAATACAGACGGTACTTATAAGCAAATTACAGTTGATAAAGCTGTTGAAATAATGAATGAGGAACCCGACTATATTATTTTGGATGTTCGTACCCAAGGTGAGTACGAATCAGGACACATTCTGGGAGCTATTTGTATTCCTAATGAATCAATAGGAGATGAACAGCCTAAGCTTTTGCCGGATAAGAACCAGTTAATTTTAGTTTATTGTCGAAGCGGAAACAGAAGCAAACAGGCAGCTCAGAAATTATCACAAATGGGATATACAAATATAATGGAATTTGGAGGCATCAACGATTGGCAGGGAGAAACAGAAACCGGCAGTTGATGTATATAACAATAATATTAAATAGTATAAAATTATAAGTTTAAAGAAACAGATTTAAAAAATGCCATAGCTTAATTTTTAGCTGTGG
>ERZ779866.1295-NODE-1295-length-25840-cov-3.371922_pt1 | contig 25840 bp, 22 predicted proteins | sample MGYA00511248_ERZ779866 | MGnify/ENA primary metagenome ERZ779866 (study PRJEB29588, sample SAMEA2155758) | human gut metagenome | biome: human gut; feature: human-associated habitat; material: faeces | place: Denmark | collected 2008/2010 ... | reverse complement strand
AATCTAGTGTCTAATATAATAGACACTAGATCAGTAAAAACTCGCAACTTTTAGGAAAACCGGAGCCTAAAAAGAATACAGAAACTAAAAATTTAGCGATGATCGTAATGGCGGGAAAGCATATCACCTATCCACTGAACTAATTGAACCATCAAAATCAAAATAAGAACGGTTGCAATCATCATATCAGCTCTAAAACGCATATAACCGTAACGGATGGCCAAATCACCAAGACCACCTCCGCCGATAGTTCCGGCCATAGCAGAACTGCCGATAATCACAATCACGGTAATAGTAAAATTCTGGATAATCTCAGGCATTGCCTCAGGCAAAAGCACTCTGCGTATAATCTGCCAAGGGGTTGCTCCCATTGAAGTTGCAGCTTCAATCAATCCGTACGGCACGGTTCTTAAAGAGGTTTCGATAAGACGCCCGGTAAAAGGTATGGTTGAAACAGTTAAAGGTACGATTGCAGCAGTAGTTCCGATGGAAGTACCTACGAGCATTTTAGTAAACGGAATAATTGCAACCATCAAAATAATGAAAGGAATGGAACGCAATGCATTTACTATCGTGCCCAAAATACGATAAAAGTTAGGAGACTCCCAGAAATAGCCGCGGGAAGTAACCAAAAGCAAAACGCCTAAAGGCACACCGAAAAGAGCGGTAATCACGGATGCTAAAAGCACCATGTAAAAAGTTTCAAGAGTACCGTCAAACAGTAATCCGGACATTTTAGACCATGCGGATAAATCAATATTCAGCCAATTGCTTACGGCGGTCATAGCCTAAAACCTCCACTTTATGAACACGCTTTTTAAGTTCTTCAATAGCGATATGAATAGTTTCTTCATCACCGTCAATTTCAACGACCAAAAGTCCGAACGGAACTTTACGGATATGATCGATGCTACCTGCCAAAATACTTATCTTGGCATTACAGCATTTAGAAACATCTGCAATTACCGGGCTGTCAGCCTTAGGACCTAAGAACAGAATTTCCACAACGGCTTTATAGCCGCTTTCATAATTAGGAACGATTTGCGTATGACGAAGCAATTCAGGCATACCGCGACGTACGGCAGAAGAAACCAATCGCTTAGTTAGTTCTTCTTTAGGCTCGGTAAAGATATCAAGAGTACTACCCATTTCGGCAATCACACCGCCATCTAAAACCGCAACGCGATCACAGCACTCTTTAATAACTTCCATCTGATGAGTGATAATAACGATAGTAAGCTTTAGCTTATCCCTAAGATCAAGCAGCAATTCCAAAATCGAACTTGTAGTCTTCGGATCAAGAGCAGAAGTCGCCTCATCGCATAAAAGCACTTTAGGCTCCGCGGCAAGAGCTCTGGCAATGCCGACACGCTGCTTTTGACCGCCGGATAATTGGGCAGGGTACATATCTGCCTTATCTGAAAGACCTACTAACTCAAGCAGATGAGCAACACGCTTATCAATTGCTTCTTTATCAAGTCTGCCTTCAAGCTCCAAAGGAAAAGCAACATTTTTAGCAACGGTAAGAGACGACAGCAAATTAAAGCTCTGAAAAATCATCCCGATTTTTCTTCTTTCAACTCTAAGCTGCGCCTGTTTCATGGCAGTAAGATCTTTTCCATCCACCTCAACCGTTCCGGATGTGGGACGCTCAAGAAGATTAATATTACGGATAAGAGTGGATTTTCCTGCACCGGACAATCCGATCACTCCGAAAATCTCACCTTCATTAATAGTCAAAGATACGTCTTTTAAGGCCTTAACCTCACGTTTAGTGCCTTTTGCGTAAATTTTTTCTATATGGGTAAGTTTAATCACGAATAAATTCCACTATTTAATAACTGCGTAAACCTATTTCACCACAAATCCTTCCATTTGCTTTCAGGAAAGAAATTCACGGTCTATGCGAACAAATATAATATTGTAACACTACCTAGAGTTTTAAAAAAACTTACAATACTTACCAGATGAGTCTTTAAAGCTTGTAAGTATCTCAACTTCTAGAAGTTAAACTAAAAGCAAATCTTTCATTAAGATAATGAGAAAATGACAAAAACGACTTTTTACGCTATCATGCAAAAGTGATTTTTTTGAGATTTTGACCATGGCGCTAAATATTAACGTTTTAAAAAACGTAACCGAAAAATTCATAAAAAAGACAGGCAGCAGCGCGCAATCGTCAAACACTGAACCAACTGCCGATGCATCAATCTTTAAAAACGTAAGTCTCAATCAGACAAAAGACGAACCTTTATTTAAAGAACCCACCGATGACGTTTTAGAGACGAGCAAACATATTCCTGAAGAAAGTACCAGAGTATTTACAGGTAACCAACCGATTTTCAGTGAACAAAATCAAGAGCCTGAAGACAATTTCAATGAAGTAAAAACACCGACTCCAAGTGAAATAACATCAAGTGTAGAACCTCTTACCGAAACTTTTGCCAAAAGTGCCAAAGAACACGCAAAAGAAGATTCAAGCACTGATGTTGCCGTAGATCCGAGTCCTCTTGATTTAAATTTATCAGCATATAATGACAAGGAAACTATTTCTTTAAAATTATCTTCCATTCTATTTTTACGTCAGTTTTTTGCCTCTTTCTTTCAGTACACTACCCTTTCACTATGTTTTCCGCAAATTGCCTCACGTCTGGGTCCCAGCTACCCCAGCTCAATGCCTTTTGCTTATCTGCTTATCGGTCTTATCTCCGGTGTAGCAGCAGGTTTTACTTCTGATATAAACTTAAAAACCATATCAGGCGGTCTTATTTTCTGTGTTTTCATTACATTATCAGGCTTAAGTGCTTTTCGCGGCATTTGTACCCTAATGTGTCTATTCAGTCAAAGACGCGCCGATGAAATCATCTCAGGAGCGGCAGTCGCTATCCCCTGCATTATATTTACGATAATTGCATCAGCCTTGGCAATGATCGTAAGTCCGTTAGAGCTGTTCTTAAGCTTTGCCATGATTTCAATGTTAAGCGCTGCCTTTGCCGTAACCTTAGTTTTCACCCTTGAGCAGGATCCTGTAAACTCCATCGGTACAATTACTATTGGGGGAATGATAATAAGCGCAATCATAACCTTAGCTTTATGCTTTTTAACCTTAAATCCTCTGGTTATGGCTTCATTATTAGGAACAGGTTTATTAGTCAGAGTACTTATCGGCTACTTCCTGCATTTAAATCATGTTGCAGCCTCACGAGATCTGATTTTAGCCGCAACACAAATCAGCGTAATTGCCATGCTCCTTGATTTAGCCTGTATCGGCTCATCACTTCCAATTATCAATAATTGCGTTATTTCACTCTTTAACTAAGGGATAGCTTTTACAGTATTCACGAATTACACATAAGCCGCATTGCGGCTTTTGTGCTTTACACACGTATCTGCCGTGCAAAAGAATATAATGATGTGCATCCTGAATAAATTCCTTATCAATCAGCGCAGGTAATTTATCCTCTACTTCTTTTACCGTTTTACCGACACATAATCCCGTACGGTTGCAAACCCTGAAAATATGAGTATCAACAGCGATGTAAGGCTTATTAAAAGCAACATTTAATACTACTTTTGCAGTTTTGGAGCCAACTCCCGGTAATTTTATGAGTTCCTCATAAGTACTAGGTACTTGCGAATTATATTTTTCATACAAAATTTGTGATAATATCTGCAAATTTTTTGCTTTATTGCGCCATAGACCGATTGTTTTGATATACGGAGCAATTCCTTCTGCTCCTAATTTACACATTAATTCAGGAGTCGGTGCGACTTTAAATAAAGCAGGTGTAGCTTTATTGACGGATGCATCAGTAGCCTGAGCCGACAAAACAACTGCGCATAAAAGCTCAAAGGGATTGCTGTATTTAAGCTCACTTTGAGGATTGGGATTTTGTTCCCTTAAAGCCGACATCACAGAATATCTTAAGGCTTTGCTTAATAAAGATGATTTTTTTTCGCACTGCCTCTTATTCTTAAGTGCGGTATGATCTTCATTTTGATGAATCATAATTAAATATACTGATGAGAAATTAAAGTGTTAGATGCCATTATTCTCTTTTTCAGCGCGGCAATAGTCAATAACTTCGTGCTGGTACGATTTTTAGGATTATGCCCTTTTATCGGCGTATCTAACCATTTATCCGCAGCCCTAGGCATGGGAGGAGCAACCACTTTCGTACTCACGTTAACCGCCGGCTGCTGTTTTGGCGTAAATAATCTTATCCTTGCTCCCTTAGGATTATCCTCTCTTGATCTTATCGTTGACATCGTAATTATTGCTATAGCCGTCCAGCTGGTTGAAATTTTAATCAAAAAGATTTCATATGATCTTTACAATGCTTTAGGTATTTATTTGCCTCTTATCACAACTAACTGCATCGTCTTAGGTCTGGTTTTATTAAATGTTTCCCTTCATCATTCTTTTATAAACTCTATTGTTTATGCTTTAGGTGCAGGCTGCGGATTTACCTTAGTCCTAACACTTTTTGCAGCCATCAGAGAAAGACTTCAGATAGCAGATGTCCCGCTTCCTTTTAAAGGCACCCCCGTAGCTCTCATTGCTGCAGGTCTTATGTCGCTTGCATTCATGGGCTTTGCCGGCTTTACAGGAAGTGCCGTATGATTTCAAGCAGTGAAAGTTTATTTATATTAGGACTTAGCATCGTCCTTTTACTGCTCGGGGCTTTTCTTTCCTTCATTGCTAAAACCTCAAAGCAAGGAGATGAAAGCACAGCATCTAAAATTGAAAAAATCCTTCCCGGCGTTCAATGTGCCCAATGCGGCTTCCCCGGATGTTCTGCATATGCCGAAGCCGTTGCATCAGGAACAGCTTTATGCAACAAATGCATTCCTGGAGGTCCCGACACAGTTAAGGAAATAGCTGCGTTATTAGGCATTGACCCTCCCTCTGAAGAAGATGACGATTTGGTTTTTCTGCCGCGTCTTGTTGCAGTAATTGATGCAGACAAATGTACCGGCTGCTCAAAATGCTTAAAGCATTGTCCGGTTGATGCTATTGAAGGAAAAATAAAAACAGCTCACCGCATTAATTCCGAAGAGTGCATCGGATGTGCCGACTGCTCAAAAATTTGTCCTGAACAATGTATTTCAATGCAGCGTTTAAAGCCTACTTCTGCCAATTTTAATTGGGACATTAAAGCCGTAACCGTAAAAGGAGACAAGCAGTAAATGGCTCAATCCAAACAGCTTGCCAAAATTTTAAAAGGAAAAATCTGGAAATTTTTCGGCGGAATAAAACCTCAGGAGTTAAAGAAAACCGGAGATATTCCTATTAGAGAATTACCTCTTCCTGAGTATGTCTCATTACCGGTTAACCGCCATTTAGGACAAGGCGGAAAAATTATCGTATCAGTAGGCGACAAAGTAAAAGTCGGTCAACCGTTAACAATTCCTGGCGGAAATCGAAATGTTCCGTTACACGCTTCAATTTCAGGAGAAGTCATCGCAATCTCCGATCATGTAATCGCTCACCCAAGCGGAGCTCTTGAAACATGCATCACTATTAAGGGTGACGGCAAAGACGATGTTTATCCTCCCGAACCTATAACAGACTGGAAAACAAGCGATGCCGATACTTTATTAAAAAGGATCCGCGATTACGGCGTCGAAGGATTAGGCGGTGCCCAATTCCAGACTGCGGCCAAGCTCGGCTCTTCAATTAAAGGCGACAGAAACTGCAATATCTTTATCGTAAACGGCTGTGAATGCGAACCCGTTGCAACTTGTGACGATCGTTTAATGCAGGAAAGAGCGGATGATATAATCGCCGGCATTAAAGTTATAAAAAGAATACTTAATCCCAAAGCCGTAATAATCGCTATTGAAGATAATAAAACTGACGCAATTAACGCGATTAAATCTGCAGTACAAGATGAAGCAATTGTTAGGGTATTGCCTACCCTATATCCGTCAGGTGCTGCGCGCAACCTTATTAAAATTGTCACCGGAATTGAAATTCCTTATAGCGAACATACATCAGACTGCGGAATTGTCGTTGATAATGTCGAAACCGTTTTTGCGGTAAAGCAAGCGGTTATTGACGGTATCCCACTTACCAAGCGTGCCGTAACGGTAGACGGTGAAAACCTTTCAGATCACGGTAATGCATGGATACGTCTTGGCAGCAGCGTCGATTTTGTTTTAAAGCAGTTTAGCTTTACCCCGCAAAACGGTAATAAAGTCATTTTCGGCGGTCCGTTTATGGGATTTACTCTTCCTGATTTGAGTATTCCCGTAACTAAAAGCTGTACTTGTCTTTTTACTCCGTCAGAAAAAGAGCTTCCTCCTGCCGGAACTGAGCGCAACTGCATACGCTGCGGACGCTGCGCCAGAGTTTGTCCTTCACGTCTTGTACCTTATCGCATGTATGCTTTATCAAAAGCAGGAGATCATAAAAAGACTTTAAAATGCGGAATTAAAGACTGTACAGAATGCGGATGCTGCGCTTACGTATGTCCTAGTAAAATTCCTTTAACCTCACAATTTAGAAAAGAAAAAGCCATTATCAGAATATTGGACGACAAACAAAGACGTACCGATAGAGCAAAGGAAAGAATGAGGCTTCATGATGAAAGATTAAAAGAAGAAGCAAAAATTCGTGAAGCTAAGCGACAAGCCGCTTTAGCACGCATAGCAAAACAAAAAGAAGAAGCGGCTAAAAACGCTGAAAAGTCAAAATCTGAAAATAATATATCCGACTCAGCTCGTAAGGCTGCGATTGCGGCAGCACTTGCGCGTAAGAAAAACCAAGATAAAAATTCTGCAGGCGCCTCAAGCTTAACCCCTGAAGAATTGAAACAGCGCAGACAAGCTGCAATTGCTGCGGCTTTAGCACGTAAAAAATCACAAAGCGCAGCCGATAAAACAAATACTGCGATTAACGAAGATGCGGAAAAAACAGACAAAAATTTAACCGTACCTAGTGCTGACACCATGGGGCAAAAGGCCCACTCTGAGATTTCCCCTGAAGAAATTAAGCGCCGCAGACAGGCAGCTATCGCCGCTGCTTTAGCGCGTAAAAAAGCGCAAAGTCTTACCGCAGAACAACAAACGAAGACAAAGCAGGATTAATTTAATATGCCAATAAATACATCATCTGATATCAAGTTTGATTTGGAGCCTGCTCCGCATATTCACAGCCACATGACGACATCCAAAATGATGGGGCTTGTTCTTGTCGCGCTGATCCCTGCATACTGCGTAATGATTTATTTTTTCGGCTGCGGAGTTTTAATCCAATTTCTTATATGCGCAATTTCATGCTGCTTTGCAGAAACTATTGCCGCTTATTTACGTAAAAGAAAACCTGTTTTTTATATAACAGATTTATCAGCACTTGTTACCGCAGCAATTTTAGGTTTGACACTACCTGCTTTTTTACCTTGGTATTTAAGCGTATCCGCTTCATTCTTTGCTGTTTTGCTTGTTAAGCATGCTTTCGGCGGTCTTGGCATGAATATTTTCAATCCGGCTATGGCAGGATTTGTTTTCCTTGTGATATCTGTCCCCGGAATATTCTTCTCAACCTGGGTATCTCCGGCCCCCGGAGCTTATAGCGTCGCAACGATTGAAAAAAGCGCCGGTGTAATATTTTGCGGTGAAGATCCGATTTTGCTTCGAAACATGATAAAAGAGTTGAACACCAATGAAGATACTCTAACCGGAGCCACCTATCTTGAGAGTATCAAAACAGCACGAAAAGCCGGAGCCGTCGGCAATGTCGAGACAATTGATTTTTCTCTTGACTCATATAAAGCCTATGAATATCTGGCAATTGCTTATCTTTTAGGCGGACTAATTTTAATCGGATTTAAAGTAATTCCCTTTCAAATGCCATTAACCTTCCTTGCCACCATTTTTATAGGAGGAAGCGTCTGGCATGCGTTGGATCCGGGAATGTCAATAAACGGTCTTGAGCATATACTTTTAGGCGGTGTAATGCTCGGAGCCTTTTTTATTATTACCGATCCCGTCACTAATTCAGGAACCTTTAAAGGCCGTATATGCTTTGCAATATTTACCGGTCTGCTGGTACTGCTAATCCGAGTTAAAGGATCATATTCTGATTCTGTCGCCTTTGCCGTCATGCTCGCCAATGCCGCTGCCCCCTTACTTGACGTTTTAACCCGCCGTCGTCCTTTCGGTATCGGTTATCGAAAAGGAGGACTTGACTAATGATTAAATCTTTCTCTTCTCCTTTGATACGAGCAGCCGCCGCGGGATTTACCCTGGCTTTTATTGCCGCTTTATGCGTATTTTTTATTTTAAGTGCCCAACGTAATACTTCGGAGAAAATTACCGCCAACCAAAATGACCGGATGATGCAGGTGATAAACGATCTATTGCCGTCTGAAACCTTATCCGAAGATACGGTTACCGTTTGCAAGTTGTTTTCCCATAAAAAAATCGGTAAAAACATGCCGTTTTTTGCTATAACAGATAAAAACAACCAACCTTTAGGATATATTGCAACCTATTCAACATCCCGCGGTTATTCAAATCCTTTAATTTTGATAGCAGGTCTTACATCTGACCTTAAAATTTATAAAGTTGATATTCAAATATCAAAAGAAACCCCCGGTATCGGCGATAAAGTTGACAGGAAACATGGTAATTTCCTTGAACAATTTGACAATCAGGATTTAAAGTCCATCAATTGGGAAGTAAAAAAATTCGGCGGAGATTTTGATTATATAACCGGAGCTACCGTGACATCTCGTGCCATCGTGCTTGCCAGCCGCGATTTACTTGAAGCCGTTAACGAAACAGATTTATCTTCTTTGCCGTTATGTAAAGGAGCATTACAATAATGACCGACAATGCTAAAACCGTAAAAGGAATAAAAGATCCTGAATTTACACCGGCTGAGAGCAAAAATTCACTACTTACAATCATTATCAAAGGATTGTGGAAAGAAAATCCAGGTCTTTGTCAGCTTCTTGGATTATGTCCACTGCTTGCCGTCACCACAACAGCAGTTTCAGCCTTAGGCCTTGGTATTGCTACAACCTTGGTGGTTATTTTAAGTTCCACGTTAATTTCCTGTCTTCGTTCCGTTATCTTTACGGAAGTTCGTATTCCTATTTATGTCGTAGTAATTGCAACTTTAGTCACAGTTGTACGTTTTTACGTGGAAGCCTATTTCCCTGAACTTTACGAGGCTCTTGGCATTTATCTTGCGCTAATCGTCACCAACTGCATTATCATGGGACGAGCTGAAGCTTTTGCCGGACGTAATCGTCCGCTGCAATCAGCTGTTGACGCACTTGCCTGCGGCGTAGGTTTTTCGCTTGTACTTTTCACTTTAGGCTCAATCCGTGAAATTTTAGGGAACGGAACATGGATGTTCGGCGCCCATGAGTTTTTAGGCGATTGGGCTTATGTGTTAGAAGTAAATTTAATCAGTGCCGATCATACTTATTTAATTGCAATTTTACCTCCGGGCGGATTTTTTATTCTTGCCATGTTAATTGCAGCTAAAAATGCATTAGATCAAAGAAAACAGCTGAAAAAACAATCTTTAGCGATAAAAGCAAAACAAATTTAAGATATTAAAAGTGCTATACCATGTTTGATGATATCAGAAGCAAAAAAATTGTATTTATCGCGCACTGTTTAATCAATCAAAACGCGATTTCAGACGGAACAGCGGTATACCCCGCCGCATTTACCGATTTAATCAATTTGCTGATGCAAAACGACATCGGAATAGTACAAATGCCTTGTCCCGAGCTTTGTTGTTTAGGTCTTGACCGGGGAAATCCATCCGGAGCTAAATCTCCTGTTCTTATTGAAAACACCCGGATCCGTATTGCAATGCAGCAAAAGGAACCAAACGAAAAACTGCAAAAATTAATTGATTACGTAATGCTGCAAATTTCACAATACCGCCAACACGGCTTTAAAATTATCGCAATTATAGGTGCTAACCGATCACCTAATTGCGGAATTGAAACCACCTCGGAAAATAATCAAGAAGTACAAGGAATGGGATTATTCATGGCAGGAATTGCAAAACGACTTAATGCTAAAGAAATAAAAATCCCGTTTATTGGCATTAAAGCCTCAAACGGGCTTGAAAAAATAAAAGAACTTTTAAATGCTCCAAATTAATCAAAATATCGACAAGCAGCTATAAGTAAAACTCATTTTAAAGCCTACGATATTCTTATTACCATTACACGACACAGACAATTTACATAATGAGTTTAAGTATTGGAGGCGATAAAAGGCCGCAGTTGTCCATCCCGCCTTTTCGCCACTTGCTGCGCTGATAATAATAATTTGCAGCTGATGTATACACTTCAATTTCCAAAAGATTAGAGCCTTGCTTAAGTCCTTTATCCAAAGAAAAACAATAGTCTTGACCTAAACTTTTCCCGACTAACCCTTTATTTAAATAAACTTTTACTCCGTCATGGCATTTTGGCAGCAGCAACATAGCCTTTTGACATGAACTTTCAAGAGAAAAAGTTATCTGATATAAAGCTTTTCCCGCAAAATTTTCAAAGCCTTGTTCTTCAAGTCCGCACTCAACGCTTACAGGACAACAATCATGCCCATCCGCTGTAACCAACCAACCGTCTTTAAGAGTACGATAAATTTCTTTGTCAAAATCGCTAAGAATAAAGCACGCCATTTCATATGGATGCAAAAAGACAGCATGTGCGCATTGTTTGCATTTAGCGTATTCAAACTCTGTGCTTTCAAAATCCAACTTGACAAGCTGTGAACGTTTCTCACCGACAATATTAAGCGCAAGAGGATCATGACTGTCATTAAAGACACAAAAAGCGTATCCGTCTTTAGTTTTTAATAGTTTTGACCATACCGGATCTTTTCGCGGAGCAAATTCAAGACGGAGCCTTTCTTCTTTTAGAGGTGATAACGCTTTTTCTAATTTGGGAGCGTAAACTTCATTTAACTCTTCCAGTGCAAAATCAATTTGCCGTACAAAGAAATCAGAAATTAAACTTTTTGCCACCTCTGCTGCCTCATCGTTCTCTCCATAAGCAGCAAAGCTCGGCAAAGAGCCGATAACAAAGATTTTAAGTCCGGCTTTGGCAAATTCTTGAATGAGCTTAAGAGTCTTAACTGTCTTGACCACTTTGACATCAGGCAAGAGCAAAGCATTAAAGCTCTCTTTGCCCAATATTAGCTTACCGTCTTTTACTTGAGCCTTATCAAGATAATCTTCATCTAAAAACAAATAATCATAAGCATGTGTACTTAAATATTTAGCTAAATCGGCACAAATTCTGCCATATTCCTGTTTCATTCCGCTCACATAAAAATTACGGCGCGGATAGAAAATTGCTAAATCAAAAACAGGATCTCCAGCATCCAAAAATTCCGAAACTATTGCAGAGTCATGGCAAATTTTAGTAAAAAACGGCTGATACCAAGGCTCAAAATTAATCCCGGGAGCAAAATCCAAACGCGGATTCTTAAAAATTTCATCATTATCTAAAGAGCCATCATCAAGATAGAAAGCATGCATTAAAAATTGACGCATTCCTAAAATATGATGACGCATAACCTAAGCATAAAGATCCAGAGGTTTTAACTCCCAAAATCCGGCGCCAAAATGCGAACCTTTTTCTTCACGACCATAGTATTGTTCTAAGATACAGCCGCTTCTTCCGTTTGCCCGCGCGACGGAATCCCCCATTTTTGCCGAAATTTGAGAAATTGAGTTCTTAGCATCAACGGCTGTGATATCGCGTAAAGCATCTAACGCAAAGTAATCAAGAGCAAAATTGCAGCGATTATCTTCAGTAATTACGGTATCGGCAAAATTCCATGAATGCACATGACCTAATACCTCATGTCCGCTGAACAACAAATTATGTTCTCTACACCACTTTCTTAAAGGCTCAAAATAGTTTTTAAAAGAAAGATGTGCATATGTTTCAAACACAAAGCAACGTTTAGAAGCACTGTCGGGAAAATAGTCTCCCAACAAAGAGATAAGGCAATGAGCTTTTCCTAATTCACCGTCTGTCGCCAAAAGATCCAAAAATTCTTTTGAAAACATTAAAGAAGAACGGACCTGAGAAGTATTTTCCTGCCATTGATAAAAGCATGAATGCGGCTGATCAAAAAACGTATAGCGTACCGTAGTGCCTAAATGTTCACCCAGTGCTTTAGCATAAGGTTCATAAGTTGTTTTAATAAAAGCTTGCGCGGTCTTTGGCAGCAGATAATTTACCATACGCGATGACTTACACCGTGCGGTGGCAAAAAGTGCCAATTTGCTTTCTAAATTCGTATATGGGAGAAGATCCGTTTTTACTCTGATTTTTACGCCCAGCTCGTCTTGGTAAAATTCAAACTGCGTTTTATCAAGTATCGCTAAGTTTTTACCGTCTGCAGTAAAATTGTAAACTCCGATAATCTCCCACTCATCCCATAATGCTTTGCCGCCTTCATAAATCCAGTTTTTCCCGATATCAAAAAGGCATTGCGCATCACCAGAGCTTATTGAGCTTATCTTAAGTTCAGTATAGACATCATGAATATCAATATTCTTAATGCACCAGAACAGATGGCGTTCTTTTACAGCAGGGTCAAGCTTTACGCATAATCCGCCTGCATGACCTGACTGCCAATTATAATCATCATAAATGTCCATCATGAGCTTTAATTCACGAGCTCTATCGGCACAATAGCGACAGGCATTTAAAAAACGATCACTTAAATAATCATCTATTGGAGTGGCAAGTCTTGTTGCGATTTGAAAAGAGCCGAACCCTACTGCTTTAAGATCTTTTAACTTTGCATCAATTTCTCCGGGCGAAGGAACATGCTGCCAAAACCAATAACAAGCAGGCAGATGCCAAAAATCAGGATGTTTAATCCTTTCTGACAAATTCCTTTTTACTTCACACATTTAGAACTTTTCTCCATGTATCCGTCCGGCAATTCACTCTTTCCCAGAACAAAAGTTATAAAGGCATAAATTGCCGCTCCGACCGCCATTGAAACAATGACACCGACATTAGCGGAGGCAAACACGCTTTGCTTGGTTTCTTCGGTTAACAAAAAGCCGACAAAATGAGCGATATTCGGATCCCATGAAGTAATGGTGCCCAAACCGATAATTGACGCAATAATCAGACTAAAAAGAGCCCCTTTACGATAATTTAATCCTCCGCATCCTAAAGGCTGAGCCAATGACACATCCCAGTTAAGTCGTTTTTGTCTTATAAAATCAACAAGCTCAATAGCACCCATTGAGCCTAAGACTACAGAGACAGCTGCCAAAAATGCCTGAAAAGTCGACAGAAAAGAATCAGAAACAAACAAAAGATAAAAAGCGCCAAAAGCAATAATAAGAGCATTTAATGCCGTAGTTACCGCACGAGAAGTGGGAAGCCCCAAAGCCATTAAGGCAAGACCTGAACTATAAACTCCGGTCATGGCTGCAGAAAGCAATGATACGATAATGACAATGCAAAAAGGGACATAAAACCAAAAAGGCAGTAAAGCGGTAAGAGCACCTATAGGCTGAGACGCCGCTGCCGCAGTCAAATCAGGATTGGAGTCGGCAAGCAGAACACCTAAAATTAAAAGAACGGCAACCGGCAGAGATATACCAAAAGAAGTCCAGAAAATGATGCCACCTGCTTTGGTGTTTTTAGGCAGATAACGGCAAAAATCACCACCGTAATTTAAAAAGCCTAAACCGACCATAGTCATTGCCATGACCATACCGCCTATACAAGTAACAAAATCTGCAGACTCATGAGAGCCCAAAGCAGAAAAATTAATATGCGGAATAATCATGAAAATAAAAATCACCGTCATGATACTAGTGACAACGGCTATATATTTTTCAACGCGCACAATAAGCTGATAACCGTATACAGCAACGGACATACTTAAAAATAGAACTACGATAAACCAGCACACAAGGCACGTCGTGGTATAAGTACCATCGGCATTTGCACATAACGACGGAAAAAGTTTAGCAAACAAATCAGCTCCGGTTGTTGCCGAAAGCGTAATAATCGTAACTTTCCAGCCCATATTGGAAATATAGGCAAAAAGAGTAGGAAATTTATTTCCTTTAAAACCGAAGGCAATACGGGTTTGCGTTAAAGTAGGAAGTCCCGTACGAGGACCGCCCACAGCTAATATCCCTACTAATGTGCTTGATAAGAAATAGCCTATAACACCAAAAACAATAGCCTGTAAAAAGCTCATGCCTAAACTATAAACATAAATACCGTAGGTAATTCCCAAAATAGACACATTCCAGGAAAACCATACAGGAAACAGTCCGAAAGGTGTTCCGTAACGTTCATTTTCAGGGATAGGATTAACCCCGTTGGTTTCCAACTTAACACTGCCATTATCACTACTGCTTGCCATAATATGTTCCTATCTGTAAAAGGTGGCTAACTTTAAACATACAATTATACTCATTTTACCTATTAGACTCTCTTGCAAAACCCAAAGGTGCAAATGTGTTTATTCCATTACAAGACCCCTAAATATACTAAAAAAAATCTTTGCTTACCTGTATCAAACTTGACGATATGACGCTTAGCCTTAATAATTACAACATTCTTTTTATTTAAACTTTTAATTTAGAATTGTAATTTCAACTATCGGATACCAATATGCTTAATATCCTTTTTGGCTGTCACAACAGTTTTTCCAAAAGTCCCAAAAGCGCCCATAAATTTAATGGATGCATAAAACAAACAAGAAGTTACAACACAATTTTTGAAAAACCTTAGTACAACAACAGTAAAAAAGATAATTGATAATAATTAAAAAAATTAGGTAAAACAATGGAAAGATTTTTAACACAATATCATGCAATTATTGCTGAAATAAAATGTATCATTTCTTCTGGACAAGAAGCAGCTTATAGTGCTTCCAATAAAGCAATGCTCTTTACTTATTGGAATATTGGTAAACGAATCGTAAAGCATGAATTGGGTGGAAGTGAACGTGCAGAGTACGGTAGTAATTTGATTTCTATACTGGCAGAAGAGTTGACAAAAGAATTTGGTAAAAATTATTCCAAAAGAAATTTGCACTATTACATCAAATTTTATCAATATTTTCCTGATGAGAAGATTGTGAACGCATGCGTTCACAATCTTAACTGGACGCATATCAGGAGTCTTCTTCGTGTTTCAGATGAAAATGCGCGTTATTGGTATTTGAAAGAGGCCGTCAACGATAACTGGAGTGCACGAACTTTAGATCGTAATATCAGTACACAATATTATTATCGACTTCTTCAAACCCCAAAAAAAGCAGCTGTAATTGAAGAGATGAAACAGAAAACTGAGCAATTTCAGAAGAACCAATTTGAACTGATTAAAAGCCCAGTAATTGCAGAATTTCTTGGTTTTAAAAATGAAGATAGCTATTTGGAAGGAGATTTAGAATCTGCCATCCTTTCACATATCAGAGATTTTTTGATGGAATTGGGCAGAGGCTTTGCTTTTGTCGCTCGCCAGCAACATATTGTGACTGAGACTTCGGATTATTATTTAGATCTTGTATTTTACAACATTGAACTCAAGTGTTATGTCCTAATTGATTTGAAGATGGGAAAAATTACACATCAAGATGTAGGACAGATTGATATGTATGTCCGTATGTACGATGACTTAAAGAGAGGACAAGGAGATAATCCGACCATTGGAATATTACTGTGTTCAGAAACAGATGAAGACATTGCCAGATATTCGATTCTTCATGATAATGACAGATTATTTATGTCAAAATATTTGACTTACTTACCCACGAAAGAGCAGCTCAAAACAGAAATTGATCGACAAAAAGGAATTTTTTTCATGCAACATCCAACTCTACAAAAGAGCGAAGAAAAAGTAAATGAGTAGAAATTGACTTGGAGGATTTTTTAAAAATGATACGAGTGCTTTTTGTCTGTCACGGTAACATATGCCGCTCACCGATGGCCGAATTCATATTTAAAGATATGGTAAAAAAAGAACATCTTGAGCATAAATTCAATATTGCTTCTGCTGCAACTTCTACTGAAGAAATCGGAAATCCCGTTTATCCGCCGGTTAAAGCATTGCTTGAAAGTAAAGGTTTATCCTGTAAAGGCAAACGCGCCTGTCAAATCACTAAAAATGATTTGGATCTTTATGATTATATTATCCTTATGGATAACAACAATTTACGTAATTTATCTTACCTTTATCCGCAAGCTAATCAAAATAAAATCCATCTTTTAATGGACTTTACCGGAACAAAAGGACAGGAAGTTGACGATCCGTGGTACACAGGAAACTTTACTCTTGCTTATAATGATATTAAAGAAGGATGTACCGCTTTGCTGAGTTTTTTAAAAGAAAATCATGATCAATAAACATCGCTGCAAATGGGTTAACCTAAACAATCCTTTATACATTGCCTATCACGATACTGAGTGGGGAAAACCTGTCTTTGACGATCACAAACTTTTTGAAATGCTTATTCTAGAATCATTTCAGGCAGGTCTTTCCTGGGAGTGTGTTTTAAATAAAAGAGAAGACTTTAAAAAAGCCTTTGATAATTTTGAAATTAATAAAATCGTCCATTACGATGACAATAAAATTACTGAACTATTACGCAACGATAAAATAATCCGCAATAATCTTAAAATTAAAGCGGCAATTAACAATGCCAAAATTTTTAAAGAAATACAAAAAGAATTTAAAACTTTTAGCGACTACCTTTGGAAATGGACAAACAACCAAATAATTTATGAAACTAAAAAAACTTCATCGCCTCTTTCTGATGCAATTTCTAAAGATTTAAAAAAGCGCGGCATGAAATTTGTCGGAACAACAATTATTTATTCATATCTGCAAGCTGTGGGAGTTATCAACTCCCACGAAAAAGATTGTTTTTTAAACACTCAAAACCGCTAATCGTCATTTAAAGAAAAGCCGAGTCCTTTTAAGGTTTCTCGATATTCTATCGGGACATTGCAAAGTGTAAGTGACGATAATTCACGCCTCTCCCGATAATTTTTCCGCAATGCATCAAAACTCTTGCCGTCAATACAGCGATTTTTAAATAAAAAGCTGTCTCGACGAACATCATAAATAGAAAAAACCAAACGAGAAATCAAATCACGATCAAGAGTGTCGATTCTGCCTATATCAAGCTCTGAAAACTCAGGCGGAGGGACAATGAAAGAACTCTTTAAGGGTATATTCAAATATTTGCACATACTGACCGCAAGCATATAAGCAGCTCTGCGCTTTGACTCATATGAATATCCGGCGATATGTGCAGTTGAGCCTTTAAGAAAAGGTATAAGTTTCTTATATGAGATATCAGGCTCCCCTTCAAAAACGTCAAGCCAGACTCTTAACTTCTCTCCTTTTTCAAACAATGCAAGCAATGCCTTATTATCAAGCACAGCCCCGCGCGAGGCATTTATAAGAAAACCTTTGCCTATCTTTGTTTGTAAGGCAGTCTCATCAATAAGATGATAGGTTTTATATTTTCCATCTTCAATAAGCGGAACATGAAAAGTCGTAAAATCACAACTAAGGCACTCTTCAAGACTTGCCCCATATTCATTTCGTCCTGCGTCAAATAATGGCGGATCGCGTTTAACAACGCGCATATTTAAAGCCTCAGCCTTTTTTATCACTTCAGATCCGGTATTGCCGCATCCGACTACGCCTATAGACATACCGTCAAGCTTTAAATCGTAACGTTGGGCAAAAACCAACAAAACAGACAAGATATAATCACCTACGCTTTCTTTATTTGCGCCGGGAGCTGAAGCAAATCCGATTTTAAGCTGTTTTAACAGCCCCTCATCCACATGATCGCAGCCAGCCGTAGCTGTTCCTATAAATTTAAGTTTTGAAGCTCCTGCAAGCAACTTTTCGTCAACCTTAGTCACCGAACGAATCATCAAAGCATCAATATCTTTAAGATCTTCTCCTACAATATCACGTCCCGGTTTTAACACTACTTCACCATATGGAGAAAACACTTCCAAAGCATTCGGCATGGCGCTGTCTACTAAAATCTTCATCTCTCTTTTATCCACAGAGTACTTAAGCTAAACAAATGCACTAAATTATATGAATTTTTTTTAAAAATAAAAAAAGTCCTATCTCACACTATTAAGAGCTTAATGCTTAAACCGCTCAAAGGCATGATAGAAAAAACATTTTGAGCCGTTCATTGTTTTCTTAAACCCATAAGAGCATGCTATAATTTCAACTTAGGTTAAGGATATAAAAATCCTTTTTTATTTTAATAAGTTAGCTTTTACAAATACTTATCTTATTAAATACATTTCAGAGCTAAAAGAAGGTTTACTTATGGCATCAGCTATCAGCATTCATAATACCGTTAACGGTCGCCCGACCACCGCTTTACTTTTAGGTTCGGGAGAATTAGGTAAAGAAGTTGCCATTGAACTTATGCGCATGGGGATAAAAGTAGTAGCCTGCGATCGCTATGATAATGCCCCGGCCATGCAAGTTGCTCAAGACAAAGCTGTTATAAACATGAAAGATCATGATGAGCTTTCAGCTTTAATTCACAAAGTAAAACCTGATTTGGTTATTCCTGAGATTGAAGCGATCTCCACTTCGACATTAATGGAACTTGAAGAAAAAGAAGGCCTTCATGTAGTTCCTTGTGCCCATGCGGCCCATATCACAATGAACCGCGAAGCAATCAGAACATTAGCCGCAGAAAAGTTGGGATTGCCTACTTCAAATTACTTCTTTGCTTCATCCCTTGCAGAAATTAAAGCCAATATCGATAAAATCGGTTTCCCTTGCATAATGAAGCCTACCATGAGCTCTTCAGGTAAAGGTCAGAGTACGGTAAAAACTCCTGAAGATGTCGAAAAAGCTTGGAACTATGCCTTAAAAGCTGGACGCGGCGGCGAGCAGAGAGTCATCGTTGAAAGCATGGTCAAATTTGACCGTGAAATTACTTTATTAACCGTTCATGCTGTTGACGGAATCCATTTCTGCCAACCCATCGGTCACCGTCAGGAAAACGGCGATTACCGTGAATCATGGCAACCTGAACCTTTAACCGATGCAGTTTTAGAAGAATGTAAACGCATTGCTTCAACTGTTGTTAAAGCCTTAGGCGGATACGGAATTTTCGGTGTTGAATTATTTATTTGCGGCGATAAAGTAATTTTCTCAGAACTATCCCCTCGTCCGCACGATACCGGCATGGTAACCTTAATTTCCCAAGATATGTCGGAATTTGCTCTGCATGTTCGCGCTTTATTAGGTCTTCCTATAGGCAATATTGCTTTCTACGGTCCTTCAGCATCAGCAGCCGTATTGGTTAAAGGAGAAGGTAACGACATTACCTATTCAAATCTCGATAAAGCTTTAAGCATGGCTCCTGATTGTGCCGTCAGAATTTTCGGCAAACCGGAGATCCATGGAGAAAGACGTATGGGGGTAGCTTTAGCACGCGGAACTGACATTAAAGACGCGGTAGCGAAAGCTTGCGCAGTTAGAGACAATATTGTCTTTGAGGCTAAATAATGTTTTCTCTTGATAATTACGAAAAGATGGATCCTTTTATCTTATTATCTGCCGTTAATATGCAGTTAAGAGATAACTATTCATCTTTAGAAGATCTTTGCAAAAGCTTTGATCTTGACGAAGAAAAATTAAAAACGCGTTTAAACGACGCGGGATTTACCTACGATAAAGCCCAAAATCAATTTAAGTAAATGCTAAATCGTCTTGACGGGCAGTACCTTTTCGTACTGCCTTTGCCTCTTACTGCGCCCGGAAAAAACGCCAGACTTTACGGTGTTGCTTTATGCCGTACTGATGCTAACCTGAATCCTTTAAGCGAATATGAAATTCTAAAATGCAAACTCCCGTATAACGCATTACCGAGTCCTGCATATCTGTATTCTTTAGATCTTAACGTTAACCTTTTACGCGACGGAATTTGTGAAAGTAAATTCATCAATTGTCTGAATTCTCATTTTGACAACAAAAATCTTACCGTCGTCACTTTTTCGGCAAGACATCTGCAAGCATTGAATGCCATATCTTTACGCTGTTTCCTTTCTCCTAATATACTGCAAAAACCTAAAAGCGTATTTGATGTAAAAACAGCTCTCAATGTCGCTTCAATTTTCGGAGTGCAAAGCTTCACAGCACAAAGCGATCTTATAGCTAATGCAAAAATTTTTAATCTTTATGAAAATGAAAAAGCAAATGATCATATTGCAAGGCTTAAGCTTCTTATTAAGCTTTTCAAAAAGATCATTACTGACAATTATAAAATCGCTTCGTTTTTATTAAGGCCCACTTATGACAAACTAAATTTTATAAAAAAATCAATCAGCTCTAAGGATTGCTTGGTTCTGCTTGATAACAGCGCAATAAAAATAATAAAACCTATAAAGCTGCACAATACTGTACTATACGCGCTTACCTGTAATAGTGAAGAAGAACTTAAATACGAAGCTATAGATCTTGATTTAATGTATATGATTGCGCCTCTTGGGATTTTGACTCCCGATCGTGTGCAAAAACTACAATTAAATTTGTCGCATATACTGTCACTTTTAAACAACGCCCCGCAAAATCTTGCGTTAAATACGGAAACCATACCGTATAAAGAGAAATTCTTCATGAATTTAACTGCCGCAGATCTGTCCTTTTATGACTCAATCGGCAAAAAAGATCCGCGCAGTTTGTATCCGAATATGGAAACTGACTCTCAGGTTTTAAGCAATCATTTATTTTTATATCGCTGTGAAAATTTTCAAGGAACACTTACCAATCAAGAGCTTAATAAATATTACGACTACTGCGTAAAAAAAATGCACAAAGATCTTCCGGTATTTTTAAAGGAAGCAAAAATGCTGGCTAACAATCTTGAGGAAAATGACGAAGAAGGGCTCAAGCAAATACGCAGCATTATTAAATTTGCAGAAGAACTTTAAAGGGCGGCTCTTTTCTGAGACCGCCCTATAACTGATTATTTTTTAGATGTTTTTTTAACTGTGGTCTTTTTCTTTACCGTTGATTTCTTTGCTGTTGGTAAATTTATTTCCCACTTTCCATCCTTTTCATTGTAAAAAGCAGTCCACCCGGTAGGTTTTCCGTCAGCTTCCGTCATTAAATACTGCTTTTTGACCTTTCGCGAAAATCTTACTTCTGCTGGATTTCCGTTTTCATCGACTTCGGGACCGTCAGCTAAATAATAAAACTTCGGAGAAATCCTATCTCTAAAACGCTTGAGCTCTTTAACCAAAACGGGGCGAGTCTCACGCACTTTAGGGAAATTATGCGCAGCCAAAAACAAACCTGCAGCACCGTCTCGCAGCACATAATGAGATCCCGGAGCTTTACATTCAAGCTCAGGCAAATCAACCGCCGGCTCTTTAGGCGGTGCAACTTCCCCGCTTTTTAAAATCTTACGGGTATTGCCGCACTCAGCGTTGGTACATGCCATATATTTACCAAAACGCCCGTCTTTAAGAACCATCGGCGCTCCGCAGCGATCACATTCGATAACAGGACCTTGGTTCTGTTCACCTGCAAAATCACCTTCTTCAAGCACTGTGCCAGGACATGCAGGTGAATTGGCGCAAACATAAAGCTTGTGGGAATCATCAATTAAGAATGCGTCCATAACAGAGCCGCATATCGGGCAACGCTTACGTTTACGCATCAGCTCCGCTTCATCGGTTTCGGACAAATCCTTTTTACTAAAATCGTTAAGATCTATTTCCTTTAAATTTAAAGTCTTTTTACACCGTTTATCTGCCGGTACGGACTTATCATAATAACCTTGGCATGCAAGAAAAGTGCCTGTACGTCCGGTATGCAAAGCCATCTTGTACTTTCCGCATTCAGGACAAACCATATCAGTCACTATTGCTTTATTTTCCGGCATACCGCCTTCGCTTGCCGGTTTTTTAGCCTCTTCTAAAGTCTTGCTAAAACGCCCGTAAAATTTATTAAGGCTATCAATCCAATCAGCCTTACCACTTGCAATATCATCAAGGTTATCTTCCATTGAGGCGGTAAAATTAAGATCCATTAATTCTTTAAAACTATTACGTAATCTATCTGTTACGATTTCTCCCATTTTCTCAGCATAAAAACGACCGCGCTCAATCTTCACATACCCGCGATCCTGTATCGTACTGATGATTGCTGCATATGTAGACGGTCTTCCAATACCGTCCTTTTCAAGTTCTTTAACTAAAGTAGCTTCAGAAAAACGGGCCGGAGGCTGGGTAAAGTGCTGTAAGGGAATAATCTCTTTTAATTTAAGGATCTCTCCTACACTAACCTTAGGCAGTAAATCGTTATCTTTAGACGATGACGGCAAAGCAGCTCTAAAACCTTCAAATAATACTGTTTTACCGCTTGTTCTTAATAAATAATCACCGGCATCAATGCTTATTGTAGTAGTCTCATAAGTTTGCGGAGCCATTTGACAAGCCAAATAGCGAGCATAAATTAAAGCGTATAGGCGTTGCCCGTCACGATCAACTGATGCAGGCAAATCTTTTGCAGAAAGCTCAGGATGAGACGGACGAATTGCCTCATGAGCCTCCTGGGCAGACTCTTTTGATTTATAAAAATTCGGTTTCTCGGGCAAATATTCTTTTCCGAAATTCTTTTCAATCTGCTCACGAGCTGCACTTATTGCTTCTGCCGACAAATTAACGCTGTCGGTTCTCATGTAGGTAATAAGACCGTTTTCATAAAGACGCTGCGCAACGGTCATGGTACGTTTTACAGAAAAACCTAATTTCTGGTTAGCGCTTTGCTGTAAAGTCGATGTGGTAAACGGAGCCGGTGCATGGAGAGAGCCTTTTTTAGCCTCAACCTTAGCTACCTTGAATATGTTTGCTTTTAATTCATCTTTAACGGCATTTGCAGTCTTTTCATCAGCTATTTCAATTTTTTTGCCGTTTTTGCTTATAAGCTGCAATCTAAGGGGATTATTTTGCGCAGTAAGAGTATCTGCATCAATAGTCCAATACTCTTTAGGAATAAAAGCCTTAATCTCCCTTTCTCTATCAACGATAAGTTCAACCGCCACCGATTGAACACGGCCTGCTGATAAACCTCTTGCTACTTTTGTCCATAAAAGCGGAGAAACCATAAAACCCACGACGCGGTCTAAAAAGCGTCTGGTTTGCTGAGCGTTCACCAGATCCATATTAATAGAACCGGGATTCTCAAAGGCCTTACTTATGGCAGCTTTAGTAATTTCAGGATACTTAACGCGTAAATAACGATCTTTTTTACCGCCTAAAACCTCACGCAAGTGCCAAGCTATCGCCTCCCCTTCGCGATCCAAGTCAGTAGCCAAATAAACTTTATCGGCATCCTTTGATAATTTTTTTAATTCGCTGACGACATTTTCTTTACCCGGCATAATTTCATAGCGTGCCTGCCAGTTATTTTCAGGATCGATACCCATCCTGTCAAAAAGAGGATTAACTTTTTTGTCTTTAGAGGCACTTTTCTTTCCCCGTCCTGATGACGAGCTAACCGGCAAATCCCTAATATGTCCGACACTTGCCTTTACTACAAAGTCTTCCCCCAAATAGCGATTTATAATCTTGGCCTTAGACGGAGACTCAACGATAACTAAAGACTTACTCATCAGCTTACAACCTTATAATTCTTAACGTATTCCTGTAAATTCGTCATCTTTTGCAGATAACAAAATCTTACCGATATCGCTCTTTATATGTTTTAGCAAAATTAATTGTTTAAGTTTAGACAGTAACGATCTTTTTTGCTTGCGGGCGCACATAATTTGCAGAGCACAGCCATAAGTTTGTGCTACTTTTTTACTGATATATTCATCAGAAGTAGCTATTTCATCAACCAGCTTTAATTTAAGAGCATCACTTGCCAACCAATATTCACCAGTAGCAACTTCATCAATATTAATAAAAGGACGATACTTTTGAACCTGTTCTTTAAAACGCGCATGAATGGCTTCCAGTTCTTCTTTGAATTTTTCACGGCCTTCCTGCGTGTTTTCACCGAGCATTGATAAAGTACGCTTATACTTACCGGCAGTCACTTGCTCATAATCAACGTCATACTTATTGAGCACTTTTCTAAAATTAGGAATTCCTGCTATAACACCTATTGATCCTATATAAGAAAAAGGTGCCGCTACTATATGATCGGCCACACACGCCATAAGATAACCGCCGGAGGCTGCCACACTGTCAACCGTGCAAGTCAGTCTTATACCGCGGTCGCGGATCCTTGCAAGCTGAGATGCGCATAAACCGTAAGAATTTACCATACCGCCTGGTGAGGTTAAATTTACAATAACTTCATCTTTTGATGTTGCCACATCCAAAATTGCATCAATTTCCCTGCGCAGCTTTTTAACTTCATTTCCTTTTGTCGAACCGACGAAATTAACCACATATAAATTCTGCGGGCAAAAGACACCATCTTCTTCAAGTTTTTTTAATGATTCAACAAACGCCTGCCTATCCTTAAGTTTCAGTTCTTTATCTTCCTTCTTATCCTTTTTCTTCTTTTTCTTTTCATCTAATGCCGCGATTTTCTTATCCGGATCATGAACATTCAAAGCTTTTATCATTGATTTCTTACGCTTGTCATAAACCGACTTTAAATCACGAATAATTAATTTAGAGTCACCATATGAAGAAGGAGTTTTTTTATCTTTAGTCTTTAAAACAACTGCAACAACCAAACCAATGGGTATTGCAACAACCAAAATAATAATCAGAGTTTTTAAGAAAAATGAAAGTAAATCAACAAAAAAAGGTAACATGCCTGACCTTAATTTTAATTTGAGAAATTTTTACTTATATAAGTAATAACGTTAAATAAGTTATCTTGCAATATCTAAAATAAATCTTTATACGAAAATTTAAAAGAAAACAGCTGATTTTTAATCATAGACAACTAAAAATAAGCACAATAAAAATTTGCCAAGCAATTTTACCTATTTACCGATAAAAGAAAAGATAGACAAAGCAAAGCTCTAAAATAAAGATAATGTACATATAAGTAAAGAACTTTTTGATAATTTTGTATCACAGGTGCAAATTACATTATTAATTTCATGTAAACATTGAAGCATCAACGGTTTTTTGCTAAATTAAAGCTCAAGGCAGCTTAGTTGCCTAAAAATTTCCCTGGGGTGTTTGCCAGTCGCATTTACCCTGAGCCGATAATACCAGATCGGGGCGTCTCCCTGGTGATTGTTGTGCAGGCCTGCTTTTTAGTACAGGAAGCCTTATTTCATCAAAGGTGCTCCACTTGAACTTCATGGTTCAAGGAGTCATATCGACAGCGGCACTTCCGGGGTCTTAAAAAGCATATCAACCAAAATTCTCAAAATCTTTCAGATCATTCCCTTTTACATACCGTATTTAAACTATTAAGCATTAAGACTTATCACCAAGATACGAAATCATAGCCAGATTAAATTAAGCAGTAAAAACTATATCAGCACAATCTTGTCACTTGCCCAAACAAAAAACCCGCGAAATCGATAATGGTTCGATTTTAGCGGGTTTTAAATATATGTTTAAAAGCTTTTACAAATTACTTGTTTTTCAAAGCTTCAGAAACAGCAACGGCAATTGCTACAGTAGCACCGACCATCGGGTTATTGCCCATACCTAAAAAGCCCATCATCTCAACGTGAGCAGGTACGGAAGAAGAACCGGCGAACTGAGCGTCTGAGTGCATACGACCCATAGTGTCCGTCATACCGTAAGAAGCAGCGACACAGCATCCCTGTAACCACTTGCTAATCTGTTATAGATAGTTGTGTTACAGTTAGA
>ERZ779866.1286-NODE-1286-length-25951-cov-7.411454_pt1 | contig 25951 bp, 22 predicted proteins | sample MGYA00511248_ERZ779866 | MGnify/ENA primary metagenome ERZ779866 (study PRJEB29588, sample SAMEA2155758) | human gut metagenome | biome: human gut; feature: human-associated habitat; material: faeces | place: Denmark | collected 2008/2010 ... | reverse complement strand
ATGAAAAGCGCCCATACAAATCATTTTATATGATTTGATGGGCTTTTTTTATTTTTTTGTAATGACCTTTTATAGCATTCAGAATTTTCAGCTCAGATTGTAAAAATGATTAAAATTTCTCTGCATCAGATTAGTTCGGATGACCGGTTTCAATCCGAACTTTTTTACATCATTTTCAGGGTCATCTAATGGATTTCTAATGCTATCTAATAAAACCCTACGGCACTAGGCGCACCAGGCGATATGTCACGAATTCTAATATAGTGTTTAATCACCTCCCAAAGTAGCAATTAATAGCTGCAATAATTCGGGATCCTGCTTGATTTTTTCCAAGACCTGGTCTATATCAACTTTCTTACTTGCCTGGGGAACTTCGACATAGTTTTCCATGTTTTGTTTATAGAAACTATCTTCAAACTTTTGCGCATTTACTCTTCGATCTTCATCTAAAATATGACTATATAAATCCATAACCATATCAGCTTGAGAATGGCCGGTGTCTCCTTGTGTTGCTTTTATATCTCCATTATTCAGTTTTAATTTATAGGTTGTACTTGTATGACGTAAGGAATGAAATACAACATGGGGAAGTCCGGCTTCTTTTTCTAATTTTGATAAGCCTTTACGAATAACACTTCCATCACATGGAATACCGTTTGGCTGACATATCACAAGATTGTAATTATGATATTTATCCCCGTAAGCTTCTTTGTATTTATTTTGTTCTTCTTTCCACTGTTTCAAAAAACAAGCCAATGTGTTTGGTAACCAGATTTTTCGAACACTACTATCTGTTTTAGGAGTTTTTAAAACCAGTCTTGTTGCGTTTTTTCTTTCTTCGAATTGTGGAAAGATGAATAGTACATCTTTGTTATTCAGTTTTTCCAGTGCATCTGTACGTGCTCTTTCTAACTGCTGCTTTATATAAATATGTGTATCGTTATTTGAAAAATCATCATCACTGATATGCACATTATCCCAAGTAAGACCGAGCACTTCTCCAATTCTTAAAGAACAGGCAAATGCAAGTTGAATGGCAATCGAAAGTTTTGGATCTTCACAAACTTCAAGAGCTTTGGCAATCTGATTAGCTGTCCATATTTCACGCTTTTCATATTCATGTTTGGGTGTGTCAACTTTTAAGAATGGATTATTTTGAATATATTCCCATTTAACAGCTACGTTAAATGTGCAACGCAAAACTCTATGAATCTCTGCGATAACCCTGCTAGATACTTTTCCGGTTTTCATTGTATTTTCACTTTCTTTAAGATTTGCATAATATTGTTCAATCGTTATTGGACGAATTTCATCTAATTTATAGTGCCCTAGATACGGTGAAATATAAGCTTTAAATAATGCTGTATTCTTTTCCATAGTGGATATTGACCATTTGTTACATCCATAAAGATCTACATACGTTGGCCAAAACTCATTTAAAGTCGTTGTACTTGGTGCAATGAATGTTCGATCCGCTTGTTGAAGTTCAACTTCGGCTTTTCTCTTTCTAGCTTCTCTTAACGTCCTGAAAGATTCCCACTTTTGCTTTACTTTTCCATATTTATCTGTGTAATAGTAAATTACATTGTATTTATCCTTTCGTTTTTGTATCGATGCCATCTTATTCACCACTTTCAATTTCTAATAGTTTCATCAATAACTTTTTACGGATATTTTTGTCCTCACTAAGCTGTCTGACTAAATCTACCGCATCTTTTTTATCTTTATCAGGCAATTCTTTTTTCATTTGATTTGAAAATTCGGAGTTGATTTTCGCTGTTTTTTCTTTGGCAGTTAAACCAGAATAGCTAAAGGGAATATCATTGTGTTCATAATAATAAATATCCCTATAAGATCTTCCATCTGGTGCAACTTTCCCGGAAAAGAATTTCAATCCTGCTAGTGTATGTCTTGGAAGATCCAAAGCGCATGTTGTTTGATCTAAATGTTTAAGCAATAAACGATCATCATATGGACTGATTCCAAAAGTTGTAAACATCAATGCATCAGGACTTGTATCAAACTGGAATATGTCTTTAGAACGCTTTTTCCAGTTTTGTAACAATTCATACAGAGTACGTGGAATAGAATATATATTTTCTTTATCCACATAATGATGAACAACCTGGGTTTTAGATTTAATCTTTTTATCATGAACATATTTTTTGATTACGTAGGATTCAGGAAGGAAGAATAATTCTTTTTCATACATGCGTTCCATCATTTTATTTGTTCGAATATAGTACTTATCCTTTTCATGATAAAAATCTGACCATACTAGACCAAGTACATCCGTCACATTCATTCCGGTTGCAAATACGATTTGCATAATAACATATAGTTTTTCCTCTTTGCAGCCATCAAAAATCTGAAGCATGGTTTCATAAGTCCAATCTGCATATTTCTTTGGTCTTTTTTTAAAATCATTCGGATCTGAAATATGAATCTCATTAAATGGATTTTCATCCATGATTCCCATCTTAATTGCATGATCACACGTACTTATAAGCAATAGCTTACAGGCTCGAATCGTCTTTACAGACAATGTACTATTCTTTCCTATACTTTTGATTGTGCAGAGCTGGTTAATAATAGAATTTGCAAAGGCTGAATTAACATCTTTAACTTTAGTTGTTTCTACAAGGCTACGAAGATACACATCATAGTTTTTTTGAGCCTCGTGATATTTTTTTAAATGATCTCTGAAATATGGATCAGCAAGCCAATCTTCCATTACATCCACAAATAAACTATCTGGTGAAAACATACATGTCTCACCATCTAATAATTCTTTTCGTTTAGCTGCATCTTCATAGTTATCGAATAATTCCTTAATCATTTTTATTTCTTTTGCAGGTGTGACTACCTTGTAAGTTACTTGAAATTTCTTTCCCAATTTTAAAATCACAGCCATCCCTCATTCCTCCTTTATTGTTGACTGTCAAACCATTGATCAAAGGATTCCTTGTTAATACGAAGTATTTTTCCAACACGAATGACTTTGAATAATCCTTTTCTTGTTAAGTCATAGGCTGCTGTCCTTCCAATACCAAGTATTTGCATAATTTCAGCAACGGTATATGTCTTCTTCTCGCATATAACAGGTTTCATCTCTTTGTTCCTCCTTACTATAAAATCTTTGAAATCTAAATTCTCACCTACAAAATAAAAGGAAGCAGCTGGGAAAGGACTGCTTCCAAAAGGAAAGGGAACATAACCAAAGCTATTTTCTTTGGTTATGTAAACGTAAATCTAGACTGATTTTTATTTTTCTATCAATAGCAAGCATATCAACTCTACTAACTGTACCAATTTTCTTTAACAATCGAATTTTATCAATAACACGAATCTGTTCACACATGACCATTGATTTGTATTTCAATCCAATACCATCTGGTAAAAGATGATGTGTTGGTAAATGATGTTTTGTATAAATCTTGGAAGATAAACAAGCCACAATAGTTGTTGGACTATATTTATTACCACGATTGTTTTGAATAATCACAACAGGTCTTACTTTTCCTTGTTCAGATCCTGATGCATCACTTAAATCCGCTAAATAAATTTCGCCTCTTTTTACTTTCATGCATATTCACTCCTTATGTAAAACCGGGAGCTAGTCCCGGTTGATGTTTAAAAATAAAATATTTATCGTGTTTTCTATTTATCACCTGATTACCCGAAAACAAAGGAATCCTATTAGACAAGATAGTTGCTAATTATCTTTCATTGGCATCGCACCAACCCATATCACGCTTGAGCCTGTCGCTAGAAGTATCATTATCTTATATATTGTCATGGCACAATCAGCAAAATTGTTTATCAATCTAAAGTATCATCGCTCGTTAAAAAACATCATCGCGCAGTAGTGAAATAGCTCGAATATATAAGTGTTGTATCTAACAGTTGTTATGCTGTTTTCAAAGAGCTACTAGGAAGATATATATCCCCCTTCACTAGATAGTCCTTGAAATCGCCAATTATTAGCCTCTCTTTTTACATTTTTTTGAGAATTTTTCGATTCTTTTATAAACTGCGTTGGTCGTCATATGTAAATCTTCAGCAATTTCCCGTACACAATACTTGTTTTTCAACATTACAATGATTTTCTGCATGACAGGATCACACTTTTTCAAATGCTTATAAACAACGGCATCGTTTACTCCATTTAGTACATCTTCCCATGTATATTCACTTATACAATCTTCAGAAGGTTCATTTAGAAAAAATTTTACTTCAGTTGGCGATTCATTACGGTGAAAACTGCGATTTTTGTTGAAATCAAAATCATCTAGTTCTCGAAGGTACTGAATCTTCCATTCAGGAAATCCTAATAATCGTAGTAAGTTTTCTTCTTTTTCTTTTTCTTCTAAATACTTTTTCTTTTCGTAACCATAGTTATACATTTAATTATTCCTCCTTTTGTGAAGAAGAAACAATTTCCCCTTCACTTGAAAGTCCACAAAAAAGGCTTTTTTTAGCCTTGAAAGGGATAAAAAAAACAGATCAACTGTCTGAAGCAGAGATCTGTACCAATAAGTTGTATTTTTGATTCAATTCTCTTTTCATATTTGAAAAGAGTTTGGAGGAGACCGAATTCTTACCATTAACATTATTAGAACATGTGAAAGTTAGTTCATCAATAACTAAAACAAAATAAATATAAAATAAAAAAATATCACTAAATGGTGATATTTATGTTTCTATTTATACATAATTCCTTTATAATTGAAAATAAAGAAAGAGGTCTAATCATATGGAAATTAGTTATAATCGTTTGTTTAAATTATTAATTGATAAAGGTATGAAGAAAACTGAATTTGCAAAAATTGCAGGACTTACTCCTGGAACGTTAGCAAAACTTTCAAAGAATCAAACAGTTTCAATGGATTCTTTAATTAAAATGTGTAAAACATTAAATTGCACATTTGATGACATTGTTGAAATTATTCCTGAAGAAAGATAATTAGAAAAAGAGGTGGTCATATGCCTATCGTACTAGATAATAATAAAATTGGTGCTGTTGGTGAATATGTAAAAGAAAATACTCATGAAGGTGCGAATATTACAATTTCATCTCCTATTTTTACAATTTATGCTTTTGAAGAGCTGCGAAAAGTACTCGAAAAAAGTAATAAATTCAATTTCCTTTTTAATGAACCTACATTTATTAAACGTATTATTGCCAATGATAAAGAAGTTAAAGAATTTGAATTACAGATGCATCAAAGGGAAAGAAATGTTTCTGAATTTAATTTAGAAATTGGATTAAAGAATAATTTAGATCAAAATCAAATTGCATCTAAGTGTTATAACTTCATAAAAGAAAAAGGTGAAATTAAATCAGTTGTTAAATCAGGTAGTGTTTCTCCTAGTAATATTCTTGTTGAAAATAAGGATGGAAGTTATTTGATTCAGGGTAATAACATAGCTTTTTCTAAAGATGGACTAGGATATACAAATCAAATTCGTTTTGATTTCAATACGGTTAGTGATGATCAACAAATGATTAAACAGTATAAAGCATTTATTGATCAAATTTTTAATAATGAAGAATTGGTTGCTGATGTTAAAGACGAATTATTAAAGCACTTATCTAATTTATACAAAGAGAATTCGCCTGAATTAATTTATTATTTAACTTTATATTACATATTTGGTGAAAAACTAATAAATATGGATGATATGGCTAGAGTCAAAGAACGTACAGGAATCAATAAAACTAAAATTTGGAATTCTCTATATAATTTTCAACACGATGCAGTTGTGGGTGCTATAAAAAAACTTGAACTATACAATGGCTGCATTATCGCGGACTCCGTTGGTTTAGGTAAAACTTTTGAAGCCTTAGCTATTATTAAATATTATGAATTGAGAAATGATCGAGTGCTTGTTCTATGTCCAAAAAAATTACGTTCAAATTGGACCTCTTTCAGAGAAAATAGTGTAACAAATTTTCTTGAAGAAGATCGTTTTAATTATGATGTTTTAAATCATACTGACTTATCTCGTGATAAAGGAAAATCAGGAGACATCAATTTGGAAACAATCAACTGGTGCAACTATGATCTTGTAGTGATTGATGAATCACATAACTTTAGAAATAATAATGCATTTAAAGGAAAAGAAACTCGTTACCAAAAATTGATGAATCGTATTATCAAGAGTGGCGTTAAAACAAAAGTTTTAATGTTGTCTGCTACTCCTGTAAATAATCGTTTGGCAGATTTGAAAAACCAAATTATGTTTATTACAGAAGATAAAGATGATGCTTTTAAAGATACTACTGGAATTAATAGTATTGAAACAACTCTTCGTGTAGCACAGACAAGATTTAAAGAGTGGTCTAAACTACCTGAAGAAAAACAAACTACAGCAAATCTTCTTCCTATGCTCGATTATAATTTCTTTAATTTATTAAATACAGTAACCATTGCTCGTAGTAGAAAACAAATACAAACCTATTATGATACAAAAGATATTGGTGAATTTCCTACCAGGCTAAAACCAATCAGTATTAAGTCAAATATAGATATAAACAAAAAATTTCCAGCGCTAAGTAAAGTGAACGGTATGATAGCAAGTCTTCATTTAGCTATTTATTCTCCTATGCTTTATGTGTTACCTAGTAAATTAGATTATTATGAAGAATTGTATGACCAGGAAGTAAAGGGGGGTGTCAGTAAATTTAAGCAGGTGGATCGTGAAAAGAATATTGTTAACTTAATGCGAGTGAATATTTTTAAGCGGTTGGAGAGTTCTATTAACTCATTTACTTTGACTTTAGAAAGGATCCTAAAACAAATTGAAATTATGATGGATATCCTTGATAAAGGAAAAGAAGTTGATTTAGACACTGACACATTTTCGGATATAGAAGAAGATGATTTTGATTATGAGATTGGTGGAAAAATTAAAATTAAAGTAAAGGATTTGGATGCATTACGATTAAGGGAAGATTTGGCTGAAGATCGTAAGATTTTAGAAGAACTTCTTTATCAATCTATTGATGTGACTCCGGATAAAGATGCTAAATTGATTGATTTAAAAAATCACATAACAGAAAAAATCACTCATCCAATTAATAGTAATAACAAAAAGATTATTATCTTTACTTCATTTTCAGATACGGCTGAATATCTTTATAAAGAAATCAATCAATGGTTGCTAGATACACATGGCTTATATTGTGGATTGGTCACGGGTGGTAGTGGTGTTAAAACAAATCTAAAATCTGTTCCAAATCAATTTGAAGCCATTTTGGCAAACTTTTCACCTAGATCTAATCATTTACCAACAGATAAAGAACAAATTGATGTGCTTATCGCAACGGACTGTATTTCTGAAGGACAAAACTTGCAAGACTGTGATTATCTAATGAACTATGACATTCACTGGAATCCAGTAAGAATCGTACAAAGATTTGGTCGTATTGATCGTATTGGATCTATCAATAAAGTCATTCAATTGGTGAACTTCTGGCCTAATATGGAGCTAGATGAATATATTAACCTTGAAAATAGAGTTAAAAATAGAATGGTTATGTTAGATCTTTCTGCTACCGGAGACGATGATTTATTATCAGCTGAAAGTAAGAATTTGGAGTACAGAAAGAACCAGTTAAAACAACTTCAATCGGAAGTTTTAGATGTGGAAGACTTGCAAGGTGGTATTTCTATTACGGACTTAACTTTGGATGATTATATTATGTCTTTGGATCGTTTTATGAAAGAGAATCCAAATGTATTAGAGAAATATCCGACTGGAGTTTATGCGGTTACAGATATTCCAACTAAAAATAAAGAAGAGTGTGTTGAAGGTGTTATTTATTGTTTGAAGCAAAAGAAATACACAGAGAATCAAGAAGCAGCGACTTCTTTGTATCCTTACTATTTAGTTTATGTAAATAAAGATGGTTCAATTCATATCAAGAATACAAATCCTAAAAAGATATTGGATCTTTATAAAGTATTATGCCAGACAAAAGATAAACCAATCGAAAAATTAATTAAAGCTTTTAACAAGAAAACAAAGAATGGTTCAGATATGACAGAATATACAGAACTATTAGAAAAGGCTGTTTATGATATTAAGGGTATTGTAGAGCAAAAAGGCATTCAATCTTTATTTCAAATAGGACAAGCAACTTTATTAGACAATACTGTTAGTGGCTTAAATGATTTTGAATTAATCTCTTTTTTGGTGGTGGAATCATGAGCTTATTAGAAAATTTACATATACCCACTCTTCCAAAACAAAGAGTTCCAGTTAAAACACTAATTGAACAGTTACAACCTACACCTGAAAATAAAAGATTGATTGAAAGTCATGTTGCTTCTATTTATCTTGTAAGCTTATTAAACGAACAAACAATTCGTTATAGAGCGTATAAAGATGCTGACTATAGTTATCAAGTTATTTATGTCTTGCAAATAGCATTAAAAAAGGAAGAGCAGCTTGCAGATTTAACAAATCAATTACATGCTACATTTCCAGAACCAACTTTATTATTGCTAGAACATGGTGACAATGAATGGATAAGTGTTGCGCCTAAAAGAATTAATAAATTAGATCCAACAAAAACAGTTTTAGAAGATAATGTAATACAAAAAATCAAAACAGATTTTATTCAATATCTGAACTTAGGGCAAATACAAGCAATTGACTTAAAAGACTACTATAAAAAAGTTGTTCAACTTATTTACAAACTTGGAGTTCTAGATTTAGTTAATATTTATCCAAATACAAATTTGGATTACAAATCAATTATCAAAGAATACCAACAACTACAAATGAACATAAATAACTTAAAAGAACAATATAAAAGAGCATCAATGAAATCAGAAAAGATGGATATTGATGATCAAATATATGATGAAGAACAAAAGCAAAAGAAATTAATAAAACAATTAAAGGGAGGAATTGCAAATGGATAAGATAGATGGATTCAGTTTAGACTTAGAAAAGCAGAATATTAATAAAATTAAAGAATTATTTCCTGAAGCTGTTGAAGAAGGAAAAATTAATTTTGAAATGTTAAGAGCAATGCTTGGAGATGAAGTAGATGATTCAAGAGAAAAGTATCAATTTACATGGAATGGAAAAGCTAAGTCAATTAAATTAGCACAAACACCATCTTCTGCAACACTAAGACCATGCAAAGAAAAATCGAAAGATTGGGATACAACAGAAAATCTTTATATTGAAGGAGATAATTTAGAAGTATTAAAACAACTTCAAAAAACATATTATGGAAAAATCAAAATGATTTACATAGATCCACCATATAACACAGGCAATGATTTTGTATATAATGATAGTTTTTCTAATTCTATTGAAAATTATAAAGAACAAACAAATCAAGTATCATCTTCCAATCCGGAAAGTAATGGTAGATTTCATACAGATTGGCTGAACATGATGTATTCTAGATTAACACTTGCTAAAAATTTATTATCTGAAGATGGTGTTATATTTTTGAGTATTGATGATAACGAAGAAGCAAATTTACAAAAAATATGTAATGATGTTTTCGGTGAACTAAATTTTGTTGGTAAATTAGCTGTTCAGGTCAATCCACGTGGAAGAAATTTGGATTTATATATAGCTAAAACTTATGAACCAATTTTAATATATGTTAAAAGTTATGGAAATTCTTCTGCAATAAATCAGATTGAGAAAGATGAAAAAATGCTAGCGGAATATAACAGAGAAGATGAAGTTGGCAAATATAGGCTAATAGGATTACGGAATAGAAATCAATCATTTAATCCTATTACAAGACCGAGCCTATATTATCCTCTATATGTTAATCCTTTAACTAACCTCGTATCAACCAAGGAAGATGCTAATTATTCTATAGAAATTTATCCAAATGCATCAGAAAAAATTGCAACCTGTTGGACATGGTCTAAGCAAAAAGTAGAAAAAGAGAATAATTTGCTGTTAGCTGAAAAAGGAGTTAATGGATGGCGAATATATCGAAAGGACTATTTAAATTCGGGTAATTCTGCTACTACTTTAGCTAAATCATTACAATTAGATAATGAATTTAATAATGATTGGGGTAAAAAGAGGATTAAACAACTATTTGATGCAAATGTCATGAGTTTTCCTAAATCTCCAATTTTAATGAAGCGATTATTAGAATTAGGAAGTGACAAGAATTCAATTATATTTGATTTTTTCTCTGGTTCTGCAACATTGGCAGATGCTGTAATGAGTTTAAATGCTATAGATAATGGAAATCGAAAATTCATAATGGTTCAATTACCTGAATTATGTGAAGAAAAATCTGAAGCTTATAAAGCTGGATATAAAAATATTTGTGAAATTGGTGAAGAACGTATACGCCGAGCTGGAGAACAAATTAAATCTGAATGGGAAAAAGAACATCCTTCTGATGGATTATTTTCATCCGATGAAAAGTTTAATGTTGATATAGGATTTAAAGTGTTTAAACTGGATTCCTCAAATGTTAATGAATGGGATAGTAGTTTAAAATTGAATGAAAAAGAACTTGCTCTAAGGTTGGGTGAAGTATTTAAGGATGATCGTAGTAAAGAAGATATTCTTTATGAAATCATGCTTAAATATGGCGTATTTGATAAACCGGTTGAAGAAATCGATGTGAATGGTAAAACAATGTATCGTGTTGGTAAACGTTATATGATCGTTTGTTTAGATAATCAGATAACTTCTGATGATGTAAAAGCTATTGGTGAATTATCTCCAAAAACAGTTATTTTTAAAGAATCTGGATTTAGCAATGATAATGATAAAATAAATGCCACTTATAATTTACATAAATGTGGTGTTGAAGATATTAAATGTATATAGGAGTAATTTGAATGGAAAAAATAAGTAATTGTAGTTTAAACCTTGAACAAAAAAATATAGAAAAGCTTAAAAACTTATTTCCAGAAGCGGTTCAAGAAGGACAAGTTGATTTTGATATACTTAAAACGTTGTTAGGCTCTGAAATTATCGGGGGGGGGCAAGAGCATTACCAATTTACTTGGAATGGTAAATATCAATCTATAAAGACTGCTCAGACCCCTTCTTCAGCAACTTTAAGACCTTGTAAAGAAAAATCTAAAAACTGGGATACAACAGAGAATCTTTATATCGAAGGAGATAATTTAGAAGTATTAAAACAACTTCAAAAAACTTATTATGGAAAAATCAAAATGATTTATATTGATCCACCCTATAATACTGGAAATGATTTTGTGTATCACGATAATTTTTCAAACAGTATGGAAAATTATAAAGAACAAACTAATCAAGTTTCTTCTTCAAATCCTGAGAGTAATGGAAGGTATCATACAGATTGGCTAAATATGATATATCCAAGAATATTATTAGCTAGAAGTCTTTTAAGAGATGATGGAGTTATTTTTATTAGTATTGATGATACAGAACAAGATAATCTCAAAAAAATATGTGATGAAATTTTTAGTTCAACTAATTTTATTGCCAATATAATATGGAAAAGAAAACGCGGGCGTGATAACAGTGCGAAATGGTTTAGTAAAGCTCACGAATATTGTCTTGTTTATGCTAAAAATAAGATGTTGTATAACACTGGTTATCTCGAGCTTGATGAAGAAACAAAAAAAGCATATAAAAATCCAGATAATGATCCAAGAGGAGATTACAGGATGCTAGGTTGTTGGGCAAGAGGAACACAAGGTGGTGTGAGGTATGACTTTACCACTAAAGATGGACAATATTTCAAAGAGAGGTTATGGCTGTTTAGTAAAGAAAACCTAGAAAAGCTTGATAAAGAAGATAAATTAATTATTCGTGGAGATAACATTTATAGAAAAATGTTTATTTATGAGAATAAGGGAAAAATACCAGAGACATTATGGGATGATGTATCTAATGCGGCAAATGCATCAGATGAAATAAAAAAGCTTTTTAATGGAATTGTATTTGACACACCCAAACCTACGCCTTATATCAAAAGAATGATTCAGTTATCAACAAACAATAGTGATATTATTCTTGATTTTTTCTCAGGTTCAGCTACGACCGCAAATGCAGTTTTTACTTTAAATAGAGAAGATAAAGGTAATCGTAAATTTATTATGGTTCAACTTCCTGAATTATGTTCTGAAAAATCACAAGCGTATAAAGCAGGATATAAGAATATTTGTGAAATTGGTGAAGAGCGTATTCGACGTGCAGGTGAACAGATTAAGTCTGAATGGGAGAAAGAACATCCATCAAATGGATTGTTTGGATCTGAAGAACAGTTTACAACTGATATTGGATTTAAGGTCTTTAAATTGGATTCAACAAATATAAATGAGTGGGATCCAAATATGAAGCTTGATGAAAAAGAACTTGCTATGCGTTTAGGTGAAGTGTTTAAAGAAGGTAGAAGTAAAGAAGACATTTTATATGAAATCATGCTTAAATACGGTGTGTTTGACAAACAGGTTGAAGAAATTAATGTGAATGGCAAAATAATGTATCGTGTTGGTAAACGTTATATGATTGTTTGTTTAGATGATCAAATAACATCTGATGATGTAAAAGCTATTGGTGAATTATCTCCTAAGACAGTTATCTTTAATGAAGCTGGATTTAGGAATGATAATGATAAAATTAATGCTATTTATAATTTAAAACAATGTGGTGTAGAAGATATTAAATGTATTTAGAGAAAGGAGTTGGTCGAATGAAACTAAAATTTGTTGATCAACCATATCAAACAGATGCGGTGAATGCGATATGTGATATTTTTGATGGCTGTGAGGTTAAAGATTCATTATTTACTATTGAAGTAGATAATCACAATAAATTAAATTTTGATACAGAGGGTGTAGATTATTTTATTGGACATTCAAATAAATTGTCTATTGATGATTTTACTATGCTTGATAATGTACAAAATATTCAGGAGCGTAATGATATTCAAATGGCAAAGGATCTTCAAAAGAGAAACTTTACTATTGAAATGGAAACGGGTACTGGTAAAACGTATGTTTATACGAAAACAATTTTAGAACTTAATAAGCGTTATGGATTTACTAAGTTTATTATTGTAGTTCCTAGTATTGCGATTAAGGAAGGCGTAAACAGTTCTTTAAATGCCACTAAAGAGCATTTTATGGAAAAGTATGACAATGTTGTTTATAACTACTTTGTCTATGATTCAAATCATTTGGAAAGAATTAGAGAGTTTGCGACTAGCACGAATATTGAAATCATGATTATTAATATTGATGCGTTTAGAAAGAGTTTTACAGATCCTTCTAAAGAAACAAAGGCAAACTTGATTCATAGAACGAGTGATAAATTAAATGGTAATAAACCTATTGATTTGATTGCGGGTACAAATCCAATTGTAATTATTGATGAACCTCAGTCTGTTGATGGTACAAAAAAATCAAAGGAAGCCATTGCTTCATTGAATCCTTTATGTACATTGCGTTATTCAGCTACACATAAGGAAATGTATGATTTAATGTATCGTTTAACTCCGGTAGATGCATACCAGGAAAATCTTGTTAAGCATATTGAAGTGGCTTCTATTACAAGTAATGAAGCGAGTACGAAGCCTTATGTTAAATTGTTAAGTGTTTCTGAGAAGAATGGATTTTCTTGTCGTTTAGAAATTTATGTCAATAACAAGAAAACGGGGGTTATAGATAAGAAGACTGTAACAGCTAAAACAAGAGATGATTTATGGGAATTATCTAATGAGGTAGATTACTACAAGGATCATAATTTCATTGTAGATAATATTGATTGTTTTCCTGGTGAAGAGTCTGTAAGTTTTAATAATGGTGAATTTTTAAATATTGGAGATGTGATTGGTAATGTTGACGAAACTGCTTTAAAACGAGCACAGATTCGTCAAACTATTGAAATGCACTTAAATAAAGAGATTCATTATACAAAACAAGGTATTAAAGTGCTAAGCTTATTCTTTATTGATGAAGTTAGTAAATATCGTGATTATTCAAGAGAAGATGAAAAAGGGGATTATCAACGTTGGTTTGAAGAGGAATATACAAAATTGATCAATCTTCCAAAATATAAAGTATTACGCGAAAAATATGGAAATAACATTTCTACGGATGCTAGTGCGGTGCATGACGGATATTTTGCTCAAGATGGCAAAGGTAGAGTTAAAAACTCAAGTGGAACTACAAATGATGATGAAACAACTTATCAATTGATTATGAAAGATAAGGAACGTTTATTGTCTTTTGATGAACCTATTCGTTTCATTTTCTCTCACTCAGCATTAAAAGAAGGTTGGGATAACCCGAATGTATTCCAGGTATGTACTTTAGTAGAAACAAAAGATACGATGACAAAACGTCAAAAGATTGGTCGTGGTTTACGTATTTGTGTGAATCAAAATGGAGAGCGTGTATTAGATTCTAAGTTTAATACGTTGAGTGTTATTGCGAATGAATCTTACAAAGACTTTGCGAGTACACTTCAAAAAGAGCTTGAAAATGATAACTTCAAATTTGGTGTTGTTGAACCAATTAGTTTTACTGGTATTGCTGTAAAACAACATGATGGCTCTTTAGTGGAATTATCACAAAAAGAATCTGAAGAAATATTTAACTATTTAGTTAAAAACGAATATATGACTTCTAAGGGTAAAATAACAACTAAGTATCATCAAGATAAGCATAACGATAAGTTTGTATTACCAGAACAATATGAATCATTTACTTCAAAGGTAATGAAGCGTATTGAAAATCTTTCTAGAGAAATTGAAATTAAGGATGCCTCTACTAAAGTGGCTGTTAAATTGAATAAAGAGGTTCAACTTTCTCCGGAATTTGTATCTTTATGGAATAAGATCAAACAAAAGACTGTTTATACAATCAATATGGATATGGATAAATTTAAAAAGGAAGCTGTTGAACAAATTCAAAATATGCCTCATATTCGTCCGGACAAGATTGATGCTCAAATCACAAATCTAGACATCACAAAACAAGGTGTAAAAGGTGTGGGTAGTCAAGTGAGAGAACTAGGTGCAGTCTATGAATTTGATACAATGACATATCCGGATTTTGTTCGTAGACTACAAGATTCAACAGACTTATTAAGAAAGACAATTATTGAAATTGTATCTAAGTCGGGTAGATTAACAGAATTCTATGAGAATCCAGAAGAATGGATCAAACAAGTATCCAAAATCTTGTTGTCGGTTAAGAAAGAAAATTTAACAGAAGGAATCAAATACGAAAAAGTGGATGACTACTATGAACAAGATTTCATATTCAACGATGAAGAATTATATGGATATAAAGATCGAAATGTATTAGACGTGCCTTCAGATAAAAATATCTATGATCATGTCATTTATGATTCAGAAATTGAACGTGAATTTGCGATAGATGCAGAAAATGATGATGATGTTCTTCTATATGCAAAATTACCTAGTCGATTTAAGATTGATACGCCAATCGGAAACTATAACCCAGATTGGGCAGTTGTATTAAATACGTTTGAAGGAGAAAAATTGTATTTTGTAGCCGAAACTAAGGGTACAGAAAATATCAATGATCTTAAGGGGTCTGAGAAGAAAAAGATTCTTTGCGGTAGAAAGCACTTTGAAGTGATTGATACTGGGATCAAATATGAGGTTGTTAAAGAATTGAAAACGTTAAAGAATAGGATTTAACTCATCATTATGATTAGATTAGTAGAAATCTTTATAATTGCTATAAAAAATCACTATTCTTACTAACTTATGGAGGTGACTTTAAATGCTAAAAAGTATTGAGTTTTCAAATTTCAGAAATTTAGACTCGAAATATATTTTTAATCAAACATTAAATATAGTTGTTGGAAAAAACAATTCTGGCAAATCCAATTTGTTAGACGGGATAAGATTAGCTTTTTCTGCTATTACAGATGATTATTTTAAAATCGAAAAAAGTGATTTTAAGAATAGTGATGATTCCATACCTATAATTATTTATGTGGAATTAGAAGGCTCCAGTATAGAGAGTCTTTCTTATTACAATGAAGATGGTAGTTTAAACTATGGTTTTAAAGTTATTGTACGTAAGACTCAAAGAGGACGATATGTAAAGGAATTATCATTGTTGAATGGAAGTAATGTTGATTATGATATTTTAAAAGAGGATAATGCCATTCCAAATATATGTACTATTCCATTATCACGTATTGATTCGTTAGTAACAAATGGGCTAGCAACTAGTATTTCAAATTTTTTGAATTCTGATGAAGATTATGAATTGATTAAAGAAAAATCAAAACATGAAATCAAAAAACAACTTACTAATAAAATTAGTGAATTTCAATCATTTTGTGAAAAATTTGGTCAATCCTTAGATATTGAATTTTCTGATCCAAAGATAACAGACGAAAAGGTTTATGTAGTTGAAAGCAATACAAACAAAGAACATTCTTATCGAATAGGATCTGGTTATAAGAGTATTGCAAATATAATTATTAACACTTTAAATGAAGGTAATAATATTATTTTAATAGATGAAATAGAAAATCATTTACATCCAGCTTTAATTAGAACATTAATTAGAGAAATTAAGACTTTTAAAAATATTAAAATTATTGGGACTACACATTCTCCAATAGTACTAAATGAATTACATATTGAAGAAATAATGGATATATCCAGTACAAGTTTAGATATTCTGCCTTCCAAAATTAAAGATAAATTAAACATTTTTTTGCACCCTGGTAGAGGCGAATTAATTTTAGCGGATAATGTTATTTTAGTAGAAGGCTATACCGAAGAGTTGATTTTAAAAAATTATCTTTCTAAAAATAATTATAATTGGACTGTGATTAATGTTGCTGGTGTCATGTTTGAGCCATATATTATGCTTTGTTCAATACTTAAAAAGCGAGTAATTGTTGTATCCGATAATGATAGATCAACTAATGATGGATTGAATCCGTCTAATAGATTTATTAATTTAAGAAATCTATGTTCTGAAAAAAATATCAAGCTACTTGAAATGGATAACACATTAGAAACAGATTTATACAACAATGGTTTCTTAGAAAGTTATAATTTTCTTTTAGAGAGTCATAAAAAGTACAGCGAGATTAAGGTTGCTAAACCTAATAAAAAAACAGAAATTGCTACTAAGTTAATAGAAAACGATATAGATTTATCTACTTGGCATATAATTAAGGAAATTGTTAATGAATTCAGAAATTATTAAAATTGTAGCTGGTGGTGGAAAAACTACTGAATCCTCAAAAATTTTGCGTCAAGAAAAAAATGGATTATATATCGCTTTTAATAATGAAGTAGTAAATGAAATGCAATTGAAAGGATTTGTCAGTAAAACAATAGATTCTCTTTTTTCTAGTTATATTTTACCTAAAATGACAGCACTGATTCCTTTAGTGAAAACTGGTGCAAAATTATGCTTTATTGATTCTTCTATATTACCTTCACCACTCAAAGGAATTTCTAACTTACATATAGATAAAGAAGGAAATATACTCAATAAAAATAAAAAAACTAATTTTAGTTTAGATATGGATAATAAAACCTTGCATTCTTTGAAAAATCAACCAAATTTAAACTTTTTAAAACATGTTTTTGGAAAAGAAGAATTAAGACTAACGCATTCTTTACGATCTGAATTCATTTTGTATGTCTTACATAAATATCCAGATGAAATAATAAATTTACTGGCAAAAAGATTTTCATACATTATTTTTGATGAAACACAGGATGTAAAAAAGCATTTAGAACAATTTGCTATTCTCATATATAATTCTAAAATAACATCCTATTATTTAGGAGATTGTAATCAAAATATTAATGGTGGTGGGACATGGTTTGATAATATTCAACCAACTAAACTTTTAAATCATTCATTTAGATGTCCAGAAACCAATTGTAAATGGATTAGAGAAAATTTGAATATCGACATCATTGGAAATGAAACTGTATCTTGTTTCTCATCTATTCAAATAGAAGATGCAATAAATTATGATGACGGTCTAAGAATATTGTTATATGATGGAGCAAGAGGAAAAGATATTAAAGAGTTGATTCATCAATGGTCTGGTGAAAAGTATACAATTAAAGCCGCTAAAGGAAAAACATTATCTGAAGATATTGTAATTATTGGAAAATCCCTCAACAAAAAATCTTATTATACTGCAATCACTCGAACCACAAAAAATGTTTTTACCACAATATCGAAAGTCACATAATTTGATATTTTATAAAAATTGGAGTTGATAATTTGAAACGCTTTAATGAAGGTGATGTTGTTTACTTTGTTTCCTCTTCTATCTTTATTAAGAAAGCTACTGTTATTCGTAATACTGGTGGATTCTGTACAATACGATTTTCAGATGGTAATTGTGGTACTTCTGGAACACGTGTTCGCGAAAGCAAATTGTATCGTACGGAAGAAGAAGCGAAGAAAATTGTTCAACAACATCTAAATGCAAACAAGTGGAGATGATGGTTTCTCCACTTTTATTTTGGGTTGGCAAAGACAATACCACCCATTCTTGTTCTATAGTAATCAAGTGTATATGTGTTTGTTTGCCAATCCTTTTTTGCATCTTCAAACGTATTGGTAATGCCATCATAGTTCCCATCTTGAATTGTAATGTTGTTGCCATCTACTTTTAAAACAATACCAACATGGTTTTTACCAATTCCTGAGAATACAGCTCCTGCTTTTGGAGTAGATGATCTTTCAAATTTATCTGGATGTGCTTTTACAAGTTGGTCTACACAATCCCATCCATTGCCTGTAAAGCCGGGATCATAACCATAGAGTTCATAAAACCTTCCCCAGGCAAACCATGTGCATTGGCCATATAAGCCTGTTTTAGCATATGGATTCTTTGTAATCCATGCTTCCATGTTATTAAAGTTTGGATTAGTTCCACCTCTAAAGGTAATCCCTACATAACGCATAACATGATCTACATAAGATGGATCTCCATATCCAGAAACATTTAATTCTTGTTTTTTCATGTCTGAAAATTGTTGTGCATTGTATTTGGAATAACCTCCAAAATTAGAAATTGCCCAATCAATATATCCAGATCCATAGTTGTATCCTTGAAGTGCAAGATAGATGTGTTCTGTATCGGATGAATCTTTTACATTTGCCTTTTTAACACAATCCGAAAAGGTATGGGTTCCAACATCTATGGAATACTCCGGTTCTGTAATACCATTAGGAATCCTAGGATATTTTGTATTGTATCCTGATTCACTAGCTTGCATAGGATCGCTTCCTTTGCCACCAGATTCTTGCATCATAATCGCTTGAAGCAAAGATACATAATCTTCTATATCGTATTCTATTGCATATTTACGAATGGTATCTTCATATGCAATAACTTCTTCACTTAAAGAAACAATTTCACTGTTAGATCCACCATCTTGAGCTAATACGCTAAATGTGCCAACAAACAGAGTAATCACAATCAATAAAATCAGTCCTGTTCCAAAAGAAAAGAGTGTATTTAATGTGGATACACCCTTCTTAACAATATGAAATGATTTCTTTATAGCGTGTGTTGCATTTTGGACAATAGGCTTGGAAACAAATTGTTCTGTAGTTTTTTTCATCTTTGAAGCATTCACTTTATTCACAACATGCTTCTTTGCCTTGGATATATAAGAAATTCTTTGTGGCTGAACAGCATGGCCTGATTCAATAATCGGTTTCTTATTATCTGATTTGATCTTATACTCATGATGCTTTTGTTTAATAAACTTTGTAGCTCGATGCTTAGATTCAATTACAGTTTGTTTTGCTGCAACACTTACTTTATTTGTAGCCTGTAACTGTGGATTGGATTTAACAGAATCCTCTTCTTTTTTATCAACTTTCCTACTATGCTTATTGATTGCCTGTTGCTTAATAAAATGCTGAATATTTCCCTTTGCATCCTTTGTTTTGATAGCTTGTATTTTTTGCTTTGTCTTAATATCTCTCAAATTCATCAACTCCTTTGTATGTAAAAAAAGCAGAAAATGAATTCTGCTTAGTTCATTAGGAGTTTTCTATCTCCTGGTTTTGTTGTGTTTAAATCATACAATAATCCTTTTGGCATTTTATTGACAAAAGGTACAATAGAACCACCATACTTGATTAATCCAGATCCAGTTGGTGCATTTGTGATGTATCCCATCTGTTCTTCTGAAATATTTAAAAGTCTTGCTAAATCTTCTCTGTCATTGGCAGATTGATTTAACATAACGATAAATTCAGAGTTTGATAGCATGCTTGTACCTTGCTGACTTGATAATAAGTATTTCACATTTTGTGTAATACCCGTTGGATAGGCATCTCTTTTACGGAATTGTCTCCATGCAGATGCAAAGAAGGTTGCACTTTCTTCATTTTCAAAGATAACGTGAATCTCATCAATAAAGACATGTGTACGTTTTCCTTTTCTCCAATTTTCATTGACACGATTGATAATGGCATCCGTAATTACAAGTAATCCCATCGTCTTTAATTGTTTTCCTAAATTAAAGATGTTGAAAGATAGGATTCTAGATTTGATATCTACATTGGTTTCATGGGCAAAAATGTTCAAGGATCCATTTGTAAATAATTCGAGTTTGATAGCTAATGATTTAGCTTCTGGTTCACTTTGTTCAAGTAACTTGTTGTAAAGATGTTTTAATGTTGGAACATAATTGTTTTTCATGGTATCTTGATAAACCAAAGATACACAACGATCGATAATAGAACGATCAATTGGAGATATACCACCATGATTTGTATCTAACTGTTCAAATAAGGACATGATAAATTGTGATTTATCTGCAATGGCATTGCCACTATCACCATAGCCTTCGGACATATCCATGGCATTGATATAGTCTTTACTATTTGTTCCAATACGAATAATTTGTCCACCTAGTGCTTTAATGATTGGATCGTATTCTCCTTCAGGATCCGCAATAATGATGTCATCATTGGTAGATAGAATTAAGAATTCTATTTCTTCTTTTGTTAGGAAAGATTTACCAGAACCAGGAATACCTAACAAGAAAGAATTTGGATTTTGTAATAAAGCTTTGTTACAAAGAATCGGATTATTGGTAATCGCATTCTGTCCAAACCAAGTACCACCTTTTTGCATGATTTCATGAGCACGAAAAGGAATAAATATAGCTGCACTTTCCGTTAATAAAGTACGAGTGATATTCAATTTATTAACACCAATTGGCAAAACAGTTTGTAGTCCATCTAATTGTCGTTTTGAAAAATATAGTGTTTCAAGCTCACAAACATATTTACGAGCAACAGCTTTTAATGTTTCTGTATCTTTATCCAGTTCTTCTAAAGAATCTGCAAGATGTACAACTGTGATGTTGCAAAGCATCATTCTTTGATCTCGTACAATTAAATCATCTAAGAATTCTTTACATTCCTTACGTTGTAGCTCCATGTCATAAGGAATAATGGCTGAAAAGTTATTGTTACGATTTTGTTTCATTTGCCAATCCGTAATGTTCTTTTCAACACCTAAGAATTTATTTTCTACTTCACGAACTGCTTCATCAGTAGGAATCGTAATAATGTCCATAGAATACATCAAGTTCTTATTTAAATCGCAAAGTTCGGATACAAACTCGTCTTTTAAAAAGCCTGGATAATTACTTAGATAAAGGACTCTTCCATATTTACCATCAAATTCAAAATATTTGTTATGGTATTTACTCATTCTGGGTGTAATCAAATCTTTAAAAGAATGACCTTTCTTAGCCAAATCATTCATATCTAGAGAAAACTCTTCCGTTTCACTACGATAAAAATCATGAAGCATTTTTAATCGTTCTTCTGCATTTAATTCGATACAAGAAGAGCCAAGACGTGCAAACAGGGTAGAGAATTCAGTGGTGATTCTAGAAAAGGTAAATCTTGCTTCTTCTATACTGTTTTTAAAAATTGTTACCGTAATATATTTTTCTTGAACAATATCATCACTTTCGGACAATTTAGCTAAAAGCATATTATTGTATTCTTCACGATATGGATCTAAGCTATCTTGTTTTAATGGAATTAATATATCTTCTTTAAACTTCTTGATGTCCACTTTTCGATTGTTGATAGTTATCTTTGTCATGACAGAAGAATCAAATGAATTTAGCAAATCACTATAACTTAAAAACAAATTGTTTTTATCTTCACCAGACGCAATCTTATAATTGATATCCAAGAATCTATAACTCTTTGTATATTTATTACCAGAACGAAAAATACCATCCTTATAGATTATATCTACGGGGATGGTATCCTGAACAGTTCTAGGCACTCTTGTTTTTTCTTTGTTGAGCTTTTTCAATCTTTCGTAGCTTTTTATCATGTACAATCGACTCCTTTCTAGATTGTTTAATAACTGGCTCCAATATTTCGTAATAAAGATTAAAAGGGGCATTAATCAAATTTCTTGTAGACAAAGCAAAAGAAGATATTGCCATCTTCACAATATCTTCTGTATACATCCCTTGAAATTTGATAAATCCAAATGCTGCAAATGGTGCAGCTCCAAGCATACATAGCCAACTAGTCACTTCTGTACCAAATCTTTCTTTGAATAAAAAATACAAACCACACGCAATAGCGCAGGCAATGATAGAAAAGATACTTTGTCGAAGTGACAATCCAAAGAAGATACTTTCCGTATAATCACGTATTTCCTTGTTAATCTTGATTTCAAAATTAGATTTCATCATCTAAATCCTCATGAATGACATCTAGTGGAATAGAAGATGCAAATAAGATATTATCGACCGGAATAACCATCTTTCCACCATCACGACGAACAATGATTTTATCCTTTTCATGTTCCACTTTGTACATCAATTTTTCTGTTAATGGTAAAGTTGAAGATTCAACAATATCTAATGAATCTCCTGTTTTTAATACAACTTTATTTAATATATAATCTTTCATTTTGTGTTCCTTTCTTGCCAAAAAGGCATAATAAAAGCAGGAACAATATGCTCCTGCAGTAGTAATTAAAATAGTAATGATAAGTAATCCTGCCTTGAGTCAAGTATTCTAATAATTTCAATATTCTCTTCATTGACATTATAGAATACAAGTTGCTTAGATACGATTAAATAGCGAAATGGTGTATCTATGTCGAAACGATCTGACATTTTAGGACCTAGATAAGGATTATCTTTTAATAATGAAATTGTATCTACAATATTGTTTTTAAGTTTTTTTGCGGCTTGATCGTTATGAAACTGATTAATAATATAATTTTCGGTATTAAGAAGATCATCAATTGCTGCTTTTTTATAAATAATCTTCATTTTACAAACCTAACATCTTTTTGGCTTCTTCTTCTGAATAAGATTCAGTACAATTCATACCAATTTCTAATTCTTTCATTAATTTAGATAAAGCTTTTGCTTTCATCTTTTCAGCATTATCTTCGGTCACAGAAAATGGAAAACCACCTGTATTTAATACTTGCTGAAAAAATACATTTACGGCATCCGTTAGAGTTAAACCATTTTTCGCAAAAACTTCTTCTAATTCATTCTTGATTTCTGAGTTCATGCGAATTCTAAATACATCATCTTTTTGAGCATTGATTACGTTACGCATAATTAACACTTCCTTTCGTATATATTATAATCAGTTTTTTACAAAATATCAACAAATGTGGTAACTGAGTAGCTACATATTATAGTCCCATCATTTCTTTAACAATTCTGTCTGACATCTTGATTGTTCCTACTAGAACTAACATGTTGAATATCAATTCTCCAATATAGCTCCATACCATAGATACACTAGATGCTGTTGAATCTACTACCGGTGGACTTGATGCAAAGGCAGAGAAGATAATACAGGAAAGGACAATGATAGCTCCTTCTAAACACACTCCTGCATAGCTTTTAATAAAGGTAAAAGCTGTATTTTGTGTGCTTTCTCCTGCAGCTGCTGCAAGTGGAATCGGAGATATAGCTGTATACATGTATAGTTTAAAGAATCTTCCATATACTGTTAAAATCATCACGAAAGATAATATTGTGATAAATATAGATCCTAGTAAGGTTACTGCCCATAATGGAATGGATTCTAGAAAACCGGTATTACTTACTGCATCTACAATTTCTTGTGGAATCACTGTTTCATTGGATACTCCAAGTCCTACAGTTTCTGTAATCGATTGAATGATACCCTGTACAATTTCAAAGATTTTCGTCATTAGTTCCATTCCATAAAGTACTAGGGTTCTTGCGATGATAAATCTTAGAAATAGTTTGAAGGCTTGCTCTGGACGTTTGACATCCTGCCAGCTTGTACAGGTTCGTATTAATCCCCATACAAAGAAAAGTACAAGAAGGGCAAGACCAATAGCTTGTAAACCTTCATGTACTTTTACAATGATTTTCCATATATCTCCACCTTTAAATGTTTCTGGAGATTCAGTCAGTAACAACCATATTTCAGCAAGTTTAGAATTCCAGGTATTGATTGCACTTGTTAGGTTATCGATGATTCCATCCATATATTAACCTACAATAATATTCAAAATCTCTTTAGCAAAGGTAATTACAATACCACCAGCTACTGTCATAAATCCATTGGCTCTCTGGCTTGGATCATGGCTTTTTAAAGATAAACCAACCTGTACGATTCCAAAGCCTAATAGAATCATGCCAATAGCACGTATAAGTCCAAACATAAAATCACTGAAATTATTGACTACAGTGACTGGATCATTAGCTGCATAGACAGGTGTTATAAAGTTTGTGATGAGTATCAATGCTGTATAAGCATAGAACACTACTTTTCTAATTGTTTTTGTTTTCTTCATTTTCTTTGATCTCCTTTACATATTTTTCTACTTCTTCTTGATCTAACAATTCATATTCGTTATCAGTCAAAAGAATATTTTGCCAATCATCAATGAAATGATACGTTTGCCCATGAATATAAGGCTCTTGTCCTCCATCCAATGTCTGCTTAATATTTGGATGTTTTAATAAATCATATTTTTTATCTTTAACAGGGCGTTCTCCCTTAATAAAAAGAAGTCCATAGTTGTTATCCAACAATCGAACTTCATCTGCGGTTAAAAGCTCTCTTCCTGTCTGTTGATAATTTGTAGAATAATTACCACTTTTTCCTTCAGATTTGCCATACGTATTTGTATCCAATGTTTCTTTTCCAAGCAATTCACTGATGTATTTATGTGTACTTTGTTCATTACCACCTAGGTAATACGTTTCATCACAGTTACCTAAAATGGATTCCCAGCTATCCTTGTATAAAGCTTTGATCTGAGCCAGGTTCTGTAAAATAATGGATACAAAGATCTGTCTTGAACGCATCGTTGAAAGAAGTTTATCAAATTCATCTGGTAAAGCAACATTGGCAAATTCATCCATCAAGAAATGGACGGGTACAGGAAGTTCTCCACCATGTACATAATCCGCCTGGTAATACAACATTTGAAATAACTGGGTGTACAACATTCCCACTACAAAATTGAATGTGGAATCGTTGTCTGGAATAATCGCAAATAAAGCCGTTTTTCTTTCTCCAATCTGTTCTAATTCCATCTCGTCATATTTGGTTAATGATGCAAGTTCTTCCAAATTAAAAGCAGCAAGTCTTACACCAACCGAAATCAGAATCGATTTGGCGGTTTTACCTGCTGCCTGTTTATATATTTTGTATTGTTTTAAAGCTAATGAATTAGAATCTATCATTTCTAGTCTTTTAAATAACTCATCCAATGGACTTTCGTAGTCTTCTTCATCTTCTTTGACTTCTGCATAATTGAGCATTTCCATGACCATTGTAAAATTCTGTTCATCTTCTGGTGCATAATGGTACAGATATAACATCAGCGCTTCCAATAGTGCTGTTTCACTCTTTGATGTTAGCATATAAATAGGACTAGTCAAAAAGAGAAAATTTACACCAGTGGT
>ERZ779866.1281-NODE-1281-length-26022-cov-9.323025_pt1 | contig 26022 bp, 21 predicted proteins | sample MGYA00511248_ERZ779866 | MGnify/ENA primary metagenome ERZ779866 (study PRJEB29588, sample SAMEA2155758) | human gut metagenome | biome: human gut; feature: human-associated habitat; material: faeces | place: Denmark | collected 2008/2010 ... | reverse complement strand
GCTAGCCCCCGCCAGCCGCCGGCCCGGCGCCTGGGCCCGGCGCTGGACGTTGATGGCCTTCACCTGCTCCGCCACCTGAAACAGCCGGGGCCTGCCGGGGATGCCATAGGCCTTCAGGGCGGGGGATACCGCCAGGCAAATGGTCTTTTCCGTGCGGGCCGCATCCGCCACCACCAGGTTGCAGGTCAGCGGGTCCAGCCCCCGCTCCACGCACTCCACCGACGCGTAAAAGGATTTTAAGTCAATGGCCATATAGATCCGCCCCGGCATTCCTCCACACCCCTTTCCTGTCATCAAGAACAGAACAAACGTTTTCTTTTATTCTACCATACCCCTTTCCCTTTTGCTAGCCCCCGGAAATATTTTCCTAGGCCCCGCAGCCTGGAACCCCGCCCGGCATTTTCCCGGGTTCCCATGGCCGGCTCCCCCATCCTAAGCCCTCGGGCTTCCGCCGCGGCCAAGCCAAAGCCGGCCCTTTGGCTTGCGCCAAAAGGCCGGCTTCTATGCTTTTTTTGGTTTCCCTTTTGGGGGTGGTTCCCGGGTCCCCGCCGGGGCGGGGCGATCCCGGGGGTGCGAACGCCGCGGCCGCGAAAAAGCCTATGCCTGCTGCCGGATCTCCTCCAGGGGCATACCGCCCATCATCAAGCCCATTTCCTCCACCGTGGTTTCCTCCGGCTTAACGATGCCCATGATCCTGCCTTCGTATATAACCGCCACCCGGTCGGACAGCTTCAGCACCTCTTCCAATTCGGTGGATACCAGCAATATGCCGACGCCATTGTCCCGCTGCTCCATGATTTTCTTATGGATATACTCTATGGCGCCCACATCCAGGCCCCGGGTGGGATGCATGGCGATCAGCAGCTTGGGCTGCCGGCTGATTTCCCGGGCCACGATGACCTTTTGCTGGTTGCCGCCGGATAGATTCTGGGCCAGCTCAAAGCGCCCGGGGGTTTTCACGCCGAAATCCCGGATCAGCTTATCGCTGTAAGCATCCACATAGGCCCAGTTCACAAACCCGTGCGTTCCAAACGCCGGCGTATAATAATCCTGGAGCATGAAGTTTTCCCGCAGGGGCATGGGCATCACCAGGCCGGTTCGCTGCCGGTCCTGGGGGATGTGGGATATGCCGTTTTTCATGATTTCCCGGGTATTGGCCTGCAGGATGTCCATGCCTGCATAGGTTGCCGTTCCTTTGCCGGCACGGCGTAAGCCGGTCAGGCATTCCACCAATTCCGACTGGCCGTTTCCGTCCACCCCGGCGATGCCCAGGATCTCCCCCGCGCGGACGGTCAGGTTCACATCCTCCAAAATGTTGACGGCGGAATCCTTCCGCTGCAACGACAGCCCTTCTATCTCCAGCACCGCCTCGCCCGCCGTTTGCGCCTTGCGCTCCACGGAAAAATCCACCTCCCGGCCCACCATCAGCCGGGCAAGGTCGTTGACGGAGCAATCCGCGATCCGGTAGGTGCCGCAGGTTCGGCCCAGCCGCAGCACGGTGACCCGGTCGCAGATCTCCTTGACCTCGTTGAGCTTGTGGCTGATGAACAATACGGTAAACCCATGGTCCGTCAGGCTGTGAATCATGTTGAACAGCTCGCCGGTTTCCTGGGGGGTCAATACGGCGGTGGGTTCATCCAAAATGAGGATGCGGGCGCCCCGGAACAGCGCCTTGATGATTTCCACCCGTTGGCGTTCCCCCACCGCCAAGTCGCTGATCTTGGCAAAGGGGTCCAGGTTCATGTTGTGTTTCTTGGCGATTTGGGCAATCTTCTGGGCGGCGGTCTTCAGATCCAGCCGCATTCCGCCTGCATCGCGGGCGCCGATCAGGCAGTTTTCCACCACCGTCATGGTGGGTACCAGCATAAAGTGCTGATGCACCATGCCGATGCCGATGGCCATGGCGTCCCGGGCAGGACCAAACGACACATGCTTTCCCTCGATGCGGATCTCCCCGGAGGTGGGTTTATACAGGCCGCACAGAACGTTCATCAGGGTGCTTTTCCCCGCGCCGTTTTCCCCCAAGAGGGCATGGACCTCGCCGGCCTCTACGCTGAGGCATACGTCCGCATTGGCCAATACGCCGGGAAACTGCTTATAAATATGCTGCATTTCCAATATGGTTGCCATTGGCGGTTCCTCCTCATCCTCTTTTATACGGCTTCCCCAGGGCTGCCGGGGCCACGGCGCTGCGGGCAAAGGCGGCCAGCGCGATAATGGTCAGCACATACGGGATCATGGTCAGGAAGTTGTAAGGGATGTTGGAGCCGGTGACCATGAGAATATTTGCCAGCACGTTTCCCCCCATAAAGATCATGGCAGCCGCCATAATGCCGGTGGGCTTATACCGGCCGAAGATCACCGCAGCCAGGGCGATATAGCCTCGCCCGGACACCATTTCCTCGGAGAAGGAATTCAGCAAACCCGTGGACAGGAACGCGCCCCCCCATGGCGATGATGGCGCTGCCCACGATGGCGGCGGTATACTGGGTGCGGGCCACGTTGATCCCCAGGGTATCCGCCACCTTGGGGTTTTCGCCTACCGAGCGCAGGTTCAGGCCCGACTGGGTGCGGAACAGGTAATAGGAAACCAGGGGCACCATCAAAAACGCAATGTATACGATGGGCTTTTGCTGAAAAAAGGCTTCCCCCAGGATGGGGATGTCCTTCACCAGCGGGATCGCCAATACATCGAAGGTATCGATGGGGGCGTTGTTGGTGGCCACGCCGAAAATAATTCGGTATAAGGTGGCCGATAGGCCGGACCCCAATACGTTGATGGCGGCGCCCACCACCGTCTGGTTGGCCCGCAGGGTCACGGTAAGCAGGGCGAACAGCCCGCCGATCAGCGCGCCGGCAATCATGGCGCATAGCAGTCCCAGCCAAACATTGCCCAGGAAAAAGGAGCCCACCACGGCGATCAGGGTGGCGATCAGCATGGTGCCCTCTGCGCCGATGTTCAGCAGGCCGGCCCGGTTGATGAGCAAAAGCCCAAGGCCGGCCAGCAGGATGGGCGTTGCCATACGGATATCGGAGGCGAGATAGCTACCGATCATTTGTACCAAATCCATCTTCAACCCTCCTGTGCTTCCAAGGTATTGGTTTTGCTTTCCATCGCGGCTTTTTTCAGCCGGTGCTCATTCCAGATTTCAAGGAGCATCTGGCTGGCCACAACGGAAATGATCACCAGGGCCTGCATCACCGAAACGATGGAGTTGGGCACCTTGGCCCGCATTTGCATCCGGGTCCCGCCCGCCCGGAAGGCGCCGAAGAGGAAGGCCCCGAAGATGATGCCGATGGGGGAATTCATGCCGATCAAGGCCACGGCGATGCCGTCGAAGCCGTAGCCCGGGGAAAACAGCGGGAAGAGCCGCCCCTGCACCCCCATGATCTCGCTGGCGCCGCCTCTGCGCGGGCTCGCCCGCCCGCCAGGCAACCCCGCAGGCAAGAGGTAGGCCGGTATGCAGCGCCGCGCTGCCCCATAGGCGGCATACGCCGCCGGCCTTCGCAGGGCGCAAGGCAGGCGTCCCCAGGGCGACGCCGGGCGCTTCCAACGCCCGTTGCCGCCGGGGCGGGGGGCTCTGGGGACTCCCGTTTTGCAGCAACGGCTATTTTCCACAGGCTTGGTAGAACGCCAACTGCTTTAATATATTATTTACACTTTTGGCGATAGAAATTGTATATACTTAGACTATATAGAAGGAACCTCTCGGCTCGGATGAAACGGATGCGAAGCGACTGCGCCACAGCGGCGCATCCCAGCGCCATAGCGAAAACAAGAACGGGAAAGGAGGCGCCTCCCTTGCGATAATTTTTGTGCCAAGGGGAACCTGTTCGGCATCAAGTTTGGCTTATCCGTCTTGAAACGAAGCCGCGTGCCAATGGGATTTTCTATACCTGGTTGCCGGTCGCCCTTTCCCCTTTCTCTGTATTGCATATGCCATGGACGAGCCCCAAGGCGAATTCCTTGGCTGTGGCTTCCTGCGGCCGGCTATTGCAACCACAATTGGATACAGACCTATGTGGGGGAGCCGTTTGATACAGAACACAATGGCCAACTACATTTGCATCAACTGGTGCTGAACCGATGCACCAAATGCGGAGACTATTATTATAGTGAAGCATGTTACGGGGTTGCTTGACGGTACATTTCCTTTAGAATCGGGCGCCTTGCGGCGCAGCCGGTCATTTGCGTTCCATAAGTAATCGAAAATAGGGATAGGGATTGCAGGCAACGGTTCATGCCGCTGCTTGCAATCGTCCGCATTGCTTGCGGCCCATGGTCTTTACGCGCAGGAAAGGAGGCGAAGGCCTTTCATGTCAACGATGGAGTTTGTCATAAAAGGGATACGGGGCCGGAGGCGGCAGTCCTGGCTGCTGCTGGCAACGGTGACGGCGTTCTTCACCTTTATTACGGCGGCGCAATGCTATTTTGCCAGCGCGGCATACGGCCAGGAGCAAAGAAGATACGACCTATATGGGCGCTGGGAGGCGGCGCAATACGGCCTGACGGCCCAGGCTGCCCAGGCGCTGTTGCAGGAAACCCAACCGGAAGCTGCCGGCATAGCCGTGCAGGCCGGGGTGTTCGTGGGCCGGGACATGGAGCCCCTAGGCAGCGTAGGCTATGCGGACGCGGGCTATGTGGAATTGGGGCGTCTGGCCCCCATAGAGGGGCGGTTCCCCCAGCAGGCCCAAGAGGCGGCGCTCACCTTGAACGCCCTGGACAGCTTGGGATATTCCTATGCTTTGGGGCAGTCCATAACCCTGCCCTTGATGGAGTGGGACTATTTGGCCGCAGGGGATACCGCGCCCCGGGAAGCGGAATTCACCCTATGCGGCATTCTGCCCTCCTATGAGATTTTCTGGAATACGGAAAACCAGCTGCCGGTAACCGCTTTCCTGCATCAGGATGCGGTTTTACCCCTGGAAAATCCGCCCTTGCAGCAGGTGTTTTATACCAGCGGAAACCCGGGCGGCGCCGGGCTGGCGGCCGGCGGGCAGGCGGGAGCTGTCTATAATCGCTTTGCCTATCCGGAGCAGAACCCCCAGGACTGGGCGCCGGCCATGCTGATAGGGGCGTCGTTGGCCCTGGCCTTCTTCGCCGCTTCTCAACTTTTTTTCAGCGAGCTGCGCAAAAGGGTTCGCCAGCGGGGCATCCTGCGGGCGGTGGGCGCGACGAAAAAGCAGCTGCGGCGGCTCTATGGGATGGAAGGGCTCCTTTACGTTGTCGTGGCCCTGCCTTCGGGCTTGCTGCTGGGGTTGGGACTGTGCCGGTTGGGCCTTGGGATACAGGGAGCCGGGAAATTCTTTGTCATTCCGGCCGCCCCGTTGGCGCTGGGCTTGAGCCTGTGCGCTTGCGCGTCCTTTGCGGGCTTTTTGCTGCCCGCCGTCCTAGCAACTCGTACCCTTGCCCATGGGCCGGCGCTATATCGCCAACAGGCCAGGCTGCGCAAGCGCCTTGATTTGGCCATGCCGCTGCCCGCCGGGGAGCTGGCCCTGGGGATCCTATGCTTTGTTTTGATCCTGCTATGCGTTGGCTTTGCCAGATGGTCGCTTCTTCCCTATCAAATCAACAAGGATAAGGCTGCCGTCAACATCACCAACCTTACGGATCAAGCCGTCCAGCCGGAGCTGCTTACAGATCTTGCCAGGCTATCCGACGTGGTGGAGGTCAGCGCCCTATCCCGCCTTCCCAACCATGCTTACATTTCCTCGCCCAGCTTCTTGCAGAACAAAATGCTGCAAGACCTATACCAGAACCCCCTCTCAAACGATATGACGGGACTTACCATGCAATCGGCGGACACCTTGCAAACCGCCCTGTGCTCCGCCGAGCAAGGGTTATTCTACGCCTTGGCGGATCTATGTGAAGATCCGGCAGCCGCCCGGCAGGCCCTTGCGTCGGAAAACGCCTGCATCCTGTACCTGCCGCATATGGGCTGGGACCCCCAAAGCAACCAATACCGCTATGCAGGGGAGGGGCTGGAGCAGGCGGATCCAGGCCTTTTCCCCGGCCAGGCCCTGGGGTTTTCCATTTCTAATGCCGTGGAGGATTCCAACGGCCAATTTCAGACCCTAACCCTGGAAAAGGAGCTGGTTATCGCCGGGATCATCCGATCATTTCCGCCGGACTTTTTGGCCGTCAACCAGACTCCAATTTCCACATGCAGCGTGTTCGTTTCCCGGGCCATGTGGGCCGAGGCCAGCCGGGCCATCGGCTATCCTTACATGGCGGAAGGATATACCAACGTGAACCTTCGCCTGCGGCCAAATACCGGTTACGCCACCCGGCAATCCATCGCAGCCATGGTGCAGAAGCGGGGCGGCATGGTGCGGGCCAATACCTATGACAAAGTGGAACAGGCCTATCAATCCGGCGCGCAGGGAGCCTTCCTCTTCGGGGTAGGCGCGCTGCTCATAGGGGGCATCGGGCTGCTGTTGCTGCAAAACGTGTTCCTATCCCGCCTCCAGGAGGCCCAGCCGGGCATGGGCATCATGCGGGCCATCGGCGCCTCCGCCGGGGCGATCCGGCAGGCCTACGGCCGCCGGGCCCTGCATTTCTACCTGGGCATGGCTGGGGCGGCAACCCTGCTCGGCGCCCTGATCCAATGGCAGAGCAGCAACCTTCGGATACAATCCCTCCTGTTTCGGGCGATGGATCTGATCTTTACCATGGGCGGCGGCGTACCCCATATCCGCATTTACCCCTGGGCCGCCCATATGATCCTGTGCGGGACCGCTGCCTTGTATCTTTGGCTCATGCATACGCTGCCCCTTAGGCCGCTGCTGAAGAGCACCCCTGTGGACAATATGAAAGGAATATAGCAATGCTGGTGTTAGAAACGAAAGGGTTAACCAAAACCTACGGCCAGGGGGCCAACGCGGTCCATGCCCTACAGGGGGTTACAGCCGCCTTTGCAGAAGGCCGCTTCTACGCCATACGGGGCAGGAGCGGCAGCGGGAAATCCACCCTGCTCAATCTCCTTGGCGGGCTGGATATGCCTACCTCGGGTACGGTTTTGCTGGAGGGGCAGGACCTGTATGCCTGCGACGAAGCGGCGCTCGCCGCCATCAGGCGCAGGCGCATGGGGTTCGTATTTCAGGACTTTCAGCTTTTGGCGGAATATACGGTACGGGACAATATTTTGCTTCCGCTGTTTTTGGACCGGCGTGCAATAGACGCGGCCTACTTTGCGCAGATCGTCCAGGCGCTGGAGCTTGCGCCCCTTCTGCGCAAGCAGCCCTGGCAGCTATCCGGCGGCCAGCAGCAGCGGGTGGCCGTAGCCCGGGCGTTGATCGCCCGGCCCGCTATTTTGCTGGCAGATGAGCCCACCGGCAACCTGGACGCCCAAAGCGGCCAGCGGGTATTCACGCTGCTTCGGCAGACGGCCAGCGCCTTCTGTAAAACCATTATCTTCGTGACCCACGACGCCATGCTGGCCCGGCAAGCCGACGTTCAGCTGGTGATAGAGGATGGGCGTATCGTTGCCTAAATAAAGGTAATTGCGACGGCTGATGAAATATAGGTAATCCATAAGGCTTGCAAAAGGCTTCCTTCGCAAGCCCTTTTATCCTTTTGCCCTTTTCGCGCCACACCAAAGCCAGTTTCGGAATTTCTTACGCAAAAACGCCTATAGATCTACGCAAAAAAAGCGCCAAGGGCGGGCAAGGGGGCGGCGATAAAGCCCTTATGCCATGCGCTTGGGTTGCCGCTCCCCTTGCAAGGGGGCAAGCCTTTGCATCCTTCACGGTAGCGGGAATGGCCCGGCGGGGGGTTGCCGCAAGGCTTTTAGGACAGCGCGCGGCCCTGCCCGGATGGGGCTGTGGGCCGGTTTTGGCTGGCCCGGCCGCCCGGCGGGCCCCGCTATGGAAAACGCGGCCTATCTTCCAGCCCGCTATACGATGGCCGTTGGGATAAGCGCAGGATTCGTTTCCAGCCTATGGATCTCCCTTTCCAGGTGCCGGCACATTTTCTCCTGATCCGCCGGCAGGTTGCCCCGTATGCGGGCCGGGACGAAATCGTGAAGGCCGTCATATGCGCAGGCAAAGCCCTGCAGCTGCTGCAGCAATGCCAGCTCTTCCCGCAGCGTCTCCAGCTCGTCGGCAGGCAGGAAGCTGCCCTGCAATACATCTTGATATAAGGGGGATTCCCGGTGGAGGAACAGGGAAAAATTACAGATCCGCTTGGGCTTGCTCCGGTTGAAAAACGCCGCCAGCGCAGCGGCATTTTCCGCCCCCCGTCCATGGCCGCAGATCCCCGTCATGATATGGGCGTCATATTCGATCCCGGCTGCATGGAGCCGCTGTATGGCCCATTCCGCCTCGGCAAGGGTGTTGCCCTTTTCCTGCTTGCATAGCACCTCTTCCAGCCCGCACTCGATGCCCAAATAGAGGTCCGTAAGCTTCCGCTTTCGCAGCGCGGCAAGCTCCCCGTCGGATTTACAGAGGATGTTTTTCACATGGGCGTCCATGCTCACCGATTGCAGCCCGGGGAAGGCCTCGCAGCACCAGTCCAGAATGACGGCCAATTGGGATGCGGGCAGAGAAAAGGCGTTGCCGTCGCCTAAAAAGATCCGCTCAGGGTTGCCGCCCAAGGCGGCGATCCTGTCAATTTCCGCCTTCACCAGTTCTAAGGGCAGAATCCGATACGTCAGATGCTTAAACAGCATACAAAACCGGCATCGGTTGTGGGAGCATCCCACAGCCACCGGGAGCATGAAACTCCCCCGCTCCATCGGGCTACGGCATATTTGGCCCTCGTAGTTCACGTTCGCGCCCCCTTTCCCGCACATCTCAAGTATAGCCCATGATGCGCTACAAATTCAAGGTGCAGGAATGCCCCTGGGAACGAAACGGCGGCCCCTTTCGCCCCTCCCGCCCCGGCGCGGTGCAGGCCGGCCCTGGGGGGGGGATCGTCCAGGGCTGCCGTCCCCTTGGCGCACAAACCGCCGGGGCCCAAATGGGCGCTACGCCCAGGAAGCGGTGGAACCTGGATAGCTGTGCGAAAGGGGGAGCCTCCCGCCGTAATCGTTCTTCCGGTGGCTGCCATGCGGCGATCCCCATAGGTTCAAGGACGAAGGGTTCCGATGCCGCCTCCAGCGGCCTTCCCTAGGGGATAACCAGCAGAATGCCCAGCAACATCCCTATAGCGTTCAGCAGGGCAGACGGGGGTTCGCCAGGCGCAGCCGTTACCGATGGGAAGGGCTTGCTCGTTTTCGTTTCTTCCAGCTCCCGCTCCCCGGTTTCCGCTGCCGCCGGGTCTTCCAGCAGGGTAGTAAGGGACGGGCCTTCCGCCGGGCTTGCCGGGACTTGGCTTCCCTCCGCCGCATTCTCCCCGGCGCCCTCTACAGGCGCCGGACAGGCTCCCGGGCGCAGGGATACCATAGCCTCCTCTTCCACGGGCTGCACGGCGGGCCCATCCGCCGCAACCGCCAGGCTGCTGCTTGCAACCTGCAGGGGATTGATCTGCAGTATGCCGATCTGCTTGGCGGCGCCGTCTACCCCATCCTGATGGCGATAGTTGGGATCGTTGATCCGGGCGACGATCTGATAGCAGCCTGCCTCCCTGGGGTCCACAACCCTGCCGTTCATCTGGTAGCTGACGGTAAAGTCGGTAAAAGCTGCGCCCAATGCCTGGGCAGTCACCTGGGCGGCGTGCCGCTGCCCATCATAGGGGATGTGGTTATCCGTCACCCGGAAGGCGACCGGCGCCTTTTCGATGGTAGCCGCAACGGTAACCTTTCCAGCGGTTTGGGAGGAACGCCCCTGGCTGTCGGTGGCGGTGACGGAGCAAAAATACCTATATTCCCCTGCTTCCGCAGCGGGCACGGTATAGCTTTGCCCAGTCTCGCCGGGGAGCGCCCGGCCCGCCGCGTCATACCATTGGTACGTATAATTGAGGCCGGCCGCAGCATGGATAGGCTTGGCGGTAAAGACCAGGTCTCCTCCGTTATATGTGAAGGACTGGTTGCCGCCATGATAAAGGATGGGCACATCCAGCTCCCAGGCGGCGTAAAGGGTCAGGTTGCCGGTTACGGTATCCGTGTCAAAATTCCACGGGGTCGTACACGCGGCCTCCTTATACCAGCCGGTGAAGGTATAGCCGTCCCGGGTGGCGGCGGGGGCGGAAAGGGTAGCGTTGTAGGCAAGGCCGGTAATCTTATGCGGTTGCGCATCGCCGCCCTGCCCATCGAAGGTCACGGTAAAGGTTTCTGTGCCGGCCGCTATGACGCAGAGCTTGCTTTTGCCGTGCGGCGTCTCGTCGGTGGCGGAAAACCGCACCTGTACCCTGGTGCCGGCGGGGAGATTTGTCAGCGCAGCCGGGCCCGGCGTCCAATCTGCGTCGCCTGCCCGCCGATATTCCATGCCCTCTGTGATGCCTGTGATGGCGCCGTCGCCCTTGCCCTGGATGGTTTCGCCTTGGACGCTGACCGGGGGGAGCGAGACGGCGCGGGGCAATGTAAAATTCCGTCCAATCGGATGGGCTATAGTTTTCCATGCCCGCCTTGCGGATATAAACGGCCTTCCCCAAATACCCGGAAATGCTCTCGCCGCTGGAAATCTTGATTCCGCCGGTTTTTGCGGTATAGATTTCATAGCCGTCGTCTATTTCCACGGTTTCTTCCCGGTAGTCTATTGCATACCCTTCCCGCGCCTGGGGGGCGGCTTGCTTGGCATTCACAATCGTCACAGCGATATAATCGCTATAGGTGCGGGCATATTCCCCGTTATCCTCCCGGGCTGCGGTGACGGCGCAGTAGTAATAATATGTGCCAACGGGCATATCTGCCGGAATCGTATAGCAGAGCGTTCCCTCCGGCTCCGTGGCCACCAGGGTTGCCCCGCGGGTGGTTTCCCGGTCGTTTCGATACCACTGAAGCTCCACCCCATGTCCGGCAGGGATGTCCAGGCCCTCCAGCGAAATGCTTCCGCCCTTGGTTCCATAGGGCTGCGTAACATGCTGGGATTCTCCCAAAATCTGCGCCGGGATCGCCGCCCTTTCCCATTTTGCGTAAAGGGTCAGCCCAGCGGTAACGGCGTCCTGTGCAAAATCCCATTTGGCGGTGCATCCGCATCCCGATACCACCCGTAAAAGTTATGGTCCGCATCGGTTGGCGCGGCAGGTTCCGCAACATGCCCGCCCGCTTCCACCACCTGATTCGCAGGCGCGTTGCCGCCGTGGCCATTGAGGTCAAACGTCATGGTGTAGCTGGAAGCGGCGGGATACGCCCCGGTCAGCACGATATGGACCTGCCCCGCCTGGCAGGCCGCGGGATCCTGGGCGCAAAGCTGGCATTCCGGATTGCGCTGCTCCGCCGTGCAAGGTTGAAGGCAGCCGCACGGGGGCGTCCGGACGGGCTGGCCGTCCGGATTCCCATCCTGGGGAGGATCTTGCAGCGCAGGGTCGCTGCTTGGGACAGGCGATGTATCCGGCGTTCCAGTCGGCTGCGCCGCCTGCCCGCTGGGTTTTGCGCCGGCCTGCTTCAGGCAAATATTCATATTCTGCCGGCTCGCCGTGGGAAACGCGGTATTGGGAACCGCGCTGGCGGAAATAGCGACGGCGCCGAGGGCGCAGAGAGAAACTGCAAGGACGGCGGCAAGCAAGAGCAAGGGCATCCGGTGGTGTTTTTTGTTCATGGAAACCTCCTCAACATTGGAAAGCATAGGCCGGCCATACCACAGCTGGAGGCGGACGCTACCTTTGGGCGGGGAAGCTGTCCCTTCTTGACGATTTGTTTGGCATATGCTATTTTAAGTTTAAATTTGAGGCTGTATATTTTGTATGTTTTGTGCAAAATTGGCAGTTCTCTGCGCAATATTTGCAGGCAAAAAGGAAGTGATACCGCTGCTAAAAATTGCTGTATGCGACGATAAGTACGAACATCTAAAAAAATCAGCAACATGCTGGAACGGTATTTTCAAGCCCACTCCCACGCAACCGCCAAGGTGGAAATCTTTCTCAGCGGGGCGGCGCTGCTGAATCGGGTGGAAGAAGCGGGCGGTTTTGACCTGTATATTTTGGATATTCTGATGCCGGAGCAAAGCGGGATTGATATCGGGAGGCGTCTGCGCAAGCTGGGCGCATGGGGGGAGCTGATCTTTCTCTCCCATTCCAACGACTATGCGGCCGACAGCTACGATTTACGGGCCTTCTTTTATCTGCTCAAGCCGGTGGAGGAGGGGAAGCTGTTTCGCGTGCTGGACCAGGCCATGGAAAAGGCAGGGCAGCAAAAGCAACAAGCCATTGTTGTGGAAACCCGGGAAGGGCCTCGCCGCATCCTGTTGGAAAAGATCCTGTATTGCGAGCGGGCAGGCCGGGTAATGCGGTGCCACTGCACCGACGGCATGGTGGATTCCCAGACCCTTCGGGGTTCCTTTCACCATGCGGTGGGGCCTCTTTTAGCGGATTCCCGCTTTTATCTGTGCGGGGCCAGCTTTGTGCTGAATTTCCAGCATGTGGCCGGGGTAAACGGCCAGACGGCGCTGCTGGACAACGGCGAAACCATATCCCTTCCCCGGTCCGCAGCCATGGATTTCAAGCGGGCGTGGGGGAAATACTGGCTTACATAGGCCGCCCCAATAAGCCGGCGGAATGCGCTTTCCCCCCGCCGCGCTTTTGCGCTTCCCATCTACCAAAAAACCGCTCCGCCCCAAAGTTTTGGGTTTTTCCCGGCATGTTGCACCCATTTTGATATCCCATTTATGTAGGGTTAACCATCCCAAAACACCGGTTATGCCGGCCCTGTATCCTGAATTTGGTAGAGGCTGCCACGCGATTCCTCCGGCGCGCAGGTCTATCCCAGCCCGAGCGCCTGCTTTTATAAGCCGATTGGCTTAAATGCTCTTGGAGCATGGGGCGTATCCACCCGCTCCGATCCCATAGCAGCAATTCCATGGCCAATAGGTTAAACATAAGGATCGCAAAAATGCCTATCCGCTTATTGGCAGCACGCCATTCCTTTTTAATTGTTGCATACGCTCCCCCGCCGTCTACGAATGCAACAAGGGGATTATGGGATTCTAATATTTTTTCTCACGCTTTTGACCGCACCATTTATCTGGTATAACGTATAGCTTCCGCTGCGCCAAAATCTCTTTTTGTCGGGCGGGGTATTTGGGGGCCAGTTTACGCAAAAACGCCCAGCTATGCCCTATCTCCAATAGGACCATATGCTTATGCTGATGGCAAATCCCATCGGGCCTGGGCGAAGCGCCCATCTTTTCTCATCCGCCACGGTGAAATCGAGAAAACGTGCCATGAACATGACGGCCACCGCAATGGCGCCGATCCATGCCGGATTGAATAATACGTATTGCTTCTTTCGCATTTTGAATCAAGCATCTCTTTGCCGGTTGCAAACGCTTTCCCGCTTTCATGCAAAAAGGTCTATTGTCGCTAGATTTAAGTGCTTTTTTCAATTCATCTGTATTCAACCCATCGTTCTCTCCCTGAATGGTTTCCCAGTCAATGCCTCTATTTACAGCACACGGTCTCAAAACGCATAGCCAGAGCCACATCCGCCGTACCAAGGGGGAAGAATATCCCACGCACCACCCGCTTTATCGATATTTATGACGCAGTTCCTAATGGATGCGCTTAAATTTATTTCGTAAATCCATGGTGTCCAGCTTGCTGCGCCATTGAATAGATCCATGGATGGTTTTATGCAAAATTGGATTTAACCGGCTTAATAAAATTTGATCCAATCCCATGGGAAGATACAACTTAGTCACAACTCTGGGATATAATTGGGATAGTCGGAGGTGATAGCTTTGTTGAAGATACTCATTGTGGAAGATGAACAGGCCATTTCCAACTTAATCCTTATGAACCTAAAGGCCCAAGGCTATTCCTGTACCTGCGCATTAGATGGCAAACAGGCGGCGGACTTAATGGAAGCAGCAACGTTCGACCTGATCCTCCTGGACATCATGCTGCCCGAAATCGACGGGTATGAACTTTTGGAGTATATCCGTCCAACCGGAACCCCCGTTATATTCATTACGGCAAAGGGAACCATGCAGGACCGGATCCAGGGTTTACGATTAGGCGCAGATGATTATATCGTTAAACCATTTCAAGTGGGAGAATTGCTTGCGCGAGTGGAAGCGCTTTTACGGCGCACCGGTAAGAGCGTCACGGAATACCGCCTGCTGGGGGTGCAAATCAATACGAAGGCACGGACAGTAAAACGCAATGAACAGCTGATTGATCTAACCGCCAAGGAGTTTGATCTGCTAATTGAATTGGTGCGAAACAAAAACATCGCCCTTTATCGGGAAACCCTATATGAAAATGTATGGCATGAACCGTTCACAGGGGAAACTCGAACGCTGGATTCCCATATTCAGCGCCTCCGGCGCAAGCTCGACTGGGGGAGCCATATAAAAACGGTATTCCGCATCGGCTACCGGCTGGAGGTGCAGGATTGAAGCTATTTACAAAAATATTTCTTTGTACCATTGCGGTCGTCGCAGGCGCCCTATCCATTATGGGCTATTTGATGATTTCCGCCAGCTTCCGTAACGCGATTGCCCGGGAAAACAAGCGGGGATTTTCCGAATATCAGCTAATACGATATGCCTTGCAATCCAATATGCTTGCTGCAAGTATGGATGGGCAACTCAACGACGATACCTTGCAAACGCTGGCGCAGCAAGCCCTCCATACAGCCGCGTTAGACACGCAAACAGCGGTTATACGCGATAATGATGTGCTCTACTCTACCTTCCCAGAGGGTTATCCTTTTCATGCGCTGCCGCCACTGGACACAGAGGGCCTTTCCTATGGGCATGAACAGCATCCCAACCGCTATTGGCTGACCCTAACAGGCCCATTAACCCAGAGCGGCCAAACGGTCCGCCTAGTTGTCGCAAGGGATGTTTCCTCCGTGCTAGACGAAACCCATGCAATGTTGGAACGCTTCCATGTGATTTTTCTCATCACCCTAGTAAAAACCTCCGGAGGTTAGAATTGTGATGCTGTATCCACAGTGCACCTTACTTTTGTAGCCTTGTTCCACATAAACCGTCTGGCGGTATTTAACTGATCAACAAAATTGTAAGGGGCTGTGGTTGGAACCTTTCGAGAACCATCTTGTGGTAGGGGGTCATCACCAATCCACAGCATCCCTTACAGTGTAGCACAGCCCTTGGAGAGGGGCTTTAATAACTACTACTCTATAATACAAGGTGGATTAGCCGTGAGAATCGAAGAAAACAGAAATAAATTAAAATCCAATATAATGATGTTTGTTGTAGCCTTTTTATTTACATTGGCTCTATATTGTACACCGCGAATGCTTATAGAATTTTACTGGAATGGTGCGTTTATTCCTTTTATACGAATAATGAAAACTACAGTTTTCGTTTTTACACCGTTATTTTTGGCCGCATACATACTTTATATATCCGATATTAAGAAGCGCATCAAATGGACATCGCTAAATGTAGTATGGTATTTCAGCTTCGCATTGTATATTACAATTTTGATTTTTGTTTTATTCGGTGGAGGGAGGCGAGATTATGACTATTCCGCTATTCATCCTAATTTTACCCCATTGGTATCAACTATCAAAGCAATAGAGATTAGTATCGCAACGCATGACTTGTATTTTTTTAGGAGTATGATTTTTAATGTTTTGCTATTCGCACCGTTTTCATTCTTTTTATCTTGGAAAATAAAAAAAAAGAGGGCTATTATCGGCATAGCTTTTTTAGCTATATGTGCTGCCGAACTTGCGCAGCAGTTGCTTAATGTTGGAGTTTTCGATATTGATGATATTTTGTTGAATCTTGTTGGCGTAGTTTTAGGCTTTGTTTCGTATATGTGTATTTCCAAGTTAATCAAAGTGAGCTCTGGATAACTGTGAATTTTACGAAGAAGATCTAGCTGAACGAATAATATATCATTGGCAGTATTATTAGTAAAAAAGTGGTAAAAAGTTTTGAAAATCATAGTGGTAAATAAGGTGTTTCGTGTAGGCATAGTGAGATGATTTACAACTAACAGACGGCATCCGGCAGCATCTTGTGCGGACGTTCTTCTATTTGCCGGAGCGGGTGGAGCAGGCCGCGATCAAAGTGACCGGCATGGAGCTATGCGCCGCCACGGTCACGGCAAAGAACGACCCGGAAGTGGGCCGGATGATCCCGGCATGGAAGGTGTCCTTCCAAACCATGGGGGACGCGCAGGATGGGATCGAGGCTTACAGCCGGTATTTCAGCGCCATAGATGGCAGCTACATCGAGCCGCGGATCACGTCGGCATATTTGGGGTGACATAGAACCGCTCCGGCAGCCGAATGCTTTTAATTGGATGTGTTTATTTTTGTTTCGCCTGATAGATTGCCGGGCAGAAACAAAAAGCAACAATAAATATTCTCTAACCCCGGGAGAACGATATGAAAAAACGCATACTTGCCCTCCTAATCATCGCTTTTTCCCTTAGCGCCTGTCAGCCCACCCCGGAAGAAGAGATCGTGATCGGCAAAGCCGGGGCGCAGGGGGAGCCTGTTGCCCAGGCCGATGCAGAGGCGCCCGCTGTCCCGTTTGCCGCGCCGGCCCAGGCGGCCTATGAATGGGAGAAAAACGGGCTGGTGGTCTCCATCGATGCAAAGGTATTTGTGCCCAATGTGGACCGGTACCCCATCTATGGGGCATCCAATGAAGCCTGGAGCCAGCAGCAACTGGATGCGATCGTGAATAGCCTGACAAAGGGCAGCCAATTATACGACGCCAATTCCGCCGTGTATACGGAGGAGGAGCTGCTGGAAATGCTTTTGTGGGAGCAGCGCCTGCTCAGCGAGGTGCAGAGCGGGCAAAATACCACCTATGTGGGCTCCATCGAACACATCCAGCAGAATATCGAAACCCTTCAGGACGAGCTGGCGAGCCTTGGCGATAAGCGCCCCACTGCCATCGATATGTCGGATTATCAGGACATCAAACAGTTAAGCGCCTACTTTTATCAGGAAAACCACCGCCGCAGCTTTATAACCGCCAGTTGGGATACCGCGCTTTTCATCCGCTACTATCGCACCCCCTTTATGGATACCACCGCATTGGCGGAAGATGAAGCGCTGCCCATATCCTTGACCCGGGCGGAGGCGGAAGAAATGGCCTATGGATGTATCGCCGGTATGGGCTATGCGGATATGCAGCTATTTGCGACCAGCCGGGGCCAGGCGTTGGCCGGCGAGGAAGATCTGGATAGCGGAAAAGACAATCCGGGTTATCTGTTTTTCTTTACCAGGGTGGTGGACGGGATCCCCTTGACCTATGAAGAACGGGAACGAGCTTCCAGTGGGACGGATGGGAACACCGCCTATTCGAAATCGTGGGAATACGAACATATCAAAATCGCCGTATCCGCAGATGGGATCCAGGAAGTCACGATCAACGGCAATATGGTCCTTGGGGAAAAGCTGGTGGAAAACGCGGCGCTTATCCCCTTTGACCAGATCATGGCGCGCGCTGCGGAATGCTTTTTCCAGCGTTATCATTTGCCGGACTACGCTGTTGATGCCGGCGCGACCAAGCGGGTGATCCATATCGACCGGGTGCGTTTGGGATATATGCAGATGGCGGCGCAAAATAGCGGGGCGCAAACCCTGACCCCGGTGTGGGACTTCTATGGCTGGGAAGAATATCTCCATGATGACCGGAAGGAGCCAGGCGCGCCAAACCGGCAGTATAGCTACCTTACCATAAACGCCATCGATGGCAGCATGGTGGATCGAGCCCTGGGCTATTAAGACGGGCCCCGTAAGGCGTTGTCCAATCCTCCATTAGGGACAAAGAAAGCGGCATTCATGCGGGCCGTATATGCAACTGCAAAGCAGGCGATCTTGGGCCGAGGCGTTCTCCCGGCCTTTGGTTGGGCGGCCCGGCAAACGGTTTTGCACATATCGCCCCGGCCTGGAGCCGTATCCATAGCAATGCTAACAATTTATTTACACATTGGCAACAAATTCCCATGCAAAATATGCAACAATAAAAGAAAAGGCGAAAGGGGGAGCGCCCATGAAACGGATCTTTGTGGGGTTGCTGGGGTTGCTGCTGTGCGCGGGGGGCGCTGGATGCCAGCCCACCCCGGAAAGCAATATAGTTGTTGGAAATAACACGAATGTAAAGGACAGAGGACCTACATATGTGATAGATGAATTGGTCATTCCTGAAACATGGGTTGAGAGCGACATCAAAAACTCAAAAGCATGCAGTATTTCGGCAAATGCTCATATAACAGTGCCGGACATTTCTCAGTGTTGTGGAGTTGTAGTACAGCGCGTTTGTTTTGATAAAGAAATGATACAAGCAGTAGCTGAGAACTTCGTAGAGGATATGTCTCAAATATACATTAAAGATGTTGAACTTACTAAGCGAGAGATCATGGAAATGATTGTGGACTACGAGATTCAACTGGCTGAGGGCGTTGAAGAGGGAAGTCCATTATTGGCAGATATAAATGCAATTCTTGAAAGCTTATATGCGAGGCTTGAGACGGCTCCTGAAACCAAACAGCAAGGGATCCTTAACTTGAATGCCATTTCAAATAATGAAGAGTATGTCGGCGAATTCACTTTTAAGGGAAGAACAATGATTATCAGCGGTATTATGAATGGTGCTTCAATAAACATAAAGCCCCAGGGCATAATTCAATATGATGGATGGGACTTGGGGGATAAAGTACTTAGGATTGATGACATTGGAATTGACGAGCAAGCAGCCATACTGGGGGCGAATGAGTTTCTGCGTGGAATACCTGGTGATAGCTTAGCATGGATTCATACGAAAAAAGCGCAAATTGTAGAGATTAACACTGGGAGCACAATGCCGATCTATGAGGTTTCATATGGTAAGACGTACAACGGATTATCAACGGTTGATATAGGAACGAATTTCACTACATATCCCACAACTTCAGCTTCTGATTATGCAGCTCCATGGCCGCAGGAGGTTATTTGCATATATGTCAGCAGCGATGGAGTAATTGGACTTTCGTGGAACGGCCCCAGCAAGACAGAGTATATAGAAGAAAAAGAATGCGAGATGCTTTCCTTCGAGCATATCCAAAAACGTATCAGAGAGCAGATTAGATATCGTTATTCATATTTGGATGGCGAAATGTATTCCGATATAGATACCATTGATATTTGTATAGATGAAATAAAACTGGGATACTGCATAGCTGGAATTAAGGACAACACAGAACAATCTCGATTGGTTCCCGCATGGTATGTTCTATATAGGGAATATGCGGAAGAAGACGGAAGTGGAACCGAGGCGGTTATGGTTTTGCATGCCGAGACTGGAGCATTAATGGATCCCAGGATTATATTATGAAGATATATTAGCTACAGACTAATGGATGATTGGTATTGGGAAATTACTACGATTAACACCTACATACTAGTGGGGTTCTAGAAGCTCTCTTGTTTTTGCATATATGGCATCAAGGAAAAAGTGAGACACATGACGGGATTCCATAATAGAATCACCAGGGAAAGGAGGCGGCGCACATGAGGGCTGTGGCATCCTGCTTGAAGCAAGCCCTCCAAGGCCGGGGATTTTTCCTGGCCTTCCTTGGCGCGGCCCTGGTGGTGCTGCTGGCGGCGTTTGAGGGGGTTCTCGGCGCGTTCCGCTCGGAACAGCTGCTGGCATATGGATATCACCATTCCCTGATCCTCTCCGCCCTGTCCGCAGAGGGCATGGCCCTGGCCCTGCCCATTCTCTGCGCCCTGCCCTATACCGCCGCTTTTTTGGACGATGTGAAAAGCGGCTTCATCAAGGCATATCTGCCCCGTACCACGGTGGATGGGTATATCATGAGCCGGGCCCTGGGATGCGCCATATCCGGGGGCCTGGCCATTTCATTGGGCATCCTGGCGGCGTATGGCATTGCCGCCCTGCTGCTTTTGCCTCTGGAGGCCATGCGGGATTACATGCTGGAGCCCCCCGGGTACTTTCGCCAGCTTTTGGAAACGCTCCTCATGTTCTTCGCCTCCGGGGCCTTCTGGGCGCTGGTGGGCCTCACCTTCGCCACCCTCACCAACAGCCGGTATATGGCCTATGCCTCCCCCTTCGTCCTCTTTTACCTGCTGGTGATCCTATATGAACGCTACTTCGACAAGCTGTATGTCCTCTATCCCCGGGAATGGTTAGAGCCCTCGGACCGCTGGGTGTTTGGCCGGATCGGGGTGGCGGTGCTGCTGCTGGAATTGAGCGCCCTCATGGCCCTGCTCTTTGCCTGGGCGGCGAAAAGGAGGCTGCGTCAGATATGAAACGATTCCGCCGGGCCTGGATGGTGGCCCAAAACCATTTTCGCGGCTGGGGCCGAAACCCCCGCATCTATCTCACCTTTGCCCTGGCCTTTGTGCTGTGCTTCCTCCTTTCGGATAAGGCCGTGAAGTTCGCCCAGGAATACGAAACCACCATGCAGATCGTGGAGGCCTTTGTCTGGACCTTTGGGGACAGCAATTCCATCCTGCTGTCCTCCTTGCTTCTTCTATTGCTCTTCGCGGACATGCCCGGCCTCTCCCCGGGCACCCCCTTCTTCCTGTGCCGCATGGACCGGGCTACCTGGCTCCTGGGCCAGGCCATCTATGTGGCCCTGTCCACCTTCCTTTACCTGCTGTTCGTGCTAATTTCCACCGCCCTTGTGTGTATGCGCCAATCCTTTGTGGGGAACATGTGGTCGGAGACCGCGGCCATCCTGGGCTATTCCGGGGCAGGCCAGGCCGTGGCCCTGCCCGCCCTGGTGAAAACCCTGGAGATGAGCCGGCCCTACCAGTGCATGGCCGCCATCTTCCTGCTCATGCTCCTGTACGCCCTGCTGCTCGCCTTCGTCATGCTGACCTGCAACCTCCATAAGGGCCAGCTGGGCGGCGTGGCCGGGGCAGTGGGGTTTTCCCTGTATGGGTTCTTGCTCAACCCCCAAACCATCAAGGCCATCTTCCAGCTGCCGGATGAGCTGATGTATAAGGCCAATGTGGCCGTGGGCTGGCTGTCCCCATTGAACCACGCCACCTACCATATGCACAACTTCGGCTATGATCTGCTGCCAAGGCTGTGGCAGACGTATCTTATATTTGCGTTCCTCATTGCCTTGTGCTTTTACCTGTCCCTCAGAGGGGTGCGAAACTATAACTTCAACTTTACGGGAACGGAGGGCTGAAGCCGAGCGCGTCCAGTGGACGATACAGCGAGGCGGAAGCCCACTGAATAAAGGAGCGGAAGGAAGCACGCAAGTGCGACGCGCCGCGACTATTATGAAGTGAGAGGTGTGCCGCGTTGTTGCAGCCGGCAATTTATGAAATGAGAGGTGTACCGCATTGTCGCAGTGGGCAATTTCAGTAAAGAACCTATCCAAGGACTTTGGCCAGGAACGGGTACTCCACGGTGTGACCCGGGACTTTGAACGGAGGAAGATTCACGGCATCGTGGGCAACAACGGCAGCGGCAAAACCGTGCTCATGAAGTGCATCTGCGGGTTCCTCATCCCCACCGAAGGGACGGTGCTTGTCAATGGCCAGCGGGTGGGGGTGGATGTGGATTTCCCCCCGTATCTGGGGCTGATCATCGAGACCCCAGGTTTTTTGCCCCAGTATAGCGGGCTGAAGAACCTGGAGATATTGGCCTCCCTGAACAAAAAAATAGGGCTTTCGGAAATAGCCGATGCCATACGCCGGGTGGGCCTGGACCCCGATCTGAAAAAGCCCGTGGGAAAGTATTCGCTTGGTATGCGGCAGCGTCTTGGCATTGCCCAGGCGATTATGGAAGACCCCAGCCTCTTGATCTTAGACGAGCCCTTGAACGGCCTGGAAAAGCACGGGGTAAAGGAGATGCGGGCGCTGATCAAGGGCCTACAGGCGGCGGGCAAGACCATCCTGCTGGCCAGCCACAACCAGGGGGATATCGACGCCCTGTGCGACACGGTATGCGAAATGGACGCCGGGGTCATGACTGCCATAAGGGGGTATGAAGGATGAAGAAAAGGATCGTCGGGTTTGTTGTATGTTTCGCCCTGTTGCTGGGCTTCGCCCATGTTGCCCTGGCGGCGGAGGGCAGCGCCCTGTCTATTGATACGGGCTACGACATCGAGGGCCAGACCTATGGCAACGGCTATGTGCCCACGGTGGACAACAACGCCGTCCGTATCCTCCTGCCCCTTACCACCGGCCAGGAGGGCCTTTCTTCCCTGCGGGTCACCCCGGTATTCGACGCCGGGGTGGACAGCCCCTTTGCCTATGGAAATTATGAATTAACCGTAAGCTGGGATCCGGATAAGGGGATCTTCCCGGTGACCTTGGACCTGCCTCTCAAGGCGGACCGGAAGAACGGCGCCTACCCGGTGGAATTCCAATGTGCCTACATGGACGCCGCCGGCACGGCCTATACCCAGTCCTTCACCGTCCAGGTGACCATCTCCGACGGCCAGGACCCCAACTGGGCGGAACCTACCCCCACGCCCCAGCCGGTAGCGGGCCAGCTGACCATCGACAGCCATACCCTGTATCCCGGCATGGCCCTCACCTATGCCCAAGGGTATGTGCCCACCATCCTCAACGGCCGGGTATACATCGTGCTGCCCCTGTTGGGCCAGACCTACGACGGCCGGGTGACCGTCACGGCCAACCTGGGGGAATTGCAGAACAGCCCCTTTGTTTACGGGAATTACAGCCAGACCGTTACGGGGTATGGGAAATACGTCTTTGGCCTGGAGATCCCCCTCCTGATGGAGCGGTACAGCGGCACCTACCCGGTGGAGCTGCGGGCGGACTATTTGGACGTGACGGGCAAGCAGGCCAGCCAGACCTTTCCCGTGTATGTGACCATCACCGACGGCAAGACCCCGCCCGACCCCAACGAGGCGCCCCGGCAGGAGGTGGAAAAGCCGGAGCTGTTCATATCGGCCTGCAAGGTGGAGCCGGAGACGGTGGGCGGCGAGGAGGAGTTTTCCGTTGCGGTTACCATAGACAACATCGGTGCGATCCGGGCTCGGTCGGTGCGGCTGACCTACGGCAGCGAGGCGGCGGGGATCGTGCCGGCGGAGACCAACAACGCCCTGCACCTAGAGAACATCGCCAGTGAGGACAGCGCGGAGGTGACCATCCGGATGAAGACCACCAAGGACGTGCTGGCCGGGCAGCAGCCCTTTTACATCACCCTGGACTATGCGGATCTATATGGGGGCGTTTACACCAATACCCGGACCTTTCTCATCCAGGTGACCCAGCCCGCCGTGATGGGCTATGACCCGGTGAGCCTGCCCAAGGAGATCGCCGCAGGGGAGACGGTATCCCTGCCGGCCAATGTATTCAACCTGGGGAAAAGCACCCTGCGGAATGTGACGGTGACCTTGACTGGCGCAGGACTGTTCCCCACCAGCAGCGTATTCCTTGGAGACATCCCGCCCGGGGAAGCTGGCTATGGGGAAATGAAGGTATTCATAGGGATGCTGAGCATGACCGAGGGCTACACGGAAAGCTATGGCCCCACCACCGGCACCTATACCATCTCCTACCAGGATGACCAAGGCGTTTCCTACGCGGAGGAAACCCAGGTTTCCACCGAAATCAAGCAGCCCGTGATTGAAGGGGAAAAGACCGAAGCGGAAAAGGCTGCGGAGGCGGAAGCCAGGCAGGCTGCCAGCCAATGGTGGATCAGCGTGCTGGTGGCCTTCGCAGTGATCGCCATTATAGTTGCGGTGATCGTGGTAACCAGGTTTACAAGGATGATGCGGATAAAGTAGTAGCGTATGAGTAATCCATAAGGCTTGTAAAAGGCTCCCTTCGCAAGCCCTTTTATTTGTTTGCCGTTTTAGCGCCACGCTAAAGCCAGTTTCGGGATTTCTTACGCAAAAACGCCTATATATCAGCGTAAAAAACCGTCTATAACCGCACGGTTTCCACTCGATCTTTCAATAAAATAAGTCCATATGTCCCACTGAAGGAGCCTATGGAAAAATCCCTTTTTGCCACGCAATGCGGATTCCCATTGCGTGGCTCATTTTATGTCTTCCTACGCCGCGCCCGCTCACCTCCCAGCTCTTTGTAGTCCGAGCACCAAAGCAAAGATGATATAGGAGGTTCAAATGAAAACAATCAATTTGCGGAATTACTATCCTACGATATATCAACAAGATCATCTGATCGTCTTACCGGATACAGTCGCGGCTGCACTGCATGAATGTAAGACCAGCGAAGTTGCCTATCGAGTGCGCGCCTTTCGGCATAAAGCCTACTATTCCCTGGAATGGGCGGAGGAGCGCGGAGAGCTGCCTGGAAGCACGGCGGCAGATCCCTATACCCTTCTGGCAGCAAAATATGAGAAAGAGCAGCTATATAAAGCGTTGGCTTCCCTTTCAGACAAGCAGCGGCAGCGGGTATACGCCCATTTCTTTTTAGGCATGAGCTATAGCCGTATTGCCCGCTTAGAAAACGTGCGGGAGTGTTCTATACGGGAAAGCATTCGCCGGGCGTTAAGAAACATGGAAAAATTTATGCAAAAAAACTTGTTATAGGCCCCACGAATTTGCCCCAAAAATGTATGGATATATAGAGGGACATGTTCGAGTAATGATCGGTTTTCCCGTTGATCGACAAAGAAACCGGTTTTTTGTCCTTTTAACCAGTCTACATGAAATTTTAATCCGTTTTCTATTGCTATATTCCCGGCATCGCCTCCGATCAAATATTCATTTTCCGGGTCGAGTTGCGCTTTGTAAGGGAGTGTGGTTTCTGATTTGTAATATACATTTTTTATTTGTTCACCCATTACATCGGTTAATGCTTCGGCAAGAATATGTCGGGCAAAATGCATACCGGGATCGTGTGCTTGCATTACGGCGGTTTTGTCATAAATATCTATGATTAGACCGGGAAGAAGATCTCCTTCTCCATGTACAAGACGATATGTATTATTTTGTTCTCCCCGATTGAGTCCGATGCTGTTCCGCAGATTATAAGCAACTTGTAACCGTTTCTTAAAAAACTCTTTATCGATAATTTCTTGTTCGAAAGAGAGTATTCTTACCGCTATACTGCCGATTTGGTAGTGTCCTATAGCAATGAAGTTCCCTTTATAATCTGTAACTTCGATAATATCACCCTCTTCCGGTTGTTTTTCAAAATGATGGATTGCTCCGGAGAATACCCATGGATGAAAGCGTTTAAGAGACTCTTCTTTTCCTGGCTTTAATATGACTTTGGTATAATTCATTTTTGTATGTAAGGTTATTTAAAAATAAATCGGAATAAGTCATTTCCGTTAGCATATATCAATAAACCGAACAACAGTGCCATACCTGTGATTTGTGCATACTCCATAAATTTTTCATTCGGTTTTCGACGGGCAATAACTTCGTATAATAAAAATAATACATGTCCTCCGTCAAGAGCCGGAATCGGAAGTATGTTCATGAATGCAAGGATTATAGAGAGAAATGCTGTCATTTCCCAGAATGCCTGCCAATTCCATACAGGGGGAAATATGCTTCCGATTGTTCCGAATCCGCCTAAACTATTTGCCCCTTCTTTAGTAAAAATATATTTGAGATCACTTACATAACTTTTTAGAGTAGAGAATCCTTTAGATATGCCGACAGGGAATGATTCCCAAAATCCAAAATGTTTTGTTACAAGAGGATATATTTCGTAAATAGGAGTGAGGCTTATACCTATTTTACCGTTTTTATCTACTGCCACAGAGGCGTTTTGTTCTTGTCCGTCTCGGTAAAATGTGATATTTACGTTTTTCCCTTTGTTTTGATTTAATAAATCGAGCATAATCGGAATATCCGGAATCGCTTTCCCATTTATAGCAGTCAGGCTGTCTCCGCTTTGCAGTCCGGCTTCGATTGCTCCGTTCCCTTTTATTGCTTCTTTAACTACTACAGGATTTCGGAACGAAGCGAATTTTTCGTTTGCCCCGATTAATTTTAACATAAATTCATCCGGCATGGTGATTGTTTCTGTTTTACCGTTACGGATGACTTCTACATTTTTAGCTTCAACAATATTA
>ERZ779866.1280-NODE-1280-length-26026-cov-3.621539_pt1 | contig 26026 bp, 16 predicted proteins | sample MGYA00511248_ERZ779866 | MGnify/ENA primary metagenome ERZ779866 (study PRJEB29588, sample SAMEA2155758) | human gut metagenome | biome: human gut; feature: human-associated habitat; material: faeces | place: Denmark | collected 2008/2010 ... | reverse complement strand
TTCAAGTTTTACTTCAAAAGTTTTTATAACATATTGATATTAAATATAAACATTTGCAATTCTTAAATTTTGTCATAAAGTTATTTAAATAAGAAAACCACAAAATATCGTTGAAATTTCAGATAGAAATACCAAAAAAGATAAATACACGGCTATAATCAAGCGTTTTCGTATGAATAGATTATGTTTGTTCATACCTGAATTCTGTTTACGTGAAGGCAATTCATGTTGATTTGTCTTCTACTTTTGACCGCCGGCGTTCCGGATTTTGGCACCGGCATTTTTAAATATTGAAAAAATGACTGAACAACAACCTACAAAGAGCTCTTTGGAACGTACCTTGGACTTGACTGTCTCGGCTGCCCAATTGAAGGCCGATACCGAAACCATTTTAAGAAAGCGTGCTAAGACCGCTAAGGTTCACGGTTTCCGTCAGGGCAAAGTACCGATGACGATGGTTCGTCAAATGTACGGCGCTCAAGCTTATATGGACGCAATGAATAACCTTTTGAACAAGGCTTATGAAGAAGCTGTTCAAGCTGCGCAATTGAAGGTTGCAGGCGCCCCGACGATTGAGCCGAAGGGCGAAATCAAAGATGACGTTGATCCGCAATTCACGGCGACTGTCGAAGTTTTCCCTGAAGTTGAAGTGCCTGATTTAAGTGACGTGGAACTTAAGCGCTTCACCTGCGAAGTGACTGATGCTGAAGTGGACAAGACCATCGAAATCATGCGCAAGCAACGTGCCACGTTTGAAGAAGAAGCTGACGGTGTTGCCGCCGCTGAAAAGCGCGTCACGATTGATTTCGTTGGCAAGCTCAACGGCGAACCGTTCGATGGCGGTTCCGCTAAGGATTTCGCTTTTGTCATCGGTGCCGGTCAAATGTTGCCTGACTTTGAAAAGGCTGTTGACGGCATGAAGACGGGCGAAAAGAAGACCTTTGAAATGACCTTCCCGGCCGATTACGTGCAACATCTTGCTGGCAAGACTGTTGAATTCGAAGTGGAATTGAAGAAGGTCGAAAACGCCAAGTTGCCTGAAGTGGATGCCGCTTTTGCTGAAAAGCTCGGAATCACCGAAGGTGTTGAAAAGATGCGCGAAGAAATCGCCAACAACTTGAAGCGTGAAGTCAAGGCTCGCATCCCCCAACAAACCAAGGACGGTGTGATGAATGCTTTGAACGCTGCCGCTAAGTTTGATTTGCCGAAGGCATTGGTCGCAGACGAACAGAAGGCCATGGCTGACGCTTTTGTTCAGAACATGACCGCTCGTGGCATGCAAAAGCCTGAAAAGCCGTTGCCCGTTGAGCTCTTCAAGGATGGCGCTGAACGTCGCATTCGCTTGGGTCTTTTGATTGATGCGCTGGTTCAAAAAGAAAACCTCGCTCCGACTGAAGAAGAAGTGGATGCTCATATCGCCGAATTGGCTGCAAGCTATGAAAATCCTGAAGAAGTCAAGCAATGGTTCAAGAGCGATCGTTATCGCATGAGCGACGCCCGCGCTTTTGTGCTCGAAAACAAAGTCACCGAATGGGCTTTGTCCAAGGGTAAGACCACTGAAGAAAAAGTCGAGTTCGACAAGTTGATGGGTGCCAACTAAGCTCGAAGTTGACTGGCATATAGGAATGGGCAATGATCGTACAAAATAATTTGGTTCCGACCGTTGTTGAACAAAGCGGTCGCGGTGAAAGAGCGTTTGATATTTTCTCGCGTCTGTTGCGCGATCGAGTGGTCTTCCTGACCGGCCCGGTCACAACGGAAAGTGCTAATCTCGTCATTGCCCAATTGCTTTTCCTGGAAAGTGAAGATCCTGAAAAGGATATTTCTCTTTACATTAACAGCCCTGGCGGAAGTGTTTACGCTGGGATGGGCATCTATGATACGATGCAGTTTATCAAACCGGCTGTTAGCACAATTTGTGTTGGAATGGCCGCCAGTATGGGTGCGTTCCTTTTGGCCGCCGGTGAAAAGGGTAAGCGCTATGCGTTACCGAATTCTCGTATCATGATTCACCAGCCTTCGGGTGGCTCTCAAGGTATGGCAAGTGACATTGAAATTCAGGCTCGGGAAATTCTCGACTTGAAGCAAACGCTTAACGCTATATTGGCAGAGCGCACCGGTCAGTCAATCGAAACGATTGCCCGGGATACCGATCGTGACAATTACATGAATCCGTTGCAAGCGAAAGCTTATGGGCTGATTGACGATATTTTCGTCAAGCGCGGCGAGATGTTGAAGTAACCGCTAAGACCGGTTTGTTAATAGGGGAGGCGGTGGCCTCCCTTTCTAGTCCTTGAAGGTTCTGATCGATGTTTGAAAAGAAAAACCGTTGTGCGTTCTGCGGACGCAGTGAAAGTGAAGTGGATCATATGGTCACCGCTAACGGCGTGAGCATCTGTTCGGATTGTGCCCGCATGGCACTTGAATCAATGACAGGTGACGCCGGGACAAAGAGTGATGGTGACGCTCAGGTTGCTGATAGTGTGCAAAAGGCTTTGCCCACACCTCAGGAAATTTTCGACAAACTCAATGAATACGTGATCGGTCAGGATCGAGCCAAGCGCATTTTATCGGTGGCGGTTTATAACCACTTCAAGCGTCTTCGCCATCTCAGCGAAAAAACCAATGAAGTTGAATTAGCAAAAAGCAATATCTTGTTGATCGGTCCAACCGGTTCTGGCAAGACGTTATTTGCGCAAACACTGGCGCGGATGTTGGATGTTCCTTTCGCGATTGCCGACGCAACAACGTTGACCGAAGCTGGTTACGTCGGTGAAGACGTTGAGAACGTGGTTTTGAAACTATTGCAGGCTGCAGACGGTGATATTGAAAAAGCGCAGCGTGGCATTATTTATCTGGATGAAATCGATAAGATTGCCCGTAAGAGTGAAAATCCCTCCATCACACGTGATGTGTCCGGTGAAGGTGTGCAACAAGCGCTTTTGAAGTTGGTTGAAGGCACGGTTGCCAACCTTCCGCAACAGGGCGGTCGTAAAAATCCCGGCAAAGCCATGGTTTCGGTTGATACCACAAATATTCTTTTCATCTGTGGCGGCGCGTTCGATGGCCTTGAAAAAATTATTCAACGGCGAGGTGAACGAGCTGGCATTGGTTTTGGCGCGCAGCTAAAGAGCAAGAATGAAAAGACGCTTACTGAGCTTTTTGATCAAGTCGAGCCGACCGACCTGGTGAAATACGGTTTGATTCCCGAATTGGTGGGGCGTTTGCCCGTCATTGCCAGTTTGCAAGAATTAACAGAGGAAGCGCTTATCAGCATTTTAGTGAAACCTAAAAATGCGCTTATCAAGCAATATCAGACATTGTTTGAGATGGAAGGCGTTAAGCTCACCGTTACTGACGCGGCATTAACAGCTATTGCGAAAAAAGCCTTGGCCCGAAAGACTGGTGCTCGCGGTTTGCGAAGCATTGTGGAGAATGTTCTGACGGACGTCATGTTCGAAGTTCCCGGTCTAAAGGATGTAAAAGAGGTGGTCGTTGACGAGAAAACGATCACTCAAAACACTAAGCCACTCTATCTTAGATAAGATGATGGCCCCGTCAACTCTTGCCGGGGCCTTTCTCTCTTGCCTAAATCTTCCTAATTTCTGCTCACATTATTCTGTTTTCTTTAATTTGCGGCACAAGCTTTCGAATTGCTGTACGCTTTGCATGTTTTTAAGGGCAGGGCTTGAAAATCTTCTGTTAATCCCCATATATGCCCATAGTTAGTACGATTGTGAGAAATAATTACATATGAAGTCGAATCCCTCAATCAATGAAAAAGTTTTACCTGTGCTCCCATTAAGGGACATGGTTATTTTCCCTAATAGCATCGCTCCCGTGTTTGCCGGGCGTGCCGTGTCGCTTGCTGCTTTGCAAGCGATGGATGACACAAACGAAATTCTTGTACTTACCCAAATTAGTCCAGAAGTCAATGACCCGAAGGAAAAGGACTTGTACCAAGTTGGCGTCGTTGCTCGTGTGCTTCAGCGTTTGACGCAAGACGATGGCACTGTGAAACTGCTTTTGTCCGGTCTGTATCGTGTACGCGTTTTGTCAATGGACTTTTCGAAGCCCCATATTTCGGCCACGGTTGAAAGTCTGGCGACGATCGTGCCTGATCAGCCCCTTGAGACTGAGGCTTGGATGAAGATGCTCAACACCGCGGTTGCCAATTTTGTCGCAAGCAATCCGTCTGTGCCTAAAGGAATTGAACAAAGCATTCGCAACAAGAAAGATCTTGAAGATGCTGTAGATTCAATTAGCGCTTACCTAAACATTCCGCCAGCAAAACGTCAGCAAATTTTGGAAGAGCAAGATTTGCTCAGTCGCTGCGAAATGGTGTTGGCCCGCATCACTGAGCTGTTGGATCAGGTGCAGATGGAAACCAAGATCCAAAGCCGTGTGAAAAAGCAGATGGACAAGAATCAGCGCGAGTATTATCTGAACGAGCAAATGAAGGCCATTCAGCGCGAGCTAGGAAACGGGGAAGATGAGGCGGCTGATTTTGAGCAATATGAACAAAAAATAGCGGCAAGCGGCATGAGTGAAGAGGCTCATGAGAAAGCGGAAAGTGAACTGAAGAAACTCAAGCTAATGCCGCCGATGTCGGCTGAAGCGACCGTTGTTCGAGGTTACTTGGATACGCTATTGTCTTTGCCTTGGAAGCAAAAGAGCAAAGTCAGCAAAAATCTTAAACAAGCAAGTGACATCTTGGAAGCCGATCATTATGGGCTTGAAAAAGTCAAAGAGCGTATTTTGGAGTACCTTGCCGTCCAATCGCGCGTTGATAAGCTCAAGGCGCCGATTTTGTGCTTAGTGGGTGCTCCGGGTGTTGGCAAGACCAGTCTTGGTCAGTCAATCGCTCGCGCCACCAATCGTAAGTTTGTTCGCATGGCGTTGGGGGGTGTTCGCGATGAGGCCGAAATCCGAGGTCATCGTCGCACATACATTGGTTCCATGCCGGGCAAGATTATTCAAAGCATTGTCAAAGCCGGTGTGAGAAACCCGCTCTTTTTGCTTGATGAAGTCGATAAGATGGGAATGGATAGTCGCGGCGACCCAGCCAGCGCGCTTCTGGAGGTTTTGGATCCTGAACAAAACAACACCTTCCAAGACCACTATGTCGAAGTTGACTATGACTTGTCGGATGTGATGTTTGTGGCGACAAGCAATTCGCTGAATATTCCTCAAGCGCTTTTAGACCGCATGGAAGTGATTTATCTTTCAGGCTATACAGAGGACGAAAAGCTCAACATCGCCAAACGCCATTTGATTCCTAAGCAGATCAAAATGAACGGTTTGCGTGAAGGGGAGTTGGAAATAACCGATCAAGCGATACTCGATATCATCCGCTATTACACGCGTGAAGCGGGTGTTCGTGGATTGGAGCGTGAAATCAGCAAGATTTGCCGCAAATGCGTCAAGAACGCTTTAATTGCTGAAGGTTCCGCTCCTAAGAAGAAAGGGCGTAAAACGAAATCAACTCTAAAAGCGGTTTGCGTGGATTCTGACAATATCGCAGAGTATCTCGGCGTGCGTCGTTACAGTATCGGGCTGGCGCAAAAGGAACCTCAGGTTGGTCAGGTCAATGGACTTGCATGGACGGAGGCTGGTGGCGATCTTTTGTCGATTGAAGCGGCTGTCTTCCCCGGCAAAGGACAAGTGCAGCGCACCGGTAGCTTGGGTGACGTGATGAAAGAATCAGTTGAAGCCGCCCGCAGCGTGGTTCGCGCACGCGCCGAAAGTTTAGGTCTTGATACGGATATTTTTGGAAAGACGGATTGGCACTTGCACTTCCCTGAAGGTGCGACGCCAAAAGACGGTCCAAGCGCTGGCGGCGCCATTGCCACGGCGATGGTCTCCGCACTGACGAAGATTCCGGTGCGCTGTGATGTCGCAATGACCGGCGAAATTACGCTTCATGGCGAAATCCTGGAAATCGGAGGATTGAAAGAGAAACTATTGGCAGCCTTGCGTGCAGGCATCAAGACCGTTTTGATTCCTAAGGATAACGTGAAAGATCTGGAAGAGATTCCGGCCAACGTGAAGAATGGATTGGAAATCATCCCGGTGAAATGGATTGATGAAATCTTGCCGATTGCCTTGGTTCGTAATCCGGTTAAAGGTTTTGACTCATTGTCTCATGACGTTCAGGCGCCGGTCTGTCAGCCGGTGAATGAGAAGAGTGGGCAGACCGCTTCCAAAGCCTAGTAGTTTTTCTCAAAAATTTTAAAAGGGATCTGCGGATCCCTTTTTTCTTTTCTGTCAAATGGTTATTAGCGCTAAAAGCCCATGCTCTTGGGTTGCCGAGACAAAAATATAAAAAATTATGTGGTTTACTCTTGAAAAGAGTGCATCGCTTGTATACAATGCCAGTCTTCGCTTTGATGTTTATGGGTGCTTAGCTCAGCTGGTAGAGCGGCGCCCTTACAAGGCGTAGGTCAGGAGTTCGAACCTCTTAGCACCCACCAAGCATTAATCGCATGAAAGACAACGCCGGAGTGGTAGTTCAGTTGGTTAGAATATCGGCCTGTCACGCCGAGGGTCGCGGGTTCGAGTCCCGTCCACTCCGCCAACATTCTTTCTCGAAAATTCCTATAGTGTAATTCCTTAGCCGTTTTGCCTTATCGGTTCTCTGAACGGTCATCGTGAATTCTTGCTATCCTATCGTCATAAAGATTTTTCTGAGGAGGATACAGGAATGGCTCTATTAATTAAAAATGCCCATGTTTACGCTCCGGCTGATTTAGGCAAAAAGGATGTGTTGATGGTCGGCGAAAACGTCGTCGCCATCGGGGAGGATTTACCCGCTTGGTTACCTAATACGGAAGTAATCGATGCCACGGGTCAAATCATGACCCCGGGCTTTTTTGATCAGCATATCCATGTGACAGGTGGCGGTGGAGAAGGCGGACCGGTGAGTCGCACACCGGAAATCATGTTATCGGAATTAGTGGCATGTGGGACAACGAGTCTTGTCGGCGTCTCCGGGACGGATTTTTTGACTCGCTCCATCGAAAACTTGCTTGCTAAAGTTCGTGCCTTAAAAACAGAAGGGGTTTCGGCATGGATGTACACCTCCAACTATAAATACCCGCCGACAACGATGTCGGGTTCTGTCTCACAAGACATGTTCCTTGTACCAGAATGCTTGGGGGTGAAAATTGCTCTTGGGGATCATCGCTCATCTTTCCCGACGCTTCAGGAGGTTTTGGCATTACTGTCGGAAATTCGTGTGGGCGGCATGATTGCCGGCAAGACAGGTTTCTTGCACATCCACACGGGTAACATTCCGGGCAGTTTTGACATGTACAAAGAAATTGTCGCTCGCGGTTTCCCGATCAAGCATATCCGCCCGACGCATTGCGGTCGCATTCGTCATGTTTTTGACGCTGCGGTGGAGTTTGCTAAAGCGGGTGGGTACATCGATATTACGACCGGGGCAAGTTGCTGCTTTGATCATCCGGCCCAAGCGGTGATGGCGGCTTTGGACGCCGGCGTTGATCCGACGCATATCACCTTATCGACCGATGGTCATGGATCCGTTCCGCGTTTTGATGAAAAGGGCGAAATGGTTGGACTTGGCGTCGGGGGTGTTGCCGGAAATCTCACTGAAGTGAAGCGTTTGATTACTGAGCATGGTATGCCGATTGAAAAAGCGATTACCTTCATATCTTCCAATGTCGGCCAAGCTTTGGGATTAGCGGGGCAAGGCGTCGTTGAAGTGGGGGGATGCGCCAACGCTTGCCTCTTTAATGATTCGTTGGAACTCACGACAGTGGTTTCTCGTAATCACGTCATGATGAGAAATGGCGAAATTGTCATTAAAGGCACTTTTGAATATTAAGCATTAAGTTAAAACGAATACGAAAGCGCGGTCTTGATGGCTGCGCTTTCTTTTTCGTTTCCATGCATTAGATAAAAGAAAATTTATTCTTTAACCCGAACTTGTGGTGATGAATCGGTCTTTTGATGCTAACGCAAATTGGGGGCTAGGCGGTTTTTAACGAAAAGCAGCACTTGAAATAGGCATCCAATTATTGCCAGCGTTTCAAAGAACGGACTTTTCCCTTTGATCAATGTTGGCGTAGTGACTTCTTTGTTTCAAAGAACGTATCTTTGCGCCATTTTCTTCTACTCCTTGCTATCATATCTTCATTTTGCAACATCGGTTGCATCCTTTATTTTGTTTAACAGGGAAAACTAGAAATGCTTCAGGCTTTTCGCACGCATAAGCGATGGATGATGTTTATCGCCATGATTTTCATTATTCCGTCTTTTGTCGTTACGGGTATTTATAGCTACAACCGCATGAGCGATGAAGAAAGTACAATCGCCAAGGTTGGTGACAGCTCCATTACAGTGATGGATTTTGATGCGGCAAAACGTCAGTATCTTGACAATTTGCGTCGTCAAATGGGTCCTTCTTTTAAAGCCAATATTTTGGATACGCAAGAAGCTCGTGTGATGATTCTTAATAACCTCATCAATGAACGGTTATTGTTGCTTGAACAAATGACCGATTACGTGACGATCGGTGAGGCTGATGCAATTTCTGTCATCAAGCAGGCGCCGGCCTTTCAACGCAATGGCAGCTTCTCAGCCGACGCTTACAAGCAATTCTTAAACGCTTCCGGAAAGTCTGATGAGCAGTTTGTTCAAGAATTACGTCGCGATTTGTCGCGTGAAATGCTGACAAGTTCGGTTGTGACCTCCTCTGTTGGATCAAACGCCATGGCGCAACGCATCCATAATCTTTTGAGCGAAGAACGGACGGTGCGTACTTACAGTATTTCGCCTGAGCAGTACAAAAAGCAAGTCAAAGTCACAGATGAGGAGGCGCAAAATTACTATCGAGACAATCAAGCCCTTTTCGCGGTGCCAGAAAGTGTCGATATTGAATACGTGACTTTATCGCCCTCAAACTACAAAAATATCAAACCGAGCGAAGAGGATGTGAAGACATTTTATGAACAAAATCCTCAGCGTTTTACCAGCCCCGAGGAACGTAGCGCCAGCCATATCCTAATTTCTACTGCGGGTGTTGACGAAGCTAAAGCGAAGAAAGAGGCCGATGATCTCTATGAAAATTTGAAAGCCAATCCGAAGCTTTTCAATCAATTGGCCAAGGAACACTCCGATGATCCGGGTAGCGCTCAAAAGGGCGGCGCGTTAGGCTTTTTCGGACGTGGCGTGATGGTCCCGGAATTCGAACAGGCTGTTTTCTCCGGTAAAAAAGGCGACATTTTGCCACCTGTCAAATCCGCGTTCGGTTTCCACATCATTCGCATTGATGACATTCATCCGGCTGCGCTGAAACCGATGAATTCTGTTCGCTCAGAAATCGAAGCGCTTTATGCTGAGCAGAAGTCCATGGAGATGTTTGCTGAAGATGCAGAAAACTTCTCCAATATGGTTTATGAACAAAGCGAATCGCTTGATCCGGTTGTCGAAGAGTTCAAACTTGAAAAGCACACGCTCAACGGCGTCACCCGCGATTATGAAAGCGATCTTATCAATGGACACGTTGTTGATTCGCTCTATAGCTTTGATGTGCTGGAGGACAAGCGCAATACTAATGCGATTGAAGTGGCCCGCAACACGCTTCTGGCCGCTCGCGTGACCAAACATCACCCGGCTTCAACAAAACCGTTTGCTGACGTGAAGTCTCAGATTGTCACGGCATTAAGCAATCAGAAAGCTGCCGAAATGGCAAAGGTTGACGGGGAAAAAGCATTAACCGAATTGTTGAGTGACGCCAAGAACACAAAGAAATTCTCTGAAGAAGTGGTGGTTTCCAGAGAAAATCCGAACGGTCTAGGTTTTGATGTTGTCACGGCTGCGTTGCGTCCTCTTGCGGCAACTCTGCCGACTTATACAGGTATGCAGTCCCAGGACGGCACCTACGTGCTGATTCATGTGCTTAAGTCACAAACCACAGATGCGCAACCCGAAGAGTTGGCGATGCGCAAAGCGGAACTCGCCCATCTTTACAGCAATGCTGAAACGGCTGCTTACATTGAAGGTTTGCGGGCGAAGTTTGGTGTCGAAATCCTAAAAGAGGAGTATACGCCCGACTATCAACCGAACAATGCTGACGCTCAATAAGAACGTTGGTAATTGAAGAAAGGCTCTGAATTTTTCGTTCAGAGCCTTTTTCTTAAACTATCGAAGCCTCAAAGGGATGTCTCACCTCAAGGCTTTTGTTTTAAGCTTCTTCGCTACCCATCGTTCGGGCTAAAGCTTCTCCCGGACCGTCTTCATCTAGCACAAATTCGCTTTCATCGTACGGATCGATGAGATCATCAGGGTTTCCTCCCCAGCGCAAGATTTCCAAAGCGCGCGCTGCGCGATCGGCGATATCCATGGCAACGATGCCTGTGTTTCGCGCGCGAACTGATTCGCCGTGCAACCACACCGCGCCTAAAGTCGCGCTGACCATATCGAACTTTTGCGCGAAAAGCGCGCCGATCATGCCAGCCAAAACGTCTCCGGAGCCGGCGGTTGCCAGGCAAGCATTGCCGGTAGGATTGATCCATGTACGAGAACTTCTGAGCGAAACAACCGTTCCCGTACCTTTAAGGACAACAATTGCACCCGTTTGCAAAGAAAGCTCGCGTGCTGATGTGACACGGTCGGCTTGAATTTCTTTTATTTCTCGATGTAGAAGCCTTGCCGCTTCCCCCGGGTGCGGAGTCATCACTGTATGGGCACGGCGCTCTAACAAACGATCTTCCAATGATTGATCTTCAGAGATGAGCGTTAAGGCATCTGCGTCAATAATGATCGGAACATTCGTGTCAATTGCATCAGACAAACGCTTCTTTGCCCTTTCGGAAAAGCCCATGCCACAACCAATGACAATCACGTCGGCGGTAGATAAATCCACTTCGTCATTGGTAATCATCAATTCCGGTTGGAGCGGATCGTAGGCCGGCGCGTTTTCGAGCATCAATTCGACAGTCACAGAGCCGGCTCCTAACTTCAAAGCCGAACGTGCCGCGAGGATTGCAGCGCCAGTCTTGCCTTTTGAGCCGCCGATCACGACACAGTGACCATATGAACCTTTATGAGAATTGTATTTGCGAAGTTCCAGAACATGCTTGAAATCGTCGGTGTCAATCAAGCCCATTGAAGAGAGGGGAACGGAGACATCCAATTCCGAAAGCGTCACCATTCCGCTGGCATCCTTGCCGTCATTCATGAAGCAACCGGCTTTGGCGCTAATGAGATTGAGCGTCATGTCGGCCATGCAGCCTTTAATACCGCCAACCCATGTTCCTTTTTCTGCGTCAATACCCGTGGGGATATCAATTGCCATGTGCAGGGCCTGGCGCTCGTTAAACCAGAGCACTGCGTCGATGAAATCACCGGATACGGGTTTGGTGATTCCGACGCCTAACATCGCGTCAACGACCACATCGGCTTTCGGTGCCATATAGGGGTCTTCAATCACTTCACCCCCCTTGGCGAGCCAATTGTCATAAGCGCGCTTGGCATCGGTGGTTTTCGGAGTTTTTCCGCCCACCGCGACACAGATGACGTGATGACCACGGCCTTTCAAGTGTAAAGCGGCCGTGTAGCCGTCCCCGCCATTGTTTCCCGGTCCGCAAAGAATCACAATCGTACTGGCCGCATCACATTGATCATCAATCCAGTTGGCACAGACAAAACCGGCACGATCCATGAGTGTGCCTTCAGGCAAAATATGCGATTGACGTTCTTCTAACTCCGCCAATTCTTCCAAATTTAAAAGGGTCGTCGACATAAGTAACGCTCCAGAAGATTCGATTCAAAAACAACGGGCATATTCTAAACGATTGCAAACGCTTTAACAGCTCTATCGAAAAATACTTTCACGTGAAGACATTGCATTGAAAATCCTAAACTTTTTCTCACATTCCCAAGTAAAATGCTGCCCATCTTTTTATAATCAAAAGATCGATTTTCGTTTTTCCCTTTGATCATTCTGAGGAACAATCCCGTCATGTCGACTACTGATTCGATGTTTTCGTTAAAAGCGACGAGTGCTTTATCGGAGTTTCGTGCGGCACGCCTTTTAAAGACAATTCGCGCAATTGCCCCACAGGCTAAAGCCGTTTCCGCTCGTTATGTGCATTTTGTGCATGCGAGCCGCGCGCTCACGGACAACGAGGCCTCTCGTTTGAATACCCTGTTGAGCTACGGTGATGAAGCGTGTGATGTGAAAGCTGACGCAACCTTCATGGTTATTCCGCGTTTGGGAACAATCAGTCCCTGGGCAAGCAAAGCGACTGACATCGCTCGAAATTGCGGTCTGGATGTCATTTTGCGCATTGAGCGCGGCACGCTCTACAACGTCGACTTTGAGGGGCAAACGCCAGATGCGGTGACGCTAGCTAAGGTGGCGGGAGTTCTCCATGACCGAATGACAGAAAGCGTGGTTGACGCCGGCATTGACGCAAGCGTTTTATTCAAAGAATTGCCCGGAAAGGCCATGGTGACGGTTGACCTTTTAACTCATGGTCGCCAAGCGTTGGCCGATGCCAATTTATCGATGGGGTTGGCGATGAGTGAAGACGAAATCGACTATTTGGCCGACGCCTTCACAAAAGCCAATCGAAACCCGACAGATGTCGAACTCATGATGTTTGCCCAAGCGAACTCGGAGCATTGCCGTCATAAGATTTTCAATGCGCGTTGGACGATTGACGGCAAAGAAATGGATAAAACGCTTTTCGGGATGATTCGAGAGACCCATAAAGCGCATCCCGAAGGTACCATCGTCGCTTATTCTGACAACGCGGCTATTTTTGAAGGCGCTGAAGTTCCAAGACTTTATCCGCGCACGCCTGAAAACGAAGCATTCGGCAAAGTTTTCACCGAAGAGAAAGAACTGACTCACACCGTTTTCAAAGTGGAAACGCATAACCATCCGACAGCCATTTCACCCTTCCCCGGTGCCTCTACAGGTTCTGGTGGCGAAATTCGCGACGAAGGGGCAACCGGTCGTGGAGCGCGACCCAAAGCCGGTCTATGTGGTTTCACAGTTTCCTCTTTGCAATTACCGGACGCCCCCCAGGTTTGGGAAAACGATAAAGATGTGACTGATGCCGAGGCTCATTCGGATAAGCCCTATGGGTATCCGACTCGCATTGCCAATGCGCTTTCGATCATGACGGACGGTCCCTTAGGTGCCGCCGCGTTCAACAATGAATTCGGTCGCCCCAATGTCTTAGGTTATTTCCGTGTATTTGAAAACAACGTGGCAGGCCGCCATTATGGCTACCATAAGCCGATTATGCTCGCGGGCGGCATCGGCAATATCCGCAATGACCAAACGAAGAAGACTTCTTTACCGCCTGGAACTCTCTTAATCAGTTTAGGGGGCCCGGGCATGCGAATCGGATTGGGCGGTGGCGCAGCCAGTTCCATGACTACCGGTTCGAATTCCGAAGCGTTGGATTTTGACAGTGTTCAACGTGGCAATCCGGAAATGGAACGCCGCGCCCAAGAAGTGATTGACCGTTGTTGGGCCGCTGGCGACAAGAACCCGATTCTGGCCATTCACGATGTCGGCGCAGGCGGTTTATCAAACGCGATGCCCGAACTGGCGGACCTCTCAGGCCACGGTGCCCGTCTTGATCTCACGAAAGTGCCTCTTGAAGAAAGCGGCATGAGCCCGCTTGAAATTTGGTGTAATGAAAGTCAAGAGCGCTACTCGATTGCCATTGCGCCGGAGAGTTTGGAAATTTTTGATGAGATGTGCCGTCGTGAGCGTTGCCCGTACGCAGTTCTCGGAACCATTAGCGAAGACAACACATTAGTTGTTTCACGTCAGGAAGGGGAAAGCGCGGCCGTTGACATGCCTATGGAAGTTCTTTTAGGCAAGGCTCCTCGCATGCATCGCCAAGTGCAACATCAAGAATCGACGCTTCCCGCTTTTGACACGAAACAGATTGATTTGGCAAAAGCGGTTAAAGACGTGTTGCGTCATCCGACCGTGGCAAGCAAGAACTTCTTGATCACCATTGGCGACCGCACAGTAGGAGGTCTGGTGCATCGTGATCAGATGGTCGGCCCGTGGCAAGTGCCTGTTGCCGACGCGGCGGTGACCAATTTAAGTTTTGTCGAATACCGCGGTGAAGCGATGAGCATGGGCGAAAGAACGCCGCTAGCTATCGCCGATTCCGCAGCCGCGAGCCGTATGGCGATCGGGGAGGCCATCACCAATATCGCTAGCGCAGACATTGAATTGGGACTTGTCAAGCTTTCCGCAAACTGGATGGCCGCCTGCGGTAGCGACGGTGAAGATGCCAAACTTTACGATGCCGCCTGTGTCAGGAATTGGGTGTCGCCATTCCCGTTGGCAAAGACAGCCTTTCAATGAAAACAAGTTGGGATGAGGGCGGTGAAAAGAAGTCGGTGACTTCACCTGTGTCGCTCATTGTGTCTGCCGCAGCGCCGGTTCGCGATGTCCGCTTATCGTTAACGCCCCAGCTTAATACGGTGAAGCCGTCTGTTTTAGTTGCCATTGATCTCGGGCGGGGCAAAGCTCGCATGGCTGGATCCATTTTGGCTCAAGTGACACAACAATTCGGCAACGTCACGCCGGATTTGGATAATGCTGAAGACCTTAAGCATTTCGCGAAACTCGTTCATAAACTGATGCTTGCCGGCTGTGTGTTGTCTTATCACGATCGTTCCGATGGTGGGTTGCTGACCACGATTGCCGAGATGATGTTCGCTGGTCACACCGGTGTGACACTCACACTTGATTCCATGGTAGAAAGCGCTTCAGCCGGCGATGTGGCCAAAGCTCTGTTTAATGAAGAGTTGGGCGCAGTGCTTCAAGTGCCTGTGGATCGAGTTGAAGAGGTTATCGGGGAAGTGAAGGCTTGTGGTCTGGCTGACTGCACGCACTTCATTGGCGAAATCAATCACGATGATCGACTCGTTGTCAACGCTCACGACCATACCGTGTATGAGGCCTCGCGCTGCGAACTTCAAAAAGTTTGGACAGAAGTCTCCTGGCAAATTGCGCGTCGTCGTGATAACCCGACTTGCGCGGATCAAGAGTACGAGCGCTGCACGATGGAAGACGATACCGGGTTGTTTGTTCGCACGACATTTGACACTGAAGAAGATGTCGCCGCGCCCTATATTGCAACCGGCGTTCGCCCGAAGATGGCTATCTTGCGCGAACAGGGGGTGAACAGTCAGACTGAAATGGCAGCCGCGTTTACAAGAGCCGGTTTCGAAGCCTACGACGTTCACATGACGGACTTGATCGCCGGTCGTGCTGACCTTAAAGATTTTGTTGGTCTGGCGGCCTGCGGCGGCTGCTCGTACGGTGACGTTTTGGGAGCCGGCGGCGGTTGGGCGAAGACCATTCTTTGCAACAGCCAAATGCTTGATATGTTCTCGGAGTTCTTTAATCGTCCCGATACTTTTGCATTGGGTATTTGTAACGGCTGCCAAATGATGAGCCACCTGCGTGACATCATCCCCGGAGCAGAGCATTGGCCCGCCTTTGTCCGAAACATGAGCGAGCAGTTTGAAGCCCGTCTTGTTCAAGTTGAAGTCATGAAGAGTCCCTCCATCTTCTTTGACGGCATGGCCGGCTCAACGATGCCGATCGTCAACTCGCACGGCGAAGGACGAGTGCAGTGGCTGAAACCGGAAGACGCCCAGGAAGCGATTCTTGCGGCCCGCTACCTTGATCCGGCGGGACGTCCGACTGAACGTTATCCGTTTAACCCGAACGGATCAACCGACGGCATCACTTCCGTGACAACTCCTGATGGTCGCTTTACGATCATGATGCCCCATCCGGAGCGTTCGCATCGCACGGTTCAATTAAGTTGGGCTCCTGACACGTTAGGTGAATTCAGTCCCTGGATGCGGATGTTCCGCAACGCCAGAAAGTTTGTCGGTTAAAATTTCGGCATAAAATAATGGGCTTGATGGGCATGTTCCATCAAGCCCTTAATTTTTTTGTAAAGGATCAAAAATGCCCTTTGATCTCTGGGTGAGTTTTACGATCGCAGCCGCCATTTTGGCCGTGGCTCCCGGGCCGGATAACTTGTTTGTTTTGTTGCAGTCCGCTCTTTATGGTGCTCGCGCCGGTATTTTTGTGACACTCGGATTGTGCGTGGGCGTCTGCATTCAAACCATGCTTGCCGCATTCGGAGTCGCAGCTGTGGTGGCCGCGTATCCCACACTGCTTTTCATTATTCAATGCGCTGGTGCCGCTTACCTTTTGTATCTTGCTTGGGGAGCATGGCACGCTCAAGCGGAAGCCGGTGACGGGGAGAGCTTGAAAAAACTTGTGAAACTCACTCCGTTTCAGTATTGGCGGCGCGGCATCCTCATGAATATTACCAATCCGAAGGTGTTAATTTTTTTCTTGGCTTTTTTCCCTCAATTCATAGTCAAAGGTTCTAGCGAAACCCAAGTGATGATTCAAATGCTGATCATGGGGTTGACCTTCATGGTCTGTACATTGGTGGTCTTCTCGATGATTGCATGGTGCGCCGGAACCTTGGCCGATCGTTTGCGCAGCGCGAAAGTTCAGACGATTCTAAATAAAACGAGCGCAGTGATTTTCACATTGCTCGCCATTTCAACTCTATTGTGGAAAGCCAATTAGGAGTGAGTTATGACCTCTGAAACACGTCGCCGTGATGTTTTACTGATCACTCTTTTAGGATTGGGGCACTCGATATCGCATTTTTTTCAATTGGTCATCCCTCCGCTATTTCCGTGGATCATGCCTGAATTTGGTGTGAACTATACGCAGATGGGTGCGGTGATGACGCTTTTTTTCATCACAAGCACGGCCGGACAAGCCGCAAGCGGCATCATTTCCGATAAATGGGGGGCGAAAAAGACGCTTTTTAGCGGAATTTCGCTGCTATTGATCGCCTCGATTATTATGGCCATCGCTCCTAATTACTATGTTCTTTTTCTCGTAACCTTCTTAGCCGGCATGGGCAATTCCGTTTTTCATCCGACCGATTACTCGCTAATGAATCGACTTGTGTCGGCTGATCGGCTTCCATTCGCTTTTTCCATCCACTTGATCATGGGCAATGTGGGTTGGATCATCGCGCCGATTTTGATGGTTGGCGTGGCTTCGATTTTTGGTTGGCGAGCTGCTGCCGTAGCTGCTGGAGGTGTCGTCGCATGCGTGCTTTTGATGTTTGTTTTCGCGCGCCACCTTTTTGATTTAGATCCCGCGGCTCACGACCTTGATAGTCAAAAGAATCGTTCGATGACTAAAGAGCCTGTGGAAAGCAAGGCGGGCAGTTTCGCTTTTTTGTTAGCGCCGGCAGTGTGGCTTTGTTTTGGATTTTTCTTTTTCAACTCTTTCGCCTTAAGCATCCTTCAAAATTTCTCACCGTCGATTTTCGGAGAGGTGTATCAGGTACCGCATGAAACCGCGACAATGGGCTTGACAAGCTATATGGTGGGTAACGCCGTCGGTGTCGTTGTCGGCGCATGGCTTGCCAAACTTTTTACCGATAGCGAACGGGTTGTGGCCAGTTGCTTGTCCGTTTCTTTTCTGATGGCTTGTGTTTTGGCCACAGGGATGATTCCGACATGGAGCATCTTTATCGTGATGGCAGTTTTGGGACTGGGATGCGGATTAGCCAATCCGTCACGAGACATGATGATTCGATCAACCTGCATGCAAAAAGTTGGGAAAAATAGTTTTGGACGTGTATACGGATTTACCTACTGCGGTATGGATTTCGGCCAGACTTTGGCTCCGTTGGCTGCGGGCGCTTTATTGGATTTAGGCTATTACATGGCGGCTTTGGCCCTCGTTGCCGCAATGCAGCTATGCGCAATATTCACAACGATCGGTGTGAGAAAACAACGCTAAACAACAAGTCTGGTCAACGGGTCGGTTTCAAGCAATGATCAAAACCGACCCATTTTTTAGATAAAAGAACAGACTAGTGCTTCTTCCCAAGCCACTTTTCATAAATCTTGTCGTATTCACCACTGGCTTTGATGGCTGCCAATCCCTTGTTTAATTTTTCAGCTAGGGCTTTGTTGTTTTTGGAAACTGCAAAACCGACTTGCTTGGGATTGTATAGGTGAGGCACAATGAGGAGGTCTTTGTCATTGTGCTGACTTTGGTAGTGACGGGCGGTGGTATCTCCAAGCAGCGCTGCAGCGCAACCGCCCATTTTGAGTTCCATTAAAGCTTCCGCCACTTGATCGAAATTCATCACTTTGGCATCTTTAACCGATTGCGCCAATAGGGAACCGGTTGAACCGATTTGAGCGCAAATGGGTTTGCCCTGAATGTCATCCAACGTTTTGTACTTGCCTTCATTGGACGCCTTGATCACCATCGCTAAGCCGACGTCATAGTATGGGTCAGAAAAGAGCACTTGTTTTTGACGTTCCTTTGTGATGGTGATTGCCGCAACCGCCACATCAATCATGTTCGTTTGCAAGGCCGGAATGATGCCGGCAAATTGCATGTTTTGAATTTTCGCTTCATCGCCGACCGCTTTTGCAACCGCTTTGATGATGTCCATGTCAAAACCGACGATTTCTTCGGTTTGCGGGTCTTTAAATTCAAAGGGTGCCAAACCAGCGTCGGTCCCGACAAGGATGGTTCCGGCTTGGGCGGATGCGCAGCCGAGAATGCCAGCGATCAGAAGGGAGACAATCGATTTTTTCATTTTTAATCCTTTCGTTATTCGTTAAAAAATAAATTAAGTTTGGTGCAGTTTAATCTTTTCGAAATGTCTTGTTTATCTTTAACCGATTGAATATAAAAAGGATTTATCTTTTATCTGTCGACAAATTTTCTGAAATGCCGACTTTTTTCTCAAAGTGCTGAAACAAAATGTTTTGATTTGTTCGACATCATGAAGTTTCTTGACGGGAGTGGAGCCTTTCTAGAGCGCTTGATTTCAATGGAAGGCTTATCAGGAAATTTTTGTCACCTTGATGAGTTAAATGCTATGGAAAAATGGCGTTGTCCGTCGACAAAATACAATTTTGACTAAAATCAAAGATTCTTACTTTCTTTGCAATAATTTGAATGGATGGGTTTCTTTTTATCTTTGTAAGTGAAAATTTCGCGATGAAGATTAGCCAATGACAATGATTGCCTTATTTCGTAAAACTACGTGTTTTAACCTAGAGGCAGCTGGTGCTATGATTGTCCGAGTTTTTCAAACCTTGGAGAAACCTCTATGTGCACCAGCATTTTGGTCGGCTCAGAAGTAACTGCCGACGGCTCTTACATTATTACTCGCAGCGCGGATCACGCCTCCCGCAGTCCGCAACACTTTATCATTCATCCGGCCGTGAGCGGACAAAAGCGCATCCACAGCACAGCCGCTTGCGGAGGCGTCAATCACTTTTCCTGGCCGATGCCGGAAAATACGCTTCGCTACACATCGTTTCCCAATTGGAAAACACACTTGCACGGAGGTGAAGGGTTTAATGAAGCCGGTTTCGGCATGACCGCGACGGAATCCATTTTCGCAAAACCTGAGGTGCTTGCCGTTGATCCCTATAACGAAGAATCAGGGATCACTGAAGATGACATTCCCGACGTGATTTTGCCCCAGTGTCGCACGGCGATTGAAGGTGTTAAGCTTCTCGGTCACATCGTTGAAGAGGTCGGCGCCGGTGAAGGTTTCGGCGTCGCTTTCGTTGACAAGGATGGCATTTGGTGGTTTGAAACCGGTTCCGGTCACCAATGGATCGCTCAAAAACTCCCCCAAGACAAGTACTACACGACCGGCAATCAAGGGCGTTTACAGGACTACGATCCTGACTCCTCAGACATGATGGCAAGCCCCACGCTTGTGAGTTTCGCTCAGGAGCACGGTTTTTATAAACCGGAAACGGACGGCGCTTTCAATTTCTCCAAAGTTTATACTCGCAATGATGAACGCGATCGCATCTACAACGATCCGCGTGTTTGGCAAATTCAAAAGCGTTTTAATCCGAGCTTGGTCCAAGATCCGCACGACGGACGCAATTTCCCTGTTTATCTCAAACCGGAAGCCAAGATCAGCTTATCTGACATTCGCTCCATCATGCGTGACCATTATGAGGGAACGGAACATGACCCGTACACGAACGGCTTAAACGGCAAAGAACCGTGGCGTCCGATCAGTGTGTTCCGCACGTATGAAACGCACATCATGCATGTGCGCCCCTGGCTTCCGAAAGAAATCGGGGAGGTCGTGTATCTGGCGCTCGGCATGGCTGATCTTTCCGTTTTCGTGCCGTTTTACGCCGGTCTCGAGAAAGAGCCCATGAGCTATCAGGTGGGCACGGCTGATGCCGACTCGTTCTCCGCTTTCTGGAAATTTAAACGCTTGCAAACCTTGGCGATGCAAGATTACGCCACATTGGCTCCGATTGTGAAAAAGGCATTTTCTCAATTTGAACAGAGCTGTGATAAAGCGCAAGTTGAGATGGAAGCCGCTTACCTTAAAGCGGAAAGCCGTGAAGCCGCACAGGCGCTTTTAAACGCGTTTAACCATAAAGTGATTGCGGACGCTCAAACTTTGGCTGAGTCGTTGATGAACGAATGCTTCACCGTGCTAACAGAGAAAGTTGAAGCGATTGTTCCGTTTAGAAACGGCAAGCATGTAGACTAGTATTTGTTTCTAGTTTCTAAAGAGAAGCGAACAACGGGAACACCCAAAAAGTGTTCCCGTTTGACGTTCATTCATCGTTTCCATCAGAGCCTTTTCAGTTAAAGGACACTGCCAATTCGGCAACACTTGAACGAGTTGACCGCCTCTTATATCGTCTAGAACAGTCAAATCGGGCAATATGCCAATGCCGAAATGAAGTCTAACGGCGTCCAGGATGACTGATGCGCTGTTTGAAGAAAATTGGCCGCTAAACTCGATATCAATGCTTTCTTTACTGTTCTTTAATCGCATTGGTAGAGGCATTTGCAATTGACCGATCAATTCATGCCGCGTTAAATCGGTTGGGTGTGATGGAGTTCCCTTTTGCTCTAAATATTGCTTGGAAGTACACAAAACGCTTCTGCAAAATCCCAATTTGTGGGAGATGTAGTTTAGGTCGCGAAGGCCCAATGTTTGAAACGCGATGTCCAGACGGTTTTTTGTTAAATCCGGCAAGCCGTTAAGTGTGATCAACTCAACTTGAACAGCGGGAAATTTTTGCATCAATCGCAAAACTGTCTTAGTAAACAACTCTCGACTAAAGCAAAGGCTCCGGATGTTCATCCGTTAGTTGACAGAGAGTCTTATCTTGATCAGCTTAATTTACTCAAATCCAATGCGGAAAAACTTCTGCAATCAGGTTAAATTCGTTAGAGGAGTGGGAGGGGCTAATAAAGACCGACCAAAAATTTGATCGGTCCAAAGGAATCAGAAACCCTTTGCGCCTGTCGCCGGGCGCAAAGGGGTGAACGATTATTTGCCGACGTTAATCTTGGCTTTTTGGAACAATTGTTGGATGTTTTCCTGAACTTTGGTTTGAACCAACATATTGCGATAGTGATCCTTGCTCTTTTCGTATTCGGGGAAGAGTTGAGCCTTGCGGGTGTCATCAACGCGAATCACATAGAAAAGTCCATTGGCGCGAACTGGAACTTCAGTGTATGCGCCCTTATCCAAATTGCGAATCGCATAACCGATCATTTGCGGATAGCGAGCTGAAGAAGCCCATGTGTCAATCTTGCCGCCTTTATCCTTTGTTGCCGTGTCAACAGAGTACTTTTTCGCGACATCCGCAAACTTGTCACCGCCCTTTAAAGCATCGGTCACTTTCTTGGCGTCCGCTTCCGTCTTTACCGTGATCACGCTCACTTTATATTCGCGATCACCGTAGATCTTCTTTTGTTCTTCGTAGAACTTCTTCACATCAGCGTCTTTGACCGGGCTCTTTTTCGCATAGTCGGCGACCAATGCGTTAATCAAAACCGTGTCACGGGCGTTATTGAGGGCCTGTTTAACTTCGGAACGGTTGGCGAGCTTCAAACGGTTAGCTTCTTGCAAAAGCACTTCGCGTTCGATCATTTGATTGCGAACCTGCATTTCCAATTCCGGCGTGCGTTTTTGGCCGCTCTTGACAATTTGCTGAATAACCGCTTCCTGATCCTTTGCGGAAATCGTCTTGCCGTTAACCGTAACCGCCGTCGGAGCGGCAAAGGCCATCGTAGAAGCCAAAGCTAGCGCCAAACCGGCGACTAAAGTTTTTTGTTGCATAACAACGATCCTTCTTATATGTATGAAAATGAATTCGATCAATGCTGTTGGTCGATATTTTGCGCTTCTCGGGCATATTTGGCGACATAGAAGCCGACCCCAATTGTAAAAAGAAGTGTCAGTCCTAATAAGCCGAAAAGCTTGAAGTCTACCCAAATGTCCATACTGAACGTATAAGCGACAAAAAGGTTGATAAAACCAATTACCACTAAAAAATAAAGGCAGGCTCTTTCTAGATTGTCCCAAATATTCTGAGGCATCTCAAGCCCCGCGAACACCTTTTTAATATAGCCTTTACCCTTAATCCGGCCATAAATCAAAATGCCTGCAAAAAGCCAATAAAGCAATGTGGGTTTCCACTGGATGAATTCCGGCTTTTGAAACGCGATCGTCATGCCGCCGAAAAGGACAACCAAAAGTGTTGAAAAAACAGCCATTTTGCTCGGTTTTTCACCTCGGGCCAAAATAAAGGCCATCTGCAAAAGGCTCGCCACGATAATGACCGCCGTTGCCGAAACAATGGGGATCAAGTCCGTCGCGACAGGAATCAAGGGGGAAAGTTCTTTAGTGTACGAACCGGCCGCCTTAAAGGTGATAAAAAAACAAATAACAGGTAAGAGATCGAAAAAAGCTTTCACGGCAATCTTTTTGTCGTTATTAACGCGCTAAACAATAAAACAGTGCGAACTATAACGCCAAAGCGGTGTTTTTCGCTAAAAACCGCAAAACTTCGATACATCTTTGTCGATGGTCGGCGTATCTTGTGTTTGTTTTTCGTTAAACTAGCAAGCCTATCATCGATGACAATCTTCGCGATTGTGACTATCGGAGGCTATACTGTGAAATCCCTTAAATGGATTGCGGTCACGGGTGTTGTGTTAGCCTGTGCGGCGGCAATCGGCTATTGGCAAAAGGATACGAAAGCTCCTATGAATGAAACTCGGCATGTTGAAGAGGCAAAAGCCCAGAAAATGCATACGGTCGAAGGCGTTACCGAATATCGCCTCAATAACGGCCTGCGCGTCTTGCTCTTTCCAGACTCAAGCAAACCCACCATCACAGTCAACATGACCTATCTTGTGGGATCACGTCACGAAGGCTATGGCGAGACCGGCATGGCCCACCTTTTGGAACACCTGATGTTCAAGGGGTCGAAAAATTATCCTGAGCCCACCAAAGAGTTTACTAAACGCGGCTTTCGCATGAATGGCTCCACCTGGTTGGATCGCACTAATTATTTTGTTTCCTTCACAGCGACTGAAGACAACTTGGATTGGGCGCTAGGCTGGAGCGCGGATGCGATGACCAATTCCTTTATCGCTCAAAAGGATCTCGACACCGAAATGACCGTGGTGCGTAACGAATTTGAAATGGGCGAAAACAACCCGGTCAACGTTTTGCTCAAACGCATGCAGTCTGTCCTTTTCGACTGGCATAACTACGGCAACAGCACCATCGGCGCCCGAAGCGATATCGAACACGTGAAGATTGAAAACCTTCAAGCGTTCTACCATCGTTACTATCAGCCGGACAATGCGGTGCTGACGGTATCCGGCAAATTCGATGAGGTGCAGACGTTAGCGAAGATCGAGCGAATTTTCGGCGCGATTCCGAAGCCCGATCGCGAGTTGCCGCAACTTTGGACAGAGGAGCCCGTTGCTGATGGTCCTCGTTACTTTGAAATTCGCCGTTCCGGTGAAATGAAGGTGGTCAGCGTCGCTTATCGTATTCCGAGCGCTTTGCATCCGGATGGGCAACTGATCAATTTAGGGGCAGATGTCATGGGCGACACGCCCCGCGGACGCCTTCACAAGGCGCTCGTTGAAACGGGAATCGCCACGCAAGTCTTCGCTTGGCCGATGCCGGCTCACGATCCCGGATTCGCATTCTTTGCCGCGATGCTTCCGAAAGATGGCGATGAGGTGAAAGCTCGGGAGATTTTAGTCAACACGGTGGAATCCGCCTTTAAAGAAAAGCCTTTGACGCAAGATGAACTTTCTTTGATGGCGCGTGAAGAAAAAACGCTTTACGAACGGATGTTCGCTGATCCGGAAGCGTTTGGCGTGGATATTTCCGATTACATCGCTTTGGGTGATTGGCGACTGTTCTTCATCCATCGCGACAGCTGGGAAAAGATGAAAGCCGAAGACGTTGCCTCAGCTTGGAGCCGCTATTTCGTGCGTGACAACCGAGTGGTGGGTGTCTTCATTCCTGATGACAAGCCGCAACGGGCTCAAATGACTCCGGCTCCCACATTGGATGAAGTTTTGTCCCAGTACCAATTCAAGTCGGAAGGCCAAGAAGCGGAAGTTTTTGACTCGAGCCCTGAAAACTTGAACGCCCGAACCGAGCGTTTCACGATTGGCGATGTCAATGTCGCTCTCTTACCGAAAAAGACACGTGGCCAAACCGTGGTGGTGCGAACGAATTTCCGCTTCGGCGATTATGAAACACGTGCCGGCAAGCGAGCCATCGGCATGTTGATGGGGGCAATGTTTGAGCGCGGCACTTCCACAATGAACCGTGAGCAAATCACTGACCAATTCACGAAACTGCAAATTGACGGGGGAGTGGGTAGCTACACCACAACCCGGGATAATTTAGCGGCATCGTTGGCGTTGATGACGCAACTTTGGTCGGATTCGACTATGCCTGCCAAGGACTTTGACGAATTAAAGGCAGAAATGGCCAACGACATTCAATCTCGGATGGATGATCCGAGAATTCTCGCCCGTGACGCCATCGCCGAGCACTTCAACCACTATCCTAAGAACGATCCGCGTTATCGTTTGACGAGCAAGGAATTAAAGGATGCTGTTGATGCGGCAACGCTTGCCGATGTCAAGGCTTATTACAACGAGCAATTTGGAATTGCACGAGGTGAGATTTCCATTGTCGGTGACTTTGATGCGCAAGCGGTGAAAGCGCAACTGCAAGAACTTTTGAAAGCGAAGGTCTCCCAAGTTCCTTATGAACGCATTGTGCGCGAGTATCAACCGGTTGCCGGCACTCACATCATCATTGACACGCCTGACAAAGAAAACGCGACCATCATGGCGCAGCTCACTTTTGAAGGAAACAAAAACGATGATGATGCGATCGCCATGCACGTCGCCAACTGGATTTTCGGTGGCAGCAACGGTTTGTCGAATCGCCTCATGACGCGCTTGCGTCAGAAGGAAGGCTTAAGCTACGGAGCGGGTAGCTCAGTTTTGATTCCGGCTTTCGGCAATGAAGCCACTTGGGTGATGCAGGCCATTCTCGCTCCGCAAAATCTTAAGAAGGCAGAAGCCGCTCTTTATGAGGAAATCGACCGTGTGATTAAAGACGGCTTCACTCAGGAAGAGCTCGAAGAAGCCAAGAAGGGCTACATTGACTACCGCGCGATTAACCGCAGTCAAGACGCGTTAGTGGCTTCTCAATGGGTGGCTCTCATGCAGGAAGGCAGTGACTGGACTGAGTCGAAAGAAAACGATGAGAAAATTAAGAATCTCACTTTGGATGAAGTCAATGCCGCTTTCCGAAAGATGGTCAAACGTGAAAATCTCACGGTGGTTTTATCCGGCGATCAGAAAAAAGCGATTGATCAAATCGGTGAAAACTAAACGATAGATCGCTTTACTTCAAAAGCTAGAAGCCCTGATCTTGAGTGGTCAGGGCTTTTTTATACTCTATTTTGTGGCTTTAGGGCAACAAATCGATATTTTGTAATAAAAATTTCACAATAAATAACTCTTTGATAATTCAAGAAATCCTTCTAAATTCAAAAAACTTTAAAGAAAACTTTAATCATTGTTTGACATTCATCA
>ERZ779866.1279-NODE-1279-length-26029-cov-8.592015_pt1 | contig 26029 bp, 27 predicted proteins | sample MGYA00511248_ERZ779866 | MGnify/ENA primary metagenome ERZ779866 (study PRJEB29588, sample SAMEA2155758) | human gut metagenome | biome: human gut; feature: human-associated habitat; material: faeces | place: Denmark | collected 2008/2010 ... | reverse complement strand
CTTCAAGACCGCCCTGCGCACGGTGGAGGCGGTGGATGACATCGCCGTGCGGGTGCTCACCGATGACGGCGCCGTGGGCTATGGTGAAGCGCCTCCCACTGCGGTCATCACCGGAGACACCGAAGGTTCTATCCTGTGCGCCATTCGGGACTACATCCGTCCGGCCCTGCTGGGAATGGACGTGGAGAACCTGGAAGCCGTCATGGAAAAGCTCAATGGCTGTCTGGTTCACAACACCACCCCAAAGGCGGCCGTGGATATGGCCCTCTACGACTTGTGGGCCAAGGCCCAGGGCAAGCCCCTGTACCAGCTGCTGGGCGGCGCCCGACAGAGTATTCAAACCGATCTGACCATCTCCGTCAACCCTGTAGATGAGATGGTGGCCGACAGCCTGGAGGCCGTAGCCCAAGGCTTTGGCATCCTAAAAATCAAGGTGGGCAAGGAGGGGCTGGCCGACGTGGAGCGTGTCGCTGCCATCCGCCAGGCGGTGGGTCCCGACATCAAACTCCGGGTGGACGCCAACCAGGGCTGGACCGCGCAGCAGTCTGTATCCATCATCCGGGCCATGGAGGACCGAGGACTGGGCATCGAGCTGGTAGAACAGCCCGTCCCCGCCCATGATCTGGCCGGGCTGAAGGGCAGCGGCCTTGGCCTTGGCATCCTCACCGATGATGTCCTTGGCGAAGATGACCTCCTGTCCCAGCAGCTCGCTCAGCCGCTTGGCCACAGGAGCCAGCGTAAGGGACTCCTTCCACTCCCCCTTGGGCTTGCCCAGATGGGAGCAGGCGATGACGGCGGCCCCCTGCTCCAGCAGGTATTTCAGGGTGGGGAGGGCGGCCACGATGCGCTTATCGTCGGTGATGGCTCCGGTGGCCTTGTCCTGGGGAACGTTGAAGTCGCAGCGGCACAGCACCTTCTTCCCCTTCACATCGATGTCGCGCACGGTCTTCTTGTTGTAGTTCATGGCACAGTTCTCCTTTCAGAAAATCATAAGGAAAGAAACGGGGGCACGCGCCCCCATGGGACACAGAGCTATGGGCCAAATCCAGCCATTTCCCCTTCCCCACTCAAACCGGGGAATCCCTGCTGTTTCAGCGCCTCATAGGCAAGGACGGCCACAGAGTTAGCCAAGTTCAGGCTGCGGGCGCCAGGCCGCATGGGGATGCGCAGACACCTGTCATGGTACCGTTCCCGGAACGCCTGCGGCAAGCCGGCGGTCTCCTTGCCGAAAAACAGCCAGCACCCGTCTTGAAACCGGGCCTGGGTATAGTCCCGGGGCGCCTTGGTCGTCGCCAGCCACAGATCAGGGTCAGGGTTTTGGCGAAACAGCTCTTCCAGACTGGGATAGACCCGCAGGTCTACCATAGGCCAGTAATCCAGTCCGGCCCGCTTCACCGCCTTATCGCTGATATCAAAGCCAAGAGGCTCCACCAGGTGCAGGCGGCTTCGGGTTGCGGCACATGTACGGGCAATATTGCCGCAATTCTGCGGAATTTCAGGCTCTACCAACACAATATTGACCATAATTGCCCCCCTTAACCATGGACATTATATGCGTTCCCAAATCAAAATACAAGAGCAAATCCGGTATAAGTGTGAAAATTTTAACTTTTCTCGCTTTTTATCCAAAATATCCGTTGTTTTCGGGGATTTTGACCAAAATGGCGTGAAAGCAGTTGCCAACCACAACAGTCCGGTGATACAATGAATCAGTCTAAATATTGGCAGCGTCCCGTTGCAGAAAAAGGAGCTGATTTTGTGGATACTATGATCATCGGCATCGCCGGCGGTACCGGCTCCGGCAAGACCACCCTCACCCGTAAGCTCCAGGAAACCTTTGGCCCAGATGTGTCCGTGGTCTATCACGACAACTACTATAAGCGCCACGACGGCATGACCTATGAGGAGCGGGCATCGCTGAACTACGACCACCCCGACGCCTTTGACACCCCCCTGATGGTAGAGCATCTCAGACAGCTTTTGGCCGGTCAGACCATCCAGTGCCCCGTCTACGATTACACTGTCCACAACCGCTCTGACCAGACCATTGAGATTCACCCCACCAAGGTTATAATCGTGGAGGGCATTCTGATCTTTGAAAACAAGGCTCTTCGGGATCTGATGGATATCCGCATTTTTGTAGATACCGACGCCGACGTGCGCATCCTGCGCCGCATTCTTCGGGACGTGAAGGAGCGGGGCCGCTCGCTGGATTCCGTCATCAGCCAGTATCTGACCACCGTCAAGCCCATGCATGAACAGTTTGTCCAGCCCAGCCGCCAGTATGCCGATATCGTGGTGCTGGAGGGCGGTCACAACCTGGTGGCCCTGGACATGATCATTCATCACATACGCGGCCACATATCCGGGAACTGATCCCCGGCCTCCTGATGCCGCCCTTTTCCCGAAGCTCTCACCGTGAGTCAAAATTTTTCAGCTCTCTTGGGAACCTTTTTGAATCGTCTGCGTCAAATGGTACAGCGCGGGCCTCCCGCAGCTAAAACCTTCAAAACCAAAAAGGAGTATGAAACCAATGCTGAAAAAGATGACTTCTCTTGTACTGGCCGGTGTGATGGCCCTGTCCCTCGTCGCCTGCGGCAGCCAGGACGGCGGCGCCTCCACCGAGCCTACCCCCGCTCCCCTGAGCATTGACCTGACCGAGTTCTACAACGAGATGTTCAGCACCATTTTCACCGACCCCAACAGCTCCCCCTCTATGGCAGCCCTGGAGGGCGACATGCTGGAGCAGGCCTACCCCGGCCTGAGCGAGGTGGAGACCACCCAGTGCCTGGTGTACGCCCCCATGATCACCGCTGTGGCCTATGAGGTCGCCTTGGTGGAGGTGGCCAACGCCGACGATGTGGCCACCGTCCAGGAGATCTTCCAGACCCGCATCGACACTCAGATCGAGAGCGGCGCCTTCTACCCCGCCACCGTGGAGGCCTGGCAGAACAGCTCTGAGATCGTGGTCCGGGACAACTACGTAGCCCTGTTCGTGGGCGCGGAGAAGGATCAGATGGTGGAACTGTTCAACGCCGCCGGCGCTTCTGACACCGCCGCGGAGTAACAGCTGACAACAGAGGGGGGCGCGCGGCGCCCCCCTCCTGAAAAGGAGGCGACTGTGTGTCATGAAACAATTCTTTTCTTCCATCATGGGCTTGGCCATGTGTCTGGTCCTGCTGAGCGCCTGCACCGTCCCTCCCGCCCAGCCGACTTCCTCCCCCACATCTTCCTCCCAGATTTCCGAGGAGCCCTCCGAGACCCCCTCAGAAGCCCCTTCCCAGGAGCCGTCTGAGGAGCCCTCGCAGGCCCCCTCTGAATCCCCCGCCCCAACGCCCCCCCCCGCCCCGTCTCGGAATCCATCGTCGCCCCCCTCCCAGGAGCCGTCCACGCCGCCCTCCGAGCAGCCCTCCCAGCCGCAGCCCGCCATGTCCCTGAACCGGACTGAGCTCGTCTTCACCACTCAGGGCGGCACGTTTCAGCTGGAGGTCTCCCTCACGGGAACGGACGGCGCCTCCGGGGTAGTCTGGACCTCCAGCGACAGCGGCGTGGCCGCGGTGGACAACACCGGCCTGGTCACTGCCATCGCCCCCGGCACCGCCACCATTACGGCTCAAAGCGGTGATGGCCTGGCCGCCAGCTGCATCGTACGCTGCCGCTGGGAGGACCCTTCTCAGCCACCGGTCCGTGTGGATCTGAGCGCCTTCGCCGACAGAATCCTGTCCCAATATGCATTCAGCGCGCAGGGCCCTGCTGAAGATGACTCCATTGACCAGCATCTCCCCGGCCTGACCTCCGTCAGTGCCCAGCAGTGTCTGGTCTACCTATGTCAGGAGCCAAAGAACAGTGAGGAGCTTATCCTGATTGAGGTCACCAACGCCGGCGACTTGGAGGCGGTCAAGTCCATCCTCCAGGCGCGCATTAACGCCATGGTCAGCGGCGGCGCCTGGTTCCCCGATGCCGTGGAAGCTTGGACCCACAACAGCCGGGTGGTCTCCAACGGGAACTTTGTTATGCTGGTGGTCCACCCCCAATGCGATGCCATTGTGGAGGTATTCCACACCCTGTTCTGAGTTTACACCCATATACATAGCGGGGGAAGCCCCTGGGCTTCCCCCGCTTCTTGCCCTAAGTTAGCCGAATTTTGACGAGAGGTGACGGCCATGGTTTTCTCCACCCCGTATTTTTTGTTCCTGTATCTACCCGCTGTATTGTTCCTCTACTATATCTCCCCCTTCCGTTACCGGAACTTCATCCTGCTGGTGTTCAACCTGCTGTTCTACGGCTGGGGGGAGCCGGTGTATATCCTGCTGATGATCTTCACCATCGTGCTGGACTACTTCGCCGGCATTATCGTCCAGCGGTGTAAGGACCAGGATAACGATAAAGGAGCCCGGTGGGCGGTGGGCATCTCCCTGGCCCTCAACCTGGCCATCCTGTTCTTCTTCAAGTACTGGGACCTGGTGGCCACCACCCTCCAGTCCATCGGCATCCCCATGCCGGTGCTCAACCTGACCCTGCCCATCGGCATCTCCTTCTACACCTTCCAGACCATGACCTACCCGGTGGACATCTACCGGGGGGACGCGGAGCTGCCCAAGAACCTCATCAACTTCGGCACCTTCGTCACCCTGTTCCCCCAGCTCATCGCCGGCCCCATCATCAAGTATAAGGAGCTGGCCGACCAGATGGCCTTCCGCACCCACTCCCCGGAGCAGTTCGCCTCCGGCGTGCAGATGTTCACCATCGGCCTGGCCAAAAAGGTGCTGCTGGCCAACTCCATCGGACAGCTGTGGGACGTGTACCTGGCCACCCCGGGGTCGGAGCTGACCACCTTGGGGGCCTGGCTGGGCATCCTGGCCTTCTCCATGCAGCTCTACTTTGACTTCTCCGGCTACTCCGACATGGCCGTGGGCATGGGCCGGATGATGGGCTTCGAATTCCTGGCCAACTTCAACTACCCCTACCTGGCCAAGTCCGCCACCGAGTTCTGGCGGCGGTGGCATATCTCCCTAGGCAGCTGGTTCCGGGAGTACCTGTATATCCCCCTGGGGGGCAACCGGGTGAAGGTGCCCCGCCAGGTCTTCAACCTGTTTGTAGTATGGGCGTGCACCGGTATCTGGCACGGTGCCAGCTGGAACTTCCTCCTCTGGGGCCTGTACTACTTCCTGATCATTGTCTTTGAGCGTTTCTTTTTCTCCAAAGTGCTCAAGAAACTGCCTGGCTGGGTGGGCCATGTGTACGGCCTGTTCATCGTCATGGTGGGCTGGGCCCTGTTCGCCGTGGAGGACTTCACCGCCATGGGCCTCTACCTGAAAGCCATGTTTGGTATGGGGGCGGGGCTGATGGACGGAGACTTCCTGTATTACCTGCGCAACTACCTGCCTATCCTGGCCATCGCCATCCTGGCCGCCACTCCCCTGGCCGCCAGCCTGTGGAAGAAGCTGAGCGTCCGGGCCAGGCCGGTGGCCATCCCCATCCTGGTGTTGACTGGGCTGGCCCTGGCCACCGCCTACCTGGTGGACGGCACCTACAACCCCTTCCTCTATTTCCGCTTCTGATTGGGAGGTGCAGACATGAGCAAGAAATATTCCATTTTCATCACCGCGCTGTTCTGCCTGTTTATCTTTGGCTTCGGGATCGCCTTCCTGATCCTCCCCGACCGGGACTTCTCCGAGCAGGAGAACCGCTACCTCACCCAGTTTGAGGCCCCCACCCTGGAAAACGTCTTTGGGGAGAATGGCGAGTTCATGGCGGATTTTGAGAAGTACGTCAATGACCAGTTCCCCCTGCGGGACAGCTGGATCCACCTGAAGGCCTGGTCGGAGCGTCTGCTGGGCAAGCAGGAGAACAACGACGTCTACTTCGGCGGCGAGGGCCAGCAGACCCTCTTCGCCCAGTATACCAAACCCTCCGACCTGGCGCAGCGGGTGGACTATGTGAACCAGCTGGGGGCCAACGTGGACGTGCCTGTCTACTTCGCCCTCATCCCGGACAAGACCTGGGTGTGGGCCGACCGGCTGCCCACCGGTGCCCCTCTGGTGGATGACGGCTCCACCATCCGGGATGCCCAGGCGCTGGTGTCGGGTGATGTGAATTTCATCGACCTGTCCTCCGCCCTCAGCGGAGACAACGTGTTCTACCGCACCGACCACCACTGGTCTACCATGGGCGCTTACCAGGGTTATGTGGCCCTGATGAACGCCATGAACGGCGCCTACACCCAGCTGGACTCTGAGCCCACCCTGGTGTCCGACAGCTTCTACGGCACCACCTGGTCCTCCGCCGGGGCGGCCTGGGTGGGCCCGGACGAGATGTATACCTGGGTGCCTGAGGGCGGCCTGACCGGCAACACCACCGTCACCCGCTATCCCAACGGCTCCCCGGTGACCGGCTCCCTCTACGACCTGTCCCGGCTGGAGGTCAAGGACAAGTACTCCATGTTCCTGGGTGGCAACCAGGGCCTGTGCGTCATCAAAAACCCCGACGCCCAGGGCGGCAAGCTGCTGGTGATCCGGGACTCCTACGCCGACTCCCTGGCCCCCTTCCTCTCCCTGGACTACCAGGAGGTACACCTGTTTGACCTGCGCTACAACCTCATGAGCCTGAAGCAGTATGTGGTAGACAACGACATCGACCAGGTGCTGGTGCTCTACTCCAACTCCAACTTCTCCACCGACAGCAACCTGGCCCTGCTGGGCTACTGATTCCCCTCTGACATAAGACATAAAATCCCCCGGAGGGGCGGCAAGAAGCCGCCTCTCCGGGGGATTCCTCGTTTCATCAAGCGCTGCTTTCCGGCTCAGCCGCCCAGGTATGCCTGCTTCACCGCCTCATTGTTGAGCAGTTCCTCTCCGCTTCCGGTAGCCACGATCTTGCCGGTCTCCAGCACATAGCCCCGGTCAGCCACAGACAGGGCCATCTGGGCATTCTGCTCCACCAGCAGGATGGTAGTCCCCGCCTGATGCAGGCGCTGGATGATCTCGAAGATCTGGTCCACCAGGATGGGGGCCAGACCCATAGACGGCTCATCCAGCATCAGCAGTTTGGGGTTGGCCATCAGCGCCCGTCCCATAGCCAGCATCTGCTGCTCGCCGCCGGACAGGGTCCCGGCGATCTGCTTCCGACGCTCCTTCAGCCGGGGAAACTGCTCATACACCCGCGCAATCCCCGGGTCCACCGAGGCGTTCGACTGGGTGAAGGCCCCCATCTCCAGGTTCTCCTCCACCGTCATCTGCAGAAAGATCCGCCGCCCCTCCGGCACCTGGGCCAGTCCCTGCGCCACAATCCTGTGGGCGGGCACCCCCACCAGGCTTTTCCCAAGGAATTCAATGGATCCGGTTTTGGAGTGGAGCAGGCCGGACACGGTGTTCAGAATGGTGGATTTCCCCGCGCCGTTGGCGCCGATGAGGGTGACGATCTCCCCGTCCCGCACCTCAAAGGATACCCCCTTGATGGCGTGGATGGCTCCGTAGTATACGTTGATGTCATTGACCTTCAGCATGGCTCAGCTCCCCCTCTTCTTGCCCAGGTAGGCCTCAATCACCGCGGGGTTGGCCTGGATCTCCTCCGAGGTACCCTTGGCGATGACCCGGCCGAAGTTGAGCACGCAGATGCCCTCACAGATCCCCATGACCAGGTTCATATCGTGCTCAATGAGGAGGATGGCAATCTGGAAGGTATCCCGGATCTTGACGATGTTCTCCATAAGCTCCGCAGTCTCAGAGGGATTCATGCCCGCCGCCGGCTCATCCAGCAGCAGCAGGGAGGGATTGGTGGCCAGGGCCCGGACGATCTCCAACCGGCGCTGGGCGCCGTAGGGCAGGGAGCCGGCCTTATGGGCGGCCAGGTCCTGCATGTCGAAGATGGACAGCAGTTCCATCGCCCGCTCCCGGGCCGCCTTCTCCTGCCTCCAGTACTTGGGTAAGCGGAACACCCCGGTCAAAGCGGAGTATTTCTCCTGGTTGTGCAGTCCCACCTTCACGTTGTCCTCCACCGACATCTCGGAGAACAGACGGATGTTCTGGAAGGTGCGGGCCACCCCCATACGGTTGATCTGGGCGGTGGTCTTGCCCGAGGTATCAAACCCGTCCAGCAGGATGGTACCCCGGGTGGGGTGGTAGACCTTAGTGAGCAGGTTGAACACCGTGGTCTTGCCTGCGCCGTTGGGACCGATCAGCCCGGCGATCTCCGTGCGGCCGATGGTCAGGTTGAAGTCGTCCACCGCCCGCAGGCCGCCAAAGTCGATGCCTAAGTGGCTACACTCCAGGATGGGGGATTTGTCCAGATCCCGCTCGGGGATGATGGAGTGGCTGGGCACCGGCACCATCTTGCCCTTCTCAAACTTCTTAGCCATTCAGCGCCGCCCCCTTTCTTCTGGGAATGATTTTGCCCAGCAGGGCTCGCAGACGATCGTTGTGGGTGGCCAGCATCACCAGGATCAGCACAATGGCATACACCAGCATCCGGTAGTCGGCAAACTGACGCAGGGCCTCGGGCAGAACGTAGAGCACCACGGCGGCGATGACCGAGCCCCACATGTTGCCCAGTCCGCCCAGCACCACGTAGACCAGCACCAGGATGGAGGTGTTGAAGTCAAACTGGGCGGCGCTGACGCTGGAGTAGTTCAGGCCAAACAGGGCCCCTGCCGCCCCCGCCAGGGCGGCGGATATCACAAAGGCGGTGAGTTTGTACTTGGTCACGTTGATGCCCACGCTCTCAGCGGCGATGCGGTTGTCCCGGATGGCCATCACCGCCCGGCCGGTGCGGGAGCGCACCAGGTTGAGCACGATGACCAGGGTGATCATCACCAGTACGAACCCGGCAGTAAAGGTGGCGATCTTCTCATTGCCCGCCGCCCCCTGGGCGCCCTTGATGATCTCCACACCGTTCTCCGTCAGCCCCAGGTCGGCCATGACGCTGTTGCCGTCGTAGTTGAAGCGGATGTGCAGCCCGTTCTCGTCAAAGCCCACCAGCAGGCAGTTGATCAGCTCCTTGATGATCTCGCCGAAGGCCAGGGTGACGATGGCCAGGTAGTCTCCCCGGAGCCGCAGCACCGGCACACCCACGATGACCCCAGCCACGGCGGCCATCACCGCGCCCACCACGATGGCCAGTACCAGCCGGGCCACGTCCCCCGCACCGGTGAAGCCCAGGCTCATGGAGGCGATGATACCGGAAAAGGCACCCACACTCATGAAACCCGCATGGCCCAGGGACAGCTCGCCCAGGATACCCACCGTCAGGTTCAGGGACACCGCCATGCAGATGTAGCAGCAGATGGGCACCAGCATGCCAGTCACCTGGCGGTTGAGCAGTCCCGCGCTCTGGCAGGCCATCACGACGGCAAAGGTCAGGATGACCCCCAGATAGGTGGCGTAGTCCACCTTGGTGACCGTCTTCATGTTCTTAAAGTAACCCTTCAACTTTCCGTCCGGCTTTCCCGCGCCGGTCGGCTTGCTCTGTTTCCTCATCTTGGCCACCTCACACTTTCTCGGGCACATACTTGCCCAGCAGGCCGGAGGGCCTCACCAGCAGCACCACGATGAGTACGGCGAAGACGATGGAGTTGGCCAGGTTGGTGGACAGGTACGCCCGGGCCATGGCCTCAATGACGCCCAGCAGTACCCCCCCCAGGAGAGCCCCAGGAATGGAGCCAATGCCCCCGAACACCGCGGCGGTAAAGGCCTTGATGCCGGGCATGGAGCCGGTGGTGGGTTGGAGCACCGGGGAGTAGGAGCACAGCAGCACCCCGGCAATAGCCGCCAGGGCCGAGCCGATGGCAAAGGTCATGGAGATGGTCCGGTTGACGTTGATGCCCATGAGCTGGGCCGCTCCCCGGTCCTCCGAGCAGGCCCGCATGGCCTTGCCCATCTTGGTCTTCGAGGTGAAGAGCGTGAGGGCCACCATGATGACGACGCACACGCCCACCGTCACCAGCATCACCCCGGAGACGTTCAGGCGGCCCAGGAACTCAGGCACCTCAAAGTCCACCAGGGAGGTGAAGTTCTTGGGCGTCGCCCCCCAGATGAGCTGGGCGGCATTCTGGAGAAAATAGCTCACGCCGATGGCGGTGATGAGCACCGCCAGGCTGCCCGCCTGGCGCAGAGGTCGGTAGGCCAACCCCTCGATGACCACGCCCAACACCGTGCACACCACCACGGCGAACACCACCGACACCCAGCCGGGCAGGCCCAGATAGGTGGTGGTGCAGAAGGATATGTACCCCCCCACCATGATGACGTCGCCGTGGGCGAAGTTCAGCATTTTGGCAATGCCATACACCATGGTGTACCCCAGGGCAATGATGGCGTAGATGCTGCCCAGGCTAATGCCGCTGATGAGGTATTGGAGAAATACCATGTCAGGATCACACCTCTCTCTTTTCTGTCTCCCAAAAGGAAAGCAGGGGCGGCTGTTCACCGCCGTCCCTGCAGATCTCGCTGCCTTGTGATGCGGGCAGCCAGCCGCCGGAGAGCCCCGGCGGCTGGCGCGCGCAGAAGAAGTTTCCTTGATCAGGCCACCTGGTAGGTGCCGTTCTCCACCACGTACACGTCGAATGCCTTATCGACCTCGCCGGTAGCGACCCAGGACAGATCGCCGGTCAGGCCGTCCACGGTGATCTCAGTCATCACGGGGATCACCGCCTCGCAGATCTCCTCAGCGGTCATGTCGGAGGTGCAACCGGCCGCCTGGAGTGCGGTGTACAGAGTGTAGACACAGTCATAGCCGTCGGCGGCAAACTGGGTGGGTATGGAGCCGTAGGCCTCCTGATAGGCGTCCACGAAGGTGGCGTTCTCCTCCAGATCGGCGGAGAATGGGGTGAGCAACAGCATGCCCTCGGCCAGGGAGGTGTCGAAGCCCTCCACGCCCAGGATACCGTCCATGCCGTCGCAGCCGAACAGGGTGAAGTCATAGCCCATGGCCGCGCCCTGGGTCAGGATGACGGAGGCGGGGGTGTAGTAGATGGGGGCGAAGATCAGATCGGCCCCGGCGTCCCGCGCCCCGGTGAGCTGCACGGTGAAGTCCGTCTGGCTGTCGTTGGTGAAGGTACCGGTGTAGACGATCTCGCCGCCCAGCTCGGCGTACTCGGCGGCAAAGGCCTCATAGATGCCGGTGGAGTAGGCGTCGGAGTTGTTGTAGATGACCGCCACGGTGGCATCGGGCCGATTCTCAGACAGGTAGGTGGCGGCGCTGATGCCCTGGTTTGGGTCGGTGAAGCAGATCTGGAAGAAGTTGTCCTTGCCGTCGATCACGTCCAGCGAGGAGGCGGAGGGAGTGACGGCAAACACCCGATCATTATAGGTTTCCGCGGCCACGGAGACGGCAGGGCCGGTGGTGACCGGGCCGATGAGCATCTGCATCCCGCCGTCCATCAGGTTGTTATATGCGTTCACCGCGGTTTCCGCGTCGCTCACGTCGTCCTGCTGGCTGAGTTCAAACTGGATGTCGCCGCCCATGGCGTTGATCTCGTTCACAGCGATCTGGGCGCCCTGATACGCGGACATGCCGTAGCTGGCGTTTTCTCCGGTCAGCGGGCCGATAAAGCCGATCTGGAAGGTGCCGCCGGCCTCGCCGGAGCCGCCCCCCCCGCTCTCCTCGCTGACGGGGTCGCTGCTGGTGCCTGCAGAGGAATTCCCAGCGTCATCGCCGCCGCATCCAGCCAAAAGCCCAAAGCACATGGCGCCGGCAAGCAGCAGCGCCGCAAGATTCTTCTTTTTCATACTCTTTCCTCCTTATATCCCAGGGAGAACCTGCCGGCTCCGCCTGCAAGATTGTTGACAATTATATGCCCCACACCGATATTTGTCAACCGTGAAAATATACAACGGCCGTCCGGGCTGGATGGCCGCTGTAACCTATTATGACGGAAGCGCCCCCTTCAGACCACCAGGCCCCCATTGGGTGACACCACCTGCCCCGTCAGGAAGGACGCCTCCTCTGAGGCCAGAAAGGCAATGGTTCGCGCCACCTCCGCCGGCGTCCCGATCCTGCCAAGAGGCGTTTCTTCCGCCAATGCGGCCAGATCTTCCCCAGAGAGCTGGCCATTCATCTCCGTGTCGATCACTCCCGGTGCCACGCAGTTCACCCGGATATTCGATGGCCCAAGCTCCTTGGAAAGGGCCTTTGTGTAGGCGATTACCGCACCTTTTGTAGCGGAATAGGCCACCTCGCAGGAGCCCCCCACCTGCCCCCACATGGAGGAAACGGTGACGATGCTCCCCGCTTTCCGGTGGATCATGTGGGGAAGCACCGCTTGGCAGCAGTGGTGCACTCCGTCCACATTGACGGTGAAAAGCCGCCGCCAGCGTTCCTCGTCGATTTGACTGACTAATCCGGTCTCGGACACCCCGGCATTGCATACCAAAATGTCAAGTTGACAAAATTTTTCTAACACATTGTCAACCATTTCCTGGACCTGTCTCCGGTCCGCCACATCCGCCCGCACTGCCAGAGCCGGGACACCCATCCCGGACAGCTCCCGAACCAGCGTCTCGGCCCGGTCCCGGCTGCTCAGGTAGTTCACCGCTACCCCCCATCCCCGGCGTGCAAACTCCCGGGCTGCGGCGGCGCCAATCCCGCGGGAGGCGCCTGTAATCAGGGCATATTTCATCGGCCCGTTCTCCTTCCCGGCCGCCAGCTCTTCCAAGGAAGTACTGTCACGTCCATCCATATTGGACCCATCTTATCACGAAAGAAAATACTTGACAAGCGCAAGGCGGAACGCTATAATAACACTCGCCTATTCGTTTGGACGGTTAGCTCAGCTGGTATGAGCACCTGCTTGACGTGCAGGGGGTCACAGGTTCGAGTCCTGTACCGTCCACCAAAAGGAAGACGCGCATACTATATAGCGCGTCTTCCTTTTTGACTTTTTGCCTTCCCTCTGCGTTATTTCAATACTTTAAAAAGATCCTTGGGACCACATGGACACCATTTCTCTTAGGTCTACACATGCGGCACAAAAGTGTTGTGCCATGCGCCAATCCTATCGTTTTTCACGCTGCTTCACCTAAATACAACTGCCTCCCAAGCCGCTGTTTGCATAAGAAACAGCGGCTTTCCCTCTCTTGTCCAGTTATTACGGCGGTACCACAGTTCTCCCCTCCCTTGTCGGGCCGCCCTAAAAAAACAATTCGCCAAGTTTTTTCCATTTTCCTATTGCAATATGCACGTCTTGTGTTATTATGAATTCGGAGTTGTTGTGCGCTTTTTACAACAATCGCATACTTCTCCATCTCCTCTATTTTGCAACCGATGAAGGAGTGAGCCCATGAAGATCCAAGTCACGGAAACCATGCTGCGGGACGCCAACCAGTCGCTGATTGCCACCCGACTGCCCCTAAAGGAGTTTGAGCCCATTCTGAAGATCATGGATCAGGCGGGCTACGCCTCCCTGGAGTGCTGGGGCGGAGCCACCTTTGACTCCTGCCTGCGCTATCTGGACGAGGACCCCTGGGAACGGCTGCGCACGATTCGGCAGCATGTGAAGCACACCAAGCTACAGATGCTGCTGCGGGGACAGAACCTGTTGGGCTACAAACACTATCCCGATGATATCGTCCGGCGATTTGTCTCCAAGGCAGTGGAAAACGGCATCGATATCATCCGCACCTTTGACGCCCTTAACGACCCGCGCAGCATGGAGACGGCAGTAGATGCGGCCATCCGCGCCGGGGCCCACGTTCAGGGCGCCCTGTGTTACACCATCAGCCCCATCCACGATTTGGAGAGCTTCGTGAAGCTGGGAAAGAATCTGGAAAGCATGGGCTGCCACAGCGTGTGCATTAAGGACATGGCAGGCATCATGACGCCCAAGGTGGCTTTTGATCTGGTTTCCGCGCTGAAAGAAAGCGTCCATCTCCCCATTGCAGTGCACACGCATAGCACTACTGGACTGGCCTCCATGACCTTACTCAAGGCTGCCGAGGCTGGGGCGGATATCATAGACTGCGCCATCTCCTGCTTCTCCGGCGGTACCTCCCAGCCCCCCACCGAGTCCATGCACTACGTCCTGAAAGAGATGGGGTTGGACACCGGGCTGCGGGAAGACCTGCTGAAGCAGATCAACGACTACTTCAAGCCCATCCAAGCCAAAGCGTTGGAGTGTGGCCTGCTCAACCCCATTGTTATGACCACTGAAACGGACGCTCTGACCTATCAGATTCCCGGTGGGATGCTATCCAACCTGGTGGCTCAGCTGAAGGCTCAAAATGCGCTGGAGCGCCTACCCGAGGTGTTGGAGGAAACCCCCCGGGTACGGGCAGACCTCGGCTACCCACCATTGGTCACTCCCTCCAGCCAGATGGTGGGGGTGCAGGCCGTGACCAACGTACTCACTGGCGCCAGGTACAAAATGGTCTCCAAAGAGATCAAAGCTTATCTTCGTGGGGAGTACGGCCGGGCTCCCGGCCCAGTGAACGAAGAGCTTCGCCGAAAGGTGCTGGGAGATGAGCCGGTGATCGGGGGTCGGTTTGCCGACACATTGAAGCCGGGATATGAGACGTGCAAGGCTGAGCTCGGGGATCTGGCCCGGTCGGAGGAGGATGTACTCTCCTATGCCCTGTTTCCGGTGGTGGCAGAGAACTTCTTCAAAAAGCGCCTGGAGAAAGAGAGCCGCACGGTGACCTACTCCATTCAGAAAGCGTGAGGTGACGGGATATGTGGGACCAAACCATTGCAGAAACCCTGAACCTGTCCGAGCTGGGCATGGTGGTACTGCTGGCCCTTACCGTCGCCGTGCTGGCACTGCTGGCACAGCTTCTGTCCACCCGCCGGCAAAAACGGACCGCTCCTCCGGCTCCCCAGCCGGAGTCCACCCCTACGCCCCGGGCAGCGCCGACAGCGACCGCGCCTGAGTCTATCCCGGCACCTGCTCCTGTTGCCCCCCTGGGTCCAGTCTGTGTCCAATGCAAACTCATCCGCTGCGATGACCAGACGGCTGCGATCATCATCGCTATCGTCGCGGATACCCTGGGAGACGCATTCATTGGAAAGCAGGTCACATCCATCAGACAGCTGTAAGGTTGGAGGAATTATCCTATGAAATACATCGTGACATTGAACGGGAAGCGTTACGAGGTGGAGGTAGAGGATGCTCAGGCCACCCTCCTGCAAGTGACCGACGCTCCCAACCCGGCGCAGCCTGCACCCACGCCTGCACCTGCACCGGAACCCACGCCTGCACCGGCACCCACATCCGCACCTTCTCAGCCTCAGGCCGCCGGCGAGGCGGTCAAGGCTCCTATGCCCGGCACCATCGTGTCAGTGAAGGTCTCCCAAGGGGAAGCCGTGGCCAAGGGTCAGGTCCTGGTCGTCCTGGAAGCCATGAAGATGGAGAATGAGATCTCCTCTCCCCGGGCCGGCACCGTAGCCCAGATCCTAGTCAGCCAGGGCTCCAGCGTGCAAACCGACGCGACTCTGCTCATTCTGAGTTGAGCGGGCACGCCCACCGCCCCTGTTTTTTTCCTTTTCTATTCCCCTTCCTCAGAGAAATCGAATATTTTGTGAACAAAGTTTACTTCTTTTGTGAACTTTAGCACTCTTCTCTTGACAGTGCTAATTCTTGTGCTATACTGAAGATGTTCCAAGAGGAAAGGAGCAAAAGACTCCTCCCCGCAGGGCACAAGATAAGTGTGTTGAATGGAGGTATGACTTATGTTGCCCAGCATTTTCAGCGAAAACCTGTTCGATGATTTCTTTGATGATGACTTTATGCGTTTCCCCGCCTGGGGTGGCCGCAATCCTCTATATGGCAAGCACGCCAAGAACCTGATGAAGACTGACGTGCGGGAGACCGAGAATACCTATGAGGTGGACATTGATCTGCCTGGCTTTAAGAAGGACGAGATCAAGGTCGACCTGAAGGATGGTTATCTCACCGTCAGCGCCGCCAAGGGATTGGACCGGGACAAGCAGGATAAGGATGGCAAGTATATCCGCCAGGAGCGGTATGCTGGCGCCTGTAGCCGCAGCTTCTACGTGGGTGACGTGGAATCCACTGACGTGTCCGCCAAGTATGAGGATGGCATTCTGAAGATCTCACTGCCTAAGCATGTGAAGAAGGAACTGCCCAGCAGCACCACCATTGCCATCAACTGAAAAAGGATCTGTTGAAACATGTAGTCTTTTGGCCCTGGACGAAAATTGATACGTGAAAAAGTTGCTAAGAACTGCCAACACGGCGGTTTCTTAGCAACTTTTCTTTCACCTGTTTTTCAATTTGCGATTCGCCACAGACCCTTCCACATCCTGATCCGGAGCGGCTCCACTCCGGCATTCGGTGGCATTCGGTTTGCTGGAGTAGGGCTGTCTTTCTTTGTCTATTCTCAAAATCACCGTTTGAGCCGATAGACTGGGTCCTGTTCCTCCCCGTCGACGGTTAAAATTCCTTTGGCTGTGAGTTCCTCTAGAAGTACGCGCACCTGGGCGGGCTCCGCCTCCAGTAAAGCGGTCAGTTCGGCGCGCCCCGCAGCCACGTGGTCTGTGAGATATTCAATGATGGCTGCCCGTTGGACCGGGTGTTCCGAACCCATCTGGGAGGCCGTCCCATACTCCTTCTCCTCCCTGGTCCGGAAGGGAAGCTCCAGCACCGTTCGGTCTGGAGAGAACGTCTCTCGAATGACCGGCGCTGCCCACCCCTGTTTTCTCCATGTGAGATAGATACGGGGAAGCCCGCCCCCCATACCTTCGCCGCCTCCGATCAGATTGAACAGGCGACCCAGCCCCTCGTTCCTGGGATCTGAGACACCCCCATTCCGTGCTGTCTCCACCTCAATGCGGAATCCCCCCGGATTGGAGAAGGTGACACCATCCTGCCCAATCCGGACCTCCACTCCGCCGCAGCCACGGTAATCCGCATTGACCAGGCAGTTCACCAGTGCTTCCCTCACTGCTCGTTCTACTTCATCCCCACCCGGTAGGCGCTGCCGGGCCGGAACGTCCCGTTCCCCTCCGTGGAGGCAGTCACACACTTGACCATAGAAGTCACAGAGGTTTCCGCTCCACCCGCCGGAGCGCGAGTCCAGCTCCTTACTTCTGCCAGTCTCATCCCAGTAACGCAGGTGGAAATCCGGGAACAGCCCTCTGATGGACCGCTCCCCACCAAACATCAGCAGTCCCGCTGCCGTCGGATGGTCCACACCGTCTTTCCCCCGCTCTGTCGCCCCGCAGCGGCGAAGAAACTCCCAATCGGTCGATTCTTCCCACACATAGCCTGGGCGCAGCGCCTGCATCTGAGCTCGGTACCGTCGGATGGTCCCCTCATTCAGAGCCGCCATCTCCAACTCCTCCAGCGCTGTCATGTCCCAGGTGCGGGCTGCGGCATCCCGCAACATGCCCTCTACCTCCTCCCGCGTGCAGCGATAGTCCCCTTCTCCGTTGCGGCGATAGGAGCCGGTCATGGGATCTCCATCCATGTACACTGGGCGGTCCAGGCGTTGGGCCCGAGGCACCGTGATGACAATGATCCGCTTGCCCCCCACCCGCTGGATCTCCACCTGCTGATCGGTCAAAATGTTGACGCTGACCTTTCTGGGATCGCTGATTCGCTCCCAGAACTGCTGGATCATTTCCTCCGGCGCCGGTAGATCCACCGCGTGAAGCGATCGGTCCGGATACTCCTCCACTCCCAACAGAATGACCCCACCCAGCGTGTTGGCAAAGGCACAGTAGGTCTCCCAAATACTATGAGGCAGTCCTCCAAGCGCCTTTTTGGCCTCAATCCGGTTATTTTCCCGGTACTGCTCTAGATTGGCAAAGTCGATCATATCCACTCCCCGCCTTCTCCCGGTTTCCTATTTCCCACCATACCATGAAAGCGTCCTTCACGTCAACGGATCCGGTCTTCTTCTTGACAAGCCGACCCTCTCTGATAAACTATTGTCTGAGAGAGGAGGCCCCCCGCATGACCATTCTGTGCTTTGGTGATTCCAATACTTTTGGCTATGATTCCAGATCCCACCTCGGGGATCGCTATCCCAAAGAGATCCGCTGGACCGGGCTGCTGGCCGCATGCACCGGATGGGTCATCCTAGAGGCCGGGCAGAACGGCCGGGAAATTCCCTGCCGCCCATGGGAACTGGACGATCTGACGCACCGGGCCAGACAGGCCGATATAACCGTGATCATGCTGGGCAGCAACGACCTGCTCCAGTCCCCGGATTTCCAGGCAGAGGACGTCAGCCTGCGGATGGAGGTGTGCCTGAGCCATCTGCTGCAAACCCGCGCCCCCGCCTCCCTCCTCCTTATCGCGCCGCCCCCCATGGTCCCGGGCAGCTGGGTAGCAGGAGATCGCCTGCCCCGAGAGTCCGCCCGGCTGGCCAGGTGCTACCAGGCTCTGGCTCAGCGCTTGGGCACTTCCTTCGCCGACGCCGGGACATGGCAGGTGGAGCTGCTGTCGGACGGCGTCCACTTCTCCCCCGCAGGACACCGGGCTTTTGCAAACGGCGTCCTACCGGTACTGCAATCGCTGGCAGTACGGCTCCTCTGATCCAGCCCGCAACGATCAGCATTTCCGCATTTTTACCTGTCCTTTACTCATTTAGATACTCATCCATCGCATTTTGTGTTAGAATGAAGCCATCCATTTCCGATGGGGAGGCCCCTCTATGAAAACCGCCATCTGCTACCTCTCCCAGCACCATGGGAACACTTTGAAAGTCATCCGGGCCATGGCCGAAACGGGCAGCGTGGACCTGATCGACATCACCGCTCCCAACCCTCCGGATCTGGCCGGATATGATTTGGTGGGCTTTGCCTCCGGCATCTACGCCTTCGAGTTCCACCCCAAGACGGTGGAATTTCTTAAGGAGCATCTGCCTCGGGGCAAACGGGTGTTCTTTGTCTACACCTATGGCGGCGCCAAAGGCACCGGGACTAAGGCTATTGCCCAGGCCGCCCGGGAGAAAGGTGCGGAAATTTTGGGCGAGTTCGGCTGCCGGGGCTACGTCACCTATGGCCCTTTCAAGCTGCTGGGCGGTGCCGGAGAGGGCCGCCCCAACGGGGAGGACCTGGACAGGGCCAGGGCATTTTTCGCCTCCATTGCGGAAAAGATCGTCTGATCTCCTTTGGCCCATATCGGATCGGAGGTGTCTGCCGTGACCGTCCCAGAATACTATGAACCGGACCTGTTGTCTTTCTTTGACGGACACCCACTGGAACTCTCTCTATACCAAGCGCTCTTTTCCCGGCTGGACCGTCTTTGTCCTGACGCATCGGTCAAGGTACAAAAGAGCCAGATCAGTTTTTACTGCCCTCGTCTGTTTGCCGCCGCCTCCCTGCCCGCCCGCCGGCGGAAGGAATGGCCTGAGCACTGTCTGGTTATCACCTTTGGTCTGGAACACCAGCTGGAATCCCCCCGGGTGGCTGTGGCGGTGGAACCCTATCCCAATCGGTGGACCCATCATGTTTTGGTTGCCCGGGAAGGGCAGATTGACGATGAGCTGCTGGGCTGGCTGGAGGAGGCCCACCGCTTTGCCCGGGAGAAGCGGCCCCGCCGAAGTCCTCCACGGCCATGACGGAAAAGGGCCTGGAAACCGCACAGCGGTTTCCAGGCCCTGGTCAATGGGATTCCTTTTCCCGGAAACAGCCGGGCTCATGGGCCCAGACCACTCCCACCGCCTGTAAATAGGCATAGATCATGGTGGTGCCCACAAATTTCATCCCCCGGCGCTTCAAATCCTTTGAGATGGCGTCGGACAGGGGCGAACAGGTAGGCCCATACTCCCGGACCACCTCTTCCCCGGTCCAGTGCCACAGGTAGTGGTCAAAGCTCCCCCACTCCCGCTGAATCTCCCGGAAAATCCGGGCGTTGACCACCGCAGCCCGGATCTTCAGCCGGTTGCAGATGATCCCGCCATCCCTCTGCAACGCCGCCAGCTTTTCCTCTCCATAGGCGCACACCGTCTCCAGGTCGAAGCCATCAAAGGCCGCCTGGAATGCCTCCCGCTTATTCAGCACACACTCCCAGGATAGCCCCGCCTGGAAACATTCTAAAATCAGCATCTCAAACAGCCGGTGGTCGTCGTGCTCCGGCACTCCCCACTCCAAGTCGTGGTAGCGGACATACCGCTCATTTCGCGGATTGGCCCAGCGGCACCTCTGTTTCCCATCTGCCCATTCCATGCTCTCTCCTCCTCGCCCTTCCTCGCGGGTTATCGTATCCTTCCATCCTACTTTTGAGGTGATCTTATGCACTGTCTTACCCTTCTGCCCGCTATGAATCTCGATCTGCTCTCCCGTTGCCTCCAGATCCGCCGGGAGGTGTTCGTGCTGGAAAAGGGCGTGCCGGAAGACCTGGAGGTGGACGCCTGTGATTGTCTGGATACCTCCTGCACCCATTTTCTCCTCCAGGTGGAGGGAAAGGATGCCGGAGCCCTGCGCTGCCAACCAGAAGGTTCCTCCGGAATACGCATCCAACGCTTCTGCCTGAAAGCCTCCTGCCGAGGCGGTGGCTGGGGCCGCGCCGCCCTGGAAGAGGTGGAACGGCACTGGGTGGCCCTGGGGCGACAACGCATTGTCTTGGACGCCAAGTTTGAGGTGAGCGGATTCTACCTGGCCTGTGGCTATCAGCAAACCTCTGGTCTCTTTCAGGAGGCGGGCATCCCACATGTCAGGATGGAGAAGGCGCTGCCCGTGTCCTGCCGCACACCCTAGTGAAGTCTGGCCTTCTGATTCAGGCAAGGACCGCGCCAACATCGGCGCGGTCCTTGCCCTCTTCAGGGATTCCCCACAATGTAGGGCAGAAAATACCGGATCTGCTTCTTCCACCAGGGCCAGTCGTGGCTCACGTCCGGCCCCCAGTAGTCCACCCAGGCGTGGATCCCCTTGCCGCGCAGCACCCCGTCCATCCGCCGGGTGCCCTCCAGCAGCGGCTCCTCCCAGGCCCCCTGGCCCACGCACAGGATGATTCGGCGCCGGTTGAACATCCCGATGTAGGGGTGGTCCAGGGGCATGCCGGAGATGCTGGCGCAGGGGTCGTTGGCGTACACCACCTCGTCCATATACCCGCCGTACATGGCCCCGGTGTCATACACCCCGGACAGGCCGATGACGCTGTCGAACAGGTCGGGCCGGCGGAAGAAGAAGTTGCCCGCATGGTAAGCCCCCATGGAAAAGCCGGTGGCCAGCAGGGGCTGGCCGGTGCCGTTAATGGCATGGATCCGGGCCAGCAGCTCCTCCGTCACATACCGGTACCACCGCTCGTGGAGCCGCACCCGCTCATAGGGGTTCCCCCCGATTTTGGACACCGTCTCCCCGTCGATGGTGTCCACCGTGAACAGCTGGATCCTTCCCCGGTCCAGCCAGTCGGCCAGGGTATCCAGCATACCGAAGTTCTCCCAGTCATAGAACCGGCCGTTCTGGCAGGGCACCGCCAGCACCGGCTTGCCCCCGTGGCCGTATACTTTAAACTCCATTTCCCGGCCCAGGTTCCCGCTGTATTCCTTGTGATATTCCACCCGCATCTCTGCCCGCTCCTTTCCGGGGATCATCCCCCATAGGATAGCACACTTTCCCGGCCGTCACAACCCCCGCCGTCATTTTTTGGAAGCCCCTTGCCTTTTCCGACAAACAGCGGTATAATTCACCACAACAAAGTAGTGAAGCATCGTCAGGGAGGCGGCCTGTATGAATTTTGTCTTTCTCTCCCCCAATTTTCCGGACAGCTACCGGTGGTTCTGCATCCGTCTGCGGGAGAACGGGGTCAACGTGCTGGGGGTGGGGGACACCCCCTATGACGCGCTCCACCCCGACCTGAAGGCGGCCCTCACGGAGTACTACGCCGTGGGCAGCCTGGAGGACTACGACCAGGTGCTCCGAGCCCTGGGCTACTTCACCTTCCGGTACGGTAAGCTCGACTGGGTGGAGAGCAATAACGAGTACTGGCTGGAGGTGGACGCCGCCCTGCGCACCGATTTCCACATCACCACCGGCCCCGACCGGGAGCAGATCCAGAAGTACCGGAGCAAATCCCTGATGAAGGAGTACTTTCGGAAGGCCGGGGTGCCCAGCGCCCGGTGCCTCCCCGTCACCGACCTAGCCGGGGCCGAGGATTTCATCGCCCAGGTGGGCTGGCCGGTGATCGTCAAACCCGACCGGGGGGTGGGCGCCGCCAACACCTATCGCCTGGAGAACCAGGGGCAGCTGGAGGACTTCTTCCACCAGCTCCCCCCTGTCCCCTACCTCATGGAGGAGTACGTCCAGGGAGAGGTGGTCACCTATGACGGGGTGTGCAGCAGCCAGGGGGAGGTGCTCTTCGCCGCCAGCCACATCACCCCCAACTCCATCATGGACATGGCCAACGAGGGCAGCGATTGCTTCTACTACGTGGACAAGCGGGTGAGTGCCGATGTGGAGCGGACGGGAAAGGCGGTGCTGGCTGCCTTTGCGGTGCGCGGCCGGTGCTTCCACCTGGAGTTCTTCCGGCTCACCCGGGACCACCCCGGCCTGGGCAAAAAGGGGGAGCTGGTAGCCCTGGAGGTGAACATGCGCCCCGCCGGGGGATACACCCCGGACATGATCGACTTCGGCCAGAGCGTAGACCTGTACCAGATCTGGGCGGATATGGTGGTCTTTGACCGGCAAGCCCATCAGTATTCCGGCCCCCGGTCCTACTGCGTGTATGCCGGGCGGCGGGACGGGGTGGACTATGCCCTGTCCGACGAGGAGCTGCTCCGGCGCGCCGGGCCCCATATGCGCCTGTTCACCCGTATGCCCCCGGTAATGGCCGGCCTCATGGGCGACCAGGTGGCCATCGCCTGCTTTGCCACCAAGAAGGAGGCGCGGCAGTTCATTCGGGACGCGCTGAAACCGGGCAGGGGGGCACCCCCTTCCGGGCGGTGAGCGTCCCAGCCCCAACGTCCAGCGATCCCCAGTCCGGGCCGTTCTTCCCGGGCTGGGGATCCTTTTCCTGTCAGGGGCTCTCCCCTGTCTTGCGGAGCGCCGGCATGGACAGTCCGGGCTGGGGCCGCCACAGCACCAGCGCCGTTCCCCGCTCCACCGTGACAGTGGCCGGGCCGTCCAGGAACTCATTGCTCACCCCCAGGGGGACATCCCCGGTGAGCCGGGCCCCTTGCAGGGGATAGAGCAGCCCCGTCAAGGTCACACCGGAGGCCGGACCATTGGCGGCAAAGACGGACAGGTTGCCCCGGCAGCCCGCCGGGAAGCGCAGCGTTCCCCCGCTCAGGGCCGTGGCCACCGATTCCTCGCCCACCAGGAAGCCAGCTCCTCCCCGCTCCGCCAGCCCCACCAGCAGCTGGAGGTTGGCCAGGGTGTGGTCCAGCCGCCCGCCCATGCCGCCGTAGATGTGAAACTCCCGGAATCCCCGCTCCCATCCCTGTTCGATGGCCAGGGCGGTGTCCGTGTCGTCCTTCCTCACTGGATGGCGGACGATGTGGGGGTGGTCCGGCACATAGCCCAAGGAGTCGAAGTCCCCCACCAGCAGGTCCGGGGAGATCCCCCGGCGCTCCAGCTGGGCGTAGCCCCCGTCGGCGGCGATCACCAGGTCGCCCGCCTGGGGGCAGGGCCACTGGACCCCGTACTCCCCGGAGCCGAAGATGTAGCAAATGGCCATGACAGCCACTTCCTTTCCAAAAATTCACGGGAGCCAAACGGCCGTTTGGCTCCCGTGAATTCTATCACATCCCGGACGGATTTTCCACCGGTTTCCCGGCTCATTCCCCGCCCAGGGCCCTGCGCAGCAGCGCGTTGACCAGCTTGGGATCGGCCTTGCCCTTCAGCTCCCGCATGGTCTGGCCCACCAGGAAGCCGAAGGCCTTCTCCTTGCCGCCTTTGAAGTCGGCCACCGACTGGGGGTTGGCGGCCAGCACCTTGGCCACCACGCCTTCCACCAGGCCGGCGTCGCTCACCTGCTCCAGGCCGTGGTCCTTCACATACTGGTCCACGTCCCCGTCGTCGTCAAAGACGGCCTCGAACACCTTGACGGCGGTATTCCGGTTCAGCTTGCCCTCCGCCACCAGGGAAATGAGGCGGGAGAGGGTCGGGGCGGTCAGCTTCATATCTTTGGGCTCCATGCCCTTGGCGGACAGGGCGCCCAGCACCTCCCCCATGATCCAGTTGGAAGCCTGCTTGGGAGGCGTGCCCCGTTCCACCAGCGCCTCGAAGAAATCGGCCAGCACCTTGTCCGAGGTGATCATCTGGCAGTCGTAGACGGGCAGGCCGTAATCCGCCTGATACCGGGCCCGCTTTTCCTCCGCCAGCTCGGGCTGGGAGGTCCGCAGCTGGTCCAGATACTCGCCCGTCAGCTCGATGGGCGGGATGTCCGGCTCGGGGAAGTAGCGGTAGTCCTGGGCGTTCTCCTTGGAGCGCATGGCGTAGGTGGCGTCCTTGTTCTCGTCCCAGCGGCGGGTCTCCTGTACCACCCGCTTGCCCTCCTCCAGCAGCTCGATCTGGCGCTTTGTCTCGTAGTCGATGGCCCGGGCGATGGCCTTGAAGGAGTTGAGGTTCTTCATCTCCGTGCGGGTGCCCATTTCATCGCTGCCCAGGGGCCGCACCGACAGGTTCACGTCGCACCGCAGGGAGCCCTCCTGCATCTTGCAGTCGGATACACCCAGGTACTGCAGCGTCTCCTTCAGCTTTTCCAGGTAGGCGATGACCTGGTCGGCGGTGCGGAAGTCCGGCTCGGTGACGATCTCGATGAGGGGCACGCCGCAGCGGTTGTAGTCCGCCCGGGTCTGGTCGATCCAGGGGTCGTGGACCAGCTTGCCCGCGTCCTCCTCCATGTGAATCTCGTGGATGCGCACCGCGCTGTCCCCGCCGGAGGTGTGCAGCTCCACCCGGCCGTCCCGGGCGATGGGCAGGTAGAGCTGGCTGATCTGGTAGGCCTTGGGCAGGTCGGGGTAGAAGTAGTTCTTCCGGTCGAACTTGCTGTACCGGGTGATCTCGCAGTTCAGGGCCAGCCCCGCCTTGACGGCAAACTCCAGCACCTTTCGGTTGAGCACCGGCAGGGCGCCGGGCATCCCGGTGCATACCGGGCAGCAGTGGGTGTTGGGGTTGCCCCCGAAGGCGGTGGTGCAGGAGCAGAAAATTTTTGTCTTAGTGGCCAGCTCCACGTGGGTCTCCAGGCCGATGACGGTCTCCCAGGTCATGCCCGCTCCCCTCCTTTCGGCATCTGCTTGTGGTAGTCGGTGTCCCGCTGGAAGGCATGTGCGGCGTTCAAGAGCCTGCCCTCCCCGAAGTGGGGGCCGATGAGCTGGGCCCCGATGGGCAGCCCCTTGTCGTCAAAGCCGCAGGGCATACTCAGCCCGGGCAGCCCCGCCAGGTTCACCGACACGGTGTAGATGTCGCTGAGGTACATCTTCAGCGGGTCTCTGAGGCTCTCCCCAATCTTGGGGGCGGTGGTGGGGGCCACCGGGGTGAGCAGCATGTCGCAGTGGGTAAAGGCCTCGTCAAAGGCGCTCTTGATGACCGCCTTCACCTGGAGGGCCTTCCTGTAATAGGCGTCGTAGTAGCCGGTAGAGAGCACGAAGGTGCCCAGCAGGATGCGCCGCTTCACCTCCAGGCCGAAGCCCTGGGTGCGGGTCTTGTTGTACAGGTCGGTGAGGTCGTCGTACCCCTCCGCCCTCCAGCCGTACTTCACCCCGTCGAACCGGGACAGGTTGGAGGAGGCCTCCGCCGCGGCGATAATATAGTAGGTGGGCACCACATACTCCATCACCGGGAAGGACAGCTCCACCACCTCCGCCCCCCGGCTTTTCAACACGTCAGCCACTGCCAGCACGGCCTTTCTCACCTGGCCGTCCAGGCCGTTCCCAAAGCAGTCGGCTGGGATGCCGATTGTCTTGCCTTTCACATCACTGGTGAGACCGTCCAGCAGATGTCCGTATTCCCCGTCCAGGCTGGTGCCGTCCCGCCTGTCCTGGCCCTGGAGCACATCCAGGATGGCGGCGCAGTCCGCCGCGTCCCGGCACAGGGGACCGATCTGGTCCAGGCTGGAGGCGTAGGCGATGAGGCCGTACCGGGACACGGTGCCGTAGGTGGGCTTCATGCCGGTGACGCCGCAATAGGAGGC
>ERZ779866.1277-NODE-1277-length-26041-cov-4.370815_pt1 | contig 26041 bp, 20 predicted proteins | sample MGYA00511248_ERZ779866 | MGnify/ENA primary metagenome ERZ779866 (study PRJEB29588, sample SAMEA2155758) | human gut metagenome | biome: human gut; feature: human-associated habitat; material: faeces | place: Denmark | collected 2008/2010 ... | reverse complement strand
GGATGGACTTAGTATGTCCGTATGAGTGTCATATAAGACGACGTTCACTCGGTTCTCAACGAAGGGCAGCCGCCCCCGTACTTCTGCTCCGCCAGATCCCAGTTTACCACGTTCCACCAGTCGTTGATATAGTCCGCTCTCTTGTTATAGTGTTTTAAATAATATGCATGTTCCCACACGTCTAAATTAAGCAGCGGCTTTACAATGCCCGCCGGAGTTTCTTGATTGGCGGTTGTCACGAGGCAAAGGCCACGCTTGCCATTGACCAGCCAAACATATCCCGAGCCGAAAACGGACAAGGCCGACTCGGTGAATTTCTCTTGGAAAGCGTTCAGGGAGCCAAACCTGTGGTCAATGGCAGCGGCCAAAGCGCCCTCGGGCGCTTTTTTCCCATCAGGACACATGCCATTGAAAAAGAATCGGTGATTATATACTCCGCCGGCATTGCGGGCAATTGCCAAACAGTCCTTCCCCGACATTTGCCCGGCGGTGCAAATGAGCTGCTCAAGGGTCAATGTTTGAAGCTGAGGGTACTTTTTCAGGATGCTGTTCAGGTTGTCTATATAAGTTTTCAGGTGCCTGTCATGATGCAGCTGCATTGTCTTTTCATCTATGTACGGTTCCAAAGCATCATACGCATACGGCAGCGGCGTATTTTCAAATGGATAATGTTTGTTCAAGGCAATTCCTCCTTTATATACATTATATACAAAGAGAGGATGTCTTCGCACACCCTCCGTTTTATTTGCTTATTTTTTGAGGCGGATACGCTGTCGCTGTGCGCTTTCCTCCCGCATGACTTCTGGATTTAAGTACTGTTCCACGGGAAGTCCGCGCTCTTTGATAAGCTGTATGTCCCGGTGCCTTGACAATGGCAGCTAAAATGCTTAAAATTAATTGCGAAAAGAGGTGAGCACGATGTTGTACGGGAAATTCTGCATTGAGTTCGGCTCCACACAAGTTTATACCACGAAACATTGTGCGGAGCCTTTTCGGAAAGTTGATTTGTAAAACGGGGAGGCCAGGGCAGAGAACAGCTGCCTTTGGTTTTTATGCCCTTTTTGCGAATTGACATGAGAAGATAAACTATTGAGGCCACAGACAATGTTTTGTCTGTGGCCTTTTGTTATGTTTATTTAGTAAGCAGACAGAGGGCGCACCAGCTTGTGCTGCCCTCTGTCTTTTTGAAGGGAAGATTTTTTATGACACAAGAGCAAAATTTATTGAGCGGGAGTGTGCCCGGAAAACTGATTGCTTTTGCCCTCCCGCTGCTTTTAGCGAATATCTTACAATCATTCTACAATGTGGTGGATATGTTAGTGGTCGGACAGTTTGTTGGCGAAACAGGTCTTGCGGCCATCAGCAACGCCTCAAAGCTTTGTTACATCATCAACTCCATCTGCATTGGAATGACAATGGGTGGAGCAGTGTTAATTGCTCAATACAAAGGGGCTAACAATAAAAAAGACCAGGCGGAGACTTTTCAAATGCTGTCCATGCTCTCCCTGGCTGCGTCGATCCTTTTGACTGTTATAAGTTTGGCCGGTTATCAGCCCCTTTTTCGAGCGTTAAAAGTTCCGGCGGATGCATTGGGGGACGCTTGTGATTATATGAAAATCATTTGCTACGGAACTGTATTTGTTTTCGGATACAATGCCGTTTGTTCTGTCCTGAAAGGGTTGGGAGATTCCAAATCTCCGCTCTGCTTTGTGGGCATTGCAACTATCATCAATGTTGGTTTAGACATCATATTGGTGGGTCCTTTGGGGATGGGAACAATAGGAGCGGCCTACGCAACGGTCACAGCACAGGGGATTTCTTTTGTAATTTCGCTTTTTTACCTGAAACGGTATCGTGTGTTTTTTGGCACTGCGGAATGCAAAAAGCTAGCGGTTCAGTGGGATAAGATCGTTGCTATTCTGAAAATCGGGTTGCCTACGGCAATCCAGATGGTCATAGTCAACACGGCTTATTTGCTGGTGACCGGGATGCTCAATCAATTTGGAACCTCTGTATCTGCGGCGTCCGGAGTCGGCCTGCAAATCAACACCTTTGCCGGTATGCCTTGCTGGGCTGTGGGTCAGGCAGTCACGGCTATGGTTGGTCAGTGTATGGGAGCGGAGCAAACAGAACGCGCCCGAAAAGTTGTGAAAATCGGCCTTCTGGTGAATATAGCCATGACACTCGTTGTTGTGCTTTGCGTACAGGTCTTTGCCGAGCAGTTGATTTTGCTCTTTGGCAATAATAGCCGGGAAGCTGTAACCGACGGAGTTTATTACCTGAGAGTCTGCTGCGGTGTCAATAGTTTGATCTATGCGGCTATGTATACCTTGGACTCCTTTGCCATTGGAGTGGGCGCAGCAAATGTCGCTATGTTGAATGCATTGCTGGACGCAGTTGTGGTCCGTCTGCCCGTAAGCTGGACTTTGGCTTTTACGCTGGGCATGGGATTCCCCGGAATCTATTTTGGACAGGCGCTTTCGCCAATCCTGCCAGCATTTGTCGGATTTATCTACTTCAAAAGTGGAATATGGAAACGCAAGAGCCTTATACAAAAAAGCCGTAAGGAGGGGAACCCTGTGCCCAAAATGTAAGCAGGAGACTTTGATAAATGTAAAGAAAACCAATTGTTATTAAGGCAAATGCGCAAATCCAAAAGGAGAACAGCAAATTATGATGAACAAGCTAAAAATCTATCCACGCTCTAAGGATCGGGAAACGGTTTATTTGAAAAATGTAGTCACTGACCCCAGCATTATCGTGGGGGACTATACAATTGTGGGCGCTGATGCCGAAAGGAGGCTGAGGAAGATGACAGAGCCCATCCACAAGGGAAAGGACCTGCCGCCCGTTTGGGTGATCCACGCGGCCTCCAGCGGTGACAGCGAGGCCCTGGAGAAAGCGCTGCGGTACTACGACTGCTATATGAGCCGCCTGTGTACCCCACCCTCTATAACAAGGACAGAACCCCTCATGTGTGCTTGGATGCCCATATGAAGCGCTGTCTGGAAATCCGACTGGTCCGGGCTGTCGTTCGGAAATAACTGCACCAGCCCAAGTGTCGGCGGAGGTTTTTCCCTTTCAGTGCCTGCCGACAGCCTGGGTGGGATTCATTACCCGGCTGACACTGGCAGAGGGCAGCGGTATAATTGTATTGGGAATACAAGATATACGCTGCTCGGCTGTCCAATCTTCGCTTCCATAATCGAGAAACAGAGCAGCCATGCCATGACCATGGATATGTTCATCTCTCTGGTACGCAAATACACCCGCGCACGTAAGCTCACGCCCGGATGCTGGGCGAGTTGGTTGAGAAGAGCGAGGTTTGAGAAAATCGATGGTGTGTGGCCAATCCCTGACGTGACCGTCAACACCCGGAAGGGCGTGTTTGTCAACTACATCCCATCCACCATCGCCGGATGAAAACAAATAAAAAGACGAGTGTCCTTACAGCCTTTCAAATGCCATAAGAACACTCGTCATGGCAAATCTACCGCTCGTGGATACAATGCACCATGTTTTGAAAGCGTAGTGCATAATTCTGTGGGTTCGATTTTGATGCGCTGGGACAATGAGGACAGAAAGGACAGACTCTCGATAGCGCTTGCCATCCAAAATGAAACAAAACACTTTCAAGTAGTTTCAAGTAACTTTCAAGTACAATATTGAGTCGCTGCTTGATAATCCCACCTGCATAAAGCATCCGTCAACAATGGCAGATGCTTTTCTGTATCTTCCGCACGCTTTTGGCTTATGCGGAAACTTCGTAAATGATAACTTTCCGATAACTCTCCGGCCCTATCATTGACTATCCCGGATCCGGCAATATACTGTCGTTCCTGTAGGAGGTGTCGCTATGACCCAATCAGAATACGAGGCGGAGTTGCACTTTCGTCTCTGTAAAAGCATCTTCGCCACTCTGGCAATCAGGGGAATCATTGGAGAAGATGATTTACGCATTTTACTCTGTGCCGCTACGGAAAAATACCACGCACCAATTGGCGAACTGGAGGTGAACAGCATTGCGGTCGAAAAGAATTACACGGGTTGAGTTCCCGGCCAGGACAATCTCCCCGACACAGCCGCCGCCCACAAAACGGGTTGCCGCTTATGCCAGAGTATCTACCATGAAGGATGCTCAGGAGAACAGTTTCCAATCCCAGCAGGAATATTTCACGGAATACATCCAACGCCATCCGGGCTGGGTCTTTGCCGGGATGTACACCGATGATGGTATTTCCGGGCTGTCCATCCGCAGGCGGGACGGCTTCACCCGCATGTTAGCCGATGCCCTGGACGGAAAAATCGATTTGATTCTCACTAAGTCTTTGTCCCGTTTCGCTCGAAACACTGTGGATGCCCTCACCACCATCCGTAGCTTGAAAGCTGCCGGAGTCGCAGTCTATTTTCAAAAAGAGAATATCAACACCATGGACAACACCGGTGAGTTCCTCATTACCCTGATGAGTTCCTTTGCCGAAGAGGAGAGTCGATCCATCTCTGAGAATGTCACCTGGGCCGTCCGCCATCGATACGCCCAAGGAATCTATCATCTCCCCGGACTGCTTTTGGGGTATCAGCGCAGCCAGGATGGCGAAATTCAAGTCGATGAAGCCAGAGCCAGAGTCGTGCGGTTCATCTATCTGTTGGCTCTTGCCGGAAAAAGCAGCACAGATATCTGCCGCATTCTTATGGACTATGGAATTCCCTCCCCGGGGCAGGGGCATCGATGGGAACCGCACACTGTACGTAGCATTCTGAAAAACGAGAAATATATGGGTGATGCCATCCTCCAAAAAGAGATCACCGTGGATTTCCTGACAAAAACCAGAAAGCCAAACGAGGGTGAAGCGCCGCAATACTATGTGGAGAACGGGCATCCCGGTATCGTCAGCAAGTCTGTGTGGCAGGAAGTGCAAGCCACATGGACGGATGCCAGCCGCCGGAATTGCACATTATCTCCCATTGCCAACAAAATCATCTGCGGCGGCTGTGGCGGTCGGTATGGTCGAAAGACCTGGCACTCCACCACCTACCGGGATGCCGTCTGGGAGTGCAATAGCAAGAAGGCTGGCCGCACAAAATGTAAATGTCGCCACATTTACGCCGAGGAGCTGGACACCGCCATTCGCCGCTCCATGCATCATCTGCTGAAGACCCATCAAAATATCATCCCTGACTGCGCGGATATGTTGTCACAGGCCCTGAGAGAGATTTCATCAGATGCTCGATCCGTTCTGAATGATATAGCCCATGGGAAACTGGATATACAGATTGACGATCTGATGATTGGTATCCTTATCCGAAAAATGGTGGTCACGCCAAAGCAAAACCTGGTAATTCACTTTCTGGATGGTAGCACCTACCGCCACCGCCTTGGCGCTACTCCCCGAGGAACACGGCTTTACAATACGCAGCGGGATCGCAGCCGGATGCTGGCCTTACGCGCCGAGGGATGCTCCGCGAAGGAAATATCGCGGCAACTGGGGATCAGTGTTAATACGGTGCGGTCGTTTTTGCGGCGGCACCATAGAAGCGATACTTAAACGAAGGATGCTATGCACGGACTGTCCACCCATGCATGGCATATAATATTTTCTCAGAACAAATTCATCTGGCAATCTTTGCAGGATTTTACAACACGGTCTTTGACCACATCTTCATCTTCAATTACTCCGCTTATCAGAGGAGATGTCGGATTATGCGCAGCATAATGCTTGGCTACCGTATTGGCACTATAATTTGCATAGCAGTATTTGCATCCATTCTTACAGGTGTTATACATACCGATATCGATACTCGCCATGCATCCACACTCTTCCCGCTGGTTCTTATCTTTGTCAAGGTCAAGTCTGCACCCCAGAAGTCTCTCAAACAGCGAACAGTCAATGCAATGTCCATGCTCAATGCCGAATTGCTCCAAATTAATTTTTTCCGCACAGGACTCCATTTTTATTCCGTATTTCAGCGCAATTTCAGACATTCTATACGCAATCTCATACATTGCTGCGGTTTCTAACGGTAACAATCCCAAATCTTTTGTATTGTTTTTCGTATTACGATATAAGTCAACGAAGCTGATAATACATTTTTCCGTATAACCAGAGAGTCGTTTTGCGATCTCCTCAAAATAACGAATGTGGTAATCAATGCTGTATTTCTCCGTGAGGAGAATCGGATCATACCGCCAAATGACTCGTTCGGAGCCAATCATTTCGGAAAGTTTCCGGAAAGTGGGAATAATAATATCATTCTTGCTGGGAATACTGGCTTCTATATCCTGACCATACGAATTGATCGTAAACTGAAAGTAATACATATAGTCCCTGAGCAAGTCCAGTCGATCCATCATAGGGCGAGGATTTTTTGTCCAAAAAACTATACCATCAATTACATCCGGAGACAAGGATATTCTGCTGATTTGGTGAACATTCATCGGATTACGAACGCAAACATATCCCTCCTTGATTCGGTTATAAAACCAATCTGCATAATACGAAGGGATGTCCGTACGTCTGCTTGCACTTATGATCATTCATACCACCTCCAACATCAACTGAATTGTTTTTTTGCAATTACTCTCCGCATGGTACTTTCTCTGAATGGCTTCTGGAATGGAGAAAAGACTCCTTTTTACCAAATGAGGTGTACCAATTTTTTGCCCATCAAATAAATCTCCCGTATCAAAGTACTTGTATGTACATTTGATGATTGACAACTTATATTTCTCAAGCTTTCGTATAAACTGGGAGAAATATGTACGCCCCCGCTTGTAGCTATTCACGTCATTAATGATAAGCAATAATTTCTGGCCTTTATTCTTTTTTTGAACAATATTTGTCACAAGATCTTCCAAAAATGAATCTATAACACCGATTTGATTCGTATTATATAAATAAGAAATCAAATAGCTGATCACAATTACATTTGTGTCATTTACGATGTGCTGGCGAAAACATTTAAAAACATCAGCATAACGTACTTTGTAATTTATTCCATTGTTTTCACAATATTTGAGTGTACGATTGTTTATCGGACGCCACAGTTCATTTACATCAATGCCAATATACGAAATAGGTGCCACAAAGGAGTGCATGCGATAGAAATGTTCAAACGCCATCAGATCAGCACAACCACCGCAGCCCAATGATAATATATGAAAATAGGGATAATCATTTAAATAGTCATACTCTTCTTCATATGCGCATAGCAACTCTGTTGTATACAAGTACGAATATTGGCATACATAGTGATACAGCATTTTCGGACAATCATACAATGTTTTTGCATTGGATGGGGCGCGCTCTGGAAAGTGAATATGGTACAGGCAGTTATAGCAATTGCCGCTGCAATGACCCGATGGATGGTTACATCTCTCGCAACCACATTTATCACCGTAAGTCGTATATTTTTTATCACAAAAATCCACAATATCGTCGATTAACATATTTTCTCTACCACCTCTAGTCGTTCATGTGCAAAACAGCAACAACACGAACTTTATCCCCGCTCTGTGATAATTCAAAATGGCTTTCCCACGTTCCTCATGTAGTCACTAATAGAATCTACAACCCATGTATGCTTATACCTTCTCAAAAAAATCCTTGTCGACGGTATAAATCATTTTCTCAGTAACACCCAGGCGGTACTCAATAAGCTTATCGATAAACTCTTCACCGTCAACCAGATCAATCTGCTGTTTTCCGGCATTTGATGCCTCTTCTCTGGCTGCCCGAGTGAATGTTCCGGTTGTAATAAAAACGCCCTTTTCAATATCTGTTGTCAAGGAACCACGGAAATCACGGATGTCTCCCGCAGAAACACTTCCCGTATACCGTTTGCATTGGAATGCAACATTAAAGCTAAAAATTCCATTGATACGGAGTTTTCCCGTTCCGTCAATTCCACCATCTCCGGATTTTTTTGTTACGCGAACCTGAGAGAATCCACACTCTCGCAACAGCAACATCGCTAACCGTTCAAATGCATACGGGTTCATACTATGTAACACTTCTGCCAGAGATCTTCTCCATGGCTCCAATTCTTCCGGTACCGCATCACTATCATTGGTTGGATCGCCATCTGCTAAAATCTTCTCGACTTCGGTCTTGCTTTTTCCCGCAAGTCTCGTCTTTTTGATATGCTCTGTTATTTCGCTTCTGGAAATTGATGATTTATCCGCAAATTCCGGAGTAATCATCCACACACCGCGTTTGCTATTCGCAATCGCACCATAGTTTTTCAATCTGGTTCTTGCCCAGGCAAGTTGATAATCCAACTCGGTTTGTTGCGATGCATTGCCTTTGTGTGGTTCATCCACTATTTCATCAGGTAATCTCAGCAATTCAATTACTTTTTCCCGTATTTCGTCCACCGTAGCTGATCCGCCCAATTCCACAAGTGCAGAAAAAGTAGGCTCAACCAATTCCAACTGTGTTGGGCTTTTTATCTTCTTTGTTTTTGCCATACTTACTCCCCGTTCAACTTATCCGATATCATTCCAGAAGCCAATTTCCGGATTCTCATATGTGCCAACGATTACACCACGATCCAGAAATGCATTCCTCTCCTCGCAACACGTTTCTGGCAATAGGCCGCATGCGTGGCATGCCGCGAGATTCAAAGAATCACGTCCTTGACCTCTGCTCATGATGCATACCGGGTCATTTGAACAAGTCTTTGCGTTTGCAATTGCTTTTCTGAGAATCCTGGGGAATGCATCCGGTCTGCCTTGACGAACCAGTCCACCCAATGTACCTTCCGCATCGCCACTGGCAGTATAGATGAAAATACCCGCCATCTTTTTTCCATCGAATTCCTCGGCGCAGTATAGGCGTTCACTCAGAGAAGCAATGCTATATCCACACTCAAAACTCAGCTGAGAAATTAGCAGGTGAGATAGCGTGTGCAACATAAGGAATTTGGGCGTTATCGTGCGTGGATGATTCTTCCCGATAAACGATGTCGCATAGTTGTGGTTCAACCTAGCTGCTCTCTCAACGACTGCCGGATGGGCTTCAATCCAGCTATCGATATCTTCTTGGTTGAACTCGATAAAGATGCCTTCACCACGTACTTCATAAGCAGGGTACCACCGAGTATCGGGTTCCTTTACATCTACAAAACCGACATCATTACTGGTCATTGCCGGCTGAATTCTGGAAAACCCAATCAATGCATTTACTACACGCACTTTGTCGACGAGGGAAATGGCTTTAATATGAGGCAGATCATACTCGGAAATGTCCATTTCTTCACGGGAGAAATCGCCCAACCCCGAGCTGGCTGCGCCTACTTCTCCAGACAATGCGGTATATTCCTCCACACGATACTGAATACTGGTCACATCTACATTTTCGGGCATCGGCTCCAACCATTTGCGAATCAGGATTTTCTCCACTTCTGCACGGGGCGCACCGATTTCAAGCGCAATTTTATCCACCCACTTCGGCAAACGCCGGGTTATTGTAGCGATCCTTTCCTCAGGGTCCTCATCGCTGATAATGGTCATGCAATCATCATAAGCTTTGCTTTGCTCAATTTTTGCATTCAACTTATCTGCATACGGGGGAATAACCAACGAACTATGCACCACGGGGAAGTAAACGGACGATGCACCTCTCTGCACGGTTTTGGGATAGCAAACACACTTATCTTTGGTATGTCGAAACGGATGATTTCCATCACATCTGAATTGATTGGTCCCCAGGTCTTCGTCCAGCTTTTGAAAGCAATCCTTATCAAAGGCACCCTTTAATGTAGCGATAGCACCACAGGAGCAACTTACGCTCAAGCCCTCAAGCCCTTCCGTTCCGGATGCGCCGGTCTTAAACTTCAACTCCGGATTTCCGCAAATCGGTTTCTTGGCCTTTGCATGCACCCACTTTACCCAAGGGAAATCATTCAAATGACCGCTTTCACACACCGTGACAATACGCGCCACGACCAAATCCTGGCGGCACTTGGGGCATTGCATATGCTCAACCATATACTCGTCCCGTTCAAGCGTTTTTGCCTTGGCGTTTTTCCTGTACTCGGCCACCCAGTTTTTTAATGGCTGGAATTTTCGGCACTTAGGGCAGAAATACCATTCAGGAAAACGGGAATACGCAATATTGGTGGGTAACGCAAAGTAGTCCACACCCAGGGCTTTTGCAAAACGATCATCATAGATCCTACTCTTTCCGCTCCAGTACTCCGGCGCAGCAGTAACCAATGTCTGATCCGGAAAGTCCACCATAGCACCTACGCCATATTGCAGAACTGCCTGAGCGGCACGAACGGAGTGGGTAACTCTATTCAATTCTATCTTTGTCTTCACTTGTTCAGACATTGTTATCCCCCCAAACTACAATACTACCCAATACCGGAGTATCCACATTTCGCATTGAGGTCAAAGTTTCGATGGCATTGTCCTTTCCTGCAGAGTTGTATTGTTTAAGCAATCGACGTGTATCTCCCGCAGGCGGATTGACCATGAACTTGCGCCCAAAATACAACGGAACAGACGGATTCTCTCCGTTGCATTCATCCACATAGGACTGCCAAAGATCGAAGAACTCCTTAATCTCCGTTCGGATTTCATCTACACCGTCCTTTGCCTGCCCCTCGGAGCGTTCGTTAATTCCGGTCACCCGGTCTATGACAAACGCTTCGATTTTCTTTATTGTTTCCGCAAAGTACTCCTCATCGAAGTTAATGGCATCCTTATCTTCGCTCATTCCGGCCATTTGGCGCATCATCGAAATAAGCACAGCATGTAAGGCCCGTTCACGTGCCGGACGAGAGAACGGAGTCGCTCCGGTCGGCTCTACAAAGCGATAGAAAGATTCGTGGTAAGAGCGAAATCGTTCATAATGGGAGCGGTCGCGACTCTTTGTGGCATCGTACTGCACAAAGACTACACCGGGGAAGGAACGTCCCACTCGGCTGGAGGCCTGGATATATTCACTGGTAAGTTTGGGCTGTCCGATCATCAACATAACATTCAATCGTGCAACGTCAATGCCAACGGAGATCATGTTTGTGGCAAGCAGCACATTAGAAGCATATCGCTTGGCGGCTTCATTTTCTTTGGAATACTCGATCTTTTCCAGCTTATCCAATGTCTCATTTAATTCCGTGGTGGAAACACGGCTGGTAAGTTCGTCCGCACTGACGATAAGCCTTCTTCCCGTAAACATACGATTTGCCGTACGAATGATAAAATCCTTTACGTCATCGTCCACCAGAGTTGAAGCCTTGCCCAAATCCTTCAAGCTGTTAAAATATACCGTCAATGTCCACAGCTTGTCTTTAACCTCTTCCGGAAGATCCATGGTGTAAACCTTCTGCATAAGCGCAGCCATAGCACGGATTTCCATCATAGCCTTGGTTTTTCCGGAAGGCATAATACCTACATATTTACGTCCGTAAACACCCTTTTCGTAATCAATTACAGACTCTTTTGCAAAGAAAGAGTCCTCCGCATCCAAGCCGGGAGCCGGGAACTGCACAACTTCACGATTATACAGCACGGAACACTGCTCTTTTGCTCTACGAATTGTAGCGGTGGAAGCAATGACTTTGGGATACACGCCCTTTTGACCGCAAATTGCGTCCACTGCGGTTTCATAAAGGCCAACCACCGTACCCAATGCCCCCGAAATCAAGTGCAGCTCGTCCTGGATAATTAGTTCCGGAGTGCGATTATCTTTTCCGATGCCGAAGAAAGCACCAATTCGTCCGTCCCAAGGAAGCATAGCAAATTTGTCCACCGTACCAAACAACAATGTCGGAGGTGTTTCGTAAAGTTCGTCATCGATAATTTGAATAGGAAGTCTCTTGGTAAAAGCACAGTCTTCATGAGGGCAGAACATATAGAAATGTTTACCGCTCATGTTATAGCCCCATTCTCCAACCAGACGGCCATTTTTATCATCCTTGACCATCTTTGTTCCACACCACGGACACTTCAGCACTTGAAACTTATTATGACGTTCTTTTTCATTACGAACATAATATGGACTGCTCACACTCTGCAGCTTTCCCAAATGGTATTCCGCACTATTTGAACGCTCACCGGTCCCAACATTTTTGTTGGGAATATGCGATCCACCAATCCAGAGACCAATTGTGATCGGTTCTTTTCCTAGAGGGTAGGCAGGATACTTATGTCTCTTTTGGGCACAATCTTGTCTAATATACTCACAAGCACAAATAAGTGTCGCTGCACGGGTAAACTGCTGTGCCGCCAAAAGGCGGAGAGTATAACGCATAATAACAGCCGTGCCGTTGGAGTTTTTGGGGTGTGCCAGCTTGCGATAGAAAATTGTAAACGCAGTCAGTCCAAGGTATGCCTCGGTTTTACCGCCACCGGTAGGGAACCATATCAAATCAACGATACTCCGCTCCGGAGATTCATCATCAGTTATAGAGTTGACATCCATCAGTAAAAATGCTATCTGGAAAGGTCTCCATTTGCAATTGCTGTCGCTCTCCTGGCTGTAATCCATGCCATAAAGCCTGTCTGCAATTTCTTCGTCCCCCGGGTAACGATCGGCGTTGGTTTTGGCCATATCTCCCTGCATCGCAATATGAATTCTCTGCATAAACATTGCACGATTTGCCAACAGAAAGGCTTTGTACGCGTTGTCATTTTTTGCCAGAGTATCAATGCCAGCATACATTCTCTTATATGCGCGTTTACATTCACGGATATTATTGGCGGCAGCAGATACATATCTGGGATCGAGTGTGTCAGCCACCTTTTCCAGACTATCAACCCAATTTTTATACAGGTCGACCAGGTTCCGCATGGATGCAAGTTTGGTAGTTCTGTCGGATGGATCCAGGTCGGACAAATACTTCATGGACAATTCTTCGTCTTTGATGAGGTCGTTCTGAGGCAAGGAAAAACTCATCGACGGAATCTCTATTATCGGTAAGAAATCGCTCCATATAGCCCCAACTCCAGACGCATCGATTTCCCAGTCTACGGATGTACCCAAGCCGGTTCCGTATATTTTTTTGTGACGGTACAACAAATCCAGCGATTGTTCTTCTGAATCCATTGCGGTTACATCCGCATTGGGATTGCTTTCTACAAAAACGAAATCATTATTCTCAGAGGATACTTTCATTTTGGCCTGGAAAATACAGCGATTTGCTTTCACGGGAGATTCCTTCCTGTCGTTCACCAACATAACGGTAATTGACCACAAATTATCTCCAATTTTCCGTCTCAAAGCCACCAGCTTTGCATCAGTGCCATCCAGGTTGTGGTTGGCTTCGTCATCGGCATAATCCCCATGGCTAAAGTCAAGCACAAATTCCGGAATTTCATGCGGAACTCGCACATACCCCATAGCACAGTAGTCAACAAAACGGTAGACTATTTTCTGAAGAATGTGGAATTCATTTTCCGGAATCGTATCGCGCTCAAAAATGCTACGGGCTTCCTTGGCCGTTACGGAAGAAATCAGCCGCAGCGCATGGGTGTCCTTGTCATACACCATAATATGCGCCAATTCAGGCGGTACTGTATAGGTGTCAGGAGTATCCGGCAGATAGGGAATCATACAATCCGGAACTTTGGCATTTCGGTATGTGGCAAATGTCAAACTTCCCCTGACGATATTTGTATTTCCGCTTGCGATGAATGTAATACCCATGGACGAAGGCATGTACTGTGTAGCCATTCCGATTTCTTCGTCCAAGTTTTCATCGGCAGTTTCGTCAAATGCATAGGTTCTCTGTTTCTTTTGTTGAACGGGGTCGGCACCCGGATCTTCGACAGAAACCGAACCGGAGTTTTCTGCAGAATTATCAGATTCCTCCAATTCAACAGTCTCATCATTATCCTGGTTTACAGCATTTCCTTGTGGGAACAGAATACCAACGGAATAACGACTGGTAGGGGTGCTGGAAATAAGTTCATGCTCTCTGTCAGGCAAAGAAAACTCTGATCCGGGTCCTAAAAGTTCATCCCTAATTATACCGATATACTCTTCCCGGGCAGAAATCATTGTCTGTCTAATCTCACTGCCTGTCACATCAATACCTCCGCTTCTGTAATGGGTGTATTCACCAGATTGATGTTTATATTTACACTTTCGTCCAGTTCCGTAATATACTCAAGTTCCAGTGTTTCCGACAGACTGTCCACGTTGTCATATACGATGCTTAGAACGCTGCCTTCCTCAGGTATGTTGCCACTGAGTTTATCGTTGATAGCCTTTGCGATTAATTCGAGAATCTTTCGCCGGTCGTGACGCACCGCTCCACACGCCTCAAAAAAGCCATGAGTATCTGCCAGCAGATGAGGATCCTGTGTTACGATTGCAATATACTCCATGGTACGTTCTTTACGGGGGCCAACAATGTGACTGTCATCGATGAGCCATTGCCGAATAGTGACCTCCTGCATAGAGCTTCCGGCCTCTCTCATTTTCTGCGCAACCTTTCGATAAGTAAAGCCATTGGTTTCCTTATACTCCCGCAAGGCTTCTTTCCAATATTGAGACTTTTCGTAAGCCTCAATTGCGCCTTGCCCCAAACGCCCATCGCGGAGCAGACGCTCATAGATGAAGTCAACAATATTCTTGGTGTAATCATCACGCTTAACAAACACCAGCACATCTCCGGGTCGCAATTGCTCCGGGGACTTTTCAATCACATTTCCTGCCATACTGTCAAAGACAACCGCAGAATAATACTTGGAGAAGAATATTTGCTCTCCCGAAACGAAAGTGCCTACATGTTTAACTTCGGACACCGGGACATAAACGCCTCCCGCACTGCTGCTCTGTGCCAATTTGCGAACATCAAATGTATTAAAGGCTTCGATATATTCGTCCAGGGCGGAGAACTGCTGTACTTCCTCTTCCATCTGCATTTCCGGAGAAGAGTCATCCTCCTCTGGCTCGTCTGCCATATGGGTGGCACCGATTCTTCGATTCAACTTTCGCTCGTACTTTGCGAATTTCTTTCGCCGGAATGTAAATACCTTTTCCTCACATCCATATAGAAGGACATCGACGTTACGTGCAGCCAAACATTGTAACGGATCAAACCGCTTATTATTCAGTTCTCCGACACATAAAACCGCATCGTATTTTTTCCGGCTATCGAAACGATTTGCCGTTACACAAATTACATTTTCATCAGAAAAGTACTCAGGGTATACCATGCGAAGTAAGTCGGCATAATATGCCTTTGGCACAATGATTGCAACCTTGCCGAGTTTATGTTCGTTCAAGTATTCCCTCAGGGCATTTGCCTTTGGGCAGATTTTCAATCGTTCACGATATTTTCGTTCCAGTGCATCCGCCACAACCATACACAGTTCTTGCATAGACCCAGCTTGATCCGCAATATCCCATAATTCCTGAATGCGTCCGTAGGGTGAAGTAACCGCTTTGTTAATCTGTCCGTTACAAATGGCATTTTCCATTATTTCTAACGGAAAAACTGCGGAATTAAGAAGATTCAGCAGGCCATGTGCAGCCACCACGAAGTCATCTTTGACTGCATCATTCCAATTGGACTGTTTTATGACAAAAATCGCATTTTTTATGGTTTTGTATTCATCCCAACTCCAACCTTCACCTACGGGAATTGCCGTAACAGTATTGTGTATCACATTCATAATCTGCCGGTGGAGTTCTTCGGTAAGCGGGTTGTCATTGCGAATCATTTGATTGCTTTTGGATAGCATGGTTTTTGTACAAGCAAATACGGAAGCACCCTCATACATCTCCAAGATATGTTCACCCATCCCGGCTTTGATTGGGGATGTAACATGAACAAAACGCAGTACTTTTCTTCGAAGCAAATCGGCAAGTTCAGACCCGTTCTCGGTTATAGACGCGCCACCGATGACCAATAGACCTACTACTTTATTTCCGTTTCTATCCAGAACCAAATCCCGTGCCGTTGAAATTTTACCGGTTACTTTCAAAACCGGTTCCGCTTTTGTCGGATTCAGACCGAACTGATACTCTTCACCACTACCGGTATAATACGCCGCCGGAATAATGTCCAATAAACCAACTTCTTTGCCTTCGCCATATACGATGCAGACTTGTTTGTAGATCTCGCCAAATGAGTTGCGATCAGCCACAATAACGATTGAAACATCGATCTGCGTAGGGATTTCTTGAATATCCACATCAAATGCAAAAGCCAAAAAATCCTCACGATTTGTTTTTTTCTTTCTAATACCGCGTCCGTCAGTAATCTGCGACTCGCCGTAGTAAGGCTTTATCAGGTGTTTATTCTTCTCCAGGGGAAGGTAACTGATCGTTTTCCCGTTTTTTCCTTTTCCGTCCTGCTCAATCACCATGCAAAGCCGACCGTATTCAATGCTGGTACCTTTCCAGCGATACCTCTGACCATTATACATAACCATATCGTCTATCTGTAGAGCAGAGATAATATCGTCATTTGTAGACAGATTATAGGATAGACACCCCAGAGCGACGGCAACAACGGAAATAACATCAAAGCACAGAGATCCTGTATGAAGAGCAAAATTGACCGTTCGCTCCTTTGATACCAATGAATCGGCAAAAAAAGACAGATATTTTTCAATGATTGCTTCCTTCGATATCAGCGCATCACCATAATAAATATCGCACTTTTTCAGAATAGCATTTGCCAGTTTTTCTGCCGTCACGGTCATACACCTCCGTTTACGGTTCTTCTCCGTGTAAGATCGCCAAACAATCAAGCATAAACCGTGCCATCTCCTCAATTACCGGAATTGTGACGGAGTTGCCAAACTGCTTGTACTGTTGGACTGCCGGAATTCCCTCGGGGAATGAAAACTCGTCCTCCCCCTCAGCGTTTACGAATCCATAGTTTATAAAGCCTTGAAGTTTCCCCCACTCGGTGGGAGTCATAACACGAATGCCTTTATCGTTGAGAGGGGTTTTCTTCCCTTTAATAATCTGTCCTGCAATGCCTTCTTTGGGATCGTATATCAAATTACGTTCACGGCCCGAACCTCCTGTTGCCAACAATGTGTTGGCTATAGGTCTCTCAATTCCTTCCGCATTTACAATCCGATAACCAAATCCGTAGCCTTTTCCTTCTTGACGCTCTCGATGCTTGACGAGTGTCTCCAAATATCCCGATGCCATATAATACCTTGCCGGAACATCATGCTCCAACAAATCATTCAAATCATGATATAGCTCAACCGCTCGGGTACGAGGCATTTCCGTTGGCAGCATAGCCAGTCTCTCCGGGGCAAAACGCTCCGTATCAAAACCGATTATATATGTACGAGGGCGATTTTGCGGAACGCCAAAGTCGCGGGAGTTGCGAATAAAGGATTTCGGCACATATTTGAGTGTCCCGTCCGCTTCTTTTGTGACACCAATTACATGGTACCCCAAATCATTTACAAGCGTTTCGATGATGGTTTTGAATGTTCGCCCTTCGTCGTGAGAAACCAAACGATCTACATTTTCCAAAAACAATGCAAATGGTCTGGTTCTCCTAATAATGTCGGAGATATGAAAAAAAATCTTGCCCTTTTCTTCGTTCTCAAATCCTTCCTGCAACCCGACCCGGCTGAATGTCTGGCAGGGGAATCCGGCCAAAAGCACTCCATATTCCGTGTTTTCCACCTGCTGTTTAAATTCATCGCCAGTCAAATCGTTTTCGGGATTGTCCCCATATAAATGTTGGTATGTTCTGCAAGCGTACTTGTCAATTTCCGAAGAAAGTACATTCACAAACTGCCCTGTAAGCTCAAAGCCACGACGAATGCCGCCGATGCCGGCACAAAGGTCAATTGTTCTATACGGTTGAACAGGGAAAACTCGCAGCTCATCCAAAACTACGGAAACGCAGTATTCCGGTTCTTTTTGTATTTCATGCCCCCAAAATCGCAGAACAGTCCAACCTTGTTCCTGTAGTCGTGCCGTTACCTCAATATCTCTCTGCATATTGCGTTCGATTTTGGGAATCCAAAAATCACGATTGCTTTTTATTTCATTTTGTGCCTGCTCCCAGTTATATCCGTGCCAAAAATCTCCGTCACAGAATATCGCGATTTTCCGAGCAAGAAATGCAATATCCGGTTTTCCAAAAATCGTCTTATTGTTTCTCGTAAATGTAGTAAGTCCCTGGCGAACAAGCTCCTCGCACAGAAGTTTCTCCAGCGCGGTATCACTATTGCGCACCCGGCTCATATTTTTATGTATTTGCTCTTTACTCTTTTTGCGAGCCATTGTGCATCTCTCCAACCTTCAAGATATAGGCCGATAAACCGCGAAGCATTCGATATTAGCTACAGAATATCAGCCTTGTTGTTCTATAAAACAGGCTTCTTTTCTCCATGCCATGTGGCAGTTTTGCAGTCCCACTGCATGAAAAACTCCCCTTCGGAAAGAATTGCATTCCAAGCGGGGCGCAGGAAACGATCAATGCATACCATAACTTCTTCCAGAGGTAGCTCCGTCATTTTCAGGCGGCGCAGATACTGCCTCCAGCGAACTTGGATGTCCTTGTTACCTGCCAAGGCGATTACGCGGTCGAAGCTGTCCCGCTCGTATGCCGTTCCCCGGTTTTGCAGGGTTTCGAAAATCGCCTGCCGGAGTGCCCAGCCGTCGAAATCGAAGATGCTGGACAGATAGTGAATATCATAGATATCCTTCATGCGGCTGGTCAGTTCCAAACGCTGAAGTAGCGCGTCAAATTTTTCTGCAATAGTGCTTTCCAGAGAGTAGGTCAGCACCTCCGGAGCGCCAAAGCCATCCAGCTGAACGGGGATTGTCCTCTTGCGGGGCACGGGAATAATTATGTCACCCACACCGAAATCCACATCAAAAGGAGTCCGGGTATTTTTAATTTGACCTACCAGCTGGAAACTGACGCCGGTATACTTCCGCTGGGGAGAAATAGTTTCAAATCCCCTGGAAGTAAATGTAATAAAATCGTTGCCGCTGTCCACGGAGATAATCTCATCCACCATGCGTTTGATGTCCTCAATCCTTCCGGGGAATTGTTGTAGCAGAAAATCGATATCAACGGTAGCCCGGCTCTCAAAATTGGTCAGCGTGTAAATGAAGAGGCCACCCTTAAGCACCAGGTTTTCCGCATAACGGGAGGCAGCCAGCCGCCGCAGAAATTCTTCCTGGCAGAACAGCTGTAAATGCAGCTGGAAGGGCTTGCCTGTTTCTTTTGCTTTGTTTTTCAGCCGTGCAATGACGGATGCGCCCATATCCATTACAGCCACACTCCTATCCGATCTTTCACCTTTTTCAGAACTCTACGTTTTTCGGCATATTCCAGCAGCTTGGGTACATTCTTTTTCGTATCTGCTACATAGCTCTGGATTGCTTTGTTGTAGGTCTCTCTGTCCATTTTGTTTTCATAAAAAATGCATTCGCAAATCAACCGATCCCGATCAAATATTTGCATGGTGCAGTCGCCGTAATCTGCGGTTGTAACGCCAAAGGCCAAAAATTCCTTTTTCATGTAGTACGGCTGCACAAAGGGATAGTCCAGCTTGAAACGGGATTTGGATGTATCCCGGTCGACTGCAATGTTCCATTCCAGGGGCGTCCGGTCAGAATAGCGGTAATAGAACAGGGCCGTGTACATGCACAGCACACCATCCGGGAACAGTTGAGCAATTTGTGCCGCCTCGGATATGAGTTCATTCGTTTTGCAAAGGCTGTAATAACCTTGCTTGATTCTCTCTATAATTTGCTCATCAACCATTTTCCGAATAGCATAGGTGTTATAGCCGAGGGCTGCGAGATCAGATGTGCGGAATATGCCTCCGCATTCGTCTGCCAGCTTTTCAATGATTTCTTTGTCGGCCATGTTTTCACCAACTTTCCGCACAAACTCATCTTGTGATGTAACTTCGCAAATCTAATTATACGCACATTTCTCAAAAAAGTCAATGTGGCGAGGATACTTTCGCACACTGAACGTCAAATGTTTTGCTGAAATTTCGCGTGAACCTGTGAGCTTTTCCGTATCGTTTGGCAAATCACCGCTTGTAAATCACTTGCGCTACCGAGTATTACTCGTTTTTGGGGTATCCCCTCTTGCTAATTCTGCGAAAATTTGCGCGAAGCCCCACGCCGGTCTTCATACAAATAGAGCGTAGGGATTTTGCCTCCCCCTTGGGGCCACCGCATGACAGCAATTATTTTGTACCGCCTTTTGCCCTTTCCCGGTAGTAATACTCCTTTGATTTGAGTTTATTCCTCACACTCTGACATTCCAGTGTCCCGCAGTATTTCTGCCGATTCCCACGCTTAATGAATGCTTTGCCGCAAGCCTGGCAAAAGGCGATGTTGGTTTTGCCGCCGTAGTCATCCAAGGCGTTGGCATTCACCGCCATAAATCTGGCAAGGCCGAAATATGCCGCGTCCACGACGGATTTGACCACAGGCTGAAGCTGGATCTGTCCGGTGGAAATATCATACTCCAGTCCCATTTTCAGTTTCGGTATGTTCTCGATGAAATCCTGCAATACCAAAGGACGGTGAACGGAATCCGCCCGGTACCACGCATGGAGCAAATTTTTCTCATCCGGCACACGGACTTCCCCATAGATCCGCTGTGCATCGGCTATTTTGCCTTCCATCAGACTGCGGATGGCAAAGAGGGTCATGGTGTCGGTATAAAGCTGTTCCAAATCCCGTACCATGTCTTTCACAGAAATGCTGTAGCATTCGATCACATTGACCAGAATATCCCAGTATTGGTCGGCATCATTACCGACCTGTTCCAATGCGGCAACATCATCCCCATAGTGATAGTAAGGGTGAATATTCTCCAGACTCCAACGGATCAGAATTTCGGCACACTCCTTCAATGGCTTGTCCCGGAGTTCCAGATTCAGATTACACAATTCAATCAGCAGTTCCTGCCCGGAAGGATACCCCTTATAGGTGACGGGAAACTGCCCCGAGGTATATTCCGCAAATATCGTCAACATACCCTCCACGATTCCAATTCTGTACGAATGGAAACGGAGGGTATGTTTTTTTATGTCTCCAATACCACCAATCTCATAGTCATCCAGCAGTTTCTTCAGTTCCATCTCTTCACTCCTCTTTTTTACCGATAATCTTACCATTAGAAACGCAAATTACAATCAAAGTCTTACCGATAGAACAAAGATTTCTGCTCCTATTATATGCGACAATATAGATGAACACAAGAGAAAGGAGCAAAATTGATGAAAAACCATTCTTGTAAGGCGGTATTCAACCTAAAAGAGGCGGCATCTTACCTCGGAATCAGCGTTCCAACCCTGGTGCGCCTGCTGAAGAGCGGAGAGATTCCCTGCCGCCGGGGAGGACAGCGGTGGCTGATCGCACAATCTGTCCTGGATGATTGGTTGAAGCAGAAAAGCTGAGAAGGGAGTGAACACTATGACCCAAACAATACCGATTACCGTGTACACGGCAGACTGCACCGGAAACGCATCCAACTGTCTGTACCCCAACAAAATTGAAATCGCGGACGAAGCATCCGCGAAGTTAGCGTTTTCCAAAGACTTGGTCTGCGCCCGGTATAAGAACAACTACCGTAACATCGACAATTTTGAACTGTCCAATGCCCTGCCCGGGGACTGCGACAATGAGCACTCCGATGATCCCCAGGATTGGGTCACCGCGGAGGATGTCGCTGACCTCTTTGCCGATGTTCCCCATGTGATCCACTACAGTCGCCACCACATGAAACAGAAAGGGAACAAAGGCCCTCGTCCACGGTTTCATGTTGTATTACTCATACAACCGGAACAGGACGCGGAGCGGTATACGGCTCTCAAGCAGCGTCTTCAGGCGGCATTCCCTTTTTTTGATGCTAACGCCATGGACGCCGCCCGGTTCCTGTTCGGCACGGGGGATCCTCAGGTACTCTATCATCCCGGCACCGTCACCCTGAATGACTTTTTGGATGAGATGGACGGCGAACAATCATTTGCCGACCTAGAATATTCCATTCCGGAGGGAAGTCGCAACAGCACCATGTCCCGGATCGGAGCCAGGATCATCAAACGGTACGGCGATACTGCGGAGGCAAAGGATCTGTTTTTCCAAGCGGCCCAGCAATGCTCCCCACCTCTGGAGGATCGGGAGTTGGAAAGTATCTGGGCAGGAAAACAACGGCTCTATTCCAAAATCCGCAACCAGCCTGGATACATCCCGCCGGATGCTTACAACAGTACCGGCCCCGTAGTCTGGGACACGCCCATCCTATTTGACGAATATGACCTCCCCACATTTCCCGTGGACGCATTACCGGAAGTCATTCGCCGCTATGTGCTGGCGGTGGCAGAGTCCACCCAGACCTCCGTGGATATGGCTGCGGTAGAGGCTTTGGGCGTTGTGTCTCTGTGCAGCCAGGGAAAATACTTCATCCGGGGCAACGCGGACTGGATAGAACCCCTCAACACCTACACGGTCGTCATCCTCCCGCCTGCGGAGCGAAAATCCTCGGTGCTGTCCATGATGATCCACCCGGTGGAAGTATATGAAAAATTGGAAAACGAACGGCGTAGTCCGAAAATCGTCCAAAGCCAAATGGAACTGAGCAAGTTGGAAAAGGAGAAGCGCAGTTTGGTGGAGCGGGCATCCAAGGGCAAAGCAACCGAGGAAGATATCAAAAGCAAGGCCAAAGAAATAGCCGAATACGAACCGGTGAAACCTCTCCGACTCTTCGTGGACGATGTGACCTCTGAAAAGCTGACTTCAGTTCTGGCCGAGAACAACGGTTGTGCGGCGGTGGTTTCCGCAGAGGGCGGTATCTTCGATATCATCAGCGGCCTGTACAGCCGCAATGTAAATATCGATGTATTCCTCAAAGGTCACAGCGGTGATACCATCCGAGTTGACCGCATCGGCAGAGCCAGCGAAAGCATCATCCACCCGGCATTGACCATGGTGCTGGCAGTGCAGCCGGAAGTGCTGAACGGACTGATGAGCAACAACACCTTCCGTGGTCGTGGTCTAACTGCCCGGTTCCTTTACTCCATGCCGAAATCCACCGTCGGCAACCGTTCTTTCTCCACGAAACCAATCCCGGAAGGTGTCAGAGTCAGGTATCGGGACCTGATTGAGGCCATTCTTTCCAGCGACAACGAGCAGCAGCCAATCAGCCTGGACGATGGAGCCGAGGAAGTGCTGGAAACCTTGTTCAACGAGGTGGAAGGTCGGCTGAAAGGTGACTTGGCAGAGATCCCTGACTGGGCGGGTAAGTTCGTGGGTTCCGTCCTGCGTATCAGCGGCATTCTGCACGTCATGAAATATCCTAAGGATTCCATGTTCGACCCTGTCGACAGAGAAACCATGGAGAACGCCGTTACCATCGGCAGATACTTTCTCGAGCACGCCAAAGCCGCATATTCCCTCATGGGTGCCGATGCCGTAAACAAGAACGCCCGGTATCTGCTCTCCGCCATCAAACGGGAGCGGCTTACGGAGTTTTCCCGCCGGGATGCCATGCGGCTGTGCCGCCGGTTCAAGACCGCCGAGGGTCTGCAGCCTGTGCTGGATCGGCTGTGCGAATACGGCTATCTTGCCGCCAAGCCACTGCCACCCGCCCACGGAGCGGGAAGAAAACCCTCGGAGATTTACCTGACCAATCCGGCTGTGCTGGAGGATGGCACAGGGGAGGGGCGGTCATAATCTCCGGGGCTTCTTGTCCGGACAACGGGCGTGGGGTCTCACGCACAAAATCGCGAATTCAAAAGGGTAATTACCCGAAATCAAACACAGGAGGTTTCAATATGACCAAGCATGAAATCGAAATCCTGAATGTCATGCGCAGCCGTGGCAAAACCGCCATGGACATTGCGCTTGCCCTTCACATCTCCGTCAACACCATCCGTTCTTATATGCGCCGCCACCCTCCGGAAGATGTCCTTCAGGTAGAGTGCCTTTGGTGCGGAAAACCCATCGTGCAGGTAAAGGGCAGAAAAGCCAAACGGTTCTGCTCCGACAAGTGCCGGAATACTTGGTGGAACGCCCACCCGGAAAAGGTACAGCGTAAAGCCTATTATCGTCTGACCTGTGCGTACTGTGGAAAGGAGTTTGAAAGCTATGGCAACCGGAACCGAAAATACTGCTCCCGTGCCTGCTATGCCGATGCAAGAAGCTCTCATCCTGTACCGGATCCTGTCGGCAATGCTGGAGCACCGCTGCTGTGAGGGAGAACTGGATGAACGGACCCGTGACCGTGCCAAAAGGGTTCTTGCCGTGAAAACCGGCATGACCCGGGACAGCATCTTTCTTTGAGATATAGGAGGTATAGACTTGCTATTTTCTCTGAAACGAGCAATATATGTTACCGACGATACTTGATACAAAGGAGGACACTATGCCAAGAACCGTAACGCAAATTCAGTTTCCGACACCCATACCAAAAGCCCGTCGGGTGGCGGCATACGCCAGAGTGTCCAGTGATAAGGACACCATGCTGCACTCCCTGGCGGCTCAAGTGGACTACTACAGCACCTACATCCGCCACCACCCGGGCTGGGCGTATGTGGGTGTGTACGCCGACGAAGCCAAGACCGGTACCAGGGACAGCCGTGAGAACTTCCAACGGATGCTCGCCGACTGCCGGGCAGGCAAGATAGACCACATCATCACCAAGTCCGTTTCCCGCTTTTCCCGCAACACCGTGACTCTTCTGGAAACCATCCGGGAACTGAAAGGCCTGGGCATCAGCGTATATTTTGAAGAACAATCCATCGATACCTCCACCGCCGACGGAGAACTGATGCTCTCCATCCTGGCAAGCTATGCCCAGGAAGAGAGCCTCTCTGCAAGCGAAAACCAGAAATGGCGCGTCAGGCGCAACTTTGAGCAGGGAATTCCCTGGCGTTTCTTCATGCTGGGCTACCGTAGGGAGAACGGCAAGCTGGTGGTGGTCCCGGAAGAAGCGGATATTGTCAGAGGAATCTTTCGGGACTATCTGGACGGAAAAGGAACTGCCGCTATTGTCAAGCGACTCAACGAGGAAGGGTATGCCACCCAAAGTGGCTGCGTCTTTCACAAGAGTGCTGTGGACAGGATCCTGCGCAACTACGCCTATACCGGAAATCTCCTTCTCCAGACCAAATTTCGTGAGAACCATCTGACCAAAATCACCCGGAAGAATCAGGGAGAACTGCCCCAATATCATGCAGCGAATACCCACGAAGCCATTATCCCGCCGGAAACCTTTCAGGCTGTTCAGGACGAGATCCAGCGGAGAAAGGAGAAATATGCACCCGCTAAACCACGGAAAGTCTCCCTGTTTAGCGGCCTGATCACCTGCGCCATCTGCGACAAACATTACCGCCGCAAAACCACCGGCACGGGACCGGTCTGGATCTGTTCCACCTACAATTCTTACGGGAAAGCCCACTGCCCCTCCAAAGCCGTCCCAGAGGAAAAGCTAATGCAAACCGCCGCTCAGGTGGGGCCTGTGAGCGAAATCACGGCGATTACTGCCCGAAACGGCAACCTGTTGGAGTTTACTCTCAAGGACGGGACAAAAGCCGTAAAACGCTGGCAGGACCGCTCCCGTGCGGAGAGTTGGACAGAGGAGATGCGCCGGGCAGCTGGCGAAAAGACAAGAGAGAGGAAGAAAGACCATGCCGAAAGCTAAAAATGTCACTGTCATACCCGCCACACTGAACCTTCACACCAAAATGCCCGCCAAAGAGCGGGTGCGCCGCAGGGTGGCGGCCTACGCCCGGGTCTCCACGGACAGTGAGGAACAGCTCACCTCCTACGAAGCTCAGGTGGACTACTATACACGGTTTATCCAGGACAATCTGGATTGGGATTTCGTTGGGGTCTACACCGACGAGGGGATCAGTGCCGTTAACACCAAGCGCCGGGAGGGCTTTAACCGCATGATCCGGGATGCGCTGGCGGGGAAAATCGACCTGATTGTCACCAAGAGCGTCAGCCGTTTTGCACGAAACACCGTGGACAGCCTGACCACCATCCGCAAGCTGAAAGAAGTGGGGTGTGAATGTTTCTTCCAGAAAGAAAATATCATGACTTTTGACTCCAAAGGTGAACTG
>ERZ779866.1275-NODE-1275-length-26099-cov-3.479458_pt1 | contig 26099 bp, 21 predicted proteins | sample MGYA00511248_ERZ779866 | MGnify/ENA primary metagenome ERZ779866 (study PRJEB29588, sample SAMEA2155758) | human gut metagenome | biome: human gut; feature: human-associated habitat; material: faeces | place: Denmark | collected 2008/2010 ... | reverse complement strand
TTTTAGCCATAAAAATAATAAAACTCCTTTTATTTATATTCTAACTATTATACTATTATACATTATACCGCCGTTAAAATCAAGATTTTAACGCAACTTTTTCCTGTTTTTTTCCCTGTGTTTTCCGTTACTTTACGATATACAGCTCTTTTGGAGCTGAAGTGAGGTTTTCTATGCCGTTTTCGCCGAAATATATCATGTCCTCAATGCGTACTCCGAACCTTCCCGCGATATATATACCCGGCTCGATAGTCAGCACATGGCCTTTTTCCAATGTCTTTTCCTCGATCTTGTTGGCTCTCGGCCCCTCGTGGTTGTCAAGACCTACACAGTGTCCGAGACCGTGCCGGAAGCACTCGCCGTATCCCGCCTCGGCTATTATGTCTCTGGCTATGGCGTCTATGGCTTTTCCCTTCATGCCGGCCTTTGCTCCCTCTATGGCGGCAAGCTGGGCCTCGAGCACAGTTTCATAGACATTTTTCATCTCGTCGGTTATGCAGCCGAAGGCAACCGTTCTCGTCATATCGGAGCAGTATCCCTTATACACCGCGCCGAAATCCATGGTGAGAAAATCGCCGTCCTCAATCACCTTGTCGGTGGGCACGCCGTGGGGCAGCGACGAATTTGCTCCCGAAACGGCTATTACCGGGAATGAAAGGCCGTCGGCGCCGTTTTTATACATCTCATACATGAGAATTGTGGCCACCTCTTTTTCGGTCATTCCCGCATGCAGCTGAGGAAGAAGGGCGGCATAGGCTCTTTCCGTAATGCTCTGAGCCGTCTTTATGTACTCCAGCTCTTCTTTCTCCTTGATCTCCCTGACGGTTTCCATACCGCTGCCGAAGGGCACGAAAGAGCATTTGCACACCGCTTTATAGCTTTCAAACTCCGATACGCTCATGGAGTTGTTTTCAAAAGCCACCGTCTTGACGCCGTTTTCCTCTACGAGCGCCGCAATATCCTTTTGGAAAGTCTCTTTGAGGCTTCTCACCTCAAAGGCGGGGTCGGCGCCTTTTCCCGCCGCCTCAATATATCTGAAATCCACGATGAGATAGGCCTTTTCCCCCGTTATAAACACAGCTCCCGCCGACGATGCAAAGCGTGAGGCATATCTCCTGTTGCTTTTGGAGGTCACCAGCAGTCCGTCGGCTCCCGACCTTTTGAGCGCCTCCCTGATCCTCTCAAGTCTTGTCATAGCGCACTCTCCTTTAAAATATTTTGATATATATTTTTCATACTCAGAGCGTCTTCCGCCTGAGTTCCTGCGCTTTCACATATGAACACGGGACTGTAATTTCTTTCAGCGGTAATTTTTGCTATATGCTCAAATTCAGGGCCGTACACCTCGTCCTCAAAGGTGAGGTGCTTTACCTCTCCCCCTTTGCTGTACTCTATCTTGCTGAAATGAGAGTGGTATATTTTCGCCCTCTCTGTCCCTATCATATTCTCCATGGTGTCGAATATATTTTTAAAATCCTCATAGGTTTTCAAAGACCCCAAAGTTCTGGCGTTGAGATGGCCGAAATCTATGCAGGGCAAAAGTCTTTCGTCCTCTCTGCATACCGTGAGTACTTCTTTCAAAGTGCCAAGCACATTTATCTTTCCCATGGTTTCGATACAGGGGACTATGTGGGAAAGCCCCTCATCGTCCAGTGCCTTCAGAAAAGCTTTTACATTGGCTTTTGTATTCTTCATGGCTTCGTCTCTCGTCATTTTGGAGATTCCGCCCAGATGAATCACTATCCTGCTGCCCTTCATAAAGTTTACGCATCGGGCCGCATCTATGATGTACTTTATGTTTTTTTCCACTCTTTCGCTGTCAGATGCCGAAAGATTTATAAAATAGGGGGCGTGAACAGATATCTGTATGCCGTTTTTGACACCTTCCTCCCCTATTGCCGAGGCCGTTATCTCCCCTATGTTTACCCCTCTGCCGCACTGGTACTCATAGGCGGTAAGGCCCATGTTTTTGAGCCACAGTGGGGCGTCTTTTGATGATTTATATTTTTTCGAAAAGCTTTCGCTGTTGCCCGCAGGGCCGAATAATGCTGCCATATATTTTTCCTTTTCCTTATTATCGGTTATATTTTACCACAAAAAACATAACTTTAACAAGAGGGAGTGATCAAAAACATGCGTAAAATCAAAATTTTTCTGTTTGCCTCGCCCCATGAGGCCTCCGATGTTTTCAAAATAACGCGAAACTGTACTTTTTTCAGCTATTTTATAGATAAGGAGGGGCTTTTCCGCCGCAAAAACACCCCTTTCGGAAACACCAGCCGCCTTATGTATGTCTCGGACTACGGCACCGCCTCCTGTGCCGACGCCGATTTTCAGAAGCTGGCCGCCGATATCGCGAGAGAATGCCGAATAAGGCGTTTTTCAGGGGTGTTCTTCGACTTTGAAAACCCCCAGAGCGCCCTTCTTTTGAGCTATGCCTCGCAGTTTATCCGCTCTCCCGGCTTTACGATTTTTGTCCCCCGCATGTTTGCGGGAAACACCTCCGGCGCGAAGACAGTCATATCCTCGTCGATAAGCGGCGGAAGCTTTTCGCAGATGCTGAGAGACGCCGTAAGCGCCTACGGCTGTGAAAACATATGTCTCGATGTCTCTTTGACACGCAAGGATTTCACCATGCCGTCATACATGCCCGAGGGCAGAGACATAAGCGACAGAGAGCTTTGCGAGATAACGGAAAAACACAGCCCGTCGGTCTTTTTTTCAAAAGACCTGTGCTCCAAATATTTTACATATTCAGAGAACGGAGAACATCATTTTGTCCTGTTTGACGACGCAGACACCGCCCGCGCAAAGCTTGATATCGCCGAACAGATGGGCATACCGTACGCCTTTCTCTTATACTCCGATTTTAAAGAGAATACCGCCTCAATATTAAAATAAACCGACCGAGGTCGGTTTATTTTTTTATGTCACATCTACGAGATGAGAAAGAGCTCTTGTATAGGCTATATACTTCTCATTTGCCGTCATGTCTCTCGGCACGGCGTATACCTTGTCAAACTCAAGTCCCTTTGCCGCCTCTATATCTATAAGAGCGATCTTTCCGCTTTCTGTTTTGCCCACCGATATGTGCTCGGACTTTTTAACTGCCGACACAAATCGTTTCATATAGGGTGCCTTCAAGTCCTTGCAGACGACAGCCACCCTCTTTTCGGCCGCATCATCGTCGATGTAGAAAAGGTCTTCAAAGTCCATATTCTCCACCTTTACACCGCTGATTCCCACAGCCTTTGTGTCCATATCCAGCATTTTATTGGTGTAATCGGCTATCTGAATGGTGTTGCGATAGTTTATCGGCAGCTCGAACATATCAAAGCTTTTTACCTTTTGAAGCTTCTGCCAGTCGTCGGTGCCGTTTATCTTGATGAGCTGGTTTGTGTCTCCGTATATGTTGAAGCGCACATCGGAGTTGACAAGGCTCATCATCTTATACTCGGCGGGTGATATGTCCTGACCCTCATCTATTGCCAGAAGGGCGTCGGATACCCTTATTCTGCCGTACATCATATAGAAGAAAATTATCTTGGCGTAAAAATAGAATCTGTACTGCTCAAAGTTTTTTATCTTCTCAAATACCTGATATCTGTCCCCCAATGCCTTTTCAAAGGCTTTGGCGAATATATTGTTCACATCGAAGCTCATGAGAGCCTGCCTTGAGGCTTCAAGGCTCATGCAATCCTCCTCGGAGAGCACCTTGAGAGAAAGCTCGGCTATCTCTTTTTCGAGATTTTTTATATTCTCCCTGTTGTCCTCTATCCTCTGTTTTGCCGCGGCTATGTTGTCGGAAAGGGTTGTCACCGCCTTATAGCTTCCCGCTATGTCGTCATGGGGAATCCCTAAAAGGTGGAGATGCCACTCGAGATTTTCGGTCTTATAATTTATTCTGCCGTGGTTTTTTACGGTATTCGGCTCTTTGTTTTCGAGATTTTTTGCCACAAGGGTTTTCGCTTTGGAAACTATTGCCCTTTTCACCGTATCCCTCTCACGGGAATACCTCTCGATATGACCGAAATCCCTCTCGATTTTCTCCTCAAAGGCCTCTTTTCTCTCGGTCCTCTGGGCTATCATCTCGTTTATAGAGGCTTCGCCGCTCAAAATGGCGGAGATGGTCTGGATATATACATCTACCTTTTTATAGGTGTTGTCGTCAAAGGTGACATTTTTGTTGAATCCGAATTTATCGTTTATCCTGTCTATACGGTCATAGGCCACATCCTGCTCAAACTCGGCCCACACCTCGCCGTAAGCCTCCTCAAGCTTTGTGACAAAATCATCGGAATATATGTAGGCTATAAAATCGCCGTCTATATTTCTCTCACTCTGTATCTTATCGGCGTTTTTGAATATTTTCGTCCTTACGAGCTTTTTCTCCTTGTTTTTTGCGGCAAGTGGCAGCACCTTTCTCGATATGACATACTCCTCGTATTCGGAGAGTATTCCCGCATAATATCTATCGGCCGTTATCTTTTCTATTTTGGACAGCTCAAGCCTTTCTGAAAGAGCATTTATATGAGTGCTGAACATCTCGTTGGGGGTTATTATCTTTACCCTCTCCCAGTTCAGCTGGGGGTTGTTGAATTTCAGATAGGAAAGCCTGTGGAGAAGCACCATTGTCTTTCCCGACCCCGCGCAGCCCTGGACGATTATGTCCTTTTCAAAGGGCAGGCGGTTTATATTGTTCTGCTCCTCCTGCATCGACACGATGATGGGGGTCAGCTCCTTTTTGCGGCGCTTCTCATTGAGTATCCTTATGAGGAAGGGCTCTGTCACCACATCGGTGCCCATGTCTCTCGCCCCCGCTGCTTTGCCCTTTCCGTAATAGGCGCTGCTCATATACTCATTTTCAAAGTCCTGAAGCTTCTTCTCCTCTATAAAAAGGGCTCTTCTCAAAAGCAGGGTGTAGTCATAGTTCTCATGGGTGAACTTGAGCTCGTTTTTCATGTAAAATCTCTGACCCACAGGGGTACGCCAGTCGTATACCAGAAACTTATTGTCAAGATATATCGACCTTTCGCCGATGTAAGCCACAAGGCTCTCCTGTTCGGCGCCCTCGACGGCAAAGTCCATTCGCCCCATATAAGGCGATTCACTCAGCATGACAAAATCCTGCCGTTCTTTTCTGTTGGCGTTTCTGTCCTTTACCCTGCTGACATCGCCGTAAAGCCCCTCTCCGAAAGCGCCCGTGGCAAAATCAGGGTTCTTGTCGAGAAACAGTATGTGATCCTCTATGTTCTCCTCGACCTTTTCAAGGTATTTTTCCTCTTCTTCAAAAACCTTCTCCCTTTTGATACAAATCACCTCTTTCCTGAATGCGAAGTCAAAGAAAACAGGGCGGATTTTTCCGCCCTGATTCATTAAGCCGGGACAAAATTATTTCATCGAAGCCTTGATTACTCTCAAAGCGTTCTCGTTGCATATCATGTCGATCTCACGGGATGTGAAGTGCTTCTCCATGGCCTTTACTATTGTGGGCATGCCTGTGTAATCCTTAAACTCAAGGTTGCTTGTTATGCCGTCAAAGTCGGAGCCGAAGGCGAGAGCCTCGATACCCGCTTTATTCTTTATGTGAACCATGTGCTTTACGATATCTGCGATATATGTGTCGGCGCTGCCGTCGCGCAAAAAGCCGCTGGCGAAGTTTATGCCGACAACCGAGCCTGTCTCACCCAATACCTTGAGCTGATCGTCCCAGAGGTTTCTTCTGTGGGAGCAGAGATTTCTTGCGCAGGAGTGAGATGCCACAAAGGGTACCTTGGAATACTTGGCAACATCATAGAAACCGCCCTCGGAAAGATGGGATACATCTATTATCATGCCCAGCTCATTCATATAGGACACAGCCTCGATGCCGAAGGGCTTGAGGCCTTTCTTCATGAGTTCGGGATCGTCGGAGTTGGGGAAGCCGAAGCAGTTCTCATAGTTCCATGTCAGAGTGAGCAGTCTTACGCCCTTGTCGTAAAACTCCTTGATGCGCTCCATCTTGCCCTCTACGGGATGACCTTCCTCTATGGTGAGCACAGAGGACATCTTGCCCATCTCTTTGTTTCTCATTATGTCCTCATAGTTCATTGCGGGCAGTATGTAGTCCTTGTTCTTCTCCATCTGCTCAAGATATACCTTGTATGCCATCTGGAAAAAGTCATAGGAGCCCAGTTTTACGCCGTGATTTTCGGCGGCGCCGTTTATCGGAACGAATATGGCGAAGAACTGAGCCAGGCAGCCGCCCTTCTGAAGCTTCTCTATATCTATGTGACAGTCGTTCTTATAAAGCTCGGTCTTTCCTCCCGAAAGAGCTACTTTCATGGCAATGGTGTCACAGTGCAGATCTACAAATCTCATTTTTACCTCCGTGTGATAAGAAAATATTATAGCAGATATATTATAACACCAAAATTTCCAAAATAAAAGAAAAATTTTGAAAAAAGGTCTTGTTTATTTTGTCCGAAAGTGTTAAAATGAAATCGTTAAAATAGTGTTTATGTGGGGCGTGGTTTCGTGTCACATTAAAATTCTGTTTTAACATAATATTTGAAGAAATTTTATGTATAAAATGGAGGAATAGCTATGCACAAGAAGCTCTTTATCCCGGGCCCCATCGATTGCCGTCCGGAAGTTCTCGAAAAACTCTCTCAGCCGATGATCGGCCACCGTACAAAGGAAGCCACTGAGATCGGCCGCAGAATCGAACAGAACATGCAGAAGATTTTCCGCACAAAGAACACAGTCGTAATTTCCACAACATCCGGTTCCGGCCTTATGGAAAGCGCCATCAAGTGCTGCACAGCCAAGCGCGCAGCCGTGTTCTCCGTCGGTTCCTTCGGCGACAGATGGTATAAGATGGCTACAACAAACGGCGTTCCCGCAGACCTCTTCTCTGTCGAAGCCGGTAAGTGCACAACTCCCGAAATGGTCGACGAAGTTCTCGCAACAGGCAAGTATGACCTCATCACAGTTACACACAACGAGACCTCCAGCGGTGTTATGAACCCCGTAGGAGCTATCGGCGAAGTTGTAAAGAAATACCCCGATGTAGTGTTCTGCGTAGATACAGTTTCCTCCGCAGGCGGTTCTGATATCCCTGTTGACGAGTGGGGCATCGACTTCTGCATCACATCTACACAGAAGTGCCTCGGTGTGCCTCCCGGACTTTCCCTCGCAGCTGTTTCCGAAAAGGCATACAACAGAGCAAAGACAGTTCCCAACCGCGGTCTTTACCTCGACATCGTCTCTATCTACGACATGATGGTTGAGAAAGCTCAGTACCCCTCCACACCCGCTCTCTCCCTCATGTATGCTCTCGATTGGCAGCTCGATCAGATCGTCAATGTCGAAGGCATTGAGAATCGTTTTGCACGCCACAAGGAGATGGCTGAGTATATACGCGCATGGGCAAGAAAGAACTTCGCTCTTCTCGCCGATGAGGATTGCCTCTCCAATACTCTTACAGTCGTAAAGAACACAAGAAATGTCGACATCTCCGACCTCAACAAGAAGCTTGCTGACTACGGCGTAACAATAGCTGCAGGTTACGGCAAGCTCAAGGAGACAACATTCCGTATCTCCCACATGGGCGACTACACAATGGACGACATGAAGCTCGTTACATCTTCCATCGACAAGATCCTCGGCCTCTAATTTTTAAGTTTTTATGCATAAAGGCGTACCGCTTGTACGCCTTTATGACTATCTTTTCAAAAAATCTCAATAATAAAGGAGAAAACTGACATGATTAAGATTTTGGCTTCCGACGGAATGGAAAAATCCGCTGTTGCAGCTCTTCGTGAAAAGGGCTTTGAGGTAGAAGAAAAGTTTTATCCCCCCGAGGAGCTCGGCGCAAAACTCGCTGATGTAGATGTCCTCGTTGTAAGAAGCGCAACTAAAGTCCGTCAGCCCATCATTGACGAGGCTAAGAAGGCCGGCAGACTTAAGCTCGTTATCCGCGGCGGTGTCGGTGTTGACAATATAGATGTTGCATATGCTGAAGAAAACGGCATAAAGGTCCGCAACACTCCCAAGGCTTCCAGCGCAAGCGTTGCAGAGCTCGCTCTCGGCCATATGCTGGCTCTCGCCCGCTACATCGCCATCTCCAATGTCACAATGAGAAACGGCGAATGGAACAAGAAAAAGTATGAAGGAATCGAGCTCAACGGCAAGACTCTCGGCCTCATCGGCATGGGCCGTATTTCCCAGGAAATCGCAAAGCGCGCAGTTGCTCTCGGCATGAAGGTTATCTACAACGATATCTTCGAGATCAAGGGTCTTCCTGAGGAGTATGTCAGCATGAGCCGTGACGAAGTCCTCAAAAACGCAGACTTTGTCTCCCTCCACATTCCCGCATCCAAGGACGGTAAGCCGGTTATCGGCGCAGCAGAGCTTGCTCTCATGAAGCCCTCCGCATTTATCATCAACACAGCCCGCGGCGGCCTTGTTGACGAGGACGCTCTTGTTGAGGCTCTCAACAACGATAAACTGGCAGGCGCTGCTCTCGATGTATTCAAGGAGGAGCCCCTCAAGAAGGAAGCTCTCATGAACCATCCCAAGATCTCCCTCACTCCCCACATCGGCGGCTCCACTAAAGAAGCTCAGATGCGCATAGGCGGCGAGATCGTCGACATTATCACAGAATTTTTCAAGTAATCACCAAAGGAGAAAAATAAATGGCAGTTGTAAGACCCTTTAAGGCTGTCCGCCCCACACCCGAGCTTTCGGCCAAGGTTGCGGCTTTGCCTTATGATGTTATGAACTCGGACGAAGCCCGTGAGATGGTAAAGGGTAACCCCTATTCCTTCCTCCACATCGACAAGGCCGAGATTGACCTCGATCCCTCTATTGACCACTATGATCAGCGCGTATACGAGAAGGCAGCCGACACTTTCAACAAGATGATCAAGGACGGCACCTTCATTCAGGACGAAAAGCCCTGCTACTATGTATACAGACAGGTCATGGACGGCCGCGCCCAGACAGGTATCGTCGGCTGCGCTTCCATCGATGACTACATGAACAACATCATCAAGAAGCACGAGCTTACAAGAGCTGACAAGGAGACAGACCGTGTCAACCATGTCGATTTCCTCGACGCCAACACAGGCCCCATCTTCCTCACCTACAAGGCTCGCCCTGTTATCAATGAGATCGTGGCAAAGGCCATGGAAAAGGCTCCCGTATATGACTTCGTAACAGAAGACGGCATAGGCAACACAGCCTGGATCATCGACGACGAAGCCGATGTCGACGCTATCTCCAAAGAGTTTGCCGACACAAAGTATCTCTACATTGCAGACGGTCACCACAGAAGTGCATCGGCTGTACGCGTCGGCAGAAAGCGCCGCGCTCAGAACCCCGACTTTACAGGCAATGAGGAGTTCAACTTCTTCCTCTCTGTCCTCTTCCCCGACGAGCAGCTCTACATTATGGACTACAACCGCGTTGTAACAGACCTCAACGGTCTCACAGAGACAGAGTTCTTTGCAGCTGTCGAAAACAAGTTCGATGTAGCTCCCTTTGACGGCGAAGGACAGTACCGTCCCGACGCAAAGCACAAGTTCGGTATGTTCATCAACGGCAAATGGTATATCCTGACAGCTAAGGCAGGCACATTCGACGAGAGTGACCCTGTCGAGCGTCTTGATGTCTCCATTCTTCAGAAAAACCTTCTCAGCCCCATACTCGGTATCGGCGATCCCAGAACCGACAACCGCATTGACTTTGTCGGCGGCATCCGCGGTCTCAAGGAGCTGGAGCGCAGAGTTGAGAACGGCATGAAGGTGGCATTCTCCATGTTCCCCACTACTATCGAAGATCTTATCGATATCGCAGATGCAGGACAGATTATGCCTCCCAAGTCCACATGGTTTGAGCCCAAGCTCATGTCCGGACTTTTCATTCACAAACTCAAGTAATAAACCCAATAAAACCAAAAAGGCGGCGATCCTCATCGCCGCCTTGCTTATATATGAAAATATGAAAAAAATACTCATTGCACTGGGACTTCTTCTTGTCCTTTCGGCCTCTGTTTATACAGGGTTCAAATCAGGATATCAAAACGGCCGTGAAGATGTTCTGCTTATCTCGGCTCAAGGCAGCGCTCATGAGGCCGCAAGCTGTTTTGAAGAATACAGAGATTCCGCTCACGAAAGCGACTATCTATACGGTGCAGCGGCCTTTAAATCCTTTATAAACAGCTATAAGCTTCTGACAGAGGGAGATTCATCTCATAGTCCCAACTACACATACTGCAACGAGCTTTACGGCAGCATGGTGCTTTTTCCCGGGAAATGCCAAGATAATATAGACAGCCTAATAGATATAGCATCTCTCCTTTCGGAAGACCCTCTTGATGCCAACGCCTTTATAAAGGTATCCGAGCTCAACAACATTACAGAAAAATAAAAGAAGGGCGCCGCCCTTCTTTTTATATCAGAAATCAATTCGCCTGTATCGCCCTTCCCCTGCTTTGTCATATCATTTCAGTGTCAATAGTCAGAGCAACAAAAAAGACGACAGAACAATCTGTCGTCTTTATGGTGGACGCTAAGGGACTTGAACCCCTGACCCCTTGCACGTCAAGCAAGTGCTCTAGCCAACTGAGCTAAGCGTCCATTCCCAATCAGCTTGTTTATTATATCATTTTATTCAGCATTTGTCAATACTTTTTTGAAAAAACAGACTATAAATTCTTAAAAAATGTAAAGGTCTTTTTTATCTTTTTTGAGTAATACAGAGCCCTGTCTGCGTTGTCAAAAAGCTCCTCAAAGGTCCTCCCGTCGTCAGGAAACACAGCAACGCCTATGCTGTTTGTATATCGCCCCACTTCGCCTTCCACCAGCTTTTCAAGTTTTTCGGAGACATTTTTGCTGTCGGTGATGTTTTCCATCAGTATTATAAACTCATCTCCGCCGAATCTTCCGACTATATCGGATTTTCTAAAGGTATTTTTCAGATTTTTAGCGACAGCAAGGATTATATCGTCCCCCGCCGCATGCCCCATAGTGTCGTTGAAATACTTAAAATTGTCTATATCTATCAGTATGAGCGCATGCTTTTTGCAGTTATCGCGGATCAGAATATGCTCTATGGCTTTCTTTGAATAGCCTTTGTTATAAAGCCCCGTAAATGCGTCTACAAGTGACTTTTGTTCAAGCATATCCTCCTTTGCCTTTATCTCGCTGATGTCCGTAATAACTCCTATCATTCGAACCGTTTCGCCTTTCTCTGTAACCGGAGATATATCTACCTTGCACCACACATAGGACGAATCGCCCGATTTCATTCTTGCAATATATGTACTGTCTTTTCCGTGAAATGTATTTTTAAAAGCCTGATTCACTGCCTCCCTGTCTTCAGGACACACAAAATAATCAGTGACAGCCTTTTGATATTCTTCGCGCGGCAAAACAGAGTATTTTCTTACATCCTCAAGTATTTTTCGGCCGCAAACTCCGAATATATCCTCGGCATTTTCAAAACATGTATAATACTGTTCTTTTATATTCACTTCAAAAATACACATTTTAGCGGCTTTTAGGGCTATATTGAATCGTTCTTTAACTACATCAAGTTCTCTTTCGGGAATACCCAAACCATATTCGCAGTGCATTTTTACCTCCGTGTTTTAGAATAATAAATAAAAACGCGTAAGAACATGCAAAAAGATCACGGCAAAATATTGCTGTGATTATGGTGGACGCTAAGGGACTTGAACCCCTGACCCCTTGCACGTCAAGCAAGTGCTCTAGCCAACTGAGCTAAGCGTCCGTAGATATTAACCTCGAACTAGCTATTATAATATACACTATTTATCGCTGTTTGTCAAGATATTTTATTATAAAAAGAGGGAAAATTTCCCTCTTTTTATAATCGTTTATATTAGTCTATCTTGGAGAACGGAAGATTCTGCACTCTGCCGCTGTTGTGCACGAAGCCGATTACATTTCCGCCCGAGCCTCTTGTAAATACCACTTCCTGTCTGCCATCCATGGAGTCATAGGCAAACATATCGCCCTTTACCCAGTGAAGCTCCTTTGTTCCGAAGCGTCTGTGGTTGAGGTATACCTTGCCGCTCTCTTCGGAGACATAGTACTCACCGCCCACTTCATCGGAGTAATATGTTCCCTCGTAATCGTATGCGTAATCCTGATAAACATTTTCCGTCAGCTTTCTCAGACGCATAACGCTGTTCTCTTGATTTACAGCGCACTTTTCGCCGAATGCGAATGTGATGTTTCTTCTGCCCATCTTGTAGAGGTTGCCCTTTACATGGGTGAGCTTTACCCATTTTTCCTCATAGAGGACATAGGGAACGCCGTCTTTCACACATATATCATAAGAGCTGCCCGAGTTGTCGTCATAGTAATAGCCCGCGATATCCTCTGTATTGCAGCCGTCTGTCTCATATTCGTCGAGATTGTTGAGTTTTCTGGGCTCGAGACCGAGAACTATTCTTGCAATATCCATGCAGACCGGCTCTGTGGGTATATTATATGTATTGGCCAGAAGAACTATTGTCAGATCGTCCTCGGGGAAGATCATCGAGAAGGTTCTGAAGCCTGCGTTGGCTCCGCCGTGCTGTACAAATCTGTGTCCCTCGAGATAGTCGTGCTTTACGCCGCCCGCATATATGCTGACGGTGCCGTCTTTAAGGGTGGGTCTGTCCAGCATGATGTTGTTCATGGTATCTGCGCTTATGAGAGTGGGATTTTTAAACTGCCACAGCCACTTTGTGAAATCACGGCAGGTGGTGTGAAGAGATGTGGAGCCGTAGACGCCAAATGTCAGAACTCCGTTTGTATAGTTATATCCGTCATCATGATAGGAGTAGGCTCTGTTGGGCACCAGCATGCGGAAATCGTCTCTTATAAATGTAGATGTCATTCCCAGAGGCCCAAAGATGTTCTCCTTGGCGAACTCAGGCAGAGTTTTGCCGGAAACACGCTCGACTATTGTGGCAAGCAGAGTGAAGTTGGAATTGGAATACATATATTTTTCCAAAGGCTCAAAGTTGAGGCCTCTCTGCCTTGCGATGATGTTTCTTGTATCGGTCTGAACAAGAGCGTCTTCCATCTTTCTGCCGCTGTGGTGCAAAAGCTCCCACTGATCTCTGAGACCGCTGACATTGTTCATCATATTTTTAAGAGTCATGGGCTGCGGGAAGGCGATGAGGTCGGGTATATATTTACGGACATCGTCAAAGACATTCAAAAGACCTCTCTCATGGAGTATCATGACGCACATGACTGTGATCTGCTTTGTCACCGAGGCCACATGAAATACGGTGTCCTGAGTAATGGGAGTGCCTGTCTCGATGTTGGCGTAGCCGTAGCACTTGTCAAACACCGTTTCGCCTTTGTAAGTCACCAAAAGCTGGCCGCCTGCTCCTTCGTTTTCCTTCCAGAGCTTGAAAAGCTCGTCGATTTTTTTCTGCATAACCTGCCTCCTGAATATTTTATTTTAACTCGGCTATTATTATCGACGCCACTATCAGAACACCTCCCGCTATGAGGGAAAGGCTCATGGCGTCAAAGCCGAATATCACCGAAACTATAAGGGTAAATACCGATTCCAAAGACATATATATCGCCGATTTGGCCGAGCCCACATGCTTTTGCGAAGCTGCCTGCATGAGTCCTGCCAGTATCGTGGCAAAAAAGGCAGCGCACGCCACATTGAGCACAGACGACACCATATTGGTGCTGCTCATGTGTATCTCGCCCGTAAACACCGAGATGCCCAAAGCCAAAACCGCCGTAAAAAGCACCGGCATAAATGTAAGCAGTTTTACATTCATTCTCTGTCCCGCGTATGTGATGAACACCACCTGAAACGCGAACAGAAGCGCGCTCAGAAGGGTCAAAAGGGTTGCGGCATTTATCACTATGCCTTCCCCCGGCACTCTTGTCAGAACATAGAGACCCGCAAGAGCCAAAAGCGCACAGAAATACATCTTAGTCTGCGGTTTTTTCTTTTCCACAATCCATGATACAAAAGGCACCATAACCACATATGTAGTGGTTATAAACACACTGTTAGAGGGTGTAGTCATTCCGAGGCCCATGGTCTGCACCAGCATTCCGCCTCCTATGAAAACTCCGCCCGTCAGACCAAGTACCCAATCCTTTTTGCTTGCCTTTTTCAGCTCTTTAATACAAAAAGGCAGCATCATGAACACCGACACAGTGTATCGAACAAGAATGACCTGTGTGGCCGTAAGGCCCTGATTCATGGCCGTCTTCGTCCATATGAAAGCTATACCCCAAAAAAATGAAGCCAAAATAAGGCTTATTTCATGCAAATATCCGCTGTTTTTTATCTTTTCTAACATTTTACCTCTTAAATACAACATTATATCTATATTATTATAGCTTATTTTTTCACCTTTGTCAAAGCTTTTGCATATGATAAAGCGAGGTGAGATTATGTTTAATTTATTCAGAAGAAACTGCTGCTCCTGCAACTGCTGCTGCTCAAACAACAACGCCGTATCCGTTTACAGTATCAGCTACACCCGTCGTTTTGCCGATGTTCCCATGAGCATTTATCGCGGAAGCGGATATACCCAGATCGACTGCTGCGAGGACACCCTCGAAGTTCTCCAGGAGATATCCGAAACCCTGAAAAACTGCTGCGCAAACAGCTCTAACTGCGGCTGTTCCTGCGGAGGCTGTACATGTAACAGATGCTGCGGCTGCTGACAGCATATATGGGGCTTTTGCCCCATATACATAAGCTGATTTTAAACATGTCTTACCTTCAAAAAGAGCGGCTTATGCCGCTCTTTTTATATGCCTTTGACTCTTTTTGCGTCCTCTTCCGAGGCTGTTTCCAGCCGTTTTAAAAGTTTTTTCAGTCTCTTTTTCAGAAAAACCGACGCAGCCGCCCACAAAAGCGCCGCTGCCAATAAAATAATTCCGTTAAAATATCCTGCGTTCTGGATCGCTCCCGCCGCAAACAGAAATACAAGCAGAGACAGAAAGTAGAACTTGGACAAAATTATTCCGACCGCTGTTCGTGCCGTACTCAAACCTCTGTTGGGCTTCACTTTTTCCCCGTAAAAGGCCTTAAACTGCTCAGGTTCGGGACAGGCCGATTCTTTCATCTCAGAAAGCTTTTGAGCGTCAATATGATTTTTTGTCCCTTTTCCCAACTTCAGGACAATGCATCTTTTTCCGTTTTCATTTTTTATATCAAATTGCCCTTCTCCGTCCCACAAGCCGCTGAGGTATATTGTAAGAATATTTCCCTGTCCGCACTCTATTCTGTCTATGTTTTTCCAGGGAACTGTACCCCTGTTTACAGGCGGAAAATTTATATAAAGTCCGTTCTCTCCCCCCTGAAACAGTATCTTTTCACGGAATATCCCGACGGCCGACCATATCAGCACGGCTGTCATAATCAGCAGAGTGATATTTCCTGCTACTACAAGATAAAGCGGCAAATCATCTTTTTCCGACAGAAAAGATGTCAGAACAGATATACAAACCAAAGTCACAGCCGCAGATATGAAAAATCTCCCCTTGTTTTGAACTATCTTACCGTTCATGGATTTCCCCCTAAAGAGAAAGACAGCCAAAGGCTGTCTTTCGGACTGTTATTTTGCGTAATCGACCACTCTTGTCTCGCGGACGACATGAACTTTGATCTGTCCGGGGTAGGACATCTCGTTTTCGATCTTTTTGGAGAGCTCTCTCGCCAAAAGAACCATATCGTCGTCGCTGACTGCCTCGGGCTTGACAATGATTCTCAGCTCACGGCCTGCCTGGAAGGCAAAGGATTTCTCAACGCCGTCAAAACTTGTGGCAATTTCCTCAAGCTTTTCAAGACGCTTGATGTAATTTTCCAGATTTTCTCTTCTTGCTCCCGGTCTCGATGCGGAAATGGCGTCGGCCGCCTGTACTATGCAGGCTTCTACCGTCTCGGGCTCCACATCGCCGTGGTGAGCGTGAATGGCGTGGATAACCGCCTCATTCTCACGGTATTTTTTGGCAAGCTCGACACCCAGCTGAATGTGAGTTCCCTCCATCTCGTGGCTGACAGCCTTGCCTATATCGTGGAGAAGTCCAGCTCTCTTGGCTATATTTATGTCTGCTCCCAGCTCGGCGGCCAAAAGACCCGAAAGGTGAGCCACTTCAATGGAGTGGTTAAGGACATTCTGTCCGTAGCTGGTGCGGTATCTCAGGCGGCCGAGAATCTTTATGAGCTCGGGATGCACGCCGTGGATAGTAGTTTCAAACAGAGCTCTCTCACCCTCGCTCTTGATAATGCTTTCGACCTCGTGCTTGGATTTTTCCACCATCTCTTCGATTCTGGCGGGATGTATACGGCCGTCTGCAATGAGCTTTTCAAGGGTAAGTCTTGCCACTTCTCTTCTGATGGGATCAAAGGAAGAGACCGTTATGGCTTCGGGCGTATCGTCGATTATCAGGTCGACTCCTGTCAGAGTTTCCAAAGTTCTGATATTTCTGCCCTCACGGCCGATGATTCTGCCCTTCATCTCATCGTTGGGAAGCGACACGGCAGAAACCGTTGCTTCCGATGCGTGATCGGAGGCGCATCTCTGAATGGCAAGGGATATGAGCTCTCTCGCCTTTGTGTCGGCCTCCTCTTTAAGCTGACGCTCGATCTCCTTTATCTTGGCGGCGGCGTCGTGTTTTGCCTCCTGCTCGGCCTGCTTTACTATGAGCTCTCTGGCCTCATCGGAAGTGAGTCCCGAGATCTTCTCCAGCATTTCAAGCTGACCTTTTTTGATCTGCCTTATCTCCTCCTGGTGAGCCTCGGCTTCTCTTATGCGGTTTTGCAGTTTTTCCTCTTTTTTCTCAATGGTCTCATATTTCTTGTCGAGATTTTCTTCCTTCTGGACAAGTCTTCTTTCCTGCTTCTGGATTTCGTTCCTGCGCTCTTTGTATTCTTTTTCGAACTCGGAACGGCTCTTGTGAATTTCCTCTTTGGCTTCCACCAAAGCTTCTCGCTTTTTGGATTCGCCTGTACGGATAGCTTCATTTATAATTCTCTTGGCTTCGTCTTCTGCGCTGCCTATCTCTTTTTCAGCCGAAGATTTGCGATAGACAAACCCGAAGATACCGCCAAGGACTACGCCGACAACCAGAGCAATCAGCCCTATAATTATCTTATCCATTGCATTTCCCCTTTCTTTAAAGTTTTGTCAATGCTCAATATTATAATGTATCATTATACAAGATACAGTAGCATCTACAATACAATATTTTATAATAAAAAGCTCCTTATGTCAATAACTTTCAGCTCATTTTTATGCCTTTCATACGATAGTCGCCTGTCTTTTTTGTATAACCTGCATTATCAAAATGCTCCAAAACGGCGACGGCATATTTTCTCGAAGTTCCTATAATATCGCGGAACTGAGCGAGAGTTACCGTATTTTCAGAGGAGAAATGCTGCCTCAAAGCCTCTATGGCTTTTTCGTAGCTGTCTTTGTGTACAGTTATCTGCGGGTCGAGGCGTATCAAGGTTCCCGCCTTTACAAGGGCGTTGTACACTTCCTTTGCCTCGTTGGGCTTGACCTTGAGAGAGGCAAGAACAGTGTCGGTAGCATCGGGTGTGAGACCTGCGTCCCTGTATATTTTTTCCAGCTTGGACATAAGGGCGGCGTTGCCTCCCTCAGCTTTGGGCGTAAAGTCCTTAAGGGACATATAGCCGTTTTCCAGTTTGACATTTCCAAGCTCGGTCACCTTTTGCAGTATGGCGTTTGCGAGAGCCGTATCGGCGTTTCTGATAATCTTTGAAGCCACCTCTTCACGCTTTATGCCGCTCTGCAGGGGAAATGCCTTGTGATGAGCCGAAAGAAGCTCGACGCACTTTTTGTCCATATCGGCGATATAGTCCTTGTGGAGATATATTTTAGGGTTGATTTTGATTATCTCATTGTATTTTACAAGATTTTCTATCTTTTTGCCGAACTCCTCTTCGGTGACGGCAAGTCTCTTTCTTATCTCGTCTATCGGCATGAAGCTCTTGCTGTGCTCCTTTATGGAGAGGGCAATTCTCTTTTGCAGAGTGCCCGTTTCTCTTGCCTTTATATCCTCAAGAACCGCTTCATCATATCTCTTGTGCTTTTTGGGGTTGGCGTCTATGATCATGCCGCCTCCCACAGTCTCAAGTGGAGAATAAAATCTCACAACAAAGCGGTCGCCCACCTTAGTGGACACCTGCTCTTCAAGTCTTATCTGAGCGTAACCCTCCTGCCCCTTTTGAAGTTCATCGCAGTCAAGCAGTATAACTTTACAGAGTATCTCGCGGCTGCCGTGGTAAAAATGCAGTCTGCTGCCGTTTTTGATCTTTCTCTCGGTGTCGGCAGTAACCTTCAAAAGTACATCGAGCATCATGGAGGACTCCATGGAATCCTCTGCCGCTATTATGTCTCCCCTTTCGAGGTCGCTTTTGTGTACGCCGCTGAGGTTGACCGCCACCCTCTGACCGGGATAGGCTGTCTGAACCGGTTTGGAGTGTACCTGAAGACCTCTTACCTTGGACTGAATCTTGTCGGGGTATATGGTCACAGAGTCGCCCTCGTTGACTACACCCTCGATGAGGGTGCCCGTTATTACGGTGCCGAAGCCGTCTATTGAGAACACCCTGTCGACGGGAATTCTGAAAGGCACGGTCTCGCTCTTGCCTTCACACTCGGAGGCAACTCTCGAAAGCTCGGCTTTGAGCTCCTCTATGCCTTCTCCTGTATACGAAGACACGGGGATTATGGCGGCATTTTCCATAAATGTGCCCTTCATGCGCTCCTTTATCTCTTCCTGCATCATCTCGAGCCACTCCTCGTCGACGATGTCCTTTTTGGTCAGGGCGATGACGCCTTTTTTGATGTCAAGAAGGGACAAAATTGCAAGATGTTCCTCTGTCTGGGGCATTATGCCTTCGTCGGCGGCAATTATCAAAAGAGCGATGTCTATTCCGCCCGCTCCCGCCAGCATGTTTTTTACAAATTTTTCATGGCCCGGTACATCTATGATACCGGCTCTGAGACCTCCCGGAAGGTCGATATATGCAAAGCCCAGCTCTATGGTTATGCCGCGCTTTTTCTCTTCCTTCAGCCTGTCGGTTTCGATTCCTGTCAAAGCCTTTATAAGACAGGTCTTTCCGTGGTCGACATGTCCTGCCGTACCTATAATAATATTGTTCATCTATTCACCCAATATGCTCTTAAAGCTGTCGTAAATATAGTCGAAATCCGATTCCTTTGTAGTTCTCTGGCAGAAAAGTATTCTGTCCTTGGTGACTCTTGTGACGATGGGTCTCTTGAGGTGTCTGAGTTTCTCCTCCATCTCGGAGGTCTTCATTTTGTCGCTTCTCACAGAGACGCATTTTGTAAATATCATCTGAGAGGGCACGCTGCCGCCGCCTACCTGAGCCTCTTCGTCGACGACCTTGACATCAAGTCCCTCTATCTTTTTGAGCTTTCTGGCCAAAAGTCTCGCCTTGCGCTCCATCTCCTCTTTGGACATGAATATCATACGCAGAGTGGGAATGTCTCTCTTGGCCTTTTCCATGTCGTTATATGCGTTGAGTGTGGCGCACAGGGCGGCTATTGTAAGCTTGTCGCATCTGAAAGCCCTTGTGAGGGGATGCTTTTTCATCTTGTCGATGTATTCCTTCTTGCCTATGATTACGCCTGCCTGAGGGCCGCCCAAAAGCTTGTCTCCGCTGAAGCTTATTATGTCCGCACCCGACTTGGCGCATTCAAATACAGTGGGCTCGCCCTCTATGCCTATCTCGGAGAGATCGCAGAAAGAACCGCCGCCCAAATCGTATATGAGGGGCAGACCGTGTCTGTGGGCTATCTCGGCCATGTCCTCAAGGGAGACCGAATCGGTAAAGCCCATGATCTTGAAATTGCTGGTGTGAACCTTGAGAAGGGCGCCTGTATTTTCATTTATGGCGTTTTCATAGTCTCTTATGTGGGTCTTGTTTGTAGAGCCGACCTCACGCAAAATGACTCCCGACTGCTCCATTATCTCGGGCACTCTGAAAGAGCCGCCTATCTCGACGAGCTCTCCGCGTGACACGGGAACTTCTTTTCCCCTGGTCATGGCGCCCAGAATGAGCATAACTGCGGCGGCGTTGTTGTTGACAACCATAGCCGCCTCGCAGCCGCATATCTTGCATATGAGGCTTTCGAGATGTGTGTATCTGCTGCCTCTGACGCCGTTTTCTGCGTCATATTCCAGTGTATTGTAGCAGCTGGCCACATCGACTACGGCGTTTATGGCGTCGTAGGACAAAAGTGCTCTGCCGAGGTTTGTGTGGAGTATTACGCCTGTGCCGTTTACAACCGTTCTCAGGCTGGGCGTCGTCTCTTTGTCCACGAGCTTCTTGATTCTTTCAACTATTTTGTCAAAATCTATCTCTGTGACAGCTCCTGCTTTTATATCCTCGCGGAGCTTGTCCAAAGTTACCCTTATGCAGTCGAGAACGACGGCGTGGGAGTGCTTTGCCGAAAGAGCCTTGATGTCCGCAAGGGCCAAAAGCTCGTCGGTCTTCGGTATCATTCTGAAAAGGTTTTGTGCCATATCTTTTCCCCTTTATTTTTTTACATAATACAGCCTATTTGCAAAAGGCAAATAGGCGTTTTTTCTCAAAGTATTATAAGTCCGTATTTTGCGCTTAGGGACGCGAGAAGTTCCTCCGATATATCGCAGGTGCCGTCATATACCGCTATTCCGCAAAACATGCGGACAGCTTTTTCAAATATCTCCTCGCTTTCACTGCTGATGCACACGGGATTTTTAAGCATATATTGCTCTGTCTCAAAGACATCGAGACCGTCAGGTCCGTCGATTTCCACCTTGATTACAAAGCTCTCTTCCTCGGCGCTCAAAAGATTTTCATGAAAATCCTCGTCGCAGACGACGGCCTCGGAAATATCTATATTGCTGTCTATGCTCCAGGCTTCTCCGTTGGAAACGGCCGTCATGGAGCTTTCCGCAAGAGGCGGAGAGGGGTTTTTTGTAAAAAATCCGACCCTCTCTCCCCTCTCTTTTATTTTTTCACTGTCTTCGGGATTTTTCAAAAGGACATGGACATTTTCCTCTGCGTATCTTTCTATATCGTCGGTCCATACGGCGATGGGTATTTTCGCATAGGATTCCAGCTCCCTCACGGCTTCTTTTAAAGCCTCATCGGATGTGCAGCTGAGCAGTATGCCGCTGCACCCCATGGCCTGAAGAGTGAGAAAACAGGGAAAAACGCCCCACCCGTCTGCGGTGTTTTTATCGTCGTTCATCTGCACAAGGGCGTATATCTTGGCATCTTTCAGATTTTCCTTTGCGGCCAAAACGGCGCATCTTGTCTGTAAAAAGCTTCCGCTGCCGCAGACAAATATGATGTCGGCGTTTTCTGCCCTTTCAGAGAGTATTTTGCCGCACTTTTCCACATAGGTGTTAAATATCTCCACCCTGTGTTCCTCGTCAAAATCCACCTCTGAAAAGGATATTACCCCCAGAATCTCCTCTTCCGAAACTCCCGATGAGGAGATTTTTCTATACTTTTCTTTTTCAAAAAGTATCTCGCCGAATGTTTGAGCCGAGGCGAAAGACGGCGATATTATAAGCTTTTCTCGCGGAACGGTACTGTCCATTTTTTCTCCTCTATTCTTCGGTTTTAACAGTTTCCTCGGTCTGCTCTATGTTTGTAAAGTTGCCGAACTGATCTACCGTGTACTTCTGGGGCTGCTTTGCATACTCTCTTGCAAGCTCGAGAGCCTTTTCAAGCTGCTTGTCCTTCATGACCTCTACGCCGTTCTCATCGGGCTCGAGACCGTTATATACCTCATGGTCGGGAGCGATTCCCACCTCGTCGTAGTCATTCATGCCTGGAGCGATGAGCTCTATGCCGTTGACTACCGCAACAGATCCGTCGGGCAGCTCAACATGATACTGACCTCTTGCCTTGCCGTAGGTTGTCTCACCCACAGTCTCTGCATAGCCGAGGCCTTTGAGTGAGGAAATTATTATTTCGGAAGCCGAAGCGGAGTTGCCGTCCTGAAGTATAATGATTTTGTTGAGTGCGACGCCTATACCGTCCGACTCATAGAACTGCATGCCGTATTCGCCTGCTATCTTATTTCTTGTCATGAAGTATGTGGTCTTTTCGGGCAGAAGCCTGTTGATGACATTGAGAGCCATATTGACCTCTCCGCCCGGATTTCCTCTGAGATCGAGAATGAGAACTCTCGAATTGCTCTTTACCATATCCTGAAGCGCAAACACAAAGTCAATATATGTATTTGTATCGGCAAATCTTGTAAAATCCATGTAGAATATACCGTCTTCCAGCACTTCACTGGTAAAATTGGGCACTCCGATATACTTTCTTGTCAGTTCTTTGGTGATAAAGTAATTCTTTCCGTCCACCACTCTCTTGACGGTAACTGTAACCTTTGTACCCTCCTCACCTCTTATAACAGATGAGAGCTGCTCCAATGTAGTATTTGTGTAGTCCTTTCTGTCAACATAGACTATGAAGTCACCCACCTGGAAGCCTGCCTCGGCTGCGGGAGAGCCCTCTGTTATGGCAGAGATACGGACGCTGTCGCCGTACTGCTCCATAGTGACACCTATGCCCACATAGCTGCTTGTAGAGGGATAGTAATTGTCATATTCGCCGGCAGGCACAAAGAGGGAGTATCTGTCGTACTGACCTACCATTATGTTCATAAACTGGTTGTAAAAATCATCGTTCTCCAAAAGCTTCAAAAGGGCGTCGTAGAAGGGCTCATCGCCGCTGCCTACGCTTATGCCATATTGCTTCATGAACTCTTCCAAAGCTTCTATGCTTTCAAACTTTTCCTCCGCCGTAGCCGCAAAGGCGTTTACCGCCAATGAAAGTGTGAGCACAGCGGCGAGTAATGCGGAAATTATGCGTTTTTTCATTCTGGACCTCCGTTTTTTTGCTGTTACATCTGTGTGGGCGCCGTCACTCCGAAGCCCGCAAGGGTATTTCTTATGACATCTGCCGTGCACTTGATAAGGAACACTCTTGCGTCCCTGATATCCGGCTCTGCGTCTTTTATGCGGCTGACGCCGTAGAACTTATGGAATGCCGATGCCACCGATACGGCGTATCTGTTGAGCACAGAGGGGTCGCGGTTTGCTGCGGCAACTCTGATCTCCTCCGGCATCTTGGCAACTTCGCGTATGAGATCTCTCTCCTCCTTGGAAGACAAGAGCGAAAGGTCTGGAGTTTTGTTTACCGTCACGCCGTCTCTCTCGATATTTGCGAGAATGCTGCATATTCTGGCGTGGGCGTACTGGCAGTAGTAGACAGGATTCTCACTGTCTTCTCTGACGGCGAGACCCAGGTCAAACTCCAGATGTGTGTCGGCGGCGCGGCTGTTAAAGAAGTATCTTGCGGCGTCGCAGGGCACCTCGTCAAGAAGGTCGGAAAGGCTTATGGCCTTGCCTGTTCTCTTGGACATTCTGACCACTTCTCCGTCTCTCATAAGGCGGACAAGCTGCATGAGCACTATCTCAAGTCTGTTTGTGCCGTCCAGTCCCAAAGCGTCGAGGGCGGCCTTGAGCCTTGCCACATGGCCGTGGTGGTCGGCTCCCCAAATGTTTATGACCTTGTCAAAGCCTATCTTTTCAAACTTGTTTCTGTGATAGGCGATATCGGCGGCAAAATATGTGTAGAAGCCGTTGCCTCTCATAAGGACATCGTCCTTTTCGCAGCCGAAAGCAGTGCTCTTGAGCCAAAGGGCTCCGTCTGCCTCATATGTATATCCCTTTTCTGTCAGAAGATCCACCGTCTCCTTTACATATCCGCTGTTATGAAGCTCCGACTCAAAGAACCACACATCGTATTTGATTCTGTATCTCTCCAAATCGGCCTGCATTTTTGCAATGTTCTTTTTAAGACCGTACTTGATATATGCCTTGTGTCTCTCCTCCTCGGACATATCGAGGTATATCTCGCCGTCTCTGTCATAGAGCTCTTTTGCTATAACTCTGATGTCGTCGCCGTGATAGCCGTCCTCGGGGAAGGGATAATTTTCTTCACCTTTGATGAGCTGCATATATCTTGCGTCGATGGAGCAGGCAAACTTCTCTATCTGATTGCCGGCGTCATTGACATAAAATTCCTTTGTCACATCGTTGCCGGCCATTTTGAGGACATTTGCCAGGCTGTCACCCAAAACACCGCCTCTGGCGTTGCCCATGTGCATGGGTCCCGTGGGGTTTGCCGATACGAACTCAACCATTATCTTCTGGGGCTTTTCGCACTTCAGCTTGCCGTAATCGTCCCCCTCCTCGGCTATGTTGAGGAGAACATCGGAAAACCATTTGTCAGCCAGCTTGAAGTTGATAAATCCGGGGCCGAGAACGGTCATGCTGTCAAAGCATGTGCCTTCAAGGCAGGCGTTGTTCTTTATAGCCTCGGCTATTACTTTGGGAGCCTTGCCCAAAATCTTTGTATTCTGCATGGCAAAGCTCGAGGCGTAGTCTCCGTGAGACAGGTCCTTGGGTATCTCAATGACGGGCTGTCTTATTTCGTCTTTGGGCAGCTCGCCCTTTTCACAGGCCTTTTCGTATGCCGAAAGGATTATCTTTTCGGCCTCTCTCATCGCGTTTTGAATGTGGTTCATACTTCCTCCGAATATATATTGTCTTTATTGTTCACTTACCGTAATTTTGATATGATTTCTGCCTATATGCCTGTGGTCAAGCTCTAAAGTATAGATAAGCTCTATGAGCCCTCCCTCCTCCGATATGTCGGAGATTATCCTCTCTGTGTTGACTGTCACGGTCATATCGCCGTACTCAGTCCCGTAGGACGACAGGTTCTGCTTGCCCTCCTCAAACATCATGTTGGAGGGGAACTTGCCCGTTCTCAGCACATTGACGCCGTCTCTGTGGAGCCTTACGGTGGTCTTTGTATCGGGCATGCCTGTCAGCTCACTCTCGTCATACACTATAAAGTAAGACCCTGCCTTCTCATACAGCTTACCCGGGGATACAAGCTCTATCCTGTCGCTTCCGCCGTCCGCAAAGCTCTGCTCGGTCACCACCGATATCAGCACATTTTTCTTCATTTTCATACCTGCTTTGTTGGTTTTTGGATACTGCGCCGCTGCTGGTTTTATGCCCTATGGTCAAAATTGACAAATCCTTAACGCATATATCTTTAATCACAGTACATTATATCACATCTTTCCTAAAAAGTAAAATTCTATTTGCTTTTTTTTACCCCCTTATGTTATAATCTAATTAAAGTAAAATCGGGCGCATAGTGCCGATTTTTAATGAAAATCATTTTATGGAGGATAGATGATGAAAGTACAGTTTACCGAAACCGTTTTGCGTGATGCAAACCAATCTCTCATTGCAACGCGTATGCCGATCGAAGATTTTCTCCCCATTCTGGAGACAATGGACAAGGCCGGCTACTATTCTCTCGAGTGCTGGGGCGGCGCAACATTTGACAGCTGCCTTCGCTACCTCAACGAGGATCCCTGGGAGAGACTGCGCAAAATCAAGAGCATTGTAAAGAATACAAAGCTTCAGATGCTTCTCCGCGGCCAGAACTTGCTGGGCTACAAGCATTATCCCGATGATGTCGTCCGCGCCTTTATCCGCAAGGCCGTAGAAAACGGCATCGACATTATCCGTATCTTCGACGCCCTCAACGATCTCCGCAACATCGAAGTTGCCGTTGACGAGGCTGTAAAATGCGGCGCTCATGTTCAGGGAGCTATTTCCTACACAACAAGCCCCATCCACACTCTCGAAAACTTCGTAGAGCTTGCAAAGCAGATGGAAAAAATGGGCTGCCACTCCATATGCATCAAGGATATGGCAGGCCTTCTTACCCCATACCAGGCAGATGAGCTGGTACGCGCATTGAAGGAAGGAACAAGCCTTCCCATCGATCTGCATACACACTACACCTCAGGCGTTGCTTCCATGACCTACTTAAAGGCAGTAGAAGCAGGCTGTGAGATCATTGACTGTGCAATGTCACCTCTGGCACTGGGTCCCAGCCAGCCGGCAACTGAGGTTATGGTTGAGACCTTCAGAGGCACTCCATATGATACAGGCTAT
>ERZ779866.1270-NODE-1270-length-26136-cov-3.153407_pt1 | contig 26136 bp, 19 predicted proteins | sample MGYA00511248_ERZ779866 | MGnify/ENA primary metagenome ERZ779866 (study PRJEB29588, sample SAMEA2155758) | human gut metagenome | biome: human gut; feature: human-associated habitat; material: faeces | place: Denmark | collected 2008/2010 ... | reverse complement strand
TATCTTTTAGGTGCAATGGCGGACGGCAACGGTTGGAATTCCGTAATAATATTGCTGTTGGCAATTTCAGTGTTAACGGGTGTTGCAGCAACCGCTTTCGCTCCTTTTTGGCGTAAGAAAATAAGTCCGCTGATAAATGAAAGAAAGGAATAATGTAACAATGAAAATTGAACGCAAGGAATACCCCCGACCGCAGTGTCGGCGGGAGAAATGGCAGAATTTGAACGGCGAGTGGGAGTTCGCCTATGACGACGAAAAGAAAGGAGAACTGCTCGGATACTGTTCGGGCGGAGTGAAGCTCCCGAAAACAATCAACGTGCCGTTTGCATATCAGAGTGAGGCGAGCGGCATCGGGGATACCGCCATGCATGAAACGGTGTGGTACCGCCGCACGTTTGAAATTGCCGAAGAGAACCGCGGCAAGCGCGCTTTGCTGTATTTCAACGGCGTGGATTACGAGGCGGACGTATGGGTGAACGGATTGCACGTCGCATACCATAAGGGCGCGTATGCGCCGTTTTCTGCGGATATTACAAGGTATCTCAAAGACGGGGAAAACGCGCTTGTTGTCCGTGCGCGCGACCCGTATGAAGAAGATATCCCGCGCGGCAAGCAGAGTTGGACGGGCAGGACGTTCGAGTGCTGGTATATTCCTACGACGGGGATCTGGCAGAGCGTGTGGCTGGAATTCTTCGGGGAGGACTGTATTCAAAGCTACACGCTGCAAAGCGATTACGACAACACCGCGTTTCAAGGGGATATCACCACGCTGTACGGTTTGGCGGACAGGCTGGAAATCACCGCGACGTACAACGGGACGGTCATTCAGAAACAAAGCGTGCTTTTACGGGGAAACTATACGAAGTGTTACGTCCGTCTGCCCAAAGGACCGAGGGAAGATTACGGCTGGACGCCCGAAACGCCGAAACTCGTCTATATCGACTTTGCGCTATTCAAGGACGGCGAACAAGTGGATCTCGCGCATACCCGTGTCGGCTTGCGGAAAATACATATCGACGAACACGGAAAGATTTGCTTGAACGGCAGACCGTACTATCAGCGGCTGGTGCTCGACCAGGGCTATTGGCGGGAGAGCGGACTGACGCCGCCGAGCGCGGAGGCGTTGAAAAAGGATATAGAGTTTGCAAAGGCGATGGGGTTCAACGGTGCGAGAAAACACCAGAAAGCGGAGGATCCGTATTACTGTTATTATGCGGAAGAACTGGGATTTCTGACATGGTGCGAGATGCCGTCGGCGTATCGCTATAACGCAAAAGAAGCGCAGTCGCTTTTATCCGAGTGGCAGGAAATGCTGGCGACGGCGAAAAACTGTACGAGCAACGTGTGTTATGTGCCGCTGAACGAAAGCTGGGGCGTGCGGGAGATTGTGACGGACAAAGCGCAGAAAGATTTTGCGCGGGCGATGTACTATGCGACAAAGGCGATCGACGGGGAAAAACTCATTTCGACGAACGACGGGTTCGAGACGGTCAATCCTACGGATATTCTCGGCGTGCACGATTACGATTCGGACAAAGCGGAGGACTTCAGAAAATACGCGGACGAACAGTACGACGGGATGCACCCGCAGGGTTTTGCGCTGTTTGCGGACGGGGAGCGGTATGCAGGCGAGCCTGTGCTTTTAACGGAGTTCGGGGGCAGAGCGTTGCAGGCGGACGCAAAGGGCGAGGCCTGGGGGTACAGCGGCGCGGCGGCGAACGAAGAAGCGTTCTTAAAACAGCTGCAAAGTATTATGAAGGGCGTATATGCCTGCAATTTTCAAGGGTACTGCTATACGCAGCTCACCGACGTGCAGCAGGAGGTCAACGGGCTTCTCTATGCCGACCGTACTCCAAAAGTCGATGTCGAGAGACTGAAAGAGCTATTTGTAGGAAAAAATTAGAGCTGATATAACTATATTAAGCCTTAATAGAATACGTGAAAGAGAATTTGGAACGTTCCGAACTGGATGAGATAATGAAATGTGTTCACCTCCTGTCAGAAAAAGAATCCTAAAGAGTATAAATATTGTCCTAAATTTTGTATAATGTAAAAGCGAGCGGTGCACTATGGAAAAAGCTAAAAATACAGATGAATATAAGAGTTATGTTCGTTGTCCGAGATGCGATAAAATGCTGTTTCAGGCAGTTGCTGTAGTAGATACGGTTATCAAATGTGACAAGTGCCATAGGCGTTATTTACTGAATGTCAATGAACAATTCGTATCGATTAGGCTTTTAAGTAAATCCCAAAATATAGGTGAAACATAAAAAGAAGCACTTTTAAGCAGTTTACGCAGAAGGTTATAGACAAAATTGCCGATAAAATAAAAGAATGAGAAATAAATTGGGGGTGTCTGTAAGTGCGGACACCCCTATTTTTATGCCTAAAATACCCTTGACAATATTCCCCGAATAGATTATAATAATTTTGCTATCGGGGACAAGTGTCCCGAATAGATAAAGGTGAGGGCCATCACAAAATGAGAACGAAAGACAATGAGTTAGTGAACAGAATCAAGTTGTATATCGAGGAGCAAATCGATAGAAGGGGGAGAATGCCTACCATCCGCGATATTGCCGAGGCGTTGGACGTTGGAAAAAGTTCAGTGCAAAGATACTTGGAGTATATGGTGGAGCAAGGAATTTTAGCGAGGGGAGAATACGGATACGAATCTATCGAACAATCGAGAACGGAAAGAACCGTATCGGTAGCAAAACTCGGATATGTTCCTTGCGGTCCGCTTTCCGAAGAGTATGAGTGTATAGACGGATACGTTCGGCTTCCGGCATCGTTTGTAGGAAACGCGAAAAAGTGTTTTTTGCTTACGGCAAGCGGTAATTCGATGATAGACACCGGGATAAACGACGGAGATCTTGTTCTCGTTCGACAGCAAGAAGAAGCAAATTACAACGATATTGTAGTCGCTCTTGTGGATAATGAAGTAACCTTAAAACGTTACCGCCCCGATAACGAAAACGGTGTAATCGTTCTTCATCCGGAAAACAAACGAATGAAAGATATTGTTGTAGATGAATGCAAAATTCAAGGAGTTGCAATTAAAGTGATTAAGGATTTGGAAAATTAGCGGAGGAAAATTATGAAAGCCGAAAAATATTGCGGATTATGCGGACAGAAAAACGAGATAGAATACGAACCGCGTCAGCCGGTCAAAGTTATCTGTCCGAATTGTAATGCGGAAACAGATTGGAAGTTTTATAAAAACGGTAATTTCGATACTGTTACTTACTTAAAAGATGAGGCAGTTGAATTGCACGAGCGAATGAAAAAGGCGTAAAATGATTTACAATGCAACTTGCCCGTATTGCGGGCAGATAAATAAAGGGTTATATCTCGAGGAAACGCACGGAAGATTTATATGTGAAAAATGCAAATCCAATGTGCTGCTATCTCGGTATAATAATACAAAGTCCATTCCTTTGTATAATAAAACAGCGCTGATTAGGGCGCAAAGTCAAAACTGAATTTGAAATAACCCGCCCCGTTTATTCAAATTTAGAAATGAACATCAGGCTTTTCTACTTCTGTGCCGGAAATCCCAACCGCATTATAGCAGTAGAAAAAATAAACGCTGATGTATCTTTGGGAAAAGGAGGGTAGCACATTATGCAGAAAGACGGCGGTTCAAAACCTGTCTCTTTTAAGTGTTTCAACTGCAACCATCAAGAAATTGCATGGAAGGATGAAACGGGTATGATACGTTTTGTATGTTCGAATTGCGGAACGATAACGGTATCTAAAGAAAAGAGCCGACGGCATATACAGATAGATATGTATGCGCCGAAAGGTGAAGTGTTGCGATCAAGAATTGAATATTAAAGGCTATGCGGCATGGCAGGTCGGTCTGAAACAGTGACTATATAAAACCTATCTAAACCGCAATGGTAACTCGGTCAGTTTAACCAGAAATATTACATGAGAGGCTGCCGATAAACGAATTATCCAAAAGGATAATCATCGTTTGTCGGCGGTCTTTTTTTGTGCCAAAAAACGAGTGATAACGCCGAAAAGAGGTTTGCCCTACATTTTAGCACAGACCTCGAAAAGTCTTCCGACAAGCGATTTTTATAAAAAAATCAAGTCGGAGGACAAAAATGAAAAAGAAAGTTTATTACAAGCTTAACCGTTATCAAGTGACTGAAGTAGAGGTGGAAACCGAGAAACAAGAAAAAGCGGTAAAAATGCTCAACCGTGATACGGATCGTTTCGCAAAATCGGAAGATACATACCGCGAGAGGTGCGATTCACTCGATGAAATGTGCGAAGAAAAGGGATATGAGCCGGAAAGTGATATTCCGACACCGGAAGAACATTTGTTAGCATCGGAATTAAAAATTGCCATAGCAAAAGGAATGGAGCAACTTACCGAAAAACAGAAAATCATAGTGCATAAAACATTTTGGGAAGAAAAGACATTATATCGCATTGCACGACGCCTGTCAGATCGTAATCGAGCGACCGAACGCGAGTGTATGCTTTTCCTTTGAAGAGTGGAACGCGCAGGGGCGAAGAGTTACAAAAGGCAGAAAAGGCATTCCGTATTACGACAGCGACGGGAACAAATATTTCGTATTCGACGTAACAGATACGCACGGCGAGAATCGTTACAGGCGCATAACGCAACCCGTAAAAAAGATTTTGGACGGACTCGACCTTCTTAACGGCACGCAAATTGCGGAGAGTAACCGCGGCGATTATCGCATTATGCTTTCGGGCGTCGTAACTTATCTCGGACAGAACGATTTTCTAACCGAAAACGACGAGGTAAGGAACAGACTCATTGCAGAAGGCGTGGCGTATTCGTTGTATTCGACAACGGGTTTTCCGAAGGAAAGGGGAGTAACGCTGAAAGGCTATCCCTACGGCTTGAACGAAAACGCAGATTTATTTCGTGAAGTGCAGAAAGCGGTGGAAGTCTTACAACAAGATATCAACGACGAGATCTACAACAAGCAAAACGAAGTACCCGTTATCGACGACATTGACGAAGAATACGTTTCGGACGAGCCGGTAATTCCGAAAGCGGACGAACAGCCCGCTGAACAGGAAGAAAAAACGACGGTTTTGCCGTATTATGCGGAATATCAGCAAGTTCAAAAGTCTAACCCCGACAGCATTGTCGTATACCGTTTGGGCGATTTTTACGAAGTAATGGGCGAAAAGGCTGAACAAGCCGCGACCATTCTCGATTTAACGCTCACGGGACGGAACGTGGGCTTGCCCGAACGAGTGCCGATGTGCGGTTTTCCGTATCACGTTGCGGACAGATACTTTGGAAAACTTACGGAATCGGTCAGCGTTGTCGTGGTTGAGCCGGGCGCAGAGCCGTTCAAGATTTTATCGCGAGCCGAAGCAAGGAAAATACCTGAACTTGTAGAATTATCGCCCGAAGAAAGCGAAGAGCTTGACCGCATTTTTTCCGAACAGGAAGAAACGGAAGAGCAACCCGATTATGTAGGCGAGATAGACACGCGTTTCCCGATTGACGACGATTACAGCGATGATGACGAACCGACCGACGAAGAAATCGAAGAAGCGTTTGAAGCCGCCAAAGAAGAGGAATCGGACGAAGAAACGGAAGATTACGATTACGAAGAAGATAAAAAGCAGACCAAAGAAGCGAAACCCGAAAACAGGGGAAAACCGATTTGGGAACGTCGTAATCGACCGAGCATGCAAAGGTCGCTGTTCGACGCGTTTGAGGAGCAAACGCCCGAAGAAAAACTCAAAGAGTGGGGCTTGAAACGCGGGAGCGGCTTTGAATACGGGAAATACCGCATTTACGAAAAGTATCAGGAGAACCCGACCGACAAAGAATTTGCCGATTTTTTAAGGAGAGAATACGGCACGGGCGGTGGCGGTTACGATGACGAGATATGGACTGACGGCAAGGGAATGAAGCTTCGCCATCGGGACAGAGAAAACCCCGAAAACGAAGTCGGAATGATTTTGAAGTGGGAACAGGTTGCTTACGGTATTGCAGACCTTATCGACGAAGATAAATATTTCGACGACAAAGAAAGCGAAGAATACATAGCGTTTTTGTCCGAGCGTCGCGGCACGGACGAAAACAGAGTAAAAGCAATCGCCCGACACATCGCAGAGGACGGAGTAAAGCGAAACGAGAACGGAGAGAGAACGACCTTCCTTTCTTGGCGGTATGCGGACTATAAGTTTTGTAAGGATCACGCGGCAGAAATCGAGAAAGCATTGAACGTCTGCCCGGAAGTAGCTACAGCGAAAATCGACGGGGATAAAGTCGAAATAACCGTCAAGGAAGCGTATCGCAGGTATTCGGAGCAACCGTCTGAAAAACCTATCCGAGATTTAGACTCGGAAGAAGATGAAGAGTGGGAGAACCGTATCGAAAGCGGCGAAATAACGCCGATAGAATCTATCGACGAACCCACAAAAGAAAGCAATACAGACCTTACGAAAATCGGGTTTGAGCAAAGCGAACTCGGCGGGGCAAAACAGCGTTTCAGAAATAACCTTGAAGCCATAAAGTTAGTCAATAGGTTGATTAACTCACAAAAAGAAGCAACCGACGACGAGAAAAAAGTGCTTGCAAAGTATGTCGGTTGGGGCGGTTTGGCGCAAGTGTTCGACGAACATAACACCGCGTGGCAAAGAGAATATAAAGAACTGAAAGACGTTCTAAGTGTAGAAGAATACGCGGCGGCAAAAGGTAGCGTTCTGAACGCTCACTACACAAGCAAAACCGTAATCGACGGTATCTACAAAGCACTCACTCGTTTCGGCGTAAAAGGCAATAACCGCATTTTAGAGCCGGCAATGGGAACGGGCAATTTCTTCGGCTTTATGCCGCAAGAGATAGCAAGCGGCGCAAAACTTTACGGCGTAGAACTCGACAGGGTTACGGGTAAAATCGCAACGAAACTGTACCCGCAAGCGAAAATTCAGATTAAAGGCTTTGAAGAAACGTCGTTTCAGGACAACTCGTTCGACCTTATGGTTACAAACGTTCCGTTCGGCGGTTATACCGTTTTCGATCCCGACTACAACAAGTATAACTTTTATATTCACGACTACTTTATTGCCAAAGGTATCGACAAAATCAAGCCGAATGGCTTAATGGCGGTGATCACAAGCAAAGGCACGATGGACAAGCAAAATCCATCCATCCGTAAATACCTTGCAGACCGTGCCGAACTTATAGGCGCGGTAAGGCTTCCGAATACGGCGTTCAAGCAGACGGCAAATACGGAAGTTGTAACGGATATTTTGTTTTTCCGTAAGCGTGAAGAGAAAATAAACGCTAATATCGAAAACACCGAATGGCTTGCAACGGGTAAGACCGAGGACGGGTACGAGATAAACAATTATTATATCGCTCACCCCGAAATGATACTCGGCACGCTTGCCAAAGAAACGGGACTTTACGGCGCGGAAGATATAACCGTAAAACCCGACGGCAGAGAACTATCGGAAGCGATAAACGCGGCTATAAGCCGATTACCGCAAGGTTTCTACGTCAATCCCGAATACACGGAAGAAACGGAAAGCAAAGAAGAAGTCGAAGTAGACTACGACGTAAAGCCGATGAATCTGACGGCGGTAAACGGCAAGATATATATGCGCGTAGGCGATAGTATGGTGGAACAACCCGTGCCGTCGTTCCCGAAAGACGCTTATCAAAGAATTGTCGAAATGATTGCTATCCGCAAGCAAATTCGTAAGGTTTTGGACTTGCAGGTGGAAGGTTGTTCGGACGACGTTTTAACCCGTGAGCAATGGCAACTCGGCGCAAGATACGATATGTTCGTCAAGCGGTTCGGGTATATCAACAGTAAGAACAACTTGCGACTTTTTAAGCCCGACGGCGACAGCGCATTACTGTTTGCGTGCGAGAACGTATCGGAAGATGAAGAAACGGTAACGAAAGCCGACGTGTTCACAAAACGCACGATCAGACCGTATACGGCGGTAACGAGTACCGACGATTGCTTCGAGGCGTTGCAGATAAGTAAAAACGAGCGCGGCTCAGTAGATATTTCGTATATCGAAGAACTCACAAAGAAAGATTACGACACCGTGCTTGCCGAACTCGGTAACGCAGTATTTCGTAACCCCGTGGCGGTCAATCCGGAAGATAAATATTCGGGTTTTGAAACGGCAGAAGAATATCTTTCGGGCAGAGTGGTAGATAAACTGCAAACCGCCGAAAGAATGAAACAAAGTAATCCCGATTTAATCGACTACGACAAGAATATTTCGGCTTTACGGGAAGTGCAACCTTCGCCCGTCAAGGCTTCGGATATTGCGGTCAGAGTCGGAACGAGTTGGATAGACAAAGAACTGTATAAAGAGTTTTTCTGTGAACTTATAGGTATGCCGTACTACTACCGCGACGGTGTGGAACTTTACTACAACAAACACGACGGTAGTTGGCGTATCGACCGAACGCAGTATGCTCGAAATTATGGCGGAATGAACGTAACGAGCGTATACGGCACAGAACGGGCGAACGCATACAGGCTGTTTGAAGATTGTCTGAATCAGCGTTCCACGCAGATTTACGATACGGTTTTGGATGCGGACGGCAGAGAAAAACGAGTTCTGAACAATTCGGAAACGGTAGCGGCGAGAGAAAAGCAGAATAAAATCGTGGAAGCGTTCAAGGACTGGATATTCCGCGATCCCGAACGGCGAGAAGAACTCGAAGGCGTATACAATCGGCTGTTCAATCAGATCAGACTGCCGAAATACGATGGAAGTTATCTGCGGTTTCCCGAAATGAACCCGGCGATAGAACTTCGCCCGCACCAAAAGGACGCGGTACACCGAATTATTACGAGCGGTAACACGCTACTTCACCATATCGTGGGAAGCGGCAAAACGTATACGATCTGCGCGGCGGCAATGAAACTTCGGCAATACGGCTTGGCGAAAAAGCCGATGATAGCCGTGCCGAATCACTTGGTGCAGCAATGGGCGAACTCGTTTCGGTTTCTTTACCCGACGGCGAAACTCCTGATTGCCACGAAAGACGATTTGGACAAAGACCACAGAGAACAATTTGTGTCGCGTGTAGCGATGGGCGATTGGGATTCGGTGATTATAGCGCAATCGAGTTTTGCAAAAATCAATATCTCGCCCGAACGGCAGATAGCAAAGATACGCGAAGAAATTGAGGCGATAGAACGCAGTATCGAAATGCAGTGGGAAGAGAGCGGCGCACCGTCCGGTTCGGTAAAGAACTTGGAGCGTATCAAGAAAGGCAGAGAAGCGCAGCTCAAAAAACTGCTCGACGAAACGAAAAAAGACAACGTTTTAATCTTTGAAAAACTCGGCGTGGACTACCTGTTCGTGGACGAAGCGGACGCGTATAAAAATCTGTTTCTGTATACGAAAATGAACAACGTAGCGGGAATTTCCAACGCGGCGAGCGCGAGAGCGAGCGACTTGCAGTTAAAAATAGAGTATATCAACGAACTGCACGGCGGAGATAAAGGCGTGGTGTTCGCAACGGGTACGCCTATTTCCAACTCTATGACGGAAATGTACACGATGCAGACCTATTTGCAAAAGCAAACGCTTGCAAGGCTCGGTATCGATTACTTCGACGCGTGGGCGGCAGACTTTGGAGAAACGGTAACGGCTTTGGAACTTGCACCGTCCGGTAAAGGGTATAGAGCGAGAACGAGATTTGCAAAGTTTACGAATCTGCCCGAACTTTTAACGCTGTATCACTCGTTCGCGGACGTAAAGACGGATGTAAAACTTGACGTGCCGGAAGTGGAGCGAAAGGTAATTACATTAAAGCCGAGCGATACAGTCATTGACTTAACCGAAGAAATAGCAAAAAGGGCAGACGCGATTTACGCGGGCGGAGTTGATCCGCATATCGACAATATGTTAAAGGTTACGGGCGACGGCAAGAAACTCGCGCTCGATCCGAGATGTATCGATCCGTTGCTTTCAGACGAAAGCGGAAGCAAACTCAATTTCTGTGCGGACAACGTTTACGAAGAATGGAAGAACTCGGCGGATATTAAGGGAACGCAACTTGTGTTTTGCGATTTATCTACACCAAAAAAACCGTATTCGGAATATGAGTACGGCAAGGACTTCGACGCGTATAACGACTTAAAGCACAAACTTATCGAGCGCGGCATTTCCGAAAACGAGATTGCGTTTATTCACGACGCAAACACGGACAGGGCAAAGCAAGACCTGTTCGATAAAATCAACGCCGGGGCGGTGCGAGTTTTAATAGGCAGCACGGAAAAGTGCGGAGCTGGAACGAACGTGCAAAAACGGCTCGTAGCCATTCATCACTTGGACGCGCCGTATCGCCCGCGCGACCTTATTCAGCGTAACGGGCGCGGTATCCGTCAGGGCAATATGAATAAGGGCATTCGCATTTACACCTATGCGACGGAACGGACGTTTGATAGTTATTCGTATCAGATACTTGAAAACAAACAACGTTTTATCTCACAGGTTGAAAAAGGCGATATGACGGTGCGTGAAGCCGATGACATCGACGAAGCAACGCTTTCTTATGCGGAAATCAAGGCGATTACTTCCGCCAACCCGAAAATTAAGCGAAAAATGGAACTTGATATGGAAATGGCAAGGCTTCGTGATTTGGAGAGCCGTTACAAGAAAGAATTGTTTGCATTACAAGACAAGGTGCGGAAGGAATTTCCCGAACAGATCCAACGTCAGGAACTTTATCTCGAAAGGGTAAGGAAAGACGTTGAACTTGTAAAGGATAAGTACAACCCCGAACGCTTTGAAATCAATGTCGGCGGAACGGTCTATTCGGACAGCGTAGAGGACGGAAAGAAGAACGGCGGACTTGCCCTTATGGACGCGCTGTTCCACAACAAAACGGGAACGGTGGTAGCCGAGTATTGCGGTTTCAAAATCTCTCTGAACCCGATAGAACTTATCGCCAACGAGCGGAGCATTACGCTTTCGGGCGCGGGGCAATACAAGCTGGACATCGGCGAGAGCGCGAGCGGCAACCTCACCCGATTAGATAACTTTGTAAAAGATTTTTCCGAACGGGAAGAGCGTGCCGTAAAGCGTTTGGAAACCACGAAAGCCGACTTCGAGATTGCAAAAGAGCAAGTAAACGTGCCGTTCGAGCATAAAGACAAGATTATGGAGCTGAACACAGAACTATCCGAACTTAACGCCGAACTCGACCTCAATAAGCGCGAAGAAGTAGTAATCGACGACGGCGAAGAGGATAGCGAAACGAATGAAACCGAAGAGGTTTACGCGGCACTGCCGAAAAAACAAACAAAAACAAGGAAACAGAAAAAGACTATGCTGACAGAAAAATTATATCGAACGTATAAGCAGACGGAAGAGAAGAACCCCGGCGCGATGGTGTTTGCCGTAAAGAACGGAGATTATACCTGTTTCGACGATACGGCAGAAGAACTCACGGCACTATCGAGCCTGTCGCCATCGTATTTCGAGGCAGGCGAAAAGGAAGTAAAAACGCTTACGATAGACGAACCGCTCTTTCAGGAATTTGCGCAAGCCTTTATGAATGCGGGCTTGAAAATCGCATTGTTCGACGAACCGGAAGAAGAGAAAACGTTTATCGACGAGAGCGATAAAGTCGCCGCCATGCAGGTGGACGTTTTGCCCGATTATACCGTAACCGGGGAGCAAATGCACGAATACGGTTACACTTGGGACGGAATGTTGCCCATAAGAATCCGAACGGCGAGAGTCCTTTACGGCGCAGGCGTGGAACTTTATAGGCTCGGCAAAAACGATACCGAAGGGAAAGTAGAAAGCGGAGAGTTTGAAGATACCGAGAGTTTATACGGTGTTGAAAAGCCCGCTTGGGAAGCGTTTATTTCTTCCGAAAGGGGCAGAGCGTATCTGACAGCGTGGCACAGCGTTGCAGAAAGCGCGGGAAAAGTCATAAACGAAGAAATGAGTTACGTTGACGGAATGTATGCCGATCCGCTTTCAGATAAATTCTTTGAGGAACGCAAAACGATCGAAGCCTATCTGAACGGAAACTACGCGCCGAGCGAAGAAGCGGAGCCGTATATCAAGCCTTTGCTTGAAAACTATCATAAGCGATTCCCGTTGGATATTCTTCTCGAATACTACGGGTGGGATAGCGATAGCGTTTATTCGGCTTTGGCAAGAAATATCCCGGACGTGGAATTGAAAGATTATGCCATAGACGTTGTGTATGAAATAAACCTTAACGAGTTTATCGACGAGCAACTCGACGAAATAAATTGGCTCAATATGATCGACGGCGAGGGCGAAGGGCGTTTTGACGATATTATATGCGATCTGAAACCGTCGTTTGAAGATTCGTATTTTAACAAGAGCGACGATACCTATCCGTATGACGAGTGGTATGACGATTTTACCGAAGAAAAGATTATACCGTATCTTGAAGAAAAATTAAAAAAGTCGGGCTATAAGTCGATAAACGAGTCTGTTTCGGTGGAATCACCGAATTACAAAGAGCTTGTAGTAAACAGTATCGAAAAAGAATTTGAAGAGTTCAAAGCAAATCTTATGAGCAAGTCGGCGGAAGAGATCTTCCAAAGCAACTACGAGATCCATATTAAAACGGAACTCTTCGATACGCTTTGCGGCGAATATGACGATTTCGGTGAGGAATATTACAGGGCTTTGTACGAAGAAGTGGATCACGGCGGAATTTTGCAACAACTTTACGACGACTTTACAAGCTCGGAGAATGCAAGCGTTTCTACGGGCGAAGATACAATTTTCTTCATCAAAGATTATTGCGAGCATTATCATTCGGACGTTATGAAAGAGTATCTCGGCGAAGAGAATTTTGCATATTTCGGAACAGACGAAGAAAATACGGCTTATTACTATTTCAAAGACAGTTTAGGCGTTGATAATCTGAATCGTATCAAAGAACAAGCCGACGAATATATCATTGCCGCGCCTGTCTTGTATATGTCGCAGGAATCTTTGGAAGATAAGAATATTACTTTTTTGAAACTCGGGAGGGACGTCGATGAAGCGGAACTGAAAGTGAACGACGAGATAGCAAAGTTTGCAATGAAAGCGGCGTATAACAAAAAACTGCCGCTCGAAGCGACGATGATAAGCCGGAATTGCGGATCGGATATTGAAAAAGGTATCTCGACGCACTTTGACGGTATGCACTTAAATACCGATTTTATCGCAAATCTGTATGCGTTATACGGCGAAGATCGTATGAATTACGTTCTTGCAAATACCGTGCAGATGTCGGAGAGCGACGGCAGATTCAATTCCGATAATAAGGCGTGGGCAAAGGGAATTTCTATCAATAACAGCGACGAGGACAGAAGAAAGTTCTACGTTACATCACACCCGGCACTATTCGACGGATTTATTACGGCTTATAGAAGATACGTTAAAGAATTCAAAGAACAATTAGACAAGGAGGACAAAACATTGAGCGATTTTACGAAAGTGACCGCAAGGGGAGATAAAGTGGTCAATATCTCAAAAGACGGCAACGGCAGAGATATTGCAATCATCGACCGCACGGCGAGAGAAAACGGAGATTATACCGTAGCGATCGGCTATCATACCGAAACGGGCGATTGGGAGCAAGGCAGATACGGTTTTGAAACGCAAAAAGCGGCGGAAGAGTGGCGAGAGAAAGAGTATTCCGCCGATACGAAACCGAAAGCTGTGTATACGAAAATCAAGGTGGCGAGCGACGCGTTTATTAAACGGTCGGGCATGGGCAGCGTGTTCAGAATGCCGGAAAACGGCGAGTATGCGGGCTTTGCCTACTTTATGTTCAACGATAAAATCAAACCGTCGAGGCAGATTGCGGACTTGAAGAGCGATTCGCAGGAACTCTGTTACGAATTGTCCGTAAGAGATAACGCGGAGATCGATATTTTCAAACGCCGCGGCGACGAAGAAGAACTTTTAACGCTTACCGCGGAAGAGTTCAAAAAGGCTGTGGGCGGCACGACGAATAAGGACTACGAAACGAGCAGAAACGATGATACGAAGTGGTTTGCTACGAGCATTCCGCAGGAAGCGTTCAGAAGGGAATACGACAACAGTATGCTGTTCGTTTTGCCGAATAAAGACGATTTCGGCGGTATGACGTATTTTATTCCGAGCGTGTTCGTCGGGGAAGATAAAAACAGCGATGACGGACGAATCGAGATCCGCTTGCCGCAGGATTTTGTGGTAAAAGCGCAAACGCGCGGCGGCGAGAAAAAGATCGAACTTACCGCATACGATTTTTGCAAACTGACGAACAAGACGACCGCAGAGGAGTATAAACGTCTGAAAACCGAAACCGTTACGGAAAACGAAACGGAATGGAATCACGTTTCCGTTCCCGAAAAGGCGAGAATAGCGACCTTCGAGGATAGCACGTTATTCCGAATGCCCGACGGCGAATACGGCGATTATACCTATTATTTGCCGAATAAATGCGTGAAAGACAGCGAAGAGAACGGCACAATCCGTTTAAGTCTGCATAACGATTACAAAGTGCGCCTTACAAACAATAAGGGCGAGGAAAAGAAAACGGCGGAACTTACGGCGAAAGATTTTTGCGAATTTGTCCGGAAAAAAGACGAAAGCGCATACGGAACGGAATACAAACGACCGAGCGAGGAAGCGAAAACGGCTTTTGCAGAAAGAGAAAAAGCATTGCGCGCCGCAGTCCCCGACGAGATGAAAGCTCGTAAGAATTGGGTTGCCGTTAAAACGTGGAAGAGTGCAGAAAAGGATAAACTCAGCAAACGCCCGATCGATTGCAGCACAGGAAATTACGCCGAAAGCGACAATCCCGAAACGTGGACGACTTTCGATAAAGCGTTGGAATACGTTCGCGAACACGGCGGAACGACCATTGCTTATGCGCTTGACGGCAAAGATAAGGTTTCCTGCGTGGATATTGACCGCTGCTTCGATAAAAACGGCGAACTGTCCGAAACGGCAAAAGAAACGTTGAAAAAAAGCGGCGCAACTTATGCGGAACGCTCTGTCAGCGGTAACGGCTTGCATATTTTCGGCAAGACGAACGGTATGGATTTACGCACTTTCTCAAAAGACGGCGACTTGGAATTTTACCAAAAGGAACAGTTTATAGCGATGACGGGAGACGGCGCAAAAACGAAAGACCTTGTAAACTTCGATACCTGCGGAATGAAACCGTATTTAGAGAGTAAATGCGAAAAGCGTATCGAGTGGAAAGGCGTATGCAAGGGCGAGAACGGGCTTTCTTCGATGTCGGATAAAGACGTGGTGGAAAAGGCGGGCGCGGCGAAGAACGGAGATAAGTTCAAGCGGCTTTATGCGGGCGAAGATTTGCAGAATAATCACAGTAATTCGGATATGAGCCTTATGAACATTCTTGCCTATTGGTGTAACGGCGATAAAGAGCAGATGCTTCGTATTTTCGCAACGAGCGGACTGTTTCGTCCGAACAAATCCGCCGATTATTACGAGCATACGGCAATCAAGGCATTGCGCGAAATACCCGTTAAATCGACCTATACGCAGACTATTCCGAAAAACAACGGCGGCAACGGAAAGAGATAAAGAGTATAGAAAAAGGCTACGGCGAGTAGCCGTAGCCAAAAGAAAAACTATTTCAATAAGTCGAACAAATATCCTTCGTCGGATTTGTGCTTTCCGTGGGTGCGATGGTATTCAGTAATAGCGGAAGTTAAAAGGTCTATGCGGTCTTGAAAATACTCTTCGTAAAACGCAGTGGAATTGTCGTATTTCTTGCGATTATATACGATGTTTTGTTTGCAGAAGTCTTTTGGCTTTTTCTTAGCCTTAACTTTTTCAAATTCGGATACTTTGTTTTCCGCAATGATAAGCAACATTTCAAGTTCCGGCTTCGTGCAGAATTTCGCTTGGGATTTGATGGATAAAAGCAATTCCTTGGGGATTTTCAATGAGTCCGTCATTTTGTCCCCGATCCGATAAATCGCAATCTCGCCGTGATATGCGTCAAGCGCGGGTTTTAATTGCGGCGAGGTGAGCTGGCGAGCGTGAAAGGGGCGCATATCGAGCAAATCGTCGCGTGTGAACTTCAATTTGCCGTTATCGAGCAAAAGATTTATGATTTTCAGTTCGTTCGGACCTTCGCACATTATAAGGATTTTCATTTCAAAAACTCCTTCTTAATGTTCATAAGGTCGTCGTAGTTGACGGAAGTCTTAAATGCGTCGTTATAAAATTGGCGGCTCTTTGAAAGTTCTACGCGAATATCGAAGTTCTCGTACATATTCTCGGCAACGATTTTTTTATTCGCACGGCAAACCCAGATATTGTCCTGACGATTGAACAAATCGAGCAGTTCGCAATAATGTGTGGAGAAATAGAGCGTGGCGTTGAACTTGTTGACAGATTTATCCTTATACAGATTGATGATATTTTCGACGAGCGTTTTGTGGAAATGGTTTTCTATTTCATCGATGATAAGGTCGAATCCGTATTTAAGCGATGCGATGACGGTAACGTAAAGAAGTAATCCTTTGGTTGTGCCGCTCGATAAAAAGTGGACGAGTTCCTTATCCGAAACAATCTTTTTGCTCGAGGCAAGAGAAAGTTCGTAATTGTGTTCGTCGAGCATCGTGAGACCTTTTACGTTTTCGTCGAATAAGTGCAAAACTTTTGCTAAAACGGAAGGGGACAACTTATACAGTTTCAGCGCATTGAACATTAAGCGATAGGTGTTTGAGCCTTCGCCGTCCGAATTAAAATATACGGCTCGTGTTTCTTTCTTCTTTAATACGAAAAACACGATAGACGTATCTTCGGGCAAAATGCCGATATTTTCGACTGGAACAAAATCGTCGTCTGAGAAAATCGTTTTCGCTTTGGACTTATAGTAGACCTTTTCGAGAAGTTGCTGATTGGAAAACGTTGCCTTATCGTTTAAGGTTTGCGATGACGAAATATCGGTGGAATACTTATAGATTTTCCCTTCGTGATAGAAAAACAGGGTTAAGTGAATTCCGTCATAAGAATAATTTTTATCTTCGAGCGAAAAGTTGCCGAGTATGGAATAAGCGCAATCGAGAAGATCGAGGAAAGAAGTTTTACCGGAAGCGTTTTTTCCGATAAACGCGACGGTGTTATATACGAATAAGCCGTCTGCGATTTCCTGAAGCTCGTATTCTTTATCTTCGGTTGTTTTCTTAGATTTGGCTGTGAAGTCGAGTACGCAATCGTTTTGAATGTTTTTGAAGCCCGAGGCTTTGACGTAAAGCAATTTCATGTTCTTTACCTCCGTGCTTATATTATACACGATAAAACGAAAATAAACAAGTATTTTGTTTGAGATTTTATGAAAAATATTTTTGAGGCGATTTTATAAGAAAATAAAACAGAAATTTCGACAAAATCGAACGAGGATAGAGTGAGTTGAGGGACTTTTGAAATAGTAAACACAAAAAATTTTTTTCAGGAGGTAAAAAATGAAGAAAAAGAGTATACGAGATACTCCCGTCATCGTAATTCCGAAAGGGTACACGATAGACGACCTGATGGACTTCGACGACGAGGGGTATGAGAACGGCGAGCCGGCAATGGTAGAGGAGGTGAAAGTTGTCTTTGAGTAATGAAGAGAAAAATGCGACGTATGAGAAACTTACACCCCAGAGAAAGCAACTAGTTGATAAGGTAATGGAAAACCTTGAAAAAGGTAATCTCTTTTGGGCGCAAGGTTGGGTATCGTCGGGCGCGCCGGAATCGGCAATTACGGGTAAGAAATATCGTGGAATCAACAACCTTTTTCTGTCGCTTATAGTAATGAGCGAAAACTACGGTGATAACCGTTGGGCGACATTCAAGCAGATGGAAGAAAAGGGTTGGACTTTCAAGAAAGACGAGGAAGGCAATAGTCTTGCAAAGGGAAAGGGCGCGAGCATTGAGTATTACGAAATGCGAGATAAAGAAACGAAAAAGCGTTTCGATAGAAGAGTTCTCGACGGAATGACGGCGAGCGAACAGCAGGAATATATGGATAAAAACGTGTATTGGCTACGCAAATTCTATCGTGTATTCAACTGTTCGCTGATGGACGGCGTTCCCGTAAAGGAAAAACCGCAAATCGACGTCAACGACCGTAACGACAGAGCAGAGGCAATCCTTGATTATTGGGATAAAAACGAAGCGAAAATCGTTTACGGCGGCAGTCAGGCTTTCTACCGAACGGATGCGGACGAAGTGCATTTGCCCGAACGCGCGGACTTTAAGAGTATGCAGGAATTTTACTCGACCGCATTGCACGAAATCGGGCATAGTACGGGACACGAAAGCAGGCTCAACCGAGATTTATCGGGCAGATTCGGTAGCGAGGACTATGCAATGGAAGAATTGCGAGCCGAGATTGCTTCTATCTTTATGGAGCAAGATTTAGGCGTAGAGCCGAGCGAGGGGCGATTGCAGAACAACGCGGCGTACATACAGTCTTGGAAAGAAGAAATTAGGGAAAACCCGAACGCGCTGTTTACGGCAATCACAGATGCTGATAAAATCGCAAAATACGTTTCAGGGAAAGAACAAGCATATAGGCAGACCAAAGATATTCAGTTTTACGCAATCGTTGAAGAAACGAACGCTTATTCGGAACAGGTATACAAATGCTGTATCTGCGACGAAGAAGGCAGAGTAAAACCGCTTATCAATTACGGGTTTGCCGACCGCGACGCGCTCGAAAAAGAACTTGACAAAATCAAGGAACTCGACCTTTGGAAAGACAAGACGTTTGAAGAAGTGAGTATCGACGAACTCAAGGAAAAAGGCGCGGCGGGCAAGGTGGAGCAAGAAAAGTCGGCGGAGTACATACGACCGTCTGAACTTGTTGCGACGGAAGTTGCGGCGCGAGCATTGCCCGTCAGTATGGACGGAAGAGGCAAGGCGAGCCTTACGCGGATGAGCGACCGTGAAACGCTTGAAAAGGCAGAAAGTTTTTATCGCAAGAAGGACGAAACGTTTTTCAAACTATATAACGGTAAAAACGTATTGCCGGGCGAAGAAAAAAGCGAATCGGGTTTAATGCTTCGTCTTGCGATGTTCTGCGGAAACGACGAAGAGCAACTTCTTCGCTTATTCAAATCGTCGGGACAATTCCGCGATGAAAAACCGAACGCCTACTATATGAAAATGGCGAGCGAGAGTATGAAGTCGATACAAAGAATGAGGGAATCGGTTACGGCTGCAACCGTATCTTCGGGAGCGACGAAAGGCAAAGTCGGTATCAATTCAAAAAGATGAAGTATCAGGCGAACAGAAGCTACGTTTCAAACGACGTTGTAATGACGCCGAAACCTTTGGCTAAGGCTTTGGTCGAACATTTTCAACCGCAAGGGAAAGGTCTTGAACCATGCGCCGGGTGCGGAAATATTTTAGAATTTTTACCGAATGCCGAATGGTGCGAAATTGAAAAGGAACGAGATTTCTATGATTACAAGGGACGGGTAGATTACATATTTACTAACCCGCCGTGGAGTCAGATTCGTAAATTTTTAGCGCACTCGATGGATGTAGCAAACGAAGTCTACTTCCTTATTACAATCAATCATTTATGGACGAAAGCGCGGCTGAAAGACATCGAAAACGCAGGTTTCCAAATTGCTGAAATATGCGTTTTCGATACGCCGAAGAATTTTCCGCAGAGTGGTTTTCAAGTGGGGATGATTCATTTGAAAAAGGGGATTCAGGGCGATATAAAATACACTCGAATAAATTACGAAAACAAATAAAAAATCATTTTCAAGGAGAAAAACTATGAAGAACAAATTTTTCAAATTCAACGAAAACTATGCAAAGGTCATCAGACATCTCGACGACAGACAGGCAGGGCAGTATGTAAAAGCCATTGCGGATTATGCCTTCGAGGGCAAGACTTACGCAGGCAAAGACGCCGCCGTAAAAACGGCTTTCGTTTTTACGAAACAGCAGATAGACGAGGACAAATTTTATCGTGAAAAAGGCAAACTCGGCGGACAGAAAATCGCCGAAAGGAAACGCGAAACGGAAGAAGAAAACCCCATATTAAAATCGGTTATCGAAACCGTGATCGCAAACGAATTATTGAGCGGCATGCTCGATAAGCAGGACGAAAAACCTTCCTTTGAGAAAAGAAGCCACTGAAAAATGCTGTTGCATTCTGCAAAAAAAGAACAAAGCAGGATAAGGAAAATGCAACATTCGGCATTTTCGGACGGTGAAGCAAGCGGGATACCCGCTTCTTCTTTGGGAGGTGGTAACTATTCGAGGAGAGAGAAATACAGACAAGAAAACCCGTAAATTCATAACCATAACGGATATGTCTATGTGGGAATATATCGACAAAATTATGACTCATCCGGACTACGATAAAAGTTTCAATAAGGTCATAAATTCCGCTTTGTTGTTCGGCTTGCCTATACTGTATAAGCGGCTGTTCGATACGGTGGAAATCGACGGGGAAGAAACGCCCGTAAGCGTTCCGAACGAGTATAACGAGGACGCGTTTTATTTCCAACTGATACGGCTTATGAAAGAAATGCTCGCAAACGAAGTGATCACAAAATCGGTCGTATGCTCGCTATTCAACGAGCGAGCGGCGGCATTGCAAGACGGAAAATCAGACGTTGATTCGCTCGTGAAAGGTTTTTATCAGGACACGCCGGACTATCTCGTAAACGAGGAAATACGAATGTTAAAGGACGTGGGGAGGTAATAAGTTACGGACAATCAACCTATTATTCTGAATATAAAGTATACGCCGTATGAACTCGGCAGAAAAGCAAGCGGACTTGAAAGAGAAGCCCATAGAGCGGAACGTTCCTTTTTCGATATGACGGGCGGCGAGAACGTATATAAGTACATAACGACGGAGGGTAAAGTCGCAGGCAAAAAGACGGGGAAAATAACCGCGCTCGAATACCTGCAAAAGTCAACGGGCGTATTCAATGGCAACGGACTTTTATCGGAAGAAAAAGTCGCGGAGATGAAAGAACGGCTGAAAAACAACAAGGGCAATATATGGCACGGTTTCGTGTCGCTCAATAAAGAGCAGTCGTATAAAATCGACACGCCCGAAAAGTGTATCGGTATGATAAAAGCGACGTTCGGACAATTTTTTCAGGACGCGAAGTTAGATAAAAAGAATATCGACCTGATGTGCGCGTTGCATTTAGACCGCCCCGACCATCTGCATTTTCATTTCGTGTTTTGGGAGAAAGAACCGAAATACAAAGGCAAGGACGGAGTGCTTTCATACAGGCGCAAAGGGAAAATCGAAAAAACGGCGATAGACAATTTGTTCGTTCGGCTCGGAATGTATGTAGACGACGGCAGGGACAGGCTGTATAAATCGAGAGTGGAGGCAATCAGAGTGCTTCGGGGTATGACGGCAATCAAAAGAGTAATGGTAAGCAAGGATGAAATCAAACAAGAGATAATCTCGCTTGCCAAAGACTTGCCGAAAACGGGCAGGCTTACTTACGGCAGTAAAGATATGACGGCATACAAAGGGCGGGTAGATAACATAGTCGCAATGTTAATCGGCTATGACGGGCAGGCGCGCAAGGCTCACTTAAAGTTTATACGGGAACTCAAACGCAAGGAAATGCTCATAAAAAGCATTTGCGGCAAGAACTTTGCCGTCACGGATAAAAATATATCCGCAGAGGAAATCGAGAAGAATTTTTCAAAATATCACAACAAGATAGACGAAAGCAAACTTACGATTTTGCGGGATATAGAAGCAGATTATAAAAGGCGGCAGGGCAATCTTGTTTTGAACCTTGCAAAGGCTATAAAACCCGAACTTTGCGAAAAACCGAAATATAAAAAATTAAAGCCGAACGACAAAAAGTACAAACGCCGCCGGGCAATATCGAGATACAACATACAATCTCTTTTCGGTAAGTTTTTGCGTTCTTTTACCGATGAAAGCGAACTGTTGGAGCGGGACTTCTCGCACAGGTTGCAGGATATTGAAAAAGAAATGGAAGAACAGCGTAAAAGAGAAAACGGAGAATACAAGGAGGTGAACTATAAAGATTGAACAGAAAAGATATAACAAGGCACAAAAAGAGAAAAAAGAATAAACTCCAACTTCTGTTTTGGGGAATACTCTTCGCCTTTGTAGCCGTTCTCGTGCTGTTTCTGTTTTCGCTCGGCGGGAAAAGCATAGGCGAGATATTAAGCTACAAAAACTATTGGCTTTCCGTCGGCGTAGCGAACGGCTTGATACTCATAGGGTATCTTATGATGTATCGGGTAGACGCGCAGAACATCGCGCTTGATGAAAACGACTTGGAAGATACCGAATGGCTGTCGGTGAAAAGGCTTAAAAAACTCAAAGAATTTCAGGTTTACGACTATAAATCGGCAGAGGAAAAAACGGATGGTATCGTCATCGGCGCGGAGAAAAAGGGCGGAAGCGTTGAAGTAATAACGACAAGTCAGTTGCACGCTTTAATCGTAGGTACTACGGGTAGCGGTAAAACAACAGGCTTTGTCGATCAGAATATAGCGGTACTCGGCAAAAGTAAGGGCAAACCGTCAATCGTCATAAGCGATCCGAAAAAGGAACTGTACGAAAAGCACGCGAGAACGCTTGAAAAGGAAGGATACAAAATATCCGTGTTGGATCTGCGCGAACCGTACTCGTCGGAGAGATGGAATCCGATGAACGTGCTTCTTCGCCGTATCAGGCTCGTGAAAGACCTTGAAAACAACTTACAGCAGAAAGACGGCAAATATTATGGAGCGGGCGAAGTGTTCTTGTCTTACAGGGACGCGCGAACGCGTATGCAGGAACTCAAAGACGAGATATACGAAAACGCGCAAGACCTTGTATATACGCTTTGCCCGGTACAGAACAGAGATCAGCCGACTTGGGAGCAGGGCGCGAGAAACCTTATCTTCGGTTTTGTCCTTGCAATGTGCGAGGATTGTATCAAAGGGAAAATCGACGAAAGCCAACTTGTGCTTTTTAATGTCTATCACAATATCACGAAGTATTGTTCGGAAGATACGACCGCTCTTCGCAACTACCTGATTGAGGGACGTGACGAGTTTTCAAAAGTAAGAGGCTTGGTAAATACCGTGCTTATCACTTCGGACAAAACGCTTACTTCGTATCTTTCGGAAGTAAACAGTTATATGCAACAGCTTTCGGACGACGGCATTATGTCGATGACGAGCGAGAACGATTTGGACGTTGTTAATATGGACGAAAGTCCGAATGCGGTATTTATTATCGTGCCGGACGAGCGTTTTACAAGACACCGTTTCGTAACGCTTTTCATTACGCAGATGTACAAGGAACTTGTCGAAACGGCAAATCTGAACCTACGCCGAAACCAAACGGAAACGGCAATTCTGAAACGCAATACTTACTTTGTGCTAGACGAGTTTGCGAACCTTCCGAAATTCGAGAATATCGAGGGAATGGTAACGGTAGCGCGTTCGCGCGGCATACGGTTTTTGTTCGTATTGCAGTCGTATTCACAACTGACCGCGAAGTACGGCAGGGACATTGCAGATATTGTGAAAGGTAATTGCAATATTAAAGTGTTCATTGGTTCGGACGACAGCGAAACCCGAAAAGAGTTTTCGGAACTTTGCGGACAGAAGAAAATCAAGCAATTCTCGGTCAATACCAATGCGGATAATCCCGCAAGCTCGTCAACGGGAGCGACTTTACAACCGCTTATTTCGGTGGGTATGCTTGAAAGGTTGAACGGCGACGAGAAAGGCGACGCGATTGTTTCGGTCAGAGGTTATGAACCGATATGGACGGTGTTTACTCCGTCGTATGAACTCAAAAAGGTTTATTTTCCCGAAGGTAAAGCGGCAATCGGCAAGCGCGAAGCCGTGCTGTTTGAAAAAGAGAACTACGTTTTCGACATCACGGGCGACGTGGGACAAAAAATCGAAGATAAGCTTTCCGAACTCATCGAAGAGCAGGAAGCGGAAGAAGCGAGAGCCGATGAAAACGACAAAGCAAAACGTATAGCCGAGGCAGATGAAGCGTGGGATAAAGTTGCCGCAGAAATAAACGCTGAGGTGGATAGAATCTGCGCGTATCTCGACGGAAGAGATACGAAAGCGTTGAAACAGGCGGCTTGGGAAAAGAAAGCGGGACTGCTTCTTACGATTACCGAACACTATGAAATGAGTGTTGCAAATAAAATGCGGCTCGCGGCGGATAGAATACAATTAAAACTTCTGCCGAAAATGAAACAAATACAAGAACAAGCGAAAAGATAGCTTGAAAGGAGGAATCATTTGAAAAAACTAAAATTCATTTTGTCGGCGTTAATGCTGACGGTGTGTATGAGCGCGTTTATCGGCGCGGGCGGAGCTACCGCGTTTGCATACGAGGGCGAGCAAGAACCCGTAGCCGAGTGTGCGCACGAATACACGGAAGAGGTGGTGGAAGGCACTTGCACTACGAAAGGGTATACGCGATATACCTGTTCGCTTTGCGGCGATACCTACACCGACAATTATACCGATGTGAACGGGCATAAATTCGGGGAAATTCTGATCGAACCGACCTGTACGCACCGCGGATATACCATTCGTTACTGCGAAAGTTGCGGTTATGAATATTCGGACAGTTACGTTCCCGCGACGGGACACGCGTATGAAGCCGAAGAACATCCCGTAACCTGTACGGAAAACGGATATACGCTTTATACTTGCAAAAACTGTGGCGACGAATATACGGTGGACGGCGAAGAAGCAATCGGACACGATTACGAGGTAAAGACGGTCGGAAGAACGTGCGAATCTTACGGCTATACGGTACATACCTGCAAGAATTGCGCGGACAGATACGTTACCGACTATGTAAAACCCGCAGGACACGACTATGAAAAGACTGTCGTAAAAGCGGAAGAGGGAAAAGTCGGTTATACGAAATACACCTGCAAAGAGTGTGATTATAACTACATTTCGGACTTTGTGACGAGCGGCGACGACGGCTATATCGGAGAAAATCCCGATACGCCGACCGATCCTGAACAGCCCGACAAACCGACAGAACCCGATAAACCCGAAAATCCGGATCAGCCTGAAAATCCCGATAAACCAGAAAATCCCGACGAGCATACGCACGTTTACGTTTTCGACGCAGTGGTAAGGGAACAGGAAAAGACGATGACGGTATCTTACGTTTGCGAGTGCGGGGATAATCGCACCGAGTTCGTGAAAGTGGAATTTACGAGCGCGGACGACGGAAGCGGCGTTGTGCTGATTCCGGGCGAAAACGGAGAACTCGACTTTGCGGTACTTGAAGGAAAATATATCGTTACCGTAACGAACGATAACGGCGAGGAACTGATGGTTTACGAGGTAAATTTGGCGAAAAACGAACCTAAACCCGTCGAACCCGAACAGCCCGATAAACCGACCGAACCTGAACAACCCGAAACACCGGATAAACCTGACGACAAGCCGAACGAGGATAAACCGTCCGAGCCTGAAACGCCCGATACGCCGTCAGATTCCGAAACGGACAAGCCGTCGGATACGGAAAAGGAAGAAAAGAAAACTTCCGCCGCAGTCATATTGTTGCCGATTCTTCTCGTACTCGGCGCAGGCGCGGTGGCAACTCTCGTCGTTCTCAAAAAGAAGAACGGCAAAAACAAAAAATCTGAAAATAAAAAGGAGAATAAATAATCTATGAATAATTTACTTGCAGCAACCCTTGATGAAAATTTACAGGGAATCGTTACCAAATTGCAGTCGCTTATGGACAGCTTTTGGATTTACATCGTAATGGCACTCGCGGCGGTCGTCGTCATTTGGGGTGCTTACGTCGGAATCAAAATTGCTATCGCTCACAAGAACGAAGAGAAAATTAACGCTCGCGATATGGTTAAAAACCTTATCATCGGTATCGTAATTATTTTCGTAATCGCTATGGGCGCACCGCTTCTCATCAACGGACTTTCCGCTTGGGTAACTGCGTAATCGCATAGGGCGGAGATTTTGCGCGGGGCGGCAGAGTTTTTTGCCGCCCTATATTTTTAACTTTAAGGAGGAGCAGAATGCTTATATTTTTTCAACAGTTATGCTTGCTTCTTTTTCTGTGGCTTCTAAAACTCGTAGACGGACTGATGGAGATATTCT